>ERZ795053.1056-NODE-1056-length-35339-cov-7.489514_pt1 | contig 35339 bp, 27 predicted proteins | sample MGYA00375137_ERZ795053 | MGnify/ENA primary metagenome ERZ795053 (study PRJEB30182, sample SAMN05720284) | activated sludge metagenome | isolation source: Anaerobic digester | place: Hong Kong | collected 2014-12-17 ...
CAACAGCTTTCAGTTTTGCCAGATTGTATTCGGAACAGATCTGATCGCGGGGAATAAAATTTTCTATATCCGATTTAATCAAAGTATCATATACCCCGGGCTGAACACCTGAAAGCACGATCTTCACTTTGTAATGGTTCAGTGTTTTAAGGACTTCCAGAAAGTTATGCATACCTGTGGCATCAACAAAGGGGACATTACGCATCCGTAATATCATCACTTCCGACCTTATACCCACTTCCTTGAGGATCTCCTTGTATTTGTTTGCGGCTCCAAAGAAAAAGGGCCCGTTAATTTCATAAACCGACAGACCTTTTGGGAGCGATTCATATTCTTCAATATTATCTTTATCATCTTCAAGAGCATATACTTCCCCCATTTTTGCCATCCTCTGCATGAACAGAAGCGCCGCCAGTACCATCCCCACTTCAATTGCTATAGTAAGATCGGCAAAGACTGTAAGAAGGAATGTTACAACAAGAACCAAAACATCATATTTCGATCCTCTCATAATTGAAATAAAGGAGCGCCACTCGCTCATGTTGTAAGCGACAACGATCAATATCCCGGCAAGACACGAAAGAGGGATCATTGCAGCATATTTTCCAAAAAAGAGCATGATGAATAGGAGTGTCAGAGCATGGACCATACCGGCAATTGGTGTCCTGGCACCGTTCTTAACATTTGTTGCTGTACGTGCAATAGCACCTGTTGCAGGTATCCCACCAAATATGCCCGAAGCAATATTAGCCACTCCCTGCGCAATAAGTTCTGTATTTGACCGGTGAGTACTGCTGATCATTCCATCGGAGACAACAGCAGAAAGCAGGGATTCAATGGCTCCCAGCATGGCGATCGTAACCGCCGGTTGTATGTAGTGAGTAATTCCGGAAAGAGAGAAGGAGGAAAAATTCCCGAAGCTGATGGTATCCGGGATAACTCCGTACACGCTTTCTATTGTCTGCACGGGTAACCTGAAGATATATACAACAAGGGTCATTAATATTATCGAAATGAAAGCACCGGGGATCTTCCTGAAAAATCGTTTCGAGTAAACACTGATCAGAATCGTTGCAGCGGCGATAGCTACAGAATAGAAATTAATCTTGTCAAGTCGGGAAAAATAGACAATCCATTTTCCGGCAAAATCTGAAGGCAGTCCGGATATCTCCAGTCCAAGGAAATCATTGATTTGTGAGGTGAAGATTATTACAGCTATTCCGCTCGTAAATCCTACAACCAAAGGTATTGGAATGAATTTTATAAGAGTGCCAAGGCGGAGCAGACCGAAAATAATCAGAATTATCCCTGCTAAAATTGTCGATATTATCAGTCCCTGGATACCATATGTCTGAACTATCCCGGCCACTATAATCACAAAAGCACCGGTGGGACCACCGATCTGAACCCTGCTGCCACCGAGTATTGAAATTAAAAATCCTGCCACTATTGCAGTGATAAGGCCTTTCTCGGGACTGACACCGGAAGCAATGGCAAAAGCGATTGCCAGCGGAAGAGCTAAAATTCCGACAATCAATCCAGAAAATATATCTGTCTGGATCTGTTTAGGTGAATATCCACCTCTTTTATACAGGGAGATAGTTTTAGGAAGAAAAGGAGGCTCCATTAATTTTTTTGATTTGAGAGCGCAAATTTAAAAGTTCTGGTGTTATGGCTAACGGTAATACTAACAATATTTTTTATGGTTATCAAAAGGTCCATTTTATCTGATGCAGCGTTCCTGGCTTTCAAAATTGCCGGAGCAGTGGCTGCAGGATTATATGATCTGAAAATGCAGAGTTCCGGAAGCAATGCCGGAGATATTATGATTCACTCATACCTCAGGCTTCGCTTTAATCCCTGAAATCCGTCCTTTATCTACCAGTGGACAGATCAGAAAATTATCGGTTCAGAATTTCTAATTCCATTGTTTGATTGCTTGTCCGCTCTGAAAGCTCATTTCAGGAACAGCAACTGAGCAAATTCATAGAGACTCCGCCTCCAGGTCAGGAACTCATGGCGTGTGTTCCCGGAAATATATGATACAGCATTGAAGCCCGCCTCTTTCAGGGCAGTGGCGGCATTCCTTACGCCATTGGCATTTTCGAAGCTTCCGCAGCTAAGGAAAATAAGCTTAACTTTCGATTTATCGGTGATATCTCCCGGAGCGTATGTTCCGCCACTGAAAAGGCCATAATAGGAAAACATGTCTGGTCGTGCCAATGTGATCGTTTTGGTCTCCATCCCACCCATCGAGAGTCCTGCCATCGCACGATGCGACTGATCTGCCAGAGTCCGGAAATTAGTATCAATATAAGGGATCAATTCATCAAGAAGTACTGTCTGAAATGGCTTGATGTCGAAATTTCTCAGACCTCCCATCCTCACATCATTGGTCATGCCATAGGTCATCACAATAATGAAAGGCTTGATCTTTCCGTCTGCGATAAGGTTATCCATGATCAGGTTAGCATGTCCCTGGCTTGTCCAGGCGGTTTCATCCTCCCCCCAGCCATGCTGAAGGTACAGAACAGGAAAGCGTGTCCCCGGATCCTTGTCGTAATCGGGAGGAGTGTATACAAATGCCCTGCGCGAGGTGTTTGTGCTTTTTGATGGGAACAGTATCTGCTGTACTCTTCCGTGAGGAACATCCTTAAGCGCATATATATCCCGGTCGTGAGCAGGGATTTCTATGCCACTTTCCCAACGCGTCGAACCATAGAAATTCAATGTACCCGGATCATTAAACACACCTCCGTCAACTGTCAGGTGGTAGTAGTGGAATCCTTCATCCAGCGGTCCGGCTGTTGTTCCTGTCCATGAACCGTCCTCAGACTTTGAGAGAGGTGTCCCACCCCTTGTACCACCAGGTCCAAGGCTCACAACTATACTTGTAGCCTCAGGAGCCGTGATCCGGAATCTTGCATAGCCCTGTGAGTTCACCTGAGGATATTCTTGTCCCGGCTGGTTCAGGGTTGAAGGTTTGAAATCTTCGGTTATCTCCGGCTGGCCGGTCTGGGCTGAACATAAACATCCTGCTGCCAGCAGTACAGATAAGATTATTAAGTTTTTGAATTTCATTTGTTTGATAATTAATTATGGTAATATTGAATATTTAAAATCAGGTTCTGATAATGGAATCTCTTCCGCATCAGAACGTGAAGTGTAATCATTCCTTTAAAAAATGGACTCTGTCAAACTATCCTGTCTGATCCAAAATTAAGTATTTTTAATTTTAGAATATGAATGTACCAGGCCCTAATTGTTAAATTAGCATAATTTGCGCCCAGGATCAAGTTAGATCCAGATTACCAATGAATTACATCTAACTTCAATCGTCATGGCATTGTCGGGAGCCAATAGAATGACAATAGAATGATTACATTTACACCGTTCATGAAACATATCTGAACCAATATGTCTTTAAACGCTTTAATTTATACCTTATTCATTGATCCGCTCCTATCAGGACCGAGAAAAGCAATATGTGATCGCATAGACCCGGCTGCCAGGGTTATTGACATCGCCTGTGGTCCGGGTACGCTGGCAATGGAGCTTGCCGGAAAAGCATCATCCGTTACCGGTATTGATCTCGACGGGAACCTTATATCCTTTGCTGCAGCTCGCGCAGCAAAAAAAGGTATCCCGAATATATCTTTTGAGTCACGCGATGCTTCACATTTGTCGGTTTACCATGATGCTGAATTTGATGTTGCGGTAACATCAATGGCTGTGCACCAGTTCCCGGAAGAGCTGGCATTAAGCATCATCGGGGAGATGAAGCGGATAGCACATAAGGTTATCATTGCCGATTACAACTGTCCTCTGCCCGGGGGATTTTCAGGGTCGCTGGCTCATGGGATAGAGAGGATAACAAAAGGAGACCATTACCGTAACTTCAGAAATTACATGTCGCGCGGGGGACTTCAGTGGTTCACATCTTCCTCAGGACTGGAGATAAGTTGGGAAACCACCAGGGGGAACGGAGTATTTGTAATTGTGGGGTGCGAAGGATGACGACTCTCCTTAATTATTCAAAAATACTGTTAATTAAAAAACTATCTTCGAAACAACCTGAAACAGATTCTGAATGCCAGTGAAAAACACTGATCCATATCTTTTAAGCAGAGATTCAATACTTGAACCTCCTGAAAAAATTTCCGAAAAGCTTAGATTTCTGGGTCCCGGTTTTATTCTGTCAGCATCCATTGTGGGATCAGGAGAACTGATAGCCACAACAACCCTTGGTGCTAAGGCAGGCTTTGCTGCACTATGGATTCTTTTGCTCAGCTGCGTGATAAAGGTCGTAATACAGCTCGAGTTCGGGAAAAATGCCATCTGTCATGGAAAGACCGTGATGAGTACATTTAATGATCTTCCGGGATGGCGTATAAAAGGCACAAACTGGACAATCTGGCTGTGGTTCCTGCTGTGGGTGGTAAAACCTCTTCAGGTAGGCGGAGTTCTGGGAGGTGTTGCCTTAACTCTGAGCATGTGGTTGCCAGGCATCGGTGTACCTGTATTCACTGTCCTTACAGCAATTTCCGTTTCAATTCTTGTATATAGGGGATATTATAAAACAATACAGCGTTTCTCGGTGGTAATGATGCTGCTATTCACAATTTTCACACTGACATCTCTGTGGTTTCTGCATTTTACCCAACACTCATTCACCTGGAATAATATTGCTGAAGGTCTTAAATTCAGATTTCCTCCCGGGACGGTTGCCATCGCAATAGCTGCGTTTGGCCTGACAGGAGTAGCCGGCGATGAGATCGTCGCTTATCACTACTGGTGTCTTGAGAAAGGCTATGCAAGACATACAGGACCCAATGACGGATCAGGGCAATGGACTAAGAGAGCCAGGGGCTGGATGAAGATCATGTACCTCGATGCAATTTTTTCCATGGTAATATATACGGTTGTCACCATTGCCTTTTATCTTCTGGGAGCGTCTGTCCTTCATAACAGTCAAAACATACCGGAAGGCTTCGGCATGATTGAAAGCCTTTCGGCCATGTACACCGAATCCCTGGGGCTATGGGCCAAATCATGGTTCATGCTGGGAGCCATTATAGTCTTATTCTCAACACTATTTGCAGCCCTGGCCGCCTGGACCAGAATATTTTCAGACATTTTTGGTCAGATCGGCTGGATCAATTTTTTTAACTTAAAACAGAGAAAAAGGACCATTGTAATCCTGGCTTGGGTCTTCCCTGCACTATGGGCTATTTCGTTCTTGCTGGTAAGACTTCCGGTAATGATGGTCACAATAGGAGGAGCTGCCACCAGCATTATGCTGCTGATTGTGGTTTATGTAGCAGTGAATTATAAATACAGGCTTTCCGTTCCCCGGCTTACTTCCGGGAATATCTATAATATCATATTCATTATCAGCGCTATATCGATTCTGCTATTCAGCATCTACAGTCTGGTTGAAGTATTCAGGTAACCTCATTCATGGCGAATCGGTTCAATTGCATACCTCCCCTGTTAACACTATGCAATCGTATATTTTGATATACGATCTCTGTTTTCTAAATTTGTATAAATGACCTGATAAATCCGCATACATGAAAAATCAACTTCTGGCTGCAATGCTGCTGTGCAGTTTTTTAGTATTCTTTGGAATCTTCAACTCAACAGATGTCTTTGCCCAATCTTTCATCGTCAGCTTCGATAAACAGGGAGGGACTGAAGGCACAAACCAGGTAACGGCCGTTGCCGGAAAGGCAATGCCTGTTGCACTTTCACCCCTTAAGGCAGGAGTCGTATTCAACGGCTACTATGATGCCGTTTCCGGAGGAAAGCAGTACTACACTCCGGCCATGGCCAGCGCCTCCGACTGGGATAAACCTGTCAACACAACACTCTATGCACAATGGACAACCCTGCATTCAGCTTTTTCATGGGGCAGCCACCAGGGATATAACTGGCTGTCAACTCCCAAAAACCAGGGCCCCTGCGGCAGTTGCTGGGCCTTCTGCATGGCCGGCTCATATGAGGCAAGAAAAAGAATTGTCGAGAACCAACCTGCTCTGACTATCGACCTCTCCGAACAGCATATGGTTTCGTGCTGGGCAGGCAACTGCGCAGGAGGAGGAACACCCACTCACTTCGATAAATTAAGGGACGAGGGAGTTCCCGATGAAGCCTGCTTCCCCTACGTCGGATCTGCAGTAGCATGCAGTTCGGGTTGTCCCGACTGGGCAGAAAGAGTTTATAAGGCTGCCTCATGGACATATCTCTACCAGGCCAGCGTCGAAGACATCAAGAAGGAAATAATGGTAAACGGACCGGTTCATGCTCTCATGGATGTTTATGAAGATTTATACAACTATAGCATTGGTGTTTATACACATATTTCCGGAAACTTCCAGGGAAGTAAGGCAGTAATCATATACGGCTGGGATAATGCAAATGACTGCTGGCTCGTTGTCAATACCTGGGGTAGCACCTGGGGGGAAACGGGTCCGGGCGGAACCAAAGGTTTTTTCAGGGTCAGTATCAGTAACCACAACTGTAACTTTGCAAATTATATATATAAGATCCGGCCTGTCCGCGACTATATACTTGCCTTCCCCGAAGAACTTACAATAGGTCAACAGGCCGGCAGCACTGGTCAGTTAACTGTAGCAACTGAAACAGACTGGACAGTTACAGACGATGCATCATGGCTTTCTCTGTCGACACCGGGTGCCACCGGAAATGCGACGATAACTGTCTCGTCTGAAGAAGAGAACTCTTCTTCTGCCCCGCGAACGGCAATAGCTACCATCAAGGCAAGACGTATTTCAGACATTAGCATTACGATAATGCAAAACGGTATCGCCACCAACATTGAAGACTCCGGTACAGATCTGTACAATTACGTTAAGGTTTACCCCATACCTTTCTCTGACCAGATCAACCTTGAAAATGTTCAGCAATTTGAAAAGATAGTCCTGACAAGTCTCTCCGGACAGTTGCTTCTGGTTGTTAAGCCTGAGGGATCTCAAAATGTTACCATCCCGGCCTCCACATTAGCGGGTGGAACCTACCTGCTTAACATGTACCTGCCCAGCGGACAAAAAATTGTAAGGAAGATCGTGAAGCTTGAAAAAAAATCGTGCTAAAAGCGTAAATTATATTCACGCCAAAACTGAACCATATTTTACTTTTTGTATCATTCAGGACAGTATCGGTTATCTTGACCTGAACAGATTAGACTCATTCAGCGAGTTCAAGAAGTTATGTAAGTCAACTTTTAGAACAATAATTACAAACTGATCCTGCCATCAAAGAAAGATCACTCGACGCAGACCTATATAGTTGGTACTGATCGGCAGCATTACCATAGTATTTAAAGTATTCTTAAAAGAAATGGAAGATTAAACCAAACTAAGAAACACAGAGGTTATAGCTGAGTTGAAGACAAAACAGATAAACGAATATCTTCTTTTTGCCATCAGGCGATCCCTGGCACCCACTATCAGTATGAAACCGGTAAATGACCTGATTAAGGGGTAAATGCCAGGCATTACTTTTTACCTGTATCCTTCAGGCGCCTGCCTCATCTTTGTTGCTTTTTCGAATGCATATCCCATTTTCAGGAGTTTGTCTTCTTCGAAGGGACGGGCTACGAAAGTAAGGTTTACCGGTTCGCCGTCCTCTGTGAATCCCATAGGAATAGTAAGGCACGGATAGGCAGCGGTGGCTGCCATTCCTGCGCTCAGGTTATTTACCGACAGAACAGCATCGAAATTATACTCAGTCATCGGCTTGTCGAAATATAGTACACCTGAATCATGCAAGGCCTCTTTTGTCTGTAACAGCTCCTCTCCCGCGAGGTCTTCCCTGAGCATTCCGGTGAAGAGTGTTTGTCCGTACGGTATCCTGTTAATGCTATCCTCCTTATTGAACTCTGTTATATCTGCCACGGAGCGGAATATGATCTCTCCGGAAGCATATTTTTCCAGGTATGATGCAAGGTCAGCCTTCATATCTGCTCCGAGGACCATACTGAATCTTTCAAATGGAATCCGTTCGGGTTCATATTCAACGACCACACCACCGTTTTCAGCGATTTTCTCTACGGCCAGTTTGTACAGAGAATCTCTAAGAAACTGAGTAATAACACCAAATCTTAGTCCTTCCAGTGATCCTGTTTCGATATCCTCAAAATATTTCTTATCCCATGGTTTGCCGAAGGTTACAGGATCGTCCTCATCCTCACCGGTCATTGCCGAAAGCAGTATTGCATTGTCTGTCACGTTCCTGGTCATGGGTCCTGGAGTGTCGTATGTCGATGATATCGGGACAATTCCGGTTCTGCTCAACAGACCGACAGAAGGTTTCAATCCGGTGACGGAGTTTTTCGATGAAGGTGACAGTATCGACCCTGAGGTCTCGGTTCCCACGGCGGCCACTGCAAAATTGGCAGCTATAGCGACGCCGCTGCCTGAGCTGGAGCCGCCCGTGTCAAATATTTTTCTTCCATAAGGATTCAGAGTCTGGCCTCCTACAGCGCTGTAGCCGTTAGGGCAGCTGGCTGAAAGGAAGTTGGCCCATTCGCTCAGGTTTGTTTTTCCGAGGATGATGGCTCCATGTTCTTTCAGTCGTTTCACTATAAAGGCATCGGATGTGTGGTTATCAAGCAGAGCTACAGCGCCTGCTGTCGTGGCCATCCCGGTGGCGTTGATATTATCTTTTAGCAGCACGGGCATGCCAAATATGGGGTGATTGGCAGAGGCTGCTTCCCTGTCTCTCCTGCGAGCCTCTTTAACGGCGTCGGGATTAATATCGATAATGGCGTTGAGCATTTTCTCACGGTCGTTTTCGTATTTAACAATACGGTATATATACCATTGTGTGAGTTTTTCGTATGTAAGGGCGCCTGACTTTATGTGCGACTGGATTGTCGGGATATCCTGTTCGAAGATGAGGGGCAGGAGGGACTGGTACTCTTCCTCCGCAAAATTTTTAATCTGAGGAGCAGCATGAGCCAGCATATCGTTCTTGTCTCTCACTCTCGACTGGATCAGCACGAACCGCATTTTCCGCGACCTGTGATCAGCGTTGGCAGCTATTTCTTCCGATTCGTCATACGGAACCCACGGGTCGATTATGTTTTGAGGTTTTGGATTGCATGCAAATACTAGCAGCAGCAGAATGTAAATAGTTTTTTTCATAGTTTCCTGTGTTACTGTTTTGTATTTTGTCCCTTGCCCTGCGCCGTCATTCATCGCTAAACAATTGAATGACCCTCCTTTTATCATTGTACCTGAATTGGCTTTCACACAAAGAAATCATTTTCAAGCCAATATTTGTACATCGGGTCCTGAAATGAGATGATTCCGGCTTTGCTGTCGAGGATGTCCTTCTCAATCAGCGATTTCCTTGAGCGGTTTACATTTGCTGATGATATCAGCCTGTATTTCGACAAAACCTCATATGAGGATAATGCCTTTTCCCCGGCAATCATAGCCCTTAGAAGATTTAACTGGTTCACAGTAAGCGTTTCTGTAATAGTTGCAAATAGAAGGCTTAGCTGTTCAATAATACTCCTGAAAGCCTGCCTTACTATATTACCGTCGCATTTTCGGATACTCCTCAGCCATGCCTGCTGGGCCAGCTGCTGGACATAATACGGATGGTTGTCGGTAAGCATAACTATCATTTGTGCATCGGTGCCGGTTATTGATTTGCCGGTTGAAGAAAACCTCTCAATTATGAAATCTGTCCATGATTTTGTGTCTATTTTCTCAAGTAAGATGAGATCGCCGAATTTATAGAATGGCATTGAAGCGCTTGTGAAAACATTGAGCATCATATGGCGTTTGCTCCCGTAGAGACAATAAGACACATTCTGATGTTTCTGCCAGTGTGATCTAAGGCGTTTCTGAAAAAACAGGGGATCATCAAATTCAGCAATATTCTGAAATTCGTCGATACAAATAACCATTTTCAGCTTTTTATATATCGCGATCTTTTCAGGCAGGTCAAGTATTTCATCAGGATTCTCCTTAATTTCTGCCCAGTCGAAGCTTAGGCTGAATTCATTGGTGGGATCAGCATTCAGTGTTATTTTAGGTACGATCCTTTTCAGGTATTTCTTTGCCGAGTCTACTGCCTCCTCCCATTTTGTCGATGCGGACCTGAGCACTGCCGTTGCAAAGGCCGTATAAAACTGATCCTCACTTCTTATGCTGAAAAGGTCGATCCGGCATATTCTCAGAGATTTGTCCTTTTTCAATGCCAGGCCTGCTGACCTTTCAACCAATGAACTCTTGCCCCAGCGGCGAGGAGAGATTATTATAGTATTGATAAGAGACCTGAAGTTATTGGCTAAATGACTGGTCTCCATCTCTCTGTCGGTGAAATTTTCATCTATGGCAATCCTTCCGAAAACAAATGGCGTCTCCATAAAATATTCGTATTTTATTACAAATATATGAAACATTTTTGTTTGAAACATTTTTGTTTCATTATTTTCCTGCTGATTCATTATCATTGGACCTTCCACCTTCGCTGGCGCTACGGAGGTCAAAGAGAGCTCCGTAGGGCAAAGCCATCGAATGACAGCTCCCTTAAACCTGATCCCGGAAAAAATTGCACAAAACAGCCTTTTTGCTACCTTTGCCGGACATTTTTAATAAATAAACTCATCCGCATTAGTGTTATTTGACGAATTAGACCTGAATCCCGAATTGCTGGAATCAATAGGCTATATGGGCTTCAGGGAAACAACGCCCATACAGGAAAAAGCTATTCCCGTAATCCTGACCGGCAACGACCTGATAGCCTGTGCCCAGACAGGCACCGGCAAAACTGCTGCATACCTTCTTCCTATACTGAACCATATATGTGAACAGCGCTCGGGACATACCCATTCCCTTGTGCTGGTTCCGACACGTGAACTTGCTATCCAGATAGACAATCAGATACAGGGACTGGCATATACGCTTAACGTAACATCGCTGGCAGTTTACGGCGGCGGTGACGGCAGCGGATGGGACCAGGAGAAAACCGCGCTTTCCAAAGGCGCAGATATAATCGTTGCCACACCCGGAAGACTGATATCACACCTTAACCAGGGATATGTGAATTTCAAACTTATAGAAGTCCTGGTGCTTGATGAAGCCGACAGAATGCTCGATATAGGGTTTTATGACGATATAATGCACATCATTTCCTACCTGCCGAAAAAACGTCAGACATTGATGCTGAGCGCCACAATGCCACCAAAAATAAGGACGCTGTCGAAGCATATAATGAAGAATCCGGCGGAGATCGCCCTTGAGATGTCGAAACCTGCCGAGGGAGTGATACAGACCCTTTACAGGCTTGGCGACAACCAGAAACTGCCTCTGGTAAAGAGCCTCCTGGCAGATAATCCGCAATATACCAGTATCCTGATATTCAGCTCGACAAAGAAGAAAGTAAATGAAATAGTGAGAGGGCTCCGCCCGAAAGAATCACTGGTTGAAGGTATTTCGTCGGACCTTGAGCAGAAGGAGAGGGAAGATGTGCTGCTGAGGTTCAGGACACGCAGGACGCGTGTTCTTGTCGCAACTGATGTATTAAGCCGCGGTATAGATATCAAGGATATCGACCTGGTCATAAACTACGATGTACCGTCGGATGCCGAGGATTATGTTCACAGGGTTGGCCGTACTGCCCGTGCTGAAAGAACGGGATTGGCGGTGACACTGGTTACCGGGGCAGACAATCATAAGATGGATCGCATTGAGAAGCTTATTGGCTATAAGGTTTTCAATGCCCCGCTGCCCTCCTTCATAGCATCAACACGCGAAAAGATAATCCCGTCGCATCGCCAGGCAGGAAAGCCTGACAAGGACGGCTCCAGGAAGAGGCGTTATAGCAAGTTCAGGAGGAAGAAAACCGGATAAGGGCCTTCGGCCGTCATTCGCTTCACGATTTGCCAGCCGTAGCATTCTTTGACCTGCGGAGCTTAGGGGTAGGAGATAGCGAAGCAGGTTGCGGAAGCTGGTCATTCAATTGTCATTCGGCCTCCTGACGTCAGCCGTCATTCATTGTCAAACAATCGAAAGTCGCAGCGCAGCGAAGATCCCGCTCCAGGGGGAACCATTGAATGACCCTTTTCGTCCGTTCCCATCCTTCATTCGTCAAAAATCAGAGAGAAAATTCCGGTTTCTCGTACAATGCAGATTGGCTGCATTCCTCTTGCATATGTTTGCAGAAACTATTGCTATTATGGATATAGAAAGACAATCGGGAACGAATCTGTTGAACAGGGTGGAGGTTATTTCCTCCGCAGCAGCGAAGTGCAGCCTCAACTTCAGCAACCTCACTGAGATTGACGGTGAAGTTGCTGAGATATCTGAATTCCTCGGCATCACGCACGACCAGACAGTCCTCTTTTCGTGCCTGGCCGAGCTGAGCATACAAAGGACAGTCGCGCTGGATTCCCTCGCAAAACACCTGAAATGCAGCGTTCTCAAAATCCTGAATCTGATGAACGAGATAGAAGTGCTCGAAAAGAAAGGTTATGTCCAGAGGATAATGAGGAAGAGAAGCAGGCGCCAGTCCTTCAACGACCTTGGATTTTCGGTGCCTCATTTCGTTATCGAGGCGATCCGCAAGGGTGATGCTTCTCTTTTTAAAACGGGGGTAAAGTTCGATCTTCCCGGCTTCCTCAAACAGGTCACCGACATTATCGACGAACGGGAGGATGGACTCATGACGACGGCGCAGGTACTTGCCGAGACAGAGTACCTCATTGCAAACAACCGCGATCTGCCTTATGTTGAATACATCGATGAAGCTGTCAGCAGCACCATAAGTAAATGCACCCTCTTCGGACTGAGCTACATAAGGCTAAAGGGGCAATTCTATCTCGGCATAAACAACCTTGCAAACACCCTTTTCGATGATCTGGGTGAGCAGCTCGATTTCAGTCAGACACTTTTCTCTGGTAATCATGAGCTAACCAGGAAAAACCTGGTAAGGCTGGGAACATCCGATTTCGACGGCGACAAGGTTCTCTCGCTGACAGAGAATACCATGAAGGTGCTTTACCGTTCGTATCCCGACCTTCTCATGCCTGAGACGGAAAGGACAGGGATCATCACTCATAAGGGTATTAAAAGCAGGAAGCTGTTCTTTAATGGGCCGGTGAGGGAACAGATTGAGTCGATAAGCGAGGTGTTGCAGCCATCGAGGTTCAGGGCCTATGGCAGAGAACTGAGGCGCAATAACCTTTCTTCAGGTATAACCGCCATCTTTCACGGCGCTCCCGGCACCGGCAAGACTGAGTCGGTGTACCAGATAGCCCGCAATACGGGGAGGAATATTATGATGGTTGACCTGAGCCAGACCAGAAGTAAGTGGTTCGGTGAGAGTGAGAAAGTGGTAAAGAAGATCTTTGACGATTACAGCAGTCTGCTTCGTAACAGTGACAGGGAGCCGATACTATTCATCAACGAGGCCGACGGATTCTTCTCGAAGCGGCTTGAGCTTGGCAACAGGGGAACATCCACTGACCAGACCATGAACACCATACAGAACATTCTCCTACAGGCCCTGGAGAATTTCGAGGGGATACTCATTGCCACTACGAACCTCACCGACAACCTCGACGGAGCTTTTGAGCGGAGGTTTTCCTTCAGGATAGAGTTCCCGAAGCCTGATGCCCAGTCGAGGAAGAGTATCTGGAAGAGCAAGCTGCCGGATTTGTCGGACGAGGAGGCCGGGAAGCTTGCAGAGATGTTTGAAATGTCGGGCGGTGATATCGATGTCCAGGTAAGGCAGGCGCTTCTTCAGAAAGTCCTCAGGAAGAACGTGAAGCTATATGACATCGTTGAGGAGAACTGTCGGAAGGATCACGGGTTTGGAGGAAGGAAGAGGATAGGATATTAAAGGGAATGATGGAAAGTAAGCTGTGTATCTGGGTTTTTAAAGGGATATTAAGCAAGTTTCCTATATGATATTAAGTAACCAGCTTTAGGTTAAGAAATTTCTGTAAACTGTTAATAATAAAAGAAATTAAGAAGTATTGATAATTCTAAAATATTTAATTTTATCAATGAACCTGTTGTATGTATCATACTAAGTACAACAAAATATTATATATTTAATTTAAATATAGATTGTTGAAATGAAGGCAAGCAGACCTATTTTCTTACTGATATTATTTTTTATGTCATTTGCCGGTATACTATACGGGCAGGCTAAAAAGCCAACGCTGATGATACTGCCAAGTGACAATTGGTGTGTTCAGAGATTTTTTATAACGGAATTTGACAATATGGGGATAACAGTAAAAATTCCCGATTACAAAAAAGCATTTCAGGAAGATACTGAAATAGGGCAGGTTATTACAAAGATCGGTACATTGATGGTGGACCGGGGTTTTCCCCTCAAAGATACTGAACAGGAGCTAAAGAATCTTGAGATTTCTTCTGCGGAAGACGCAATGACTGCAAGCTCATCTTTCGGCAGCTATTTGGCTGAGAGCCCGCTGGACAAATTAAAGGCCAGAGCCAGAGCTGATATTATTATACAGATATGGTGGAATGTAACAAAGTCAGATAAAGGGAAATATGTATCATTTACCATTGAAGCACTGGATGCCTATACCAGCAAACGGATAGCTGCGTCTACCGGGACAAGTGCACCAAATCCGGACGACATTATTCCCTTAATGCTTGAGCAGGCTATTTCATCACACATCGATCCGTTTTTAGCTCAGTTACAGAAGCATTTTGATAATATGCTTACTGAAGGGAGGGAAGTGAAAATTACTGTCAGGAGATGGGAAAACTGGAATTATACTCTTGAAGATGAATTTAACGGTTCGGAAATAATTGATCATTTGAATGACTGGCTTGCTGATAACACAATTGAGGGAAGATTCACTATGACTGATGCAACAGAGAATATTGCTCGTTTCGATCAGGTGAGGATTCCCCTTTTTGACGAAAGGGGAAGAGCGTTGGATGCACGCCAATATGCGAGGGAATTTCAAAGATTCCTTACCTCTCCCCCCTTCAATTTCAATGTAAAAATTATGACAAGAGGACTTGGTGAGGTCGTATTAGTGCTGGGTGAGAAATAAAATCATGATGTCATGAAAAAAATACTACTAATAACATTTCTGGTTTCATTTGCATTTAATAATTTCAGTCAGGAGTCTTTAAAGTTAGATGACGTTGGACGAATCGTCCTGAATTCGTATGTTCCTGAAGAACTTGGATTGCCTTCTCAGGCTCACAATCTGCTGGAAAACAAACTTAACCAGATCTCGACATTTTATGGTATGGGAGGCAGTTCTATCGACCAGAGATTTGTTCTGATGGCCGTTGTAAACATTCTTTCAAAAGACATTATTGCAGGCCCACCGCAACTCGTTGCGTTAGGTTTTGAAGTTTCGCTTTATGTCGGAGATGCCATCGACAATAGATTATTCAGCAATGGATCCGTAAATCTGAAAGGAGTTGGTAACAATCCAAATGAAGCTCTGATAAATGGGATAAAGAACATTAGCCAGAAAAATCAAACTATCGCGAGTCTTGTTCAGGAAGGAAAAAACAAAATAGTAGAATATTATGAATCTAATTGTGATTTTATAGTAATAAAAGCAAGGGCACTTGAAGCTCAGGAGAAATATGATGAGGCTATTTTCACGCTTTTAACAGTTCCTGAAGTTTGTAAAGAATGCTATATAAAATGCATGGATGCTGCAGGACCTATTTATCAGAAGAAAATTGACGTGGATGGTCTTGGGAAATTCAATGAAGCCAGGAATCTATGGGCTGTGGCACAAAATAAAACCAATGCTTTTAAAATTGCTGATATACTATCGACAATTAATCCAAATGCTTCCTGCATTACACAGGTTGACAATTTAGTCAAAAACATCAATGCTAAATTGCGTGCAGCTGAGAGGCAGGAGTGGGAATGGAAAATGAAAGTCTATAACGATAATCTTGAAGCACAAAAATTTACAAGGGAATCCGAAGCCGAAATAAGGAAGTCGAAGATAGAGGCTTACAGGCAAATTGGCCTTGAACAGGCTAAACATGTCAGAAGAATAAAAAACAGATCTTTGTTCGGATTGAATTTGGGTTCAGGAATCGGCGCGCTTTTCCTTTAAATTCATGAAATGAAGACGTCAGGTATTTCTGCAATTATCCTTGCATTTTTTATTGATTTATCCGGCCAGACGATAAGCCCGGAGATGATTTCCCTGGGGAATTTTGTAAAAAGGATGTATGAAGCGTCCCCATTCGAAGGAGTTAAAATTGTGGAGGATTACAACAAAAGTTATTTAATATCGGTAGTAATGCTTGACAAAACCAAATATGCAAGCGATATAGAAATGAACAAAGTTGCAGCTATAAAAGCCAGAAGCAATGTTGGTAAATTTTTGAACGGCACAGATATTACTACGGATTTCTTAATTCAGACTGAAGAAAAAAAATCTGATACTGGCAGAACTGAAGTGATAACATACGACATTGTCAGGGAACGATCAGTCGGCATCGTTGAGGCAATGCAAACTCTCATTTCATTTAATGCTTCGAACGGGAAGTATTATGTTTATGTGTTGTTCAGGGAGTATACAGATATTATCAAAAAGCACGAATAGGAAATACGTATTATGAAGAGGTTATTTTCATTGTCATTTTTCATAATTATTTATGTAAATGTATTCTGTCAGATCTTAGACAAATCTGATAAATCTCTTGTGCCTGGCGACGGGGAAAAAAAGGTGGTAGTCAAAGGGATCGGGGATACCAGGGATCAGGCCTTAAAAAATGGTTTTGAAAATGCGGTAAATGAAGCAATTGGTGCTTTGATTAGTACTGAAACCAGAATTGAAAACGATGTCTTGATTAAAGATGAGATAAGGCTTTACAGCAAAGGATTCATCAAAACCTATAAAATTTTGTCTGAATCCGGACAAAATAGCAATTATGAAATGCTGCTTGCTGCAATAGTCTCTGAAAGGCAATTGTTTGAATCATTAAAAGCAAAAGGGGTGACAGTTCCTTACAGCACAGCAGGACTGTTCTCTAAAATTGATGAATGGGACAACCTCAAAAAGCTTGAGATCAGGATGGCTTCTGCTTTATTCGAAAATAGTCCAATTAATTTATCAGAAAGTATTTTTGATTACAGCGTAAGTATAGGGGATCCCTCAAGGAATGGTCAAAATTATACAGTGAATCTTGAAGTTACTGCGGTTCCAAATCAAAATTATTTTAGATATATCCCTGAGTTTAGGAATTTGCTTTCTGAATTGGCATTTGATCAACGTATGGATCTGCATATAAAAGATAGGAACGCTTATGTAAATTTTGAATATGTAATAATTACAAAAGCGTGTCAGCTTGAAGGCCGAAGAAGGATAACCGACTTGAAAGAGTTAAATGGTTTGGAACTTATAAGGATGAATGATGCTCGTATAACTGTAGGGACTGAAGAAGGATCAGTGGAAGAGGCTTCTGAATACACCTTTATGGGCGGTTCAAACAGAGGAAGAACACCTTATAATGTTTTTTCAAAGGATTATGCACCTTATATTTTAGTATTCTCTGAGGGGAAAAATGAGGGTGGTGCCAGACGAAAAACAATTGTTTTCAGCTTTATGAGTAATGAAACTATTGCTTTGATTTTAAGGCACTTTAATCAGATGAACAATTTATCTTACCAAATTTTGGTAAGGTTCCTGGATGGATCAGAAAGAACACAGTTGTTTAATTCTGATAAAGTTAACCAAATAGTAAGTTGCAATGCTTATGATTTGATCAATGGGGTAAGGTATGGTGCAGGAGGTTCAATATTCGAGGGGAAAGTTTATGATAATATTGTGCAATTGCCTTATAAAGGATTATCCCTTTTCTTGGATCCGGAATTAGGCGCTAAAAAAATTTCTGTTCAACTGAATTTTTCAGAGTCAGACTTAAAGAAAATAAAGGAGATACAAATAAACCCTTTAAAATCATTAAAGTTTGATTGAAAGAAAGACTATTAAAGAAGTGGCAGAACCTGAAAAGCCAGCAATAGAGTAAGGGAAATTTATTCTTGTTGTAATGAAGGAAATCAAATTAATTAAACTTAACGAGTTGAAAAAAGAGAAACTCGAATCACCGACGAGACGCATTAGGTATAAGAACCAATGTACACCTTAAGAAAAAAATGATCTTAAAGGGAGGCGTGAAGTAGCCTCCCTTTATGAATTACCCAAATTTTAAGTAACATGATCTGATAACAAAACAGATGGACATCAAACCATCATACTATAACCTATTTTTCGCCTTTCATAATTCATATTTTATTTACAATACTTATCATTCTACTCTTGCTGAAATTGAACCGAAGGTTTCTGATGCGTTGCAAATGGAAGATCTGGACAAGCTTGATAAGAAAACTTTAAACAAACTACAAGAAGGAGGCTTTATCATCCCTGTTGGGCGAGATGAGTATTCAGAATACTTAAAGTTCTTTAAAAGAAAAACCAGAGAGCCCAGGTTGACTATAAAACTAATGCTTTCAACAAGCTGCAACTGCGATTGCGTTTACTGTTACCAGAAATCAGCTGACTTGAAACAAGAGACAATCGGAATGAAGGAAGTCGGTATACTGGGAAATTGGATAGTAAATGAAATTGATCAGTTTCAAATTGAAGATGTTGATGTTGAGCTTTTTGGAGGAGAACCTTTGTTAGCATCTAATGTGATCCCAGAGCTATACAATATTTTTAATAGGATCATGGATAACCGGAACATCCCATTTCATACATCAATCATAACAAATGGGACCTTACTAACTGATGATCTTGTAAACCTAATAGTTACAAATAACGTGCTTTTAAAGGTTACTATTGATGGAGTTGGAGAGGTACATAATCAGAGACGCAGAATTTTGAAGTCAAGCGTTGATTCTTATAAAAAAATCATAAGTAACTTAAAGCACATAATTGATGTTGGAAGATCTGATTTGGTAGAGGTTAGGATGAACCTGGACAGGCAAAACATTTCTGAGGTTAGCAAATTAGCTTCAGAATTACATACAATAGGAGTGACCAATTTCTATTGCGGCAGGGTACTATTTAGAGGGAAAAAAACCAGTTATGATGATAATATAATTAGTGACCTTGAATTCGATAAAGAAATTGATTGGAAATTATTCGAGCTATTACGTGAGTATGGTTTTGTCAATTCACCTTCGATCCTAGAGATTCGTTTACCATGCCAGTTTTATAATAAATTCGGATACGTGGTATCTCCTTCCTTGAATGTAGCCAAATGCGACGAATTGGTTGATATTAAAGAGCATGAGATTGGTTATATCAACAATGATGGTCAATTAGTAATTAAGGGAGATAACTATTCAAAACAAATAAGCCTAACCCCAGATGATTTTGAAGAATGTAAGGAGTGTAAATTATTGCCTTTATGTGGTTCTGGTTGTCCTATAGTCGCCCTAAACGAAAAAGAAAACTTATATACAAACAGTTGCAGTATTAACTTAGAAAGTGTTGAATTTAAACTGGCTAATATAATTAGAGCTATTAACACTCAATAAATCCGGATTTTAATGGAACTATTTAATATTCTTGTTATTGGGGAGACTGATTGGGAAGAACACAAGGATTTTCGATTGTATATTGAGAAGAGTTTCTCAAAGGTAAATTTAAAAGTATGTGATAAAGACTTATTCTTCATTGATAGCACGCATAGCTGGATTAAAGTTGATGGTGTTATTTGGAGAGGACAATTCGAAATCGACGAAGAGTTACAACGACATCTACTTGAAATCATTAGTTTATCAGAGGTAAAATGCATAAATCCTGTTGAATCAATATTACACCATGGCTCCAATATTTCAATGTATAATGCTTTGTGCAAATTCGGGATCAATGTTCTGAAAAAGGGAGCTTATTTAATTGGTTCTTCATCACTGGACTTTATCGATCCGATCTTTCCCATTGTAATTAAAACCGGTAATTACCATATGGGATATGGCAAAGCTTTAGCAAAAGATGCGGAGACCTGGCGTGACTTTCTTGACATATCTGTTTTACTGGAAAAACCTGTATCATTAGAGCCTTTTGTTCCTTATACAATGGATGTTCGTTGTCAGTATATCAGTGGAGAGGTAAAAGCTATACTGAGGCAACCCTCACATTGGAAAGCTAATGTTGATCCTGTAAAGGTCAGTAAATTCAACCCTCCAGAAGAGCTAATTGACGACACAAAAAATTTTGCTCAATACATAGGTGCTGATATTCTTGGATTAGATTGGATATTAAATCAGGATAATAAGTGGCTAGTATTAGAAGGAAATCTTAGTCCTGGATTGAATGATCTAAAACCAGACAGACAGAAAATAAATGATTTATTGAGAAACAAATTGTAATTTCATATACCAAGTTAAAGCTTATCAGGAAACGAAAAATTATGAAATCAAATGGAATTATTCGAATTGATAAATACCTGTGGCGAGATTCCGGAAACTTTTAGCAAAGCTGAATTAAATGAACTGATCAAGCATCTGGACACTCTTGAATCTAATGCCTTTAAGGTAAAAAACCTGTTAGTTGAAGTCAGATTGCATAAGATGATGGTCGATTTCGGACAAAAGGATTCTGATATTTATGTTGTCAGCTATCCAAAGTCTGGAACAACTCTCATGCAAATGATTATCTATCAATTAACATCTGATGGAGACATGAACTTTAATCATATTTATGATGTATCACCTTGGCTGAGATTTGCTGCAAGAAAAAATCTAACTGTTAAGTGCGATGCGAAAAGAAGAATAATAAAATCCCACGATGACTATGACTTTCTTAAAGACATAAGAAAAGGAAAGTTCATTTTTGTAATTCGGGATTGTTTTGATGCATTGCATTCATATTTCATACATACAATAGATTATGAAGGGCCTGTAATCAGCTGGGAGGAATTCTGGCAGATGGAATTGCCAGCATGGACTACATACATTTCTGAATGGCTTATAAATAGGAACCACCTTGATATACTTTATGTGAACTATGAAAATCTAATAACAAGGAAAAAGGATGAGATTGAAAAGATAGCCAGGTTTATCGAAATAGATTTGGATGATATACTCATGGATCGTGTTCTTGATAGAACTTCGTTTCAGTTTATGAAAAAAAACGAAACCAAATTTGGTGAACAACCCGATTCTTATCAGGTATTTAATAACTTCATCAGGCATGGGCTTATAGGTGAAGGTAGAAAAAGCCGTTCCCCTAAAGAAGAGGAGCTCTTTTTAAAACTATCAAGTGATTTTCTGAGATCAAATGAACATACTAGAAGATATTATCAATGAATTTAATAGTTATCGATAAGTGTTCAAATTCATGTCCTTATTGTTTTGCACAACATGAAATGAAAAGTAAAGCAAACAGACAATTGAGCAAGAATGATATTAAAACACTTTTATCATATATAGAAAAAGTTGAAAAACCACAAGCTGTAAATGTAATTGGAGGGGAACCGTTTTTATACAATGATCTGGCATATCTGTTAAATTTGTTATATGATTCTGAGAAAGTTAAGTCAATAACAGTATTCACAGGAGGGATCTTCAATTCCAACAAATTAGAAACCCTAAGACCTTTCACATCGAAAATCACACTACTGTTCAATCTTAACCAGAAGAGTGATTATAAGAATGATTCACAATATGAACTTGTCCATAAAAACATTTGCCTGGCAAATAGTTCCGGAATTCCAATATCTATTGGTTATAATATTTATAATGAGAGTTTCAACAAGGACGAGATAATTGATTATTGCTACAAGTATGGAATAGAAATATTAAGATTGGCTGTTGCAAAACCTCCGATTGGTATAAAAAACGACATCATTATATCTCCGGGTGTCTATAAAAATATTTCTGGAAAGATCCTCGATTTTCTCGAAGATCTGACAAAAATGGAAATCAAGGCAGAACTTGACTGTATGCTCCCCAAATGTTTCTTTACAGACTTACAATTGGCAAGACTAGCACAGATTCAACCATCAATGATTAGTGCGCTGGGAAAATGTGGCGGTTCTTTTGATATTGATGCCGACCTGTCTGTATTCAGGTGCTTTGCAACCAGCACCCATTTAAAGAAAAAATTAACGGATTTCGAAAGCATTAAAGAAGTTTCAGACTATTTTACCAGATATTTTGACCGAACTTTTAAGCAGCCTGATATTTTCAAAGAGTGTGCGGATTGTGAATATGCACATAATCAGACATGTCAGGGAGATTGTCTGTCATATTATAAACATTTTAATCCGAAGGATTCATACGATACTATAGTTGATAGGATCCATAGTATGCTTTCAAACAAGGAACTGGGATTGATCCCAAAAGAATTAAGAAAGCTTCCAATGAAGCATTCTTCTCATACGCTTCTAGCATCATACTATTATTATTACTCAAGAAATGAGAGGAAAGCTCTTCACTTTGCCAGAAAGACGATCAACATGGCAACAACTGATGAAGTTGTTAGCAGCGCAAAAGAAATAATTCAATTAATCTCAGATAAAAATTGCAGCAAAATATAATCAAACTGACCATATAGTATGTATCCAACAAATATTGCGGAATTGAGTAGCAATGAATGGTCAAAAGATTTTCTAAGGCATCCTCATGCAATCACACAAATTGATTATGATCCCAATTACCTGCTAAACCAGGCAGAATCCATTAACTTTTTTTATAGCTGGTTTCTAAATGGTAATCCCGGGTCTTATGTTGCCATTCTTAAGAAACAACATCTATACGCAAGCTTAGGTAAAAATCAAGATAGAAAATATAGGATCAAATGCTATAAAAAGACGAAAGCAGAGACTTGGTTTGAGAGGGAATCATTTCCCGGGCGACTAAGATTTGAGCTAAAGAAATCAGGCATTCCTCATCCTGCTGTTGATATGTTAAGAATAAAAGAATGCGATCATTATGTAATTGAAAAAGAAAACTATTATAAAACTTTCATTGAATATTCACAGATGGTTCATATTACTGACAAGAGGTATAAAACCCCAATATTTTACCGGGAGCTGGAAAATTTGTCAGGGACGAAAATACATATATTAAAATATTATAGAAATGGATATTTTAAAATTGAACATCCACAAGATGATGAATTAATAGAGTATCAAAATATTACCCAGAACTTAATGGCTGTCATAAGAAATTCTATTTACAGTTCAACTGAAGATCTGTTAATTGATCAGTTAGCGAAATATTATCACAATGCTATACATTGGATGCCTTTCGCACACATCAATAATTCACTTTTCATGGGGCAAATTAACTGCATTCTCCGATTTAGAGGGTATTCTTCAGTTCCACACTCCGATTTGGATACATATGCTCAGTTAACATCCACCAATAATTTCGTTGGGATATTTAAAAATTACATATTAAAGCATCAAGCTGATAAAACATACCAATGAAACCAAAACGAATATTCCTCGTCCGCCACGGTGAGTCACAGGGCAATGAAAAACCTGAATTGCACAGTGAAAAACCGGATTATACCATGGAACTTACTCATCAGGGTCTGTTACAGGCCTCTGAAGTTGGAGCGAAGCTGAGGGATCTTATTAAAGAAGAAACAGTATTCTTCTATATTTCACCCTTTTGGAGGACCAGATCAACTGCTGAGCAGATCGCCAGACATTTTCAGAGAGAGAGATGCATGTTCAGGGAGGAACCTCGTCTCAGGGAACAGGAATGGGGACATCTCAGACCAAAGGAGGAAACCGATATACTTGAAGAGAAGAGAGATTCATACAGTACTTTTTATTACAGGCTCCCTGACGGTGAATCCGGGGCCGACGTTTACGACAGGGTAAGCGATTTCTTCGGTACATTGCACCGTGACTTTGAAAAGGAAGATTTCCCTGACAACGTGATAATTGTCACTCATGGAATGACTATCAGGCTGTTCCTGATGCGATGGTTTCACTGGAGCGTTGAAGAATTCGAGGAAATAAAAAATCCGTCAAACTGTGATATCTTCATCCTCGAAAAGCAGGAGAACGAAGAATATACACTTATTACCGCACTTAAATACCGACTGGAACCTAAACACCCATACCAGCGGCCACTGCAAATGTTTTAAGTATAAATGGTGACTTCAACCCTGAATATCTGAAATAAGTATTTCTGATTCTATAAGAAAATGCAAAATGCTGAACAACTTTTCCTTTTCATTCCGCGAAGAAGAATTCCGGGGACTTAAATTTAAGTCAGACATAAAATTTTCGGATGGATATTTCGATAATCTCCTCCAAGAAGGATCCCATTATTCTGAAATAAAATATGCCGACGGAATGGACAGCCAGACACTCGAATCGATTCATATAAAACTAAGCTATGCCCTGGCACTGAAAATAATTTCAGTTGTATTTCTGATAGTTGCAGTCATTCTCTGGTTCATCAAACTGATACTGCCCTCAGTTATGCTTATCATCACCGGCGCTGTTATGCTCATGATTAACATTTACCTCACACATAAATCCAATGAACTCTACGCCTTACGCGATGCAACACGCTCAATGATTAAAATGATGTTTGAAAACCGGAGTTAGGATCATAGACTGACAACATCTCCAAAACACTTTCTGAGCTGTTTAACACTGAAAAGCCTGCTCTTCTCAAATCACATGCGACAATGGTTAAAAAATTTCACCGATGCAGATTGGCTGCATCACCCATTGCTATAATTGTCCCGTAACACAATTAATACTACATAAAAATGAAAAATCAGGAGTCAGAAACATCGGAACCCTCAAAAAATATGGAGGAGAAAAGATACTATTTCCACGAGGGCGGTTATATGATTAAGATGCCGGATGGATACTACCGGGCTTTCTTTGCCGACGGAACACTTATGACCGGCGTAACGCTCCCGATAAATATCTGCCTGATGGCCCTCAGAGGTGAATTGCCCGCATCAGTGAGAATTTGTCCTTCGGAAACAGACGTTGCAATGGAGCCCTCACTCAAACCCTTGAGAGATAATTATCTGGCTGAATAATAAAAGCCTGTTTCCCTTGCGCCTGTACCCGTTGAGGCATAATGTCTTTACGTCTTATGCCATTATGCCTTTACGCTTTCTTGCCTTCCAGCACCACCCTGAACAAATCTCCCCAGGTGGGAGCAGCAGTTGCGATCTTTGGTTTTCCAGGTGCCCTGTAGTGATCAAATGTAATGCAATGCTGCAGTCCAGGAATACCTTGTTCCAGCATGTCTTCAAAATGATCATCTCCCGAAATATACTTGCCTGATGTCTTGCCTTTACCGACACTCTCCAGCTGGAGGACAAGGTTCTCTATCTCCCTGTCGGGCGAGCTTACAAGAAGCTTTTTCAGCAACTTTATTGTCTTCTTTATCAAGCCTTCATCGCTGAAAAGAACATTGTTAAGATGGAATCCCCTGTCAGAGTAAAAATATTTCCCCTGTTCCTGCATGATAGGTGCATTTATGCCCAGTATCTCACTCCTCATTACCCTTATGTCGTCGCGGAGAGTACGCTCCGACACTCCGGTATACTTTCCCCGGTACTCTCCCAAAGCCTCTGAACAGGCTTCCATCAGCTCTTCAATAGTATATCTTCTGCCTGTCGAGAGGCAGTTGTTTATTGTCTTGTAGCGTATCAGCGCGTTGAGATTTGTGGGCATATGTAAAGTTTTTTAAGATGCAGAAAGACTGCATTCCTTCTTTGTTTATTTGCAGAAAAAGATGAAACCAGAAGTTAAAAATAATAAAGTCCTGCAAATCGTGCAAGTCCTGCCCACCTGCGCTACCTCCTTCGTCCCGATTCAATCGGGACTACGGAGGTCAAAGAAAGCTACGGTGGGTAAGACAAGACCTGCAAGACAAAATTAAAAGAGATCATCCACGGCGTTCTTTTTACGAAATGATACAGAATGTTGACGAAAGGAATTGCAATGCAGAAAGGCTGCAACCGGTAAATGTAATTTTGCAGCAGATAAAAGGAAATAAGCTGGCAGTATTCCTTCACCAAGGCTTCGGAGCACGCAGTTGGCACGCCGCACGCCGGATTAAAAGGTAACTAATTAACAATTATATATATGGATAAAAACAAACCGCAGAAAAAGAAAGAACGACTGGAGATAACAGAGCTCTTCATGGCTACATGCGGAAAAGGAAACTTTGAAGAATGCTACTATGGCGTCATCCGCCGCGACAGGGACAAAAACGGGAAGGAGATATCCGTGAACTCTAATATCTACCTGCCGGAAGAGGGGATGGTCTGGGCACAGGCCGAAAACCAGGATAAGCTTGGCGAACTGCTCGATGAACTGGTTGAACTTCACCTGGTGACAGGGATACATGATGACCCGGGAGTATTTTCATCGATAGCTGAAACAAGGTTCTTCCATAACTAAAAAACCATGGAATACGAAGAAGTGTGGTTCGAAAGATACGGTGAGAGCGGATTGCAGTCGCAGCACTACGGCAGGCTGAAGACCCTGAAGGATGCAAACGGCAGTGTGACAGGCTATTCCGGATGCATAGAGGGCTTTGCAATGTATATCTGGAGCAGGGCCGCATCCAGGGAGGAACTGGCAGAAAACCTCTACGGAATCATAGACAGGTACCGTGAGGATAATTTCCATGAGAAATCGGTAAAGACCTGTACAGTGGCAGGAAAAGAGTTCTTTGTTAATTGATAATAAAACCTCTATGCTCCTTCGTGTGCACTTTGTGTCCCTTAGTGGTAAAAAGAACAAACCACAAAGAACTCAAAGGTCATCACGAAGGATCACAAAGGAAATAACGAAAACAGATCTATATGAAAGTCGTAAAGCACATGTCCGGAAAAACCAGTATACCCGGCCCTGAGGAACAGATGAGGAAGGCCATCATGGACCTGTACAGGGATGCACAGTTCGGCCACCATGTCAAGGTCGACAACAGTCCGATGATGCGTTCGGCACGGTTCATAGGCCGCACGGCAGGATACATGCACAGGGTCTTCACCTCGACCTGGTTCAGGATAATACTGGTTGTCGCGGCACTGTGGCTGCTGTTGCACTGGACAGGTCTTTCGGTGGAGCTGGTGAGGCATGGTGAAGTGCTGGTGAGTAAACCCAACCATGGACGATTGGGTTTATAGCCCCCCTTCAGAGCCTGTCCCGCCTCAGGCGGGAGGGGTTGGGGGGTAGAAAAGCGGCGGCGGAGTGGGGTTAAAGATTGCTTCGTGCCGAGTACTCGGGACTCGCAATGACAGTGGACTAATTATTAATGCGAAATACTATGAAAAAACTAATCAGGTTGATATTTGTGGCGCTGGCAGCCTGGGTGGCATACAAGTACCTGAATGACAGCGATATAAAGGTTGACCAGCTGTTCGACAGGGTCGCGGATAGGGTTGCGGAGTTCACCTCCCCCCTTGACGAAGGCTCGGGTAGTGTTGAAGAAAATCACATCCTCCAACCCTCCAGCCCAGGCGTTACAGGCACTTCCAAAGGGGCTGGCAATAATTACTCCTCCGGAGTCCCGGACCTGAACGTGAAAATCGAAAACCGCGGTTCTGCCAGGCAGCCTGAAAAGGAACTTCAGTCTTCACATGCCCCTGAATACGAAATAGTTGAATATGCCATCCCGGAGAAGGTTATCCCTGGAACAGGTGCTTTTGCCGGTCTCGACCGTTATGCCGCCGGAACGCCCCCAGAAGCAGAAACCTCGATGGAAACACTTGCTGACTGGCTGTCGCAGAAAGCATCCGGCGAACTGGAGAAAGCACGGCTTATCTTCACCTGGGTAGCCACTCACGTATGGTACGACGACAAAGGCTTCAACACGGGAGATTATGCCGGCACATCGCCTGAAGCTGTTTTCACGAACAGGCTGTCGGTATGCCAGGGATACAGCGAACTATTCACCGCTCTTTGCAATATTGCAGGATTGGAAGCATTTACAGTAACAGGATACGCAAAGGGAATAGGCTACAGACCGGGGTCGGTATTTCATGATTCCAACCATGCCTGGAATGTTGCTAAAATCGACGGCGAGTGGAAGCTCTTCGATGTTACCTGGGCATCAGGTTTCGGCAGGGGTGTAAACGGAAGGCTGGTGACGGTTCATGAGTTCAACGATTACTGGTTCGATGTAAATCCGAATGAAGCTATCTTCAGTCACTTTCCTGAAGAGGACGAGTGGCAGATGAACAATCCGAAAATATCGAAGTACCAGTTCGAAAGGCTGCCGAACCTGTCTTCAACATATTTCAAACTGGGATTCAGTGGTGAATACTGCCTGGCGGGTGTGCTCGACGGCTCCCTGCAGGAGCTGCCGGAGTCATACTCGATTAGCGGCGACCTGAAGGTTGTGTCGATGCCCTATCCGGGAAGGATAGCATCAGGGCAGACCATCAGGCTGAGGGTGCGGGCCGGAGAAGGCGTTACACCTGCTTACTGTAACGGCGGGAACATTACCGACATGACCAGGGATGGGGATGAATATACTACTGTGATCACCACCGTACCCGGCAGGTTCAGGCTGATGATGACCAGGGGCGGAGGGAGCTATGAGACGGCGCTTATTTATAATGTACGATAGGCGGCTGAAGTGGATAAGGAGGGCGGGAGTGGGTGAAGGGGTGAGGGGGTGAGGGAGAGATCGAAGCGAAGCGGAGATTCCGCGGCAGCGGAAGGGCGGGATAAAAGATGGAAGGCGGAAGAAAGAAGTTGGCAGTTGGCAGTTGGCGATTGGCAAGGATTCGCTCTGAGAAATCAGAAATCAAAAATCCGAAATCCCCCGCCGGCAGCCGTTGATAAATCGAAGTTTATGAACAGCCGTTGATTGCAAAGTGAACATTAAAAATTTTTAACTTCCAAAAAAATAAGAAACTATGGCATATATGATTCCCTGCATGTATTGCGGTACACAGTACCCCGACACATGGATATGGTATGTTTGTGACACGTGCGGCTTCCGCATCTGTACGTCGTGCATAGGTAAACACGAAGGACCCTGGGGCAACCACTCAATGAAATGCAGCCAGTGTCAGCTGGGGATGCTGCGAGGTCCGAAGAAAATCAAATAACCAAACCAGGTTTCTATGGAAATTCTCTATTCCCCTTTCTATGACACGCCGGTTTTCCTTGACGACAGAAAGGAAGAAAACAGGCATTTCTTCAACAGAACTTATGCCGGGCAGATGGGACTCCTTGGCATTCTTGAGAGAGAGTTCGGTCTTTCCGGAAAATTACCGAACCAGAACCAGAGAATCAGGTTGTACAGGGAAGCTCTCTTCACAACGGATTCAGAAACCAGGTTCTTTCATAATTCGTTCAGGGCAAATCCTTCGAGGACAACCAGGGAGATACTTAAGAGGAGAGATGAGCTGATAACTGGAGGGATTGATTTTGAATCAGTCAGTGAGTTTCCGCCAAGGATAGCAGATATCCGGGATGCAGAAAAAATATTTGCAAAAGGCGATTTCTTTAGTTATGCCGGGGTCGCCGACAGGTGGAGGAGAGCCTGCCTGAAAGCTGCCCGGAAGGAACCCATGCACGATCTTAGGATAAACATCTGTATCCCTGAAGAGCTTCTCGATCCTGTTGAAATGAAATTAATCTCCCTGCTGAAGGATCATCCATCGGTTGAAATTTCATGTTATAAGCCCGATATGCCGGGAGAAGAAGACATGTCGGATATACTGCGAATAAAAGGGATGCTCCATTCGAAAGAAATTGCAGAGACATCTCTGGCAAATGACGGAAGCATAAGGGTAATTAACGGGGCTGACAATATTGAACTCGGGTACTTCCTCAGAAAATACCTTAAGGGAAAAAAGGAAAAGGCCGGAACGGTAATAATAGCAAAAACCAATGCAGGCATTCTTGCAAGAATACTTTCGGAAGACGGCCTGCCCTCAGGTGCGATATCCGGACAGCCTTCTGAAGATCCTGTTCTTCAGATACTCAAACTGATCCCTGCCTGCATCTGGAAGCCCATCAATGTAAGAAGCTTCATTGAGCTTATGATGCTTCGCCGGACTCCCTTCAACCATTGGCTGGCTGCAAGCCTTGCAGAGGTGGTGACAAACAAGCCTGGACGTATGTCGGATGACTGGATAGAGGCCAAAAACAAATGGAGGATCAGGGCTGCCGGACAGAATATTGCAGATGGGGAAATACAGAAAGCGGTCAGTGAATTCGAATTCTGGTTCGAAGCAGCATTATTTGATGAAACTGCCCCGGGGAATCAGAATGCCCTGAAAAACAGGATAAAAGAACTATATGACAGGACATGTAAGTGGGCAGGAAGGATGATCCGTTCGGAATCTCTGGAACCAGGAGCAGAAGAATTTTATTCCAGGCTTCAGGGAACTTCATCTGAGATCATCGAATCAATCGAAAAGCTTGAAGGTAACGTTGTGCTGAACAAGCTTCTCCTGGAACAGCTGACCGATGAGGTTATGTTCTCATCTGAAACGGTATTCAAGCAGCCCGATGCCGGAAGCATCGCCGTGGTAAGCAGCGGATTCAGTCTTGCCGATGAAGCCGGGGAGATAATATACTGGGATTGCGTGAGGAATGAGACGCCGGGAGGGACACCCTGGCTGCCTTCAGAAAGGAAATGGCTGGAAAAGAACAATATAGCAATAGTGTCACCCGAGTACATTTCCGGAAGGAACTTCAAGTCGGATGCTGAAGCATTGTGCAGGACAAAGAAATTAATGATACTTGTACCTGCATCAGAAGGTGGTGAAGGTACCGAGACAGGCAACCTGCATGCAATCCTGTCGGGCCTGTGCAGCAATCTTCATGAAGCAGAATACAATATGCCGGGAGATGAGGATAAGTTCGGGATTGAGACCGGGGAAAAGGAAATACTTCGACTCCCTGATATAAAACCTTACTGGAACATATCCAGGAACAATCTTGTAGCTCCAAGGGAATATGAGTCTTACAGCTCCCTGGAAGATCTCCTTTATTATCCCTACGCCTGGGTTCTCAATTATGCGGCTAAAATCAGGACAGGGTCATCGGTGAACAATATCAACGAAATCGCCCTCAAGGGCAGCCTTGCTCACCGCCTTATGGAGAAGATCATTGGTGAAGGCGATCCTGTGAATATCACCGATGCCCTGATAGCTGAAAGGATGAATTCGGTTTTCGATGAGATCGTCGAAAAGGAATTTGCGGTTTTCCTGCTGAGCGAAAAAAGAAGGGAACTTAACTACCTCAGGGCCCAGCTGGAAAAAACCATTCCCCTGTTCTTAAAGGCATGCAGGAACAATAACTGGACATCAATAGACTTTGAGCAGACCCTGACCGGAAACCTGGGTGGACTACCCCTTAAAAGCCGTGCAGATGTTATCCTGAAAAAGCCGGGGCACAGTGCTGTTGTCGATATTAAATATTTCCAGGCAAAACATTACACCGAAAACATGAAAACCGACAGGGATATCCAGCTAATCCTCTACAGCGGGCTCCTGGGTCCCTATCCTGCCATGGCTCACAGCGCTTATTTCTTTATCATGACGAGAGAATTCCATGCAAAGAACGACCTTGCATTCAGGGAGGCCGAAATAGAGGGGACACATGGTATTTCAGCAGAAGCCATGAACAGGATTACCTGGGAAAAAATGATGACAATGTCGCAGTACCGGCTTGACGAGATAATCGGGAGAGGACTTGTTGAAGTCGGCGAATCAATGATGCAGTCGGAACTCATGATCACTGCTGATCCCTCATACGTAAATATGCCTGGAATTCCTCTTGATGGCAGAAAGAAAGCTCCGAAGAAGTACAACGATTATCTGAACCTTGTAAAAGTTTACTGATATGGCTCTGAGAGATAAGATAAAAAAGATAAATGCCGGGGCAGGTAGCGGAAAGACCTACACGATCAGCAAGCGTATTGCCGCTCATCTTGAAGCCGGCGGCTCGGTCAGTGACCTGATAGTGACCACCTTCACCAAGAAAGCTGCCCGTGAGCTGAGGGAGAGGATCAGGAAGGATCTCATTGCTTCAGGGATGATAATGGAAGCCAGGAAGGTCGACAGTGCATGGATAGGAACGGTACATTCGCTGGGTAAAAGGCTTATTGACGTGTTTACCTTCGAGGCAGGCTATGCCCCCGGTCAGCAGGTGATTCCCGAAGAAGACGAGAACATGCTCTTCGGCTACGCCCTGGCCCGCTGCATGACCCAGGCAGATTACAGGGAATTCAACAGCCTTGCCGAAGACCTGAAGATCATAAACTGGCAGAACGACGTGCTGGAACTGATCAGGAAGGCAAGGGAAAACGATATCAGCCTGCTCGATCAGAAAATGCATATTGATACATCGATGGAGATCTTTTCAGCTTCTATCGGCAATTTCATCAGGGAGAAAACACTCACAAAGGAAAATGATCTGGCTGAATGCGGGAGAAGAATTGCTGCAAAGCTGTCTGAGCTCGAAAAGATCCCGCCGAACGCAGTAAAAAGCATCGATCTCGCAGGTAAAATAGCAGCCGGAGAAATTAATACAGACGATCTGAAGGAAGTGCTAAGACTTTTAAAGGGACTAAAATCGACTTCAAAGACGCCCGAAGTTGCCGATGCCGCGAACCAGATATACAATGAAGCCAGGGAGATAGCTGAAGGTGTAAGGCTCTTTCTTCAGCTTGATGACATGCCGGAGAATTTTGAGGAAAGATACAGGCAGTATATTACCATGCTATTCACTGCTGCGGGAAAGGTCTACACCGAATATTCGAACTTCAAAAAGGAAAAGGGACTGGTTGACTACTCCGATCAGGAGAATGAGTTCCTGCACCTCCTCGATATGGGGCCTGTAAAAGAGTTTGTGTCTGATCAGTTCAGGTTTCTCATGGTCGATGAATTCCAGGATACCAACCCCATGCAGCTGGCCATATTCATGAAGCTGGCAGCCCTGACGGAAAGAACACTTCTTGTAGGTGACAGGAAACAAAGCATTTTTTCATTCCGCGGCACTGACCCTGATCTCATTAAAAATGTGTTCGCTGAAGCTGCTCTCGACGAAAACCTGTCCACATCACGAAGATCGAGGAAGCCTCTTGTGCACCTCGGGAATCACATATTCACAAGGGCTTTCGGAAGCATGATGGAAAGAGAAGAGATCAGGCTCAGCCATTGGGAAGATCTTCCTGAAGATGACTCTTTCGCTCCAGCAGTTCAGATGTGGAATATTTCCGGGAATGCCGGCGAAAGGCGAAGATCGCTTGTGGCTGGGATAAGAAGCATGATGGTTCAGCACGGTCCCAGCTTCAGGAAAAAGAATACCGGGGAAATCGCATTTTCCGGTTATGGCGACCTGGCAATACTTTGCCGCTCCAACGCCGACGTGAGAGCCTGGGCGTCGGAACTGGAAAGCTTCGGCATTGAGGTGAGCGCCGAGCGAACCGAATACCTCAGGCAGGCTGAAGTGGTTTTCATGCTGGCTTCAATAAGCTACCTCGTCGACAGGCATAACTCCCTGGCGGTCGCCGAGCTGATGGCGATCGGGGATCCCCTGTATGCAGGCGATCCGGGAAAGATAATCGACAACAGGCTTGAATGGCTCCGGGAGGAGAACGGAATCTGGATGGGCGGACAGGAGATAATACGCCGGCTTGACGAACTCAGAAAGACATCAGATTTACTGGGAGTTGCAGACCTGGTCAAAGAGCTCGTGATAATCCTCGACATCTATGGTCTCACCGCCAGGTGGAGGAACTCAGCAGTGCGGAGAGCCAATATCCGGCAGCTCATCGGTCTTTCCGGAAAATATGAGGAACGGTGCATGAGCTATTCAAATGCAATAACCCTCCTGGGCTTCCTGCAGTGGATAAAATCAGGGGAAGAACTGATACAGCCCGGAGCTCTTTCGGGTAATGCGGTAAAAGTGATGACCTACCATAATGCCAAGGGTCTTGAATGGCCTCTGGTAGTCCTCGACGGACTTCACCACAGCAGAAAGGTTACATGGTGGGGAAGCCATGTAAGGACAAGAGGCAGTTTCAATCTTGAAAAACCCCTCGAAAACAGGGAACTTGTATTCCTTCATAATCCTTTCGGTACGGAATGGAACGTCATGGCGGGTAAGGAAGATTACAAAAGACCCTGCAAGCCGATAAGCGATAACATAGAAGCTTCGCAATTCGTGATGGAAAAAGCGGTTGCAGAGCTTGAGGAGGAAAAAAGACTTTTATATGTAGGAGTGACAAGGGCACGCGATTATCTTATACTACCGACACCTGGTGTGTCGAGGGAAGAAGAACCCGGCTGGTGGGAAAGGGTGACGGATGAAACCCTTCCCGGATTCTTTTCGAACAGCAGCGATTTCATGATCGACGGCGAGGAAGAACCGGTAATAGTCAGCTTCAGGGATATTGCTGTGGTTGAGGATCTGCCAGGGCCTCCCGGTACGATGGAGAGATACTATCAGGATCCAGAAGGCAGGGTCGTTTATGACAGGCAGAAAGTAAGCCCGTCGTCACTTGCAAAAGATGAACCTGCCCCTGATGAAAGGGCGAGGGTGCACGATCACGCAATGCTGGGAACGGAAAGGCTTTGCGGAGGTAAGGATGAAAAGGATCTCGGGGATGCATTGCATAACATACTCTATATCTGGGACAAGAGCATGGAGAAACCTGGTCGGCTCGATGCAATAAGGAGGCTGCTGGCAGGTTTTGGACTGGAGGGAATTGAGGCGGAAGCAGTTGACAGGCAGGCGGAAGCTTTCTACCGCTGGATTGATGCCAGTTACCCGGGATGCAGGATCTTCAGGGAACTCCCTCTCAGGCTGGCCAAAGGGGAGCAGGTGTACCAGGGCAATGCCGATATGCTGATCGAAACGGACAAGGGCTTTGTGCTGATAGATTACAAGAGTTACCAGGGAACTGATTTCCATGATCATGCTGCAAATTATTGCGGCCAGCTTGACGCATACATGGAAATGGTTGAAGCATCTGATCCTTCAGGTAAAAATGTTATAAATAAACTGATATTCTATCCTGTTTCAGGTATTATTATGAAAATTAAATAATTAAATCTGAGGATAAATAAAATTTTTATATATTTGTATGAAATATCATACATTAATAGCAATATTAGGTCTTAATGACTGATATACCATACATGGAATGGAATGCCATGAGCGACCGCGAGGTCAACAAACTCCTTGGTAACTTCATCAGGCAGTCGAGGCTCCGGCAGAACAAGACCCAGTCGAGGCTGGCTGAAGAAGCAGGAGTGGCCCGTTCAACACTGAGCCTGTTCGAGAAGGGAGAGAACGCCAGCCTGCTTGTCTTCATACAGCTCCTTCGGGTACTCGGCATGCTTCACA
>ERZ795053.1057-NODE-1057-length-35332-cov-6.060804_pt1 | contig 35332 bp, 33 predicted proteins | sample MGYA00375137_ERZ795053 | MGnify/ENA primary metagenome ERZ795053 (study PRJEB30182, sample SAMN05720284) | activated sludge metagenome | isolation source: Anaerobic digester | place: Hong Kong | collected 2014-12-17 ...
TTTGTTACCAATCTGTTAACGAACCTTTAAACATCCGTGATATTTCCGTGATACCTGCGCGGTAGTTTTGCATCAGAAACAAATTAAACACTTTATCATCATGAAAAAACAATTTTTAGCAATTTTAATGGTGCCGTTTCTGATGCTTACGGCCTGCAACAAAGACGACGACAATAATGACATGAATACCGGGCCAACCGCAAAAAATCCGGATACTGCTGAAAAAGCTTCCATCGACCGCTTTAGCTCCGATGCCGGAACCTTGTTTGTAAGGGATGGCTCCAATGGACTTCCGGCTGCGAATGTGGCGGTCAATTTTGATGAAGCTCCTTTTATTACACAGGGACTGAGCGCTGATGGAACACCCGTTCGTTATTACAATTTCGATGTAATGCCATTAACCCCTGCTCCTATTTATGTATTGTTTAAAGAAGGTGCATCATCACCGGTCGACGGACAGTTGAACATCGTTAATGTAATTCCCGGAGATGCCGGATACAGCGATTTCTGGCAGGTATATAAAGTAACGGTTCCTTCCAGTTATGTAGCCAATGTGGTTACCAGCTACCAGGAAATCATGTCGAAGGGATACAGCATGGAAGCTACCACTACGATCGTGAATTGCCCGGTTGTTCCTGATGGATCAATAGCCAGTATGCGCTATTCCAGTAGTGAATCAGCCGATCTTGTCCGCGGATGGTACAACGGAAAAGTAGTGTATTACTTCAGCTTTTTCGAAAAGGACCTGATGACCACCAGCAGCGGTATGGTTCCCGTTTCGGATATTTTGGTAACCTTCAACATCAATCCTGACCAAACAGGTGGTGGGCCGGCTTCCGGATTTGTAACTGAGCCCGGCAGCATGCAAACCCACAATGTGGTTCAAACCGTGCCTGAAAATGCAGGATACTCTCCGCTGTGGGATGTGGATGTGTACGACAATGCCGATTTTGATATGGTCATGGATTGGCCAAGCGCGTCAAGTGCCAACATTTTGGGCATGGGCGTGGCAACCGTTAACTGCCCCATTGTCTGGAAACAGTAAAATATTTTTCATAGGCTAATATTTATCCGCGGCGGCCTGTCATTTTCTGACAGGCCGTTTGCATTCATAAACAACCACTTACAATATTAACTGCATAAAAAGTTGCGCATGGTAAAAACAATTTTTCAAATAAAATGTATTAGCGGGTAAATTTTTACGTTTCCCGATTTTTGAATTAAATTAAAATATATTTTTGGTTAGCAGATTTAATCAATTACATGGAGAAAAAAAGAGTAGTTACTAGTATGGAAAAAATATCGCCGGAGATCAAAGATTTGATCATCGAGCAATATCCATACGGTTGGAAAGACAGTGTGATCCGTATCAATAAACCGACCGGTGAGTTTTTCCACGCCATCAGAATTGAAACCAGCGATTCAATTTATCTCATCAAAGTTCAGGTGAAAGTGGATAATAAATCGGACCTGGAAAAAGAAGATGAAAAAGGTTATAGCAACAGCGGCGATGGTGACGACGATGATGGCGGCGATGACAGCTATGATGGTTCAGAGGAACCGGCAGATGAGGAATAAAGATCTTTTGGGGATTAAAATAACATTTACCAGGTAAGGTCTTTTCTTCTAACCGGCATCGTCATGCATCGGGCTCCCCCCCCGCCCCTCGACAATTCGGAACCGGCAATGGTGATCACACTTTTGGTGTATTCATTAATATTTTTAAGCCCTTTTATCAAATCTTCGGCCTCAATTACCTCGTAGCCGGCATTATTCAATTCCTCTATGGTTTTCACATTCCGGCCATACCCGATTACTTTGCCCGGACCGATGGCGAAAAAGTTGGCACCGCTGTGCCATTGCTCACGTTCCTGGGTCCATATATCATCCTGGCCACCACAATAAATTGGTTTTAATTCCATCTTCAGTTTCGCCAGTGACTCGAGAAGATTTTTTTCTTCATGGATAGCCACTTTACCATTATCAACTTCAATATGAATGGTTTTAAAACGATTGGGCTGAAGCACTACCGGCTCATAAACCATACATTCTTCCTGGCTCAGAAAAGTAAAAACCATATCGAGGTGGATAAATGATTCACGGCCGGTGGGCAATTCCTGAACCAATATGTCGTGCTTTTTCTTTTGATTTTTCAATTTTTCAACGATCAGGTCGACACCCTGTGGCGAAGTTCTGGCACCAATCCCGATCAGGGTAAGATCTTCGCGGCCAATGAGCACATCGCCTCCTTCAATGGTGATATTCCGGTAATGCCTGTCGCGGCGGTTTGCGCTGATGGTTTGAGTATCAAATTGGGGATAATAATCAAAAATCGCCTCCATGATCTGAGATTCACGTTCGCGCACCTGGTTGGCCATTTTCGAAACCAGCACCTGGTTGCCCAATGAAATGGATGCATCGCGCATAAAAAAGAAATTATGCAGGGGCCTGAGTGCAAAACGCTGTTCGTTTAAAAAACGGGTTAAGCTATCCCTCGACATGGGAACACCTTCGATCAATGCGGATGAGAGTTTAACAGGATCAAGGGCATCGAGTAATTCGCGTAAATGGGGATCATCACAGCAGGAGCAAACTTTTTCGATCAAGCCTACTTTCACTTTGTCATTTTTCAAAATATCGGTAAGCAGATCGCCTACTTCCAGCACGTTGGTCACTTTTTCAAGTACGCCTTTAAGCTGTGAAAATTCCTGCTTTGCAACTGATAAATTGAGAATATCGCTGTAAAGTGCACGCTCGGCATTTTCGGGTGTCATGTTTTCCACCTCACTGCCCATGGTATGCACGATTACCGCCTCCAACTCACCAATTTCCGAATTGACGTTAACTTTAAGATTTGCGTTTTGTAATGACATAGTTCTTCCGTTTTCGCAACAAAAGTACGGAAATTAAAGGTTCAGGAAATGGAAGGTGTATTAACGCACCATTAGTTTTTTGGTTTGACTTAATCCTTTTTCGGGAACCTGTAGCGAACAGAAATAAATTCCCGGAGCAAAACCGCTTATATCCAGATCAACACGTTCGTCTGAAATATTATCCTGTGAATAAACTACTTTCCCAAGATTATTTTGAATTATGAGTCTTGATCTCGCCATTTCCTGTGCCGAAGTAAGCTGAATGTATACAACGTCGGTTGCGGGGTTAGGATAAACCGCAAAATTCAGGTTGATTGCCGCGTAATACTCCTGCTTGCCGACGGTATAGCCATTCATAGCACCCGGGGTTCCATGACCTTCAAGTGCAACCCAACTTTCGGGCAGGGCATTGTCATACTCCCAGTATTTCAACTCCAGTGTTGGACCATCCCCGTCCGGTTCAGTTGGCCACGGATCTTTATTATCATAATTTACGGTATCTACTAAAATACCATCTGCATTAAATATCCTGATAAGTTCCCCTGCGCTGTTTAAACCAAAATCCATTTCACCAAGGAAATTATCAACATCAGGATAAAAGCTGGCAAAAGCTGCCGAATCGCGAACAAGCACCAGAAAACCGTTTGGTTCGATAACCGTTGATGCCGGGAACTCAAATATATGTGCATCATCCTCATCCCTGAACTGCCAGCCCGTAATGTCGAGGGCATAATCATGCGGGTTATAAAATTCCACCCAGTCTTTGGTATCAAACAAGGTATCGGCATTGTACATGATTTCGTTGATCACCAGCGAATCGGTGAATAAAACCGGTTCAAAAACGGCTGTAATATAATCACCCGTAGTCAGGTTAAAAGTTCCCATTTTGGACGTGTCTGACGGCGAAACCGAGTGATTATATAACTCCCAGTGATCAAATTTATAATTGGGTGAAGTTTGAATGGCTTCAATTTCATTATCAATATTCCCGAAATAATATCCTCCCCAACCAGCATCGTTAATTTCAATGGTATTTAACCTAACTGCACCGGCTCCAGGAGGATCAATTACCACATTGAGTTCATAGGGCCCGGTGAGGTTGTAACAACTGTTTAACCCCGAAGGCAAATAACTATGCCTGCTGCTTATGAAGTTCCTGATCTTTTGAACATTGCTTTCCCATTCCGATACCGAACCACCCCATCGTGCAACATGTTGCGGAATTTCCGGTAACATTTCTGTCTCAATCTGATCCAGGTAACTGATTATTTTAGTCGGACTAAAAACCGTATTATACAGATCAATATAACGTGTTACATAATATCTTCTGAATTCATCATTATCCAGCAAATGGTTGAGCATTACAATGTGCTGTTCAGGATCGCTGGTCAATCCTTCCGGGTAACAGGGTGATACGGTTGGCAGTGTTCCCGGAACACCGGTATAATTAATATAATGATTAAACGTAGCATCTTCATCCCAAAGGGTGTATCCCCATTTCTGATGGCCGCCTTCGGGATTGGTTCCACGCCACCAGCCTACATTCCAGTTGATCCAGTCAGAGCAAACAACAAAACTGTTAATCAGAATATAATCAACCAACGAGGCATAATCCAGGCGGCTTTTAACATATTCAAAATTTTCCTGATTCGCCATGTCATTAAATTTAATGAAATCGTGCAGGCTGTTCCAATCGTCCCAGGCAGCCTGTCCACCGTATTCGGCCCAGCTTCCACCCCAGAGCATCAGGTAATAAATATCGTATTTGCCCTGATCGTAATAGTATTTTGTAAAATCATGATCATTCACTTTTTCACGAAAACCGTAAATTCCCCAATATTGCCCATTTACATACAAAACACCTTTCTGTCCTTTACGGCAATCCAAATGCAATCCGCCAATTGTGGCGGTGTTTTCAACAAAATAATCCCTTAAGTGGGCACTGCTGTCGATGCCCGGATAATTATCGTCGCCGGCTGCCCGCAGAATAATACGCTGGAATTCATCCCTGTCGGTCAATGGAATTAGATTGTCGCGCATAGCATAATTGTAGCCGCATTCATCCCTTGTAATATAATCAAAGCTGCGTTGGTCATGCACCCAGCTATCCTGCCCGTGTTCGTTAAATTCACCATATCCAACTGAAGTACGCTCCCCTTCGGCATTAAAATATTCCATTGTGCCAAATGGCCTTAACGACTGATTTCCGTTTAACAGATTATCAAGCTGCTCAGCCGATGCCGACATTACAGCAAGGTTATGGCTCTCATTGATAAAGTAAGTATTGAAAGTTAACAGGCTGGGTAAAATATTTGGATTGTTGCTGAAGGTTCGTGCGATAATAATTTGTGTATTACTAACTTCAAGCGGTGCTGAATAAGTTGGTGCAGATGAGGTAGGCTCTGTTCCGGAGGTCGTGTAGTGAATACTTGAATTGGGTTCAGTAGTTGAAATTGAAATCGACAAAGCTGCATCGTAATACCCGGCAACTTCGCTCATAACCGGCGAAGCAGCATAGGCATCGTAGGCAGTTGCATTGTTATTGGATCCGTTTGGTGTAGGACTTACAAAAATACTCCAGGATACACTGCCGTCATTTGTCCTTCCGCGACTGTGTTCCTTCTGTGTAATTTGAAGTTGTGTGTAATCCAAAATATTGCCATCCTGATCATTCAAAACAATAAACTCTGGTTTATCTTTTGTTTGCGACAACCGGAAGTTGGTGTGATAATGACTTCCTGAAACCAGGTCACGCCCGGTAGCCCACACCCGTGCAAATCCGTGCGATGTAACCATCGATCCTTCCGGGAATTGCCATTTAAAAAGATCTGTAGTATCATCACTCAGAAAATATCCGCCAAGGTCGGTTGAACTGCTTCCCAAATTATACAATTCAAACCAGTCTTCATTTTGCCCGAAGTTATCGGTAAAACTGTTAAGGTTCGACACGGAATATTCGTTAATAACGATTTGAGCATGGGATTTTAATCCAATAGTTAGGATAACTAATAAAACCCCAATTAGGGTAGTGAATTTTTGCATAGGAATATGATTTGACTTTTTGCTAAATTACTAAAATAATGGAATATCAAGTTTTCAATCAATAGACTGTAAGCATACTTTTAAAGTTGTCTGAATCAAACTTTTGGGTTAAAAAAAGTTAAATTAACAGAGTGCTGACAACTTCAAACAGGTGTAAATCGTTTCCTGAATGTCGTAAAAATTTAAAATCATGAGAGCGTTCAAACAAATCAATTTAAAATCTGAAAAAAGACTTGTGATCAGGTATGCAACTGCCCTGAGTTTAATTGGATGCCTTATCATTTTTTCTCCTGTTTTTGCACAAGATCAGGACAGCACCAGCCTCGTTCCAAGAACCCATGTTGAGGTTCACCGAAATTATGATGCGCAGGGAAATTTGGAAGAATTTGATTCAACCTGGAGCCAAACATGGAACTCGGGCAACCTTGACCAGGCAACATTTGATTCGTTGTTTTCACAATTTAATATGTTTGGGTCAGGCTTTAATCCCTGGGTATTAAATCCCAATGATTCCATTCCTATGGAACCGTTTGGATTTAATGAGGATTTTTTTGGTGATTTTGATTTCCCGACTATCGATTCGCTAAACCCTGGAGGATTTAACCAACCCCACATTAATGGTAATTACCCTGCTGATTCACTTGATTTACATGCATTTCAGGAACAGTACATGCAAATGATGGAGCGTATGAATCAATTCAGGCTGGAGCACCGGAAACTTATGGAGGAATATTTTGGAGGCTCATCCCAAAGTACTGATGAGATGAAATTTTACCAGCAAAAAGGTCCTATCGAAAAATTTGATAAGCAAGCAATTTCAGTTAATAAAATTTGAAAATTGATTGTATCTTTTGACCCTGATCACTTTGCTTAATCAAGCGATCATTAATATAAATAATTGAAGTCATTGGCAGATTTGTCGTAATTTCGTGGATCATTTTTAGGGTATGGAACACGAACAGTTAAGTACGAATCGCAAGGCTTTAAGGATCAATTTAAACGAGCAGTTTTACGGAACTTTCGCAGAGATTGGCGGCGGTCAGGAGGTGGCCCGTAATTTTTTCCAGGCGGGCGGCGCTTCCGGTACCATTGCGAAAACCATTTCGGCTTATGACAAACTTTTCAGTGATCATATTTATAACGAAGATGAAGGCGGGCGTTATGTTTCGGAGGAACGACTTTTAAAAATGCTCCACACCGAGTACCAGGAGCTGGTAAATCTGCTAAGTACAAAAAAAGGCGATTCTACCTGTTTTTTTGCTTTTGCCAATACGGTTTCCACACTCAACTTTAAAAAAGACAATGAATGTCATGGCTGGCTTGGGATGCGTTTTCAACTCAAACCCAACACCCCAGCCAACGAAGTGATTCTGCATGTTCAATTGCACGAAAATGACACGCTGATGCAGCAAACCACGCTCGGGAAACTGGGTGTAAATCTCATCTTTGCCTGCATTTACCATTTTCAATATCCGAATACTTTCCTGCAATCGCTGATGGATGAGCTTTCGTCGGACCGGCTCGAAATAACCATGATCCGTATGGGTGGCTTTAACCTCGATTATGTGGATAACCGCTTGCTGGCGGTTCAATTGGTTAAAAACCGCATGGCCAAAGCGATTATGTTCGATAGGTATGGCAATGTTCAGGAACCTGCCGATATGCTTTATAAAAAAAATGTGCTGGCTTTTCGGGGCAACTTCAGGCCAATTACCTACATCGGATTTGATATGTTAAAAACCTCCTACAGCATATTTAAACGCGACGAAGATTACGCCAAAGAAAAAACCATGGCCCTTTGTGAAATCACCATGAACAACCTCATGGAAAAAGGGGAAATTGATGCCAGGGATTTTCTTGCCAGGGTTGATTTACTCAACGGTATGGGGCAAAATGTGATGGTGAGCAGCATCAGCGAATACCATAAGCTGGTTTCCTATTTCTCTACCTTCAAAATCAAAAACCTGAGGATTGTGATGGGTGTGCCGAATTTCCTGCAGGTCCTCAATAAAAGCTACTATACCGATTTAAAAGGTGGCATTTTGGAAGCGCTCGGCAAGTTGTTTACCGACAATATGAAACTCTACATCTACCCTACTATTTCGTCGGTTTCGGTGGATGACCCGACCGAAGGTGATAAACTGCTCACTACTGATAATCTGGACATGCCCGAAGATGTGAAGGATCTTTACAGCTATTTAAAAAAGAACAGGAAGATCATCGTAATCGAAAATGCGAAACGAAAATGGCTGTACATCAACTCCCGATATGTGTTAAAGATGATCCAGAATAATGAAAGCGGATGGGAGAAAATGGTACCGAGGTATATCGAAAAGGAGATCAAATCGCGCGAACTATTCGGATACAAAGCAAAAGCAGAACAAACTGTTTGATATGGCAAACATCCCTTTGGCAGAAAAACTACGACCTCAGTCGCTTGAGGAATACATCGGTCAAAAACACCTGGTGGGTGAAGGAGCTATTTTGCGCAAAGCCATTGAGTCAGGGAATATTCCAAGCATGATCTTCTGGGGTCCTCCCGGAACCGGAAAAACCACCCTGGCCTTTATCATTTCTCAGGCGCTGGTACGTCCTTTTTTCACACTCAGTGCAATCAGTTCCGGAGTAAAAGATGTAAGAAATGTGATCGCCCAGGCCGCTGAGTCTGCTGCCGGCGCCATCCTTTTCATTGATGAAATTCACCGTTTTAACAAGTCGCAGCAGGACTCCTTGTTGGGTGCGGTTGAACGAGGAATCATTACCCTGATTGGAGCTACTACTGAAAACCCTTCTTTTGAGGTGATTTCGCCATTGCTATCGCGATGCCAGGTTTATATTTTAAAAGATCTTGAAAAAGACCACTTGCTGGATTTGCTTGAACGGGGCCGGAAATTGCTGGAAAAGGACAGGCAACTTCCCATCGAGATCAATGAACATGAAGCATTGTTGCGAATTTCGGGTGGTGATGCGCGCAAATTATTGAATGCAATTGAACTGGTCGGCACATCCGTTGAACCCAAAGATGGTAAAATCAGCATCGATAATGATCTGGTACAAAAGATAATCCAGAAAAACCTGGCCATTTATGATAAATCGGGTGAAATGCATTACGACATTATTTCAGCGTTCATCAAATCGATGCGGGGTAGTGATCCCAATGCGGCGGTATACTGGCTGGCCCGCATGGTTGAAGCCGGCGAGGATCCCAAATTTATCGCCCGACGTATGCTGATTCTGGCTTCCGAAGATATTGGAAATGCTAATCCCACTGCCCTGGTTTTAGCGCAAAGCTGCTTTAATGCGGTTAATGTGATCGGTTATCCCGAATCCCGGATTATTTTGTCGCAAACGGCTGTTTACCTGGCATCTTCGCCCAAAAGCAATGCATCATACATGGCCATACAAAATGCTCAAAAAGCAGTGGCCACGAAAGGAGATTTACCGGTGCCCCTTCATCTAAGGAATGCACCTACCAAACTCATGAAAGAGGTTGGATATGGCAAAGGTTACCAATATGCGCATGATTATGATCAAAATTTTATAGATCAGGAATTTCTGCCTGATGCACTTAGCGGTACCGTATTTTATGATCCCGGCAATAATGCACGCGAAAATGAACTTCGCAAACGTTTACAAACCTTATGGAAAAAGAAATATGGTTATTAGAATCATTAAATACCTGATCGTTATTCCTGCCGTACTTTTGCTTTTGGCCAGCAGATGTGCAAGTTCCGGCGATAAGATCAAAGGAATTCCTCTAACTCATTTTTATGACAGTTGCGATCTCGATGCCTATTTTGGTGAAATGATCACCATCGGCGACCCAAACGAACGATTTTTTATCAGTCTTCCTTACAGTTGGGATATCCGCGAAAGCTACACCGACAGCGTTTATGGGATGTATGCCTCCAATTTCCTGAGCATCCCCATCGAAATAAAAGACCGTCAGGCAGTGATGATTACAGGTTATGAAACCGAACTTTCGCTGGAGGATTACTTTTTAAACGAACTGAAGGATTTAAAAAAAGATGAGGCCGTTGAATTAATGGAGGCGGGAACAGTTGAAATTGATGATCGGAATTGCAACTGGCTGTTGTTCCATAACTATGCAGAGCACCCGATTTATCATGTGGTTGTTTATACTAAAAAAGAAAACAGCAATGAAATTTACCTCCTCCAAAGCATGACCTTTGACACTGAAAATTACAGAGATAGACTTTGCTACCTAAAGCGAATTATAAAGTCATTTGACATCGAAGAAGATTAACAGGTTTGAAAGTTTATTTTATTTTTGAATCAGAAAAACTAATACAATGATCAATATTCCCGGAATACAAAACAGCCCATCAAACAACTTCTTTCTGATTGCAGGGCCCTGTGTTGTTGAAAATGAGAAAATGCCCCTTGAAATCGCACACAGGATCAATGAGATTTGCCAAAGGTTGGAGATCCCTTATATTTTTAAAGCTTCTTACCGCAAAGCTAATCGTTCGAGATTAGATTCATTTTCCGGAATTGGTGATCAATTAGCACTTGACGTGATCAGGGGGGTTAAGGATTCGCTGGGTATTCCTGTTTTAACCGATGTGCATTCAGCCGAAGAAGCAACAATGGCGGCTGCATTTGTGGATGTTTTGCAAATTCCTGCTTTTCTGTGCAGGCAAACCGATTTGCTGGTTGCCGCTGCCAAAACAGGTAAATATGTGAACATTAAAAAAGGGCAGTTTCTTTCGGCAGAAGCCATGCGTTTTGCAGTGGATAAAGTTAAAGAATCAGGGAATGATCAAATCATATTAACAGAAAGAGGTACCACCTTTGGCTACCAGGACCTTGTGGTGGATTACCGTGGAATCCCAAAGATGCAGGAATTCCAGGTTCCTGTAGTACTTGATTGCACCCATTCGCTTCAGCAACCCAACCAATCAGCCGGAGTTACTGGTGGTCAGCCTGCGCTTATCGAAACCATTGCCAAAGCGGGAATTGCCGTTGGTGCAGATGGACTTTTCATTGAAACACACCCGGATACCACCAATGCACTTTCCGACGGGGCAAACATGCTTCCGCTTGATAAGCTTGAAGAATTACTTGAAAAACTGGTGAAGATCAGAAAAGCTATTTCTTAATATTTAAACTTTCTTCCCTCCCACAAATACATTGCGGATGGTAAAAGGCCGTTTGTGCTGCGACTCGTAATAGGTGCGCATCATCAGCTCGGAAATAATACCAATGGTGATTAGTTGGAAACCGGCTAAAACCAGCAGTATCCCCAATAAGAGCAAAGGTTTACCCCAAATATCATTGCCCATCAATTTTAATATTAGCATGTAAACATTGATAAGCACACCTGCGCCAAAAATGATCAATCCCCAGGTGCCGAAAAAATGCATGGGCCTTTGGCTGTAATTTTTCATGAACATCAGCAGGGTAAGGTCGCTCAGCACCTTGGTGGTTCTGGAAAGTCCGTATTTCGATTTTCCGTGGATCCGGGCATGGTGCTTCACAGGCACCTGTGCTATCCTCGCGCCTTCGAGGGCGGCAAGTACAGAAATAAACCGGTGCAGTTCACCATATAAACCCAGGCTTTTTGCCATATCCGCCCTGAATACCTTCAAAGCGCAGCCATTGTCTTTGATCTTGATGTTGGACGCTTTACTCACCAGGCGGTTGGCAAGCATGCTCGGGATTTTGCGGATAAAAAGATCGTCTTGCCGGTTCGCCCGGATACCGGTAACAACATCATAATCTCCGTCTTTCAGGGTTTTCAGCATCATGGGAATATCGGAAGGATCGTTTTGCAAGTCGCCATCCATGGTAACAATATAATCACCTGAAGCATGGTCGAATCCGGCAAGCAGCGCTGAACTCTGACCAAAATTCCGTTTAAATTCAATCAGGTGCAAACGCTCATCGTGGATAGATTTGACGTTCGGAACAGTTTGATCCGATGAACCGTCATCAACGTAAATGATCTCAAAAGAATACCCCTCAAGTGCCTTTACAATCTGCTCATACAAAGGGATTACGTTTTCTTCTTCGTTGTAAACCGAAATAACCAGCGAGAGTTTGTCCATGCTTAACTGATTGAATTTGACAGCAAAGTAATAAAAACTATCAATTGGTTTTTCAAAAATCGACTGTTTGAATTATTTGTACTTTTATGCGCGGTAAGGTTAAATGTTATGCAACTAAAAAACTCAAGTTCATCTCCCCTCCTCTTTTTCATTTTTGCTTTGGGATTAAGTCTGCCGGCATTTTTTATCAACCTCGGCCAACTTCCGTTTATTGATGATGAGTCGATAAGAGCAATGGTAGCTTTTGAAATGCTCCAGAAGAATGATTTTATCACGCCCACAGTCGGTGGCGAAATTTACCTTAAGAAACCCCCTTTATTCAACTGGCTGGTTGCAGGCTCTTTTAATGTTTTCAATAGTTATGGAGAATTTCCGGTGAGGATACCGATGATCCTTTCGCTGTACCTGCTTACCATTGCCATATTTTATTATTTCAAAAAGGAAATGACTACAGAGCTGGGAATTATCACAGCACTGATGTTTTTAACCACCGGCCGCATCATCATGTATGAATCACTTTACGGGTTGATCGACCTTACTTTCTCGCTGCTCACCTTTCTCTTTTTTATGATGATATACCGGGCTTTCAATGAGGGAAAGCTACTCAAGTTATTTATCCTGGCTTATGTGCTGACAGCAATTTCATTTTTGCTAAAAGGCCTGCCTTCAATCGTATTTCTAGGTATTTCACTGCTTGTTTTATTTATCAGTCATCGAAAATTCAAGATGCTCTTTTTCTGGCAGCATTATGTTGGCATTGCCCTGTTTGTGATCATCGTGGGCAGTTATTATGTAACTTACTTCATGCAAAATGAAGTTCCGTTAAATGATATGGTTTCGGTGATGTTTGGCGAAACAACCCGCAGAACCGCCATCCGATTTGGGTTCTGGAATACGGTGCTCCATTTATTCGCTTTTCCTTTTGAAATGATCTTCCACTTTTTACCCTGGACACTGCTTACCCTTGTTTTGTTTACCAAAGGAACCATTAAAAAGATCAAAGCATCGCCATTCCTGACTTACCTTTCACTCATTTTATTTTTTAACAGTATCGTTTACTGGACTTCACCCGAAGTTTACCCCCGGTATATTTTGATGCTTGTTCCGCTGTATTTCGGTATTATTACTTATTTCTACCTTGAAAAGAAAAAAGAAAACCATCGTTTTGTAAAGTTCATTGAAGTTGCTTTTGGGATACTGATCACGCTTGCTGCCGTGGGAGCCATCGCGCTGTTTTTTATAGAAATCCCCGGCATAAAACATTTGATTTTAATTACATCGGGATTACTTGTAACGCTTGGCATTGCTGCTTTCTTTTACTGGAAACAGTTGCAAAACCGCATTTACTGGCTGGTGATCGCTTTGCTGATCATGCGCATTGGATTTGACCTGATTGCAATTCCCAACCGTATGTATGAATCGGATGCAGTGAAAGGAAAGGAAACGACTATTGCCATTGCTGAGAAGTCGATGGGCTCACCACTATATTTCTGGTGGAACCCTGAGCGGGAAGTTACGAGTTATTACGGCAAACGATTGACTACCTACTGGCTGTTGTACTATCTATCCATTACCCGGGATGAGATCATTTACACCATTAGCGAAAGGAAACCGGATGCCTATTATATTTCTCCGCTTTGGATGGTAAAGAATGAAAATGTAGAAATCATCGAGGAATTTCAACCCACAGGACATGAATCGCCGCTGGTTTTATTTCGTTTTAAAGAGCCTATTTGATCAACAAACTTTTTACGCCACCGGTACTTTCATAAAACTGCACCGAGGTTGCAGACGGAGGCAAATAAGTGACCACACCAAACTGGCTGATCGGAAAAACCACATCCACCTTCAAATCCTTGCTTAATGCCATTTTGATGTGCGTCATCACCGGAATACGGTAATAAAAACCCTGGTTGTCGGCATTGGCACTGTTCCGCTTATTTACCACAGATTGCACAGCACTGAAGTCGCCGGTAGATTCAAGAACCAATTGTACTTTTTCACCGCCCGAAGCATCGGCAGCCTTGATGCCACTCCTTTCAGAAAATACACAAACCGGAACCGTTTCATTGGGTTCGGTAGGTTTTACAAAAAAGGTATAGCTAAAGGTCTTATTCAATGAAATTCCGGTGAACAAGGTCATGTATTCTTTTTCGAGTTTTTGCAATTGCTGATCCATGTAGGCAACCGTGCTGGCTTCATAAGCAATTTCCTGGTATCCCGAAATCAGGTTATAGCGGGCCTGTCTTATCTGGCTTATTTTATTGGCTGCTTCCACAGCTTTTTGTTCATCCGTTTTTTCAACCCATTTCTGATCCAGGTATATTTTTTCAACAGTAACAGTATCCACCACCACTTTGCGTATGATGGTATCGTATTGCTGGTAGAGATTGGTTTCGGCAAAGTACTTAAAAAGATCACGGTTACCTGCATCTGATTGAATATTCAGCGAGGCCATATTGGCAAAGGGTTTTTCGGGCAAATTGCCACGCAGGTCGTAAGCCAAACCCGATTGCGTGAGTGAAAATAAAACGGCATTCCCCTCTTTGGCAACCTTATCATCCATGGTGGCAAAAAACACCTGGTCGGCATCCGGGACTGACACCGTGCTTATCATAGCATCAAGGATGGCATACTCGTCGTAGTCGCTGGTGATCACATCGTCCATATCCAGGTATTTGGCGGCATACTCAGCATAAGGACCTGCCAGGTACTCAATCTTCTGTAACTTGAGTTCAACTTTTATATAAGTAGATGGCAAAGCATAAAATAAACCCTGCTTTCCTGAAAGATCAGTATTTCCTGCAACTTTTCTCACACTTATCTGCGCGAATCCACTAAGGGTGATTATGGATACTAAAATGACTAACAATGTCTGTCTCATAGTTTTAACATTAATTGTGCGACTTGGAAGTTCAAAATCAAAATTACACTAAAAAATTAAATTGTTAAACGGTGGGTGTAAAATTGACTGCTCCCATTTTTTATACCTTTGTTCCTTAAACTAAAATAAATGGCACAACAAGAATTTAATCCAAAGAAAGTAATACCAATAGTCACGGGTATTGTAATTATCATTGTTTGACTTATATCATGGAGTTCAATAACCATCACAATTGAAGCCGGGCATGGAGGAGTTTTATTCAAAAGATTTGGTGGAGGAATAGATTTGGAACACACCTATGGCGAAGGCTTCCATTTTATTGCTCCCTGGAACAAAATGTACATTTATGAAGTTCGTCAGCAGGAAACTGCCGAAGAAATGAATGTACTTTCAAGCAATGGCCTTGAAATCCAGGTGGATGTTTCAGCATGGTATCAACCCTCCTATGATCATTTATCAAAATTGCATGCCGAAATCGGTACAAGTTATTTGCAATGTGTGGTTGTACCCAGCCTGCGTTCTTCCGCCAGGTCGGTTGTAGGGCGTTACACACCCGAACAAATCTACTCCACAAAAAGAGATGTCATTCAGGAAGAAATATATACAGAAACTAAAAAGCTTTTGGATGAAAAAAATGTCCAGTTGAATGAAGTTCTTATCAGATCAGTAAAACTACCTGCAACGATCAAAGTGGCTATTGAAACGAAACTAAAACAGGAACAACTTACCCTTGAATACGAGTTTAAACTCGAAACGGCAACGAAAGAAGCAGAACGACAAAAAATTGAAGCAGAAGGTAAAGCACGGGCCAATAACATTATAAATGCCAGTTTAACAGATAAGATTTTACGGGAAAAAGGCATCGAAGCAACCCTTAAACTTTCTGAATCTCCAAACACGAAGGTAGTTGTTATCGGGAACTCAAAAGATGGATTACCATTGATATTAGGGGACGTTAAATAATGAAATCTGGCTTTAAAATCCTGGAAACCCCGCGTGATGCCTTACAAAGTATAAGTGCAGTAATTCCTACGTCAAATAAAGTTGATCTATTAAAGGCAGCGCTTAATACCGGCTTCGACGTGGTGGATATCGGCAGTTTCGTTTCACCTAAAATTATACCGCAGTTTGCCGACATGGCCGAAGTTTTGAAAATGCTTGATAAAAGCACAATCAATTCCAAAGTTTTTATGCTAACAGGAAATATAAAGGGTGCCTTGCTTGCGGCCGATTGGGATTTGGTGGATTATATCGGTTTCCCGTTTTCGCTATCGCCCACCTTTTTAAAACGGAATATAAATGCAACCATTGATCAAGCCTGGCAAACCCTTCAGGAGATTCATGACATATGTGAAAAGAAGAGTAAAAACCTCTGGATATATTTTTCAATGGGCTTTGGCAACCCATATGGTGATCCGGTAGATTTTAATGAAATGTTAAAATGGACTGGCACTTTTCATCAAATTGGAATCAAAAACATTACGCTGTCCGATATCACGGCGGTATCTAGCGAAGAGCAGATTGCCAGCTACTATCAACAGTTAAGTTCTAATTATCCTGAGATAGAATTTGGGTTGCATCTGCATGTCAAACCTAATGTTAATTATCATGGTAAACTCAAAGCTGCCCATGAAAATGGATGTATCTTTTTTGATGGAGTTACCGGCGGTGTGGGTGGCTGCCCAATGACCGGCTATGAAATGCTCACAAATTTGCCCACCAAACAACTTATTGATTTTGCTAAAAAGGAGAATTTAAACCACGGAATTTTACAAGATCAATTTCATTCATACCAAAATATTGCATTTTATACTTTCAATCTTACAACTTAATTTCTATCGGTTAAATCAAAACATAGAGGATTTGGATCATACTTATTGATCATAAAATGACATGCATTTTTTATCAGATATTTCGCATGCTACATATCTATATATCTATATACAATTCAATAATAGCAGGCCTTTCAGAGGCATCAAAAGCAATTTTTCAATCTAAGCAATAATTTATATTCATTCTAAAAACATCAGGAATTCGCCGTCGTCCCTATCGTTTAAGAATTCATCACACTTTTCATTGTTAACCGATTCACAAAAAGATTTTCAGGATTAAAAATTAAAGGTACTTTTGACCTGTTAATTAATTAACAATAGAAATATTAACCTATATAAAATATTAAATTTGTATGAATTCACAGGTCCAAAACGCAGTTGAAAAATTCGGGAAGGACGCATCCAGGTTAATGGATATTTTTCATGAGATATCGCATGAAAAAGGCTTTGTAAACGACGACGACCTAAAACAGATAGCCACTGAAGTTGGCCTGTCAAAGGTAGACGCCGAACAAACACTCTCCTTCTATCATTTTTACAGCAAAAAACCAATGGGTAAATACACCATTTACCTGAACGACAGCCTGGTCGCCCAAATGATGGGAAGGGCTGAAATTGCTGATGCTTTTGAAAAAGCTACAGGAACCAAATTCGGTTCGGTTTCGCAGGACGGTCTTTTCGGTTTATACAATACCTCTTGTATTGGCATGAACGACCAGGAACCCGCAGCAATTATCAATGGTGTAATATTCCCTAAGATCACAACTTACCGGGTCAGGGAGCTTATCAGAGAATTCAGGACGGGTAAAACAGCCACTGAAATGATCAACAGTTTCGGGGGCGGTCAAAACCAGAGTTCCAGGATTCAGGCAATGGTTACCAATAACCTCAACAGAAGAGGGGCAGTAATTTTTGCTGATTATAACTCCGGTGAAGCACTCAAGAAAATTAAAACCATGGATCCCAGGGAGATCATTGATGAGGTTAAAAACTCAAATCTAAGGGGTCGTGGTGGCGCCGGGTTCCCAACCGGATTAAAATGGGATTTTTGCACAAAATCACCTTCCAATGAACGCTATCTTCTTTGCAATGCAGATGAGGGAGAGCCAGGAACCTTCAAAGACAGGGTTATACTAACCGAAATCCCTGATTTGCTTTTCGAAGGAATGGTCATTGCCGGATATGCAATTAATGCGAAAGAAGGTATCCTTTATTTAAGGTTGGAATACCATTACCTGAAAAACCATCTGGAAACCGTTCTCGCCACTATGCGAAAAAATGGTTTACTGGGAGAAAATGCATGCGGAATTGATGGTTTCAATTACGACATCAGGATTCAGTTTGGAGCAGGTGCATATATTTGTGGTGAAGAATCGGCCCTCATCGAATCCTGCGAAGGAAAACGCGGTGAGCCAAGAAACCGCCCCCCATTCCCTGTTCAGGTAGGATATTTAAATAAACCGACCGTAGTCAACAATGTGGAAACACTTTGCTCGGTTGTTAAAATTGTCATGAACGGTGCCGAATGGTATAAATCCATGGGCACAAAAGAAACTTCAGGCACCAAATTACTAAGCATTTCAGGTGACATAAGATACCCCGGCATTTTTGAAATTGAATGGGGAATGACCATTAAAGAGATGCTTGAGATGGCTGGAGCTATCAATCCCAAAGCTGTTCAGGTGGGTGGTCCATCCGGCAGGTTGATTGCTGAAAATGAATTTACCCGGACCATATGCTACGAAGATCTCCCTACCGGGGGTGCGATGATCGTAATCGGTCAGCAACTGAATATTCTCGATGTAGCCAAAAATTTCACTGAGTTTTTCATTGAAGAATCATGTGGTTCATGTGCTCCCTGCCGTTATCTCACGGTAATCCTGCGCAACAAACTGCAAAAGATCATGGATGGCAAAGGGGTATTGAAAGACCTGGATGAACTTGAAGCTTGGGGAAAACAAATGAAAAAGGCAAATCGTTGTGGCCTTGGCCAAACAGCTGCCAATCCGATTTTGACCAGCCTCGAAAACTTCAGGCAGGACTACATATCCAGGATTGAAAAAGGTAAAGAATTCGATACCAAATTTAACCTGGAAGCAGCCATTCAGGAATCAAGCCGCGTGGTTGGCAGGTTCCCACAAGTTTAATGTAAATATTTTCTATAAATAATCAATTTCATGAGCATCATCGAAAAAATATCAAATCTATTTCCCGGGCAGATGACTAAAATGCGGTCGGGCAAAAAGCTCATGATTACAACAATATAAATACTGTTATGAGTGAACAAATAAAATTTACAATTGACGGTAAGGCATGCACGACCGAAAAAGGCACTAACCTGGTAAAGGCCGCAAAAGAAAATGGGGTTTACATTCCTATTCTTTGCCACCTTGAAGGGATCAAGCCTGCGGGTTCATGCCGAATTTGCAACGTCAAAATAAATGGCCGGTTCATGACTGCATGCACCACTGATGTAGCTGATGGAATGGTCATTGAAAACATTACACCCGAAATTCAGGAACTCCGGAAAATAATCGTTGAAACACTTTTTGTTTCAGGTAACCACTTTTGCCCCGCCTGCGAAAAGAGCGGAAATTGTGAATTACAGGCACTCGGGTACCGTTACCAAATGATGGTTCCCCGGTTCCCGTATGAATTTGAAGAGAAAGAAGTGGATGCTAATTCCAATAAGTTTTACATTGATCGTAACCGTTGTGTTTTGTGTAAACGCTGCGTTCGATCAGTAAAATCAAAAGACGGCAGGAGCATTTTTGCTGTGAAAGGACGCGGTCATAAGGCCATCATCAATATTGATCACGAACTTGCCAACCAGTTATCTGATGAAGAAGCAATGGAAGTGATGAATACCTGCCCGGTTGGAAGCATTCTTAAAAAGGAAAGAGGTTATGTGGATCCGATCGGCCGGCGTAAATATGACACACAGCCCATTGGCAGTGAAATAGAAACCATTAATGTATAAGGAGGACAAGTTATGAGTAAACCAATTGTAGCAACAACATCATTGGCAGGATGCTTCGGCTGCCACATGTCAATCCTTGATATTGATGAACGGATTCTTCAGTTAATTGAGCTGGTAGATTTTAATAAATCACCGGTTGATGACATTAAGGAATTTACAGAAATGTGCGATATTGGATTAATTGAAGGCGGATGCTGTAACAGCGAAAATGTGCACGTGCTGAAAGATTTCCGGAAAAACTGTAAAATACTCGTTTCAGTAGGTGAATGTGCCATCATGGGAGGATTACCCGCTTTGCGTAACAACATTCCAATCAGGGAGTGCCTGGAAGAAGCCTATTTAAACGGCCCATCAACCAAAGACGCCAATCCTGACCGGATCATGCCTAACAACGAGGAACTTCCCATTATTTTAGATAAGGTTTATCCCTGTCATGAAATAGTAAAAATAGATTACTATTTGCCGGGTTGCCCTCCGCGTGCCGACCTCATCTGGAATGCACTTGTAGCGCTTGTAACGGGTGACGAATTGAAGTTGCCTTACGAAGTTGTAAAATTCGATTAATCTCAAAGAAGCAGAAAAATGAAACAGAAAATAACAATAGAACCTGTAACCCGTGTGGAAGGACATGGGAAGGTAACCATTCACATCGACGAAGACGGGAATATTTCCCAGAGTCGTTTACATATTGTTGAATTCAGGGGATTTGAACGTTTTGTGCAGGGCCGGCCTTACTGGGAAGCACCTGTACTGGTTCAGCGCTTATGCGGGATTTGCCCTGTAAGCCACCACCTGGCAGCCGCCAAAGCTCTTGACGTGATTGTAGGTGCCGGAACCGGCGACGGCCTCACTCCTACCGGCGAAAAAATGAGAAGACTCATGCACTACGGACAAATGTTCCAATCGCATGCCCTGCATTTTTTCCACCTGGTTTCACCTGACTTATTATTTGGCGTGGATGGTGATCCTGCAATCCGCAACATCATTGGTGTTGCAAAAAAATATCCTGACTTGGCAGTTCAGGGTGTAATGATGCGTAAATACGGACAGGAGATCATCAAAGCTACAGCAGGTAAAAAAATACACGGTACCGGTGCAATACCCGGCGGTATTAACAAACACCTTACCCAGGAAGAAAAAGATAGCTTTATCAACGGAGCCGATCCGCTGAACATTGAAAAAATGATCAGTTGGGCACAGGATTCGGTTAACTTCCTGAAAGATTACCATTCCAAAAACAAAGATTTCATTGATAATTTTGCAACATTTCCATCAAATCACTTAAGTTTGGTTAGAAAAGACGGAGCCCTCGACCTTTATCATGGCGTGCTTAGGGCCGTTGATTCAGAAGGAAATAAAATCCTCCACGATGTGGATTACCAGGATTATCTCAATTATATCAACGAAGAGGTTCGTGACTGGAGTTATATGAAATTCCCCTTCCTTACTGAGTACGGTAAAAAAGAAGGCTGGTACCGTGTTGGTCCGCTTGCCCGATTAAATACCTGCGACTTTATTCCTACTCCACTTGCTCAGAAAGAATTTGAAGAGTACAAGGCTTACACCAATGGCAAACCAAATAACATGTCGATGCACATGCACTGGGCCAGGTTGATTGAATTGCTGCACTCCGCCGAGATGATCAAAGAATTACTCAATGATCCCGACCTGATGCAGGGCGAACTGGTTACCAAAGGTGAAAAACAGAAAGAAGGTGTTGGACTGATTGAAGCACCAAGGGGTACGTTATTCCATCATTACAGGATCAATGAGCACGACCAGATCGAAATGGCAAACCTCATTGTATCTACAACCAACAACAACCAGCCAATGAACATGGCAGTTAACCATGTTGCAAAGGATGTAATGACGGGCCAAAGCAAGATCACTGAAGGGATGATGAATGCAGTGGAAGTGGCGATAAGGGCATATGATCCCTGCCTGAGCTGTGCAACACATGCGCTTGGGCAAATGCCGCTGGAGTTAATTTTGGTGGATAAGGATAACAACATCATCGACCGCAAACGGAAATAAGTTGCGACAGGATTTAAATATATTGATTTATGGTTATGGCAACCCAGGCCGTCAGGATGACGGGCTGGGTAATGCCATGATAGAAATGCTTGAAAAATGGACATCCGATAATCATATTCAGGGTGTTCATTTTGACAGCAATTATCAGCTCAACATTGAAGATGCAGCAGAAATTGCCGCACGTGATCTGGTTATTTTCGTGGATGCATCCACCGAAGAAATTGATGATTATGTGCTAACACAGGTTGATGCATCCACCAATGTGGCATTTACCAGTCATGCAGCATCACCGGGATATATCGTAGGATTATGTCGTGATATTTATCACAAAATACCACCCACGTGGCTGTTACATATCAAAGGATATGAGTGGGCTTTTAAAGAAGGGCTTTCCGAAAAGGCTAAATCAAACCTGCAAACTGCTTTCGAGCTGATGAAAGAAAAACTGGAAAATCCGGAGGAGCTCATCAATGCATTTAAATCGTTTTAATTAAAGTGTGTGAAAATTAATAAAAAAACTAATTATGGATCTTTCAACAGAATACATGGGTTTAAAACTAAAAAATCCCATTATAGTAAGCAGTTCAAAACTAACTGCAGAGATCACAAATATTAAAAAGGCTGTTGATGTAGGAGCAGGAGCCATTGTTCTTAAATCGTTGTTTGAAGAACAACTCATTGCAGATTCAAATGCGCTGATGGATCAGGATATAAAATATTTCTGGTTTCCTGAAGCGGTTGAGCATATTAATAAATACTCCAAGGAGTATGGTCTTAAGCAAACCCTTGCTTTGATCAAACAAGCCAAAGAATACACCGATATTCCAATTATAGCAAGCATTAATTGCGTTTCGAGCCATGAATGGCCGAAATTTGCAAAAACGCTGGAAGAAGCCGGTGCGGACGGTTTGGAATTAAATATTTCCATATTCCCATTTGACAAATACGTTGGATGTGGTGATATCCTTGATTCGCATGTAATTATTCTGGAAAAAGTAAAACAATATGTGAATATACCGGTAAGTGTAAAATTGGGGAGCTATTTTACCAACATTTTACAAATAGCACATCGTTTGAATGATTCTAATGCGGATGGACTGGTTATGTTTAACAGATATTACCGACCGGACATTAACATAGAAACAGAAACCGTAGTTAGAGATAATGTTTTAAGTGGACCACAAGAGGTAACAAAAGCGCTGAGGTGGGTAGCATTGCTTTCACCTCAGCTTAGTTGCAGTATTGCTGCTGCAACAGGCATCCACAATGCCGAAGGTGTTATTAAGCAGTTACTGGCAGGTGCCGATGCCACCCAAATTTGTTCAACCCTATTCAACAATGGTATCAGCTACATCGATACCATATTGTTTGACCTCCAGAAATGGATGCACAAGCATGGATATGAATCTGTTTCGGAATTTAAAGGAAAAGTAGCTAACCGGGAAGGTAATTCGGTAAAATTTGAACGCATGCAATTTCTCAAAAAGGAGATTTGATTATAGATTGATTTTAGTTCACAAGCCCAGGCAAATATGTCTGGGCTTCTTTTTAGTGTTCAGGTGAAATCCGGTCCCCGGGAATCAGCCCTTCATTTCCTATCTTAAATCCCAACATATTTCTTCCCGTTTTAATTATATTTTTTCCTTCACAGGCTGATAATCCCTGCCATTTGCAGTTAATCTTTTTGCAATGGCTCAGTCCGTTTACCTGTATTCCTATACATTCTTCTGAAGATAAAGTCCTTATATCAACTGCTTTCATTTTTTCCACATTTATAAAACAAATATATAATTAACCTGCATTTATAACTCATTTTAATTTAATATATAAAAAAATCAGAATTTATAACTGTTTTTAGCTCATTTCTAAAATGTGTTTTCGTATATTTACCAGCCATTGAATGAAGTTGCAGAAATGAGAATTCTATTCAACAAAAAATCCCTCGAACATAATATCAGAAGCGAACAGGAAGGTGAATACCGAATCCATGGTTTTTCAAAATATCACAATGAAGTGGATCCTGAGTATGGATTGGAGTTGGTTAAGTTAGTGCATCCCCAGGAATATATTGATAAAGTGAAAAATGCCTGTTTTAATAACGAAAAAATTGCAGAAATACAGCTCACACCGGCAAGTTGGGATGCAGCCTTGACATCAGTTGCCCTTACCATGAAAGCAGCACAGGAAGGCCATTTCGCAGTTGTCCGACCTCCTGGTCATCATGCCGGCAAATCATGTAGTATGGGGTTTTGTTTATTTAACAACATTGCCATTGCTGCTCAAAAGCTGGCTAACGAGGGGAAAAAAGTTTTCATTTTGGATATTGATGCGCACCATGGAAATGGCACACAGGATATTTTTTATGAAGATGACCGGGTTTATTACTGCTCCATTCACCAGTCGTTCAGCTGGCCAAATACAGGAAGCCCCTTCGAAAGAGGCTCAGGTGCCGGACTGGGTTACACCCTAAACCTTCAGTTAATGCTTGGATGCGGCGACAAACCTTTTATGGAAGCCATTGATAAAGCCATTGAAGCCGGACAAAAATTCAATCCGGATATTGTTGGGATAAGTGCAGGTTTCGACGCTTATTATAAAGATAAAATGATGAACCTGGATGTAGGTCTTAAATCATTTTATGAAACAGGATTCAGGCTGGGAAGAGCTTTCGACAAACTTTTTGCCGTATTAGAAGGTGGATACCATGATGATATTTTTGCTTGTGTCCGTGACTTTACTGATGGCATCAACGTGGGTTCAAGACCCGTGCCCGATCGATATAATCATGAAATGTCGCTGGGCTAAAATCCAATTTTATTTCGTCAGTTTTTTATATCGGATCCTGTGTGGCTGAGCATCTCCCAGGCGTTTCTTTTTGTTTTCCTCATATTCCGAATACCCTCCCTCAAAATAATATACCTGCGAATTACCTTCAAAAGCCAGAATGTGCGTTGCAATCCTGTCGAGGAACCAGCGGTCGTGAGAGATAACAACGGCACAACCGGCAAAACTTTCCAAACCTTCCTCCAATGCCCGCAAAGTATTAACATCAATGTCATTGGTAGGCTCATCGAGCAGAAGCACGTTGGCCCCCGATTTTAGTGTTAATGCAAGGTGTAACCTGTTGCGTTCGCCCCCGGATAAAACCCCGCATTTCTTTTCCTGATCCGCACCACTGAAATTAAATCGCGCCACATAAGCCCTCGCATTGATATATCGGCTTCCTACCATCACTTCATCATGACCACCTGAAATAACCTGATAAACCGTTTTATCCGGATCAATATCGGTATGCGCCTGATCAGCATAACCAAGGCTCACAGTATCACCAATTTCAAAAGTTCCTGCATCCGGTTTTTCGGTTCCCATGATCAATCTGAACAGGGTGGTTTTACCCGCGCCATTCGGGCCAATTACGCCAACGATGCCGTTTGGAGGCAAAACAAATTCAAGATTTTCGAACAAAAGTTTTTCACTAAAAGCCTTTCCAACCTGATGAGCTTCGATTACCTTATTCCCAAGCCGGGGACCATTTGGAATAAAGATTTCGAGTTTTTCCTCTTTTTGTTTTACATCTTCGTTGAGCAATCTTTCATATGCACTCAAACGAGCTTTGGATTTGGCATGCCGTGCTTTTGGCGACATCCTCACCCACTCCAGTTCCCGCTCAAGTGTTTTGCGCCGTTTCGAATGCCCTTTTTCCTCCATTTCGAGGCGTTTTTGTTTTTGCTCAAGCCAGCCGGTATAGTTACCTTTCCATGGGATGCCCTCTCCCCTGTCGAGCTCAAGTATCCAGCCGGCCACATTATCGAGGAAATAGCGGTCGTGGGTAATACAAATTACGGTGCCTTTGTACTGCTTTAAATGTTGTTCAAGCCACTCGACCGACTCTGCATCAAGATGGTTGGTGGGTTCGTCAAGCAAAAGGATGTTCGGTTCCTTTAACAAAAGCCTGCATAGTGCCACCCGTCGTCTTTCACCGCCGGATAGCACCTTAACGGGCGTTTCTCCATCCGGACAACGCAGCGCATCCATTGCTCTTTCAAGCTTATTATTAAGATTCCAGGCATCGGTGGCATCAATCTGCTCCTGCAAAACCGCCTGACGGTCCATGAGTTTTTGCAGTTTATCAGGATCACCATAATAATCCGGATCACCAAATTTTTGATTGATCTCTTCATATTCATTTAAAATGGCTACCGTTTCGCTGGCACCCTCCTCTACAATTTGAATTACTGTTTTTGATTCATCAAGCAAGGGCTCCTGGGCCAGATGGCCGACAGTATATCCCGGAGAAAAGGTTAGATCGCCCTGAAACTCTTTATCAATCCCCGCAATGATCTTTAATAAAGTGGATTTACCTGAACCATTCAAACCAATGATACCGATTTTCGCCCCAAGGAAAAATGAAAGCGAAATATCTTTGATCACCTGCCTGTTAGGAGGAAAGGTTTTACTAACCTTATACATCGAAAAAATAATCTTTTTATCGTCGGACATAATAGCCAGTTTTAATAATATTTAAACTTAATATGAAAGTTGATAATTTAAAAATCAATGGGTTAAGTTACCAATAAAATGCTAAAGCAGTGGTTTATAACATTGTCCAAAATTCGTAAAATTTGGCTTAGGAAATCACCGGTTGAAAAAATATTTGGATTGGAAATGAAGGAGAGATATTTCAGGTAACCTGCTTATTTTGTATTTCCTTTTTGAAACTCAGAACAATATCATGAACTGATAAGATTAAAAATATGCAAACTAATATTACACCTGTGTAAAATTCCTGCTGAATTAAATAATACATATATGCTCCTGCTGCAAAAGGTAACATAAAATGACTATTCGAAGGGCAATGATAAACATGTTTTGAAGCTTCTCTGGCAGGACTTTTTTCAATTTATCTAAAACAGAAACAAAAAGTAAATTTAAAAGTGAGATTATCAAAAGTATCCCAAAAATCGAAACAGCAAATAAAATCAACAAACGCTCATCACTGTTTGATTTGAAAGCAAAATAAATGAACCTGATCCCATAAATTATAAGAACGGCAAGGAAAGCAGGTTTAAAAAACCTTTTCCACAAAATTTGAATAAATTCTGATCGGTTCATGGGCTCTTTTATCCAACGGGCTTTTATCACTTTTAGAAGTTGCTTAATTTCAGAATTATCGTAACTAATTTTAATACAACCGGCTCTTAAAACATTATCTCACGGAGCGCTCCATGATCCAGTTTATTGCAGCTTCCTCCGTGGTAAATGGCTTTATTTTGAGTATTTTTTGTTGAACCTCGCCCATCATCGGAAAAACAATTACATTAGGTTTATCGGTTACAACCGCCAGTTTAAGTTCACGCAGACGAGGATTGAGCTTTAAAAAGTCGGTCAATTTGCCAAAGCTTTCAATTGTTAATTTCAACTCACAATTCACCAGGTTATTGATCACGCCGATAGTGTCGTCTGTTAGTAACCTGCTTCGAAGCAGCAGGTTCCATGAATTTAGAATTTGATCAATTCCAACCTCTCCACTAAAATCGCGAACAAGAATTTCATTGGGAAATAACTGATGTTTCTTAAGCCAAATACTCATAAACGATAAAAGATACCGGATTTTAAAAATAAAAATTACACTATTAACAACAATATGCTAAGTTAAACAAAAATGGCAATAAAACCATACTTTCAATTTATTCCAGATAAAGCTAGCTAAATTTGGAATTTATCCGGCATTCCTGCTGCAATCATATTTCCTTTAATTTATCTGCCAATATGCTGATAAACTCGTTATTTGTTCCGCAACAACCACCCATAATTTTAAGTTCAAACTGCTTTTTGATTTGATACATTTCATTCACAAGGTGGTTAAAATCATCCTGTTCTACCACCGGACAATTATTTAATTCTTCCGGACTGAGTATGGAAGCATTGGCCTGAATGCCCTTGAAACGGTTTAAATAATGTAAGTTTGGCTGATTCAAAAGCGCCAGTCTCAGGTTGGCAGGATGAATGCAATTGGCCATATAACACACAGGCCCGGGGTCAACATTTTCATCAATTCGTTTAATTGCATCAATTAGCACAGTTCCGTCGAGCAGTGTACCCTCTTTTCGCACCATAAAACTGATGATGTAAGGAATACCGGTCTCAGCCATGGCTCTTGCCATGCCCTCTGCCTCATTAATTTCAGGCATGATGCCGGCAAACAGAAAATCGATTCTTTGATCAATGAATTGCCGAGTTTGCTGTGTATGAAATTCATAGGCCTCACTGGTATCTAATACCTTTTCGCCGCTGTAGGCATCCCCTTTGCAACCCAATAAACCGCCAAGAAGAATGCGTGACTGATAATCACCATACTCCGACTTTACCCGATTCAGCAACTTGATTGAATCCGCCAGCAGTGGCTTGTTGGCAAATTTTGACCTGGCCATGGATTCAGCATTCACCCGACGGGTTGGCGTCATAATCATTATGGGGAAACCCTGCTTTTGAGCTATATCAATATATTGCCGGTAAAGCATTAACAGGATTTCGGGATGAGAATAAATCAATCCGGCGTGGTTTACTGCCCCGTCCATTTTTAAATGAAATTCACTTTTCAAACGCTCCACCAGGGCACCCTCTGTAAGGATTTTCTCAGCTTTATCAAAAACGGCATTAAATGACATGCTTATGAGAAATTGCAATATTACAGATCAAAAATAACTCATTATAACCTACATTATATGTAAATGACAAATTCAATTCTCTTTTATTTCTTCTTAATTTTACCCGATTGATAATTCAATTTTATGCAAATTAAAAAGCGATTCATAACTTTGATTATAGTGGCTTTCCTTCTTGGGTTGGCACTTTTCCCTTCCGGTGATCCTGCGCCTATTCACTATGTCGACCGGCAAAGTAGCGAAACAAAAATTGAAAAAGTAGCCGGTGAGAGATGGTTGACCTGGCTTTATAATAACCCGGTGGGAGAAATGAGCTTGCAGGCGCTGGTAAAAAGAAAGTTTTTCAGTGAATGGTATGGCAAACGGATGGATGCACCCGGTTCGGTGGATAAAATTGAACCCTTTGCAGAGGAATACGACATTGACCTGAGTATTGCACAAAAGCAGGAGTTCACTTCTTTTAACGACTTTTTCACACGAAAACTTAAACCGGATGCCAGACCGGTTAACATGGATTCGAGTTTGGTGGTGTCGCCTGCTGATGGAAAGGTGCTGGCTTATGTAGATGTGAGCGAACAGGATTTCATTGTAAAAGGTTATCGGTTCAACCTTTTTGATTTTTTACAAGACAGCCTGCTTGCTCAAAAGTATGAGCATGGAAGCCTGATGATATTTCGGCTCTGCCCTGCCGATTATCACCGTTTTCATTTTCCTTTAAGTGGTGAAGTATCTGACCTCAAAAAAATCAGCGGAGATTATTACTCTGTTAATCCCATCGCCATTCATAAAATGATTGAAATATTCTGTGAAAACAAACGCGAATATGTTATTGTTTCTTCGCCTGAATTCGGCCCGGTAATCATGGCCGAAGTGGGCGCAACCATGGTGGGGAGCATTATTCAAACCTATGAAGGCAACCTTGCAATAAAAGGTGAAGAAAAAGGCTATTTTAAATTTGGGGGCTCTACGGTAATATTGCTGTTTGAAGCAAGCCGGATTAAAATTGACCCAGATTTGTTGGAAAATACACAAAAGCAGCTCGAAACATCTGTATTGATGGGTGAACAGGTGGGAGTACGCAATCCTGCAAAATCTCTGATTTGCAAAATTGAATTAATTTCTTACTTTTAAGAAAATTTAAAAAGCATGAAATTCAGACTATTGTTAGTCTTTGCTGTTTTTATATTCTGCTCAGCCCATGGCCAGTATTTCCATGAATCAGCCGACCTGTATTACAACCTTAGAAAAGCTGTTCCTGACCATAAAAAGGCAGTAATGGGAATAAGCACATATTCCACAATAAATTTCATGAACACCATCCCGAATGTATTGGACAATTTTCGATTTGCCTCACGCATAAATATCGATTCTACCAAAAAGGGGAAATATAAAAATCTTGAGCTTGGTTTTATGATGAATGGGTTTATATCTGGCAAAACAATTATTCCTTATTACCAGCAGAAACCTCCTATAAATGTAAGGGTTGAAAATTCAGACAGGAACAATAACATTTTTTGCCCCGGCTTGCAAATGGTGAAAAGTTATCCGCTGAAATCGCAAAATGGCCGGGTTCAGATTGGATTGGCCGGGTATTATTATTTTATCGGACTGGAGGATTATTTCTTGAAAAATTATCGATTTGCATACGATCTGTCGGTTTTGGTAAATCATAAAATATTAACTGTGCAGGGTATGCATTCAGCACATAAAATAAACTCCAGCTATTCTTTTAAGACCAGTGATTTGCAAGGATTGATTGAATCCGACAAAGACAGGGTTTCACTTGCTGAAGAGTTTGACAACATAACCTTTATTACATTTACAATTGGGGATTATTATTTGAAAAGGCCGGACCCTAAAAATAAACTGGTATATAATATTTATATTACTTTTAGAAGGGATGTTCCTTCCAATAAAGAACTACGGCCAGTATTCGAATTAAGATATATTGATATCCTCACCGGTTTAAATTTCAGGTTTGGCAAATTTCATATTAATCCTGAGGTAATGATGACCAACCGAACCTACGATGACTATCATGCCTATTCCTGCCTCGGTTTATCAATGATGCTTGGTTACCAAATAGAAAATTTCATGATCAATGCAGGATATAACCATTTTGATTATTACCAGCAATCCACTGACGGCTGGGCATTAACAGATGCACAAGACTTTAGTTTGGATAAAGTGTTGCTTTCGGTGGGCTATCTCTTTTAGTCAAATAATATCCATACAGAAACTGGAGGCTCTTCACTCAAACGCCTATAACCGGCAGTCCTAAAGAATGGAAGGTAATTTAGCGGGGATAACTGATCATAATAAATTTTCAAAAAATCAATTAAAGAAATGGAAACAACCTGTCCTTTCTAAAATACTATCACCTTGATGTTTCAGAAATATAGTAAACCTTTTGATCTGTGTTTGATAATTTTTTATATACGAAAACAGATATTTACCTGACAAACATAACAGCTGGTGCTGATTCTCTTTTTATAAAAATTAATTACCAAATCTATTTATTCAGGAACATGAAAAACCTGATTAACAAATTGGCGGGCTTAGATAATGATCCCAGTATATCTTTACTGTAAGAGCAGAAAAAAATAGTCAACTTATTAATTTATATTATAAACATTTTAGGAATTTTAGCGCTCTTAATAGCCTTATTGGAATATGTACAGATGTGCATTGCAGGCTTAGGATCTATTTATCCATTTTTAGCTCTCCCCTATATTTTTGTTTTAATATTTCGTAATTCGCTTAGTTTGAAGCTTAAAACATTGCTGATCATTTTCTGAGCGGCTATCTGATTGGGACTTATAACATGTCTATTGAAGGTTTTTTTGGAGCTACTTTTGTCGTTTACCTGGCTATGGTAGTTTTTACGGCAATGTTATTAGGTTTCAAATTCATGAAATGTTTGTTCTTTCCGCGCCCTTAATTATGTTATGAATCACTTCGATTTGTTTAAACACTATCCTAACTAAAATGGTATATAATCAAAGCAATTAAGTTATCTTATGAGTTCTGATTGATAATTCGAGTTTTTATTTAAAAGCTTTACGGTTTGCACTGAATCGTTATCACAAATCAGCCGGTAGCCTTTAAAAATGGTATTTAATTGCAAGGTGGTGTCATAAACTATTTTCACAAAAACAAAATCCATCGAATCATTTTGATAGGATAAGGTTTTCAATGAATCATAGCTCTGCTCACAGCTTGGATGCAATTGATCCATTAAAATAAATACCTCCTGATCGTCAGGAAAATAAAGACGGTCGACCCTGAATTTTTCAATTTCTTCAATCAGCAACAGGTCGCAGGAATCAGGAAACACGGCCACAGCAACCGTTTTCACTATATTATCCATTGATTGATGATATGTTTTACAACTGTAAAGAAGTATAAAAATGAAGATAATGGTTGGCAGGGTTATTAATTGAGTGAAATCAGTTTTACTGAAGCAGGTTTTTTCTTTCATGTTTTGTATGGTTTAATATGATTTCAAACATCTGGAAAAACATAGTCCCTTTTCCTTCATGCAATTGTTTTCTTAATCGAATATCATTGATGCCCGGTTAGAATGGGAAATTGTTATGGCTGGCTATTTTTCCTGATTATTTTAAAAATTCTATGATTAATTATTTCGGACAAGTTCCAATAGTAGAGTTTGGAGTCGGTGGTGCTGTAGAATTCAACCACAACGGCATCAATATCCTCATAATATTTTGCAAAGCTCTGATATCCCGGAACCCAACCACCATGTTCATATTCATAGATGGAATCATAAATTTCCTGTTCACCCGGTTCAAATAATGTACCCTCGTTCAAGGCTCTTACGAATGTACCCACATCTTCAGCCGTGGCTAACATACCATGCTCGTCGGCCTTTAAATTATAGGGATGGCCCACGTGGTAACCACTCATCACATCATCCAAATTCACTTCACTCAATGAACTAAAAGTGTGAGTCAGATTAAGCGGAGTTAAAATTTCGTTTCGAATGAATTGGAAGTTGTCATACCCAAGTGCATCATCCATTATTTTATTGATCAATAAATAATTCGTGTTGCAATATTCATAACTTTCACCAGGCTCAAAGTTGGCAGGTTTGTCGAGGATAAGTGCAAGGCCTTCTTCATACGACCTTGATGGAGCTGCCCAAAAATTTGGGGCATCCGTAAAATTGGGAATCCCACTCCGATGCTGGATCATTAACCTCAGGGTAATTTTGTCGGCGTATTCAATTCTGCCAGTAAGCTCAGGTAAATAATCGGCGAGGGTTTTATCCAATGAAAGCCGTCCATCCTTAACCAATTTGGCGACTGCCACAGCATCATACAGCTTACTGATGCTGGCTATTTTAAACAGGGCATGGGGGTTGGCGGGTATCCGTAAATCCCGATCCTGCCATCCGGCAGCATAATACTGAGGTGCTTTGCCAGCCTGGTCGATGTACACAATCATCCCCTCAAACCCCTGCGCTATTGCCTCATCTAACTGTTCCTGAACAGTATCCGGAAGTGGCAGTATCCAGGCTTTTACCAATATCCACGGCACGAAAAACAAGGAAACAATGGTTCCAATTAACAATGTGATCCTGATTATCCTTATTTTATTCTTTTTTGTCATTTACAAGTGCTGTAAAGGTATTTAAAATTTGCCAGAACTATCTTGTGATACCGGCTCATGGATTTGTTTCGCCGGAAGTTGGGTGACTGGCAAATGGTTGCTTCTTTCAAGTTTTTGTACGAAATATTCTGTAATACAAATATTGGGGCACATTTTGCATTCTTTACATCAAGCCATCGCTTTTCTTAATTGAAAGATAGTTGAAGGTTATAGCTGGTTTTTATTTTTGTTCCAGCCATTCATTTTTTAAAATGCTGTAATATATCGTATCCCGTCTCCGGTTATTGGTCATCAGTGTGTGACTTCTTAAAATTCCTTCTTCTGTTAATCCGGCTTTATGGAGCCCTTTTCGGGCTGCTATGTTCAGTACATCGGTTTTAAATTCAATTCTTACGGTGTCTGTTTCTTCAAAAATAAATTTGAAAAGTAATTTTTTAACATGGCTGTTTATTCCTGTCCCCTGGTATTCTTTCGCTATCCAGGTCCAGCCGATTTCCACCCTGCTATCCCTGACCGAAATATTTGAAATTCGTGTTGAACCAATGATTTTGTTGTTTTCACGATCAACGATTGCAAAAGGAAGGGATTGTTTATTGTTTAATTCGGAAACAGCCTGATGTATCCAGTTTTTTAATGCGGCCTCGTTTGACAGATCAGCTGTGAAATAATGCCACATATTCTGGTCGGTGGTAAGTTGCTTCATCTCGGTGAAATCGTCCATTTTAACGGGCCGGAGAATAATCCTGTCGGATTGAATTATTTTGTTGAAGTTCATAGTAGTTTATAAAATTAGCTGGATCGGCCCCGCGATATGATCAGCGGCGCTGTTGCCTTGGCTTCAGACTTGCGCGAATAGGCGGAACACTCGCACCAGTTGGGGAAACTCACAGACATCCGCATTGCATATACCGCTTGATGTGTGGCGTAATTTATTCATTTCTTGTCTCATTAATAATTATTTTTTTACCAGCCCTTCTTTCCCCTTTCCAGAACTGGCGTTTTAAATATCTTCGAAGATGTTTTGCCCATTCACCTGTTGTTGTTAATTGTCCTTTTTTCTTGTGTGCCATAATCCTCAATCATTTTTCAAAGCGTTAAAATCATTAATAAACCAATCATTACCAATTTATTATTATACTCAGCTAATTTGCGCCCCAATAATACTTTTTATGCTTTGTTGAATTAATCTCGAGATAATCAATCGAAACAATTGTATTATCAGCTGAACGGTTGGTGCAAGTGGAGTGCGGGATTTTGAAACTGTGACCCGCCAAATCTGCCACTGAGCCAAGCCGGCTTTTTAATTAAACATTATTTTTAAACCGTCATCCGTCAAAGACGGATTGGCGGACGTGGAACAGAGCGAAAATGCTGGAAAACCTCGCCCGCCCGCATAACATTTGCACTTTATTGTGCGTAGTATTTTAATTTTCAGTCAAATAATTCTTGTAAAGTTTTAGTTGCAATAAACATTTTCTTACTGTCAGGAAGTTCTATAAAATCATATTTCCCGTAAAAGTTTTTTGCTTCATCGTCAATTGGGTCAACAACTATTCCGAAAGAACCAATTTCGGTTGATATACCGTAACATCTTTTTAATGCATCAATTAATAAAATTTTTCCAATTCCTTTTCCCTGGTAATTTTTGTCAATTGCCAATCTACCAAGAAGAGTAGTAGGAATTGATTTATAGGAATTGGGAAGTTTTTTTCTAATCTGCTCCGAAAAGCTACTTAAAGGAATACTATTATTTGAAAGTGTATAAAATCCTTGAATTAAATTTGTTTCATTGTCAACCATTACAAAACAAGCAGACAATTTGCGTTTAACATCCTGTCCTGCTTGATTTTTTAGATAATTGTTTAACAATTCTTTTCCGCAATCAAATTCCTTACGATTGTGTTTTTTATTTAAAAGCTCAATCACGTTATTTTGAATTTGCCATAAAAGAATTATAGTCATTTACTGCATTCTTCAAAGTATCTGAAGGCTTTTTCAGATTTGTTATTGCATCAAAAAATATTTGGCTATCTCTTTCTGAAGCAATGACTTGTTCTTTTTCTTTTATAATTTCTTTTGCTTTTTCCTGAACTACCCGAATTACAAAATCAGTAAGATTTCTATACCCCCCCAAATACGCAGCTTTTTCAAAGAATTGTTTTTGTTCTTTTGGAAGTCTGGCGTCAAATCTTGCTTGTTCAATTGTTGTTGTACTCATAATTTTATTTTTCTGCAAATGTACGTAAATTATCCGTATAATTACAAATATGTACTGCAAATATCCGTACTCTGGCTCGATTTAATATTACGCATACCGTT
>ERZ795053.1059-NODE-1059-length-35315-cov-18.556608_pt1 | contig 35315 bp, 17 predicted proteins | sample MGYA00375137_ERZ795053 | MGnify/ENA primary metagenome ERZ795053 (study PRJEB30182, sample SAMN05720284) | activated sludge metagenome | isolation source: Anaerobic digester | place: Hong Kong | collected 2014-12-17 ...
CCCTGGGTAAAGAGGTCGGCGACTGATTTGTACATCATATAGGAAAATCCCTGATCGCCCCATCCGCTGATGGATCCGTAAGTGTTGGCCATTTTGAACCCACCGATCTCCCAGTCACGGATATCCACAATTCCGTCACCGGTGATGTCTATATGGTTGGTATATTGTCCGTCTTCATTGTAATCCCAACGGATGGAATCATTGTAACCGCATATCGTCATCGAATGGTTTGCCGAGCTGCCCCATGCTGTGATTACATGTTTGCCGGCTTCCGGAGTTCCGGCCGGGAGGGTAGCAGGCGGATTGGAGTATTGGGCGTAAAAACACCCAACGCCTCCGGCCGAGGATCCGTTACCGTGGTCATATATCCAGTTTTTCAGGGTTTGTAAGCCATCAGGCGTGTTGACTTTTATGGAATAAACCTCCGTTACACGGTTATGCATGGCATTGTAATACTCGTTGTATCCGCTCATCCAGCGCGAAGGGCCTCCAAGAGCCATTCCGCCATAATCTGCAACGGTTGGATTTCCTGCCTTCTTAAGGATTTCATAGGTCTCATAAAAACTTATCCCTGCATTGGTCCCGCCGTTGATAAAGTTATAGGCAAAGTGCGTTGCATATTGATTTTGCGGCAGGTTGGCCGGCACCTGGCGCAGATAATCAATTTCGTAGGTGAATGCCAAGCCAATACTGCTCGCCTGGCCGCATTCCAATCCAACCTGGGCAACCAGCGGCCTGAACCAGGGAAGTTGCGAATTGTCAACCGCTGCCGGAATGAGCCGGCGGACTGTTGATTCGGACAACCTTAACTCAGGGAGTTGGGAAAGCATGAGAGAGTCGTAACTGCTCATCGGCATCAGCTCAGGATAGGCATCATTGTCAGCCGGTTTGTACTGTCCGAAAGCCTGCCCTGAAAAAGTCAGTGACATTGCGGTCAGGATAAAAAGAAGGGAATTCCTCATAGTTGTTCTTGGCTTATAAGGATGTGAAATTAAGAAAAATGAAGTAATTATTTACAGTCATGCTTATTCTTGTTTAAAGAAAGTAAGGGCCTGCCAATGTTGGCAGGCCCTGGAAGTTACCCCTAAGTATCCGGCAGTAAATATGCAGATTCACTGTCCTACATTGTTTTAATAAACTTCCCGTTTTTTATGGTTTCTCCGTTTTCTACCCTGACCATATAAACACCACTGGTTAACAAGCCGAGATTAAGATCATTTTGAAATGACGCCATCTCTTCCTTTTGCATCACCAGCTGACCGGCCAGGTTGAATACTTTGATACTGACTTTCTCATTATTGAATTCTGTGAGGTTAAGTGAAATGAATTCACCGGCAGGGTTGGGATACAGGTGCAGCTGTGCGTTGATTTCCGGCCTTTTTGAATCGATCAGGGTAACCGTGAAACTGATCTCATCGCTGCATCCCGATTCATTTTGCGCTGTAATGGTCAGTTCATTGGGGCCAGGCTGCAGTTCATCCGAGTTGATGATAATGGTATTCCCCCGGGCGCCCGTCGGTAATAATTTATAGCCGGCATTGCTGTTGGCTGGCATAGCGATCTCAAGCGATTCGCCTGAATAGAGGATGGTATCCCCTACAACAGGCATTTCAGGTCTTTTATTCAGCGTTAACCTGACCTCTTCCGTTACCGGGGTACAGAAGTTATTTGTAAATACCCGGAGTGACAGTAGCACCTCTCCCGATGCAATATCGGATTCGGAGGGGTGGTAAGTTGCATCGGGAGTTGTTGGATCAGAGAAATACCCTGTTCCGCGGCTTTCCCATAAAATTCTGGCATAGCCGGTAACTTGTGCACTTAACCCGATTTCCTGTTCCGGACAGGTAGTAACATCTCCGGCGAAGATAACCGGCGCTTCATTCTCCGGAAGGTAAATATTATCGATCCATGCAGCATCCGTTCCGGCCGATCCGGTTTCGTTTTTCGTATAGATCCATTCAATCAGGTGTTCACCCGGATCAATGGGAAACAACTCTTCCGACCAGTCGTGATTACCGCTCCATTCTGCGATAAGTTCACCGTCGATTTGCAACTGAAGCTTATCGGCACCGGCCTCAGAAGATACCCTGATATTGAATCCCAGAAAATCGCAGGTGCTGGTATTGCAGGTATAGGCAAGGGTGCTGCTTTCATTGTCGGTGATCAGGCCTGATCTTAATGAATACCTTCCTTCAAAGGAAGTATTGCCATCGATAAACCACGCTTTTTCGCTGGTATTCTGCCAGTTGCTGCGGGGGAAGCCCTGGTTTTCAAAATCCTCGTCCGGAGGTGCGATGGTAGTGAAAGTAAAGGTGCTGCTTTCGGAAGACCCGTTAAGGTTGTGTGAAATAACCTTCCAGGTATAGGTCGTGTTATAATGCAGGGGAGAGGGAAGAACCAGGCTCTTTTCAAATGTGATCATGGCCGTATTGTTCCAGACAGGGTCTGAGCCTTCTGCCAGAAACACTTCATAAAATTCAGGCTGCATTCCACCGGCTGTTTCCCATGAGAGCTTTGTGTAAGCTGAGTTCTTTCGTGAATGGCTGATGGGGTCAGGATTTATGGCAACCGCGGGTAGATCGCTTACTTCAATTTCCGCGATATAGGGTTTATGGTTGTATGCCGTCACTGTAAGGGTCAGTGATGCAGTTTCCGGTAATTGCGGCAGACTGATGATTGCAAACCCTTCTTCGGCCCTGGCTGCACCAAGCAGTTTTCCCTCCTGCGTGATGCAGGCCAGGGCTTCAGAATCCGGCAATTTAACCACAAACTCCCGCGCATCACGGCCGGTAACCGGCGCGTGATGTGCACGAATCTCCTCCGGAACGGCAGTACGGACCACCACCGAAGGGTCACCAAAAACAGTCCAGGTATCGGTTACACGATACCCCCCCAGTCCATATTTATCATTCATTTTCATGCAACCACTCATCGAAATGCCTCCAAATGTGCGGGTGGTTACAGTATTTTTCTTTCGTGCCAGGATCAGTGCGATCTCATCCTGCGCCTCCATGGGCGGATACCAGCTCTGTCTGCTGGTCGACATCATCACGGCAATTGCACCGGTAGGCTGGCCGTTTTTTTCAGCCCTGAGGAAGGATTCGGCAAGGCAGGTGGTGGAAACAAAATCACCGCTGCTGCAGCCTGCCGACCAGATGAATGGATGGGTCTCTGTATTTCCCAGGCCTGAAGCCTCCGTGGTTGAGAATCCCGAACTGGTCCACGACCTGGAAGTGCCGTGCCCGATGTACATCACGGCTCCCTGGCCTTGCTGCAGCGCTTCGGTTACCCCGGATGCCAATGGGTTGCCTTCAGCGTCATTTTCTCCCTGGCTGCCGTCGTACAATTCATCAAACCGGCTGTAGTTGTAATCCAGCAGTTGTTTGCCAACATTCCGGATATGCTGAAAATCTGATTCCCCGTCATCTCCGGGACCCAGTTCGCTGGCTATGCCGAGAAAACTGCTGTAGGCAGCATTTCCCCTGCCCTCTTTTTCATAAGCGATGCTGCGGTCGATCATGATGCTGAGCTGTGCCTGGTTTTCAGCCGGGAAACGACCGGTAAGTATTTCCGGATAGTGATCATCTCCGGCGATGTAGCCATACATATTGTCGCTGGCTCCCGTTTCGGCCTGAAGCGTGGGAACCTGCTGCGCATCTCCTGCCAGTAACAGGTAGGTCAGTCCTTTTGAATAATAATAATCAGCAACAAATTGTCTGAGGTTCTCCGCGTTGCTGAAAGCCGCGACATCAACCGTTTCACATGAAATTCCTGTCTGGGCTTTCCATGCGGTAAAAGGTTTCAAAGATTCAACATAGGATGCCGGAGCAATAATCAGCATATTGCCCGCTTCTTCAACCGGGTTGTAGCGGCTGTTGTCGGTTCCGTTGATAAAGTGACCGGCAATGGCTGTGCGCATTCCGCTCAGCGAATTATATTGCGGGCTGTATCTGGTCAGTTCGTTAATGCCGCGCTCATTCGTAAACGAAAGTTCAAATTCAATATAATGATAGACCCTTAATGTGTTGGTTACAGGATTATATTGCAGGGGATATACCTGCACAGCCACTCCGCGGGTATCGCACCAGATATAGGGGCGTCCGGCTGAAGCCAGCAGGCCGGGGTAAAAATTATCTGTATGGTAAATGGATGCATTTGCCCTGCTGTTGCGCCTGTTCTCTTTTTTTGCAATGCCGGGATCACCTTTCACAGGATGAATGTTATAGTCCTTGTATTCGGTAAATTCACTGCGCACAATATGCAGGACTGGATTCCCCCGGTCGGGTAGTTGCAGGCTGATGGTCAGGTGCTGCAGATCGGGTTTGCCTGCTTCCGTTTCTATGACACCATCGGGAAGCATTAACTTTCCGCTGAATTGTTCCGGAGTGCACTCTCCCGTTCTGTAGAATCCGGGAAGACTTACCTGAATCCTGCTTCCGCCGGATGTGGCGGAATTAACGCCAAACAATGAAGATTCAGGTTTGCCTGAATTGACGGAGATCCATTCCTGTGATAATGCATGGAATGAGAGCAGCAGCATACTCAACAACAGGGTAAGGCTTTTCTTCATGGTGCGTGTGTTTGTTTTTGCATCTGTAACCGGTGCACACCACCATAGGCAAGGCCTGTTCCATATCACGAAATCAATTTTGTTAGTGTAATTATCCTATGCAGGCAAATATCACAAAGTGCAGATAAACAATAATATAGAATAATAAAATGTAATACATAGTGTTATAATAAATTTTGAATTTTCCGGATTGTATCAATTCAGCACCGGAAAACCACACACAAAACCGCACAATTGTGCGATTTTTCTTAGCGAAAACAGCCTGGAGGAGAGCATTGGTTGAAGCTGCGCTGAAAATACCGGTATAATTAAGAATGCAATCCTGATGGCAGGCAATCAGGCGGGAATTATGATGAATGATCCTTTAATCCGCATCAAGCATTTGACAAAGCTTGAGCGATTAACCGTTTGTAATCGGCACAATCAGCATTGCGCAGCACAAATGCTGAATCGGGATTACACTCATAGAATCAGTAGTTCAGCCATTCCGGGCTTATTAATGATTAATCCGGGTTTAATCCTGTTCTTTCATAATCCGGATATTGAATTTCTTCATTCTCCTGATTAGCGAGTCTCTGGATATGCCGAGCATTTTTGCTGCGAGCACCTGGTTGTATCCGCATTCATTAAGGGCCTGAAGAATCAGGTTTTGTTCCTGCTCGTCGAGGTTAAGTACCACACTTCTGGCGGATTTCCCGTTTTTGGAACCGGATAACTGAAAGTCCACAGGGCTGAGCGTCTGCGTATTGCAGAAGATCATGGCACGTTCTATCATATTGCGTAGTTCGCGGACGTTGCCGGGGAAATCATATTCTTTCAGCGATTCTACCAGCTGTGCATTGATTTTCGGGAGCGGTTTGTTAAGTTTGGCCGAAAAATAGTTGACGAAATACCGGAGCAGCGGTTCAATGTCTTCGGGTCTTTCGCGTAAGGGCGGGATATTGATGGTAAGGGTATTGAGGCGGTGAAACAGATCGAGCCTGAATTGACGGCTTTCGATCAGGTTTTCGACATTGTGGTTGGTGGCCGCGATAATCCTGAAATCAACCTGTATCTCTTCGTTTCCGCCGACCCTTTTGATCTTTTTTTCTTCGATGGCACGCAGCAGCTTGGCCTGAAGGGCAAAAGGCATATCGGCGATCTCATCCAGAAACAATGTACCTCCGTTGGCCACTTCAAAATAACCTTTCTTATCATTAATGGCGCCCGTAAAGGACCCCTTGACATGACCAAAAAATTCGCTTTCAAGCAGAGAATCGGTTACCGCACTGCTGTTGACTGCGCAGAATGGCTGGTTGTGTTGCTCGCTGGCATAATGAATGATACGGGCCACTATCTCTTTTCCGGTTCCGCTTTCACCCGTAATCAGTACATTGGTATTCGGGTATTTTGCCGCGGTGCTCGCAAGTTCCAGCACTTGTCTTATCGGCCGGCTTTCGCCGATAAAAGTCCGGTCAATCATCCGCTCAAGCTCTGAAGAGATCAGCGAGTGCTTATCCTGCATTTCAAGGTAGCGGCGATAAAGTTTCAGGTATTTTTCGGTGCGCTCAATGGAAAGCTGTATGTCAATATGTCTGAATGGTTTACGCAGATAATCGATGGCTCCGTCGCGCATTGCCTGAATAACCGTATCCATATCGCCATGGCCGGATATCATAATCACTTCCATGGACGGATATAGCTTTTTTACCTGCTGCAGGATATCGAGACCGCTCATTCCGGGTAGCTTTATGTCCAGTATCATCAGATCATAGGGTCTCCTCCTGAGACTTTCGAATCCTTCGCCCGGGGTATTGGCGGTATAAACTTCAAAATCGCGCAACTGGAGGAACTCTTTCAGTTCTTCAGCAAAATCGGTTTCATCATCCAGTATAAGTACCCTTAGTTTCATTGTGCTCATAATCGTTAAATTATCCAATCATGATTTATTTATTACCTTATCTGATATTGCAGGTAGTTTCAGTGTGACTGTTGTGCCTGTTCCGGGGGCACTGCTGAAAATTATTTCACCCTTGTGTTCTTTCATGATTCCATAGGATATGGCCAATCCCAGGCCGGTGCCCTTACCGGGTTCCTTGGTGGTAAAGAAAGGCGCGGTGATGTGCTCCATATGTTCGGCTTCAATCCCGCTTCCGTTATCCGTAACATGAATGCAGATTTTCTGCCCCTCCCTGCCGGACGCTATTTTTATCCGGGGCAGGTAACCGGCTTCGCCCGATTTTTGCATTTCCTCCATTGCATCACGGGCATTCGACAGCAGGTTTAAAATAACCTGCTCAATCTTGTATGTATTGCCCATGGCCGAAACCTCCTCTTCATCGGCCAGTTCCGTGATAACCTCGAATCCGCGGCTCTTTAGTTGCTCACTGATGAGCGAGAGCGCATTAAGGATGGCTTCATTCGCACTAAATTTTGAATGAATAAAGTCATCGTTGTTTCTTGAAAAGGTGCGGACATGGTCGATGATGGTGCGCATGCGGTGGATGCCCTCGAATATTTTCCTGGATTTTTCCCTGATATATTCTTCACTGGCCTGATGGTTGCTTATGGCATGCATGAGGTTATCAATACCAAAAGAGATGGTATTAAGAGGCTGGTTAATTTCATGGGCGATTCCTGTGGCCATTTCACCTATACCAACCATGCGTTCCGTATGGATAAGGTGTTTCTCCATTTCACGGGCAGTGGTGATATCGGTACAAAAAATCAGGTAATTCTTATCGGGCAGCCTGGAACTTTCCGCTTTGATGATCCGGGAGGTTTTACCGGCTGTAATAAAAAATTCAGCCCTGCTGCCTTCACCGGAGGTCAGGCCTTGAAAATCAGGAAAGTTTCCGGCAAGGGTTTCAGGGGTCAGAATCTTATTGATGTCCTGTTTGAGAAAATTCTCCCGGCTAGTATTGAATATTTTCCGGGCTGCCGGGTTCACTTCAGCAATCAGCCCTTTTTTGTCAGCGACCAGTATTCCTTCGGGTGCGCTTTCGATATAACTCCTGTATTTTGCTTCGCTGGCCTGAAGTGCTTCCCTCGTTCTTGAACGCTCCAGCGCATTTCCTGTTATTGTTCCGAACACCCCGAGGGCGCAGATATCCTGTTTCTCCCACTGAAGCAGGTCAGTACAATCGTTCAGTAAAATTACCCCTGTTAGTATTTCGGCAACGTTGACCGGAATAGCTACACTAACCGCAGATGGTCCGGATGCTGAAATGGCGGCCGGACTGATCCATGGACCTGTAAGTCCGTTCTGACTGACCATTACACGGCATACTTCTTCATTCCCGGTAAGTGCCCGATTGATAATTTCTATTTCGTGCTTACCGGGTGCTATCCGGGGTATTCCGGATCCGGTATTTCCGGTATGGCCTGTAAGATGCTCTTTCCGGTCAAAATAGGTGAATACGGCGGATGCAGCGCCGCAGAGCCTTTCCATATCCAGCAGCATGAAATCAATGGAGCTGTCAGGGTCAAAATTTCCCGAAAAACGCGCAGAAGCAAGTGAAACGGCCCGTTCAAACTGATATTTGAAAATAATGGTCTGTTCAGCTTTCTGATACCTGATCAGGCTTTCATTGAGTGCTTTACTCTGCGCCTGCAATTCACGGTTTTGCTGAAACAGCCTTAGGAATATCCTGACTTTGCTGATCAGGATTTCGTTCTGAAAGGGTTTGGTGAGGTAGTCAACCGCACCCGACTGATACCCCCTGGCAATGCTCTGCTGGTCATACATGATTGCAGAGATAAAAATAATGGGTGTAAGCCGGTTCTTTTCCTGATCTCTGAGTCTTTCAGCAACCTCAAAGCCGTTCATTCCGGGCATAGACACATCCAGTATGATCAGGGCAAAATCCAGGTCAGTGGCCATGTTGAGCGCAGTTTCTCCGCTGGAAGCCTTGTGAATTTCTGCCTGCTCTTTCCTTAAAACGGTCTCCAGCAATATAAGATTGACTTCAACATCGTCAACGATCAGTATTTTAGGCTTATCTGAGAATGCCATTTATTGTCACGAATTTAATCTGGTTATGTCGGCAGTTGCATACACCCGCAAAAGCGCCCCTGTCTTAATCTCATCCTTAGTGAATCATGAGCGGTACAACAATCAGAGGCTGTCCGTTTCTATTCATTAAAGTGATCTGCAGGGGTAATTGTTTGCGTTTATCTGCAATTACTTGATTTATCGCCAACCGGAGTAATTGTAACCCCTGAAATGTCAATAAAAAAGCCTGCTTCAGGGGCAGGCTTTCTTATCAAACATCGGATCAGATTACTTGATAACAAGTTTCTGTATGGATGTTCCGTTTATTGTTTCAACTTTCAGGAAATAAACGCCGCTGCCGGCATTCAGGCCGATATTCTGCCTGTATGACTGCTGCCCGATGACCACCTGGTTTGAATAGACAATTTCACCGGTTGTAGTCACGATGCTGATGGTTGATTTTCCTGGTTCCGCATTGTTGATCTCCAGGGTAAATTCTCCCGTGCTGGGGTTCGGGAAAATGTTGATTCTGGCTGATGATTCAGCTTCTTCAAATCCGGCACAGGCATCAACTGTAACGGTGATTGATGCCGTTCCGGTGCAGTTGTTTTCATCGGTTACTTGTACAGTGTAGGTTGTGGCACCAAGCCCCTGGCCTTCACCTGTAATCTGGATACTCTGTGTTTCCTGTCCGCTTGACCAGGCATAGGCCGTGTAACCGTCTTCAGCACTGATATTCAGCACATGTGTTACGCAGATGGTGGTGTCATTGCTGAGTGTGGGTTCGGGTGAATGAATCATCACACTGTACTCAGTGGTTGCCGAGCAGGTTGTAAGTGTATTGGTTTCAACCAGACTGAGATTGCCCTGTCCGTTTCCACCCCAGTTAATCACCACTTCGTTGGCATCGGCGCCTGAAATGATCTCTCCGCCGGTAACCGTCCATGCGTAAGTGTTTCCTTCAATCATCGTGGTAACATATGTAACCTGTTCGCTGTTGGCACATACCAGTGCATTACCATCGATGGCAGGCACCGGAGCAGGATTAATCACAACTTCAAAACCGGTGGACTGCGAGCATCCGAATTCGTTGGTTTCCGACATGTAGAGGTTTCCGGTTCCCGGCTCATCCCAGGTAACGGTGACTGATCCGGTGTTCTGTCCTTCGGTGATGGTGCCACCCGTAATTTCCCATAAATACTGGTTGCCTTCGCCTTCAGCAGTATATACAAGCTCCGATTGATTCTGGCAGGCTGCATCCGGTCCGTTAACAACCGGGACGGGCAGTGCATGAATCATTACCTGGAGGTCCATGGTAACCGGTTCGCAGATATCATTCCAGGCTGAAAGTGTCAGCATGGCATTGCCTGCTTCGATATCTTCGGCGCCGGGGATATACCTGGGATTCAGGGCTGCCGGATCATCGAATGTACCGGTACCGGTGGTTGACCAGGCAAGTTCCGTATAGTTCTCTGCGGTTGCATCGAGGGCGGAGTAGCCTTCACCGGCGCAGATGTCAGCGGTATTACCGGCAAAAACGACAGGAGCAAGCCTGAATGAGAGGGTAAGATAGTCGGTTGAATCGTTAGCAGCAGGATTTGTAGCTGTCAGTGAAAGTACAACTGCGCCCTGAGCGATGTCTTCAGCACTGGGTGTATAAACGGGATCCAGTATGGTAGCATCGCTGAAAGTGCCGCTTCCGGCGGTTTCCCAAAGCAGCGCTGTGTAGTTGACGGCAGCTCCGCTCAACTGGGGCTCGGTGCCTTCACAAACGGTTATATCTTCTCCGGCAACAGCTGAAGTAACCATGGGAATTACATCCACCCATCCTTCAAAACGGTTGCAGTTGGGGCGTGTAATGGTAACCTTGATGCGGTCACCGGCTGTCATAGCAGGAATCGTAATGGTAATGGTATTTACAAAACCGGTAACACCAGTTCCCAGGATCACACCGTCTGAAGTAAGGCAGACATTAGAGTTTGGTGAGGCTGTAATGGTGAATTCGGTTTCATTTTCAAAGATCGTAGGCTCGTAGGTAGCTGCAATCGTCTGGGGTACTTCAGTGCAAACCCTGAGGAAAGCATCCCCGTGATGATGGAAAAGGTTGTAGGTTACTTCCTTGTTTCCGGTATTGTATGGCCAGTTTGACTGACGGAGGAAATATTTTCCTGCCGCGTTGCCAAAGGCCGGCAATACACCCCTTGAAACGGGATTAGTGCCGTAATCCGGCATGAAGTTGGGCCACATGTTGTCCATCATGCCCCAAACATAGGTATCATTCACGAATGAATAAGAAACTTCAGAAGCTGCAATAAGTCCGAGAGCACCTGCGGGCTGACCGTTATAGGTGTAACGGTGGAATTTTTCCGTGAAACTCTCGTTGTTCCAGTTGTACTTACCTGTCAGGCAGTTGATTGACAGGATAAAACAGAGGTCGGTATTGGTAAGTGCATTAATATTGCTGTTTGTGTAGGAAGGCTCACCCCAGCCGGTTTCCATACCGTGGTCGCGGTGCATCAGCATAAATGAGCCTGAATTCAGGGCATTGTTGATCATGGTGGCGTTACCGCCGCTCCACCCGCCCATACTGGACGGAGATGCAGGGATGTATCCCAGGCCGTTGGGGCCGAAAACGCCGACAACAGTGGCGGTATTCTGCGCTGAAGACCATGAGTTGCCTGGTGTACCCTGATAAATTTCATTGATACGAACTGGGGTTTTTCCCAGTACATTTTTCCAGAAACCACCTACTGTTTCGGAGCAGATCTGGAACCAGCGCTCTGTTTGCCATCCTAAGGCAGTAATGGGGTTGGCATAAAACGAAGGATTGACCGGAGGTCTGCGCTCATAATTCAGGCCTCGTCCAATCATTGATTCAAGCTGTTCGGCATTCTGGGCTGTAATGCGGGCGAAAATAATGTCAGGCATATGATTTCCTGAAACATCGGCCAGGATATTGTCGGAAACACAATAGTTATCGTAAATGGGGGAGGTAATCGAATTGTTGTTGGCGGTTGCCTGACCATAGTCGCCAAGCAACAGAATGGCTACCGGAGGGGTATCCCATGTGTTGTAAGCATTGTTGACATAAGTCTCTAGCATGGCGGCATTTACATTGGTGCCGATTTCGGAAAGTTTCACGATGCCGGTATAAATACCTTCTTCGGTGCGGAATTTCTTGATTGAATCAGCCCACTGATAGAAAATATCATCGTTCGGAACAATGATCAGGTATTCATAACCAGTACCGCGGGTTGATGCGGATGTCCGCTGATCGTAATCAATGACCGGCAGAGAACTGAAATTTATAATGGCATCTTCCATAATGGGATCCCACCAGCGGTTGCGGTATTTATCCTCTCCGAACTGACGGCTGCCGCCCTCAAAACGGACACTGATCTCCATATCGCGGTATACGATCAGTTCTTTGGTAACCGGATTGTACTGGAAGGGGGTTACCCCAAGCATTGCCACATCCACGCCCCTTATCTGACTGTAATCACCCAGGGTGACAGGCTGAGCCGGATAGAAAGCATTGTTGTTATAAATGGCCGGATTTTTTTCAAATTGCAGCGGACCCTGATCTGTATCAAGCGGGATGCGTGGAGCCGGAGCCATTTCAATATTCACAAAGCGTTCGGTGCGCATGTTGGTAATTTCAACAATGGCCGTTGCGCCTTCGGGGATGGCGATATAACGTCCGAAACCCGGAAGATCCGGTGAACCTTCTTCATTCTGGAGGAAAGATTCTGAAAACTCAATTCCGGTCATCACCTGACCGTTGATCTCACGGTCGGTGAGACCAAATTCCCGGATAGAGAAATTGAGGCTGATCCCATCCGTGCCCTGACGGTTAAGGGTTAAACCTTGTTTGCCCCAACTGTCCGGGTACCGGTGATTACCTGCATCTGCACTAATGAAGGAAATGCTCAACACAACGGCCATCAGTAACGTGGTGATGCCATTGCCCGAAAAAAACCTGCGTAAAGTTGTTTTCATGTGTTTGATTTGAAAAGTGTGTGTGAGTAAAAAATTTTACATCCCGGGCAGAATAATACCCTGAGAATGAATAAAATTATTAGCATCGCAAAAATAAATAAAATTCAATAGGAAGTACAAACCCGGTAAATTTTATGACTATTTGTAATCATTAAAAATAAAAAGGGGGGCGTCAACTGCCCCCCTGTCAATGGAATTGGTATAATCCTTTATCTTTTTACGATCAGTTTCGCCGATAATGTTTTCTCTCTGTTTGAAAGTTTTACCAGATAGATACCGTTGTTAAGAATGCCGGAATCAAATACCTGTTTTTCATGACTTCCTATCAGTACGTCCGGTTTGCTGAAGACAGTTTTGTTTGATGCATCGGTTATTTCCAGATGATAAATCCCCGCATTTTCCTGACTGACTTGAATGCTGAAACGGCCGTCCGAAGGATTCGGAAAGACTGAAAAACTGCTGAATTCAACTTCAACCAGGCCCGTACATTCATTAAAAGTCAGGTTAACAGAAGCTTCGTTTACACAGCCATTTTCATCGGTTATCCTGGCTGTCCATGTACCGGTTCCGGCTCCGATACCCGTTGTATCAACGATAATGCTCTGGGTAATGTAGCCGCCCGGCGTCCACAGGTATTGTACATTGCCGGAAGTAACAGCTGTCAGTGTTACCAGGTGGTTGACACATGCCATGGTATCAGCCGGAAGATACAGGTAAGGCAATTCATTTACTGTAATGTTGTATGTTCCCGATCCCGTTCCCTGACACTGGTTGGCATCAGTTACCGCGATAACCTGAACGATTTGGGTAGTATCGGGGGCAATGGTAATGTAGGCCGGAGATTGTTCAGCTGTAAATGTGCCATAATCCCCGATTTCTAATTGCCAGGGTGCTGTTCCGGTCAGCTGAACCTCAATCTGTAATTCCGAACCTGCGCAAATGGTTGTATCTCCGCTGATGACGGCTTCGGGAGCAGGCAGAATACTGAGTGTAATGACACCTGTTGCATCTGCACATGGTGCTGCAGAGAAAGCTGTAAGCGTAATGGTTGCAGATCCGGCACTGATATCAAGTGATCCCGGAACATAGGTCGTGTTCAATGATGCGGGATCGCTGAAAGTGCCATCACCGGTCGTACTCCACATAATCGATGTATAGTTCTCTGCCAGAGCTTCAATGTCAACACCGGTGCCTGCACATGCCGAAAGGGTTTCTGCTGTCTGAACCGAGGCAGGTGTGGAGATGTTCAGTAACATGTCATCTGTTCTCACTTCTCCTTCCGGACCGTTAACCGTCAGGGTAAGGACCACGTTCCCGTTAATAAGATCCTGGGTTCCGGGGGTATAGAATGTGCTGAGCTGATTTGCATCCTCAAAAGTACCGTCTCCCGCAGTAGTCCATAATACTGACGTGTAATTGGTGGCGGTACCGTCAAGCATAACCGGACCCTGTTCGCAGGTGGATGCATCCTGCCCGGCATAGGCAGTAGTTTGCATTGGAGCAGGAAAAACAATGTAGTCAACCCATGCACAATCGCTTCCGCCGGTAACATAAACATCTTTACTGTAGACCCAACGGAAAGTCTGCTGCCCCGGATTCACGGCAAATTTTACCTGCTGCCAGGGTACTTCTCCTGCCCACTGGCCCCTGAGTGTGTTGTTGACATAAAATTTCAGGTAGTCATAATCAGCTTCGGATGATACTTTCAGGTAGAATGAAATGGTGTCGGGGTTCATTACATTATAGCCGATTTTCATTTCGCTGCTGGCATTGTCGTTGATTGCGCCTGATTTCGCACTGGTTTCACCTTCATAAACCTGGTCGGTAGCTATAGTCCATGGGGCGCTGCCGGCAAACTCCCAGTCGAAGCTTTCAAAACCGCCGGTCTCCCAGTCTTCGAGGATTAAACCTACCGGTGTAAAGAAATTCTTCAGCGTTGAATGGTACAGGGAGTTTGCCGTGTAATTGAGTGCTACCTGGTGCCCGACCGGGGCTTCAGGTGAAACGGAGATCTCAAATTCAGCGGCTACTGCGTTCATCATGCCCGGATTAATGTTGCCAAGTTCAACCTGTGTATTGGTAATGGTTGCATAGGCACTGGCAGTGGTAAGCTGTGCCATTACCTCTTCAGCAGGATAATCACCCGGGTTGAAGGTGATGATGCTGAGTGTGGCGGTTTCACCGGGATCAAGGCGGCCGTTGATATTGCCGGACGCGTCGTTAATGCTCAGGTTGCCCGCCTGAATACCGGGTGCGTGCGCTTCGATGTTGAAGTTTGAAACAAATGTGCTGTCATTGGCATCAGTAACCGAGAGGGTGAAAGTGATCTTTTCACCGTCGGGAACGGCAGGTAAAACGGTGAAAGCAAAGGCGTCGGAAATGGTTTTTACTTCGCCCACAGCAAAGTCTCCGAAATTTTCAGTATTGTCGGTAAATGTTATAAAAGCAGATTCTGTTGAAATCACTGCATTTACTGCTGCAGCAGGCTGATCGCCGATATTTTCAAGGGTAACGTTCAGCAGGGCATTTTCAGCATAATCGAGCAGGCCGTTGTTGTTACCGGCAGCATCATTCAGAAGGTGAGTCTGGTAAATCACCCAGGGTTGGTTGGGCGGCGGGCCGGACTGAAATGCTGAAACATAGGTCATTGCATAGCCGGTACGGTTGTCGGTCCAAACCGGATATACCCAGCGGCTTTGGGCGTGAATACCCAGATAATCGCCGAAATATCCCGAAGCCAGGCCTGAGATGGGCTGCGGAGTGAATGAGACATCGCTCACTTTCAGGTCTTCCCAGGAATTGCCTCCGTCGATTGAGTTTGATACATATACCTCGGCCTGCGACCCTGATACGTTGCGGTCATCATAGTAAATAACACTCAGGTTGCCATTGGCCGGGTCGCAGGTAATCCAGGGAAAGTAATGCTGTTTTCCCAGTCCGGAAGGATCCTGGTTTACCCTGACAGGCGTTGACCAGGAGTTTCCCTGATCTGCCGAACGGATCATGTAGACATCCATATCGCTGCCGGTATTGGTTCCCGGTACCCCGATGTTGGGCCAAACCACATAGATCGTGCCCCGGTTCGGACCGTTACTGATATCAACGGCCATCGATGGGAAAGCATTTACACGCATGTTCTTTGAAGTTGAAGTGTTCCGGATTCCCCTGATATTACTGATTATCCGGGTAGCCGGCTGCCAGGTGGCGCCTCCGTCGAATGATCTGGCCATTCCGATTGAATTTTCATCGATCGGCCATGAATCATATATCGCCCAGATCGCATATACCTCCCCGTTGGGCCCTGTATGAATATTAACACCCTGATTGTGGCTGCCGGCATTAATGGCTGAACTGATGTTGACCGGTGATGACCAGCTTAGCCCCTGGTCAGTTGAGCGGCTTAATTCTATTTCCGAATCATTGCTGCCGCCGAAATTTGTCCAGGCATCGTAGAGTTGCCCCTCATAAGGGCTGGTAACGCTGTTGTCAATCCACATGTGATTTTTGTCCAGCAGGGAGCTAAACCCTGACGGGGCAGGCGCCACCAGCACCGGTGTCCATGTATTGCCCTGATCGGTGGAGTATGAAACTCCCTGACCTCCTGAAGAATGAATATACCCCACATAATACCATCCGTTCAATCCGATGGCTGTAGCCGGGTCACCGCTGTTTTCTCCGCCTGCTCCCTGTACATGTCCACCCCATGTGGTTCCGGCATCACTCGACCAGAAATCATTGGCTCCGTATACGGTACTGGCCGGCCTTGGCGTAGAGTTGTTTGAATTCAGCACAGACTGCGGATTGTTCGGATCTGCAAAAATTGAGTTCTCACTCTGGGTGGAGTTGACGGTTGTCACAGGCACGTCAGGAGAATCATCAGTCATCACGCTTCTTCCGGTTAGCTGACTTCCGGAATATTTACCGAAAGGGGCAGCATGATCGGGCGCAACAGGCACCAGTCCGAGCGAAGCCATCCGCCTCCAGTAGGCCATATTGTCAATGCGGGTATCGACCTTGTATTTGACCGGAACAGGATCGTCGGGCATATACATTTGTTTCTTTGGTTTCTGTGCATAAAGGGATGAAACAACCATCATAATGGTTGCCAGCAGAAAGAGGGGTAGATTTTTCACTGTGTTGATTTTCTGATGGATAATGATTGGATATTTGATTATTTTACAATCAGTTTCTTAACCTGAAGCGATTGATTATTTTGTAACCTGACAAGATACACCCCGGCTTTTAGTCCACTGAGGTCGAGTTTATAATCACTTGCAGGCCGTAAGTCTGTTAAATGCCGGACTTCCCTGCCGGCCAGGTCGGTAAGGGTAAGCGTGGCGAAACCCGGGAATGCATTGCCGGTATTCAGAAAGGCACTGCCTGTGGCAGGATTCGGAAAGACTGACATCCCTGCATTTGTGTGCAGTTGCTCATCAATGCCAACGCTGGTATCCACAGGCGGGAAGATAATGTAATCGAGCCAGGCGGCATCCGCACCGGATGAAACATAAGCGTCTTTTATATATGACCATCTGAAAGCCTTACTTCCGGGGGTAACCGGGAAGGATACCCGTGTCCAGTCCTGTTCCCCTGACCATTCACCCATTTTAACATCATCCAGGTAAAAACGCAGATAGTCATAACCCTCTTCGGTGGATACACGGAAATAAAATGAGATTTCGCCCTCTGCCAATACCTCATATCTTACAGTCAGGTCAGTATATTGATTGTGGCTGATCTGGCCGGAGCGGGCACTGAATGTTTCCTGATAGGCACTTGATTGGGTAATTGTCCAGTTGCTGCTGCCTCCGTGCTGCCATGGATGCATAAGGAAGTTGCCGGATTCGAAATCTTCAATGACCTGCCCTACCGTGTAGGAATATTCGCGTTGCAGGATAATCTCAGGAGGCGTATTTTTGGTAAGGGTCAGCAGGAAAGTTACCGGAGTGCCAACCGGTGTAGAAGTTGAAGCAGTGATATTTTCAAAGACAATATTCAGATCAGATAACGCTTCAATAACAATAGGTCCGGCATTTCCCTGGGGAATGTCAATATAATTGCTGTTGCATGTAAGACTTGCCGAAACAGCCTGGCTCTGACTGTGTCCTGTGTTACTGACGGGGATTTCCAGATGAAATGTTTCTCCAGGATCCGGATTGCCGTTGTTGCCGTCGCTAACCGTTGCATTGCCGGCTTCTATCACGGGAGCATGGGCAGTAATCCGGAAGGTAGAAAGCCAGGTTTCACCCGACTGGACTGTAAGGGTGAATTCAATCTCATAGTTATCAGGGACATTCTCACTTAGAGTAACCGTGAAAGCGTTCTCTGAACCGGCCTGTCCGCCGGCGGGAATATCGCCGTAATCTTCCGAATTATCCGAAATGGTGATATAGGGATCATAGGAGCTCAAAAGAGCTGTGACATTCTGGGCATTCGCCTGTCCTACATTCTGCAGGGTAACATTCAGCCCCAGTGTTTCGCCGTAATCAGCCATACCGTTGTTGTTTCCCTGACTGTCATTGATGCTGTGCGAAGCATAAATCACATAAGGAGCGTTGCCCGGCGCGATGGTGACCGGGTAATATACCGGCAGGCAGTTATATCCTGAAACCACCAGCTGCGCTTCTCCGGGAGAGGTTACCGGAGGGTCAATCACAACTGTGGCATTTCCATCGGTGCCGGTGGTTCCTTTGCCGATCAACATACCGTTCACCAGGAAAGCCGCAGTTAATCCCTTAACCGGTTGGCCTCCCGAGGTAACGGTAATATCAAACTGGGGCGTACCTGTAATAATGGAGGCCGGGTATTGGGTGGCTACAGGAAGTACTTCGTCGGTCCAGATGCCCATTACGGGATCTCCCAGAACATTGCAGTCGTAGAAACACCAGCGCAGTGCCCCTTCTTCCCATTGCCCCGGGGCATTTACCCACGGAGCCGTGGCTATCTTCGATTCCGTGTGGGCCCTTCCGATCCTGTGCAGGCTGTCGGAAAACAGCGCATCGGTAAATTCACGGTGAAGATGTGCCGACGGACCTTCGGTTTGTCCTTCGTTGAACCAGCCATAGCGGGAGTTCCCTACAAATGCGGCGGCAAAGTTCTCAATCCCTGTCATCTTTTCGGCAATACAATCGTTCACATCAAAAGCACCGCATATACAACCATGGGTATATACTACCGGAAAGTTGTGAAGAATCCCGTTGACCCCGGAGAAATTGGCATTCGTGATATCCCACGAGTTCAGTTTCATAACATAGGAATCATTGGCATGTCCCGAATGGTGCACAAAATTACGCCCGCTGTTGATGGCGTTAATCAGGGTGTTTTTATCCCAGACGGCATCTTCGTCATACAGCGTCTGGATATTATGCGTTTCAGGGATGCCTGTTGTGGTGTACCCGTTTTCGTTGTGGGTGCCCACCAGGAGGTTCAGGTAGTCGGATCCCCAGGTATCGGGGTTGTAATAAAGATTCTCTCCTGCCAGCAGGGGATTTCGCAACTCGCCCTGTACGGGCTGGTTTTGATACATTATGGTTTTATTGAGCATGGCTGCCAGTTCGGTGGTGTTGCTGAACGACATCCGGCCTACGGATAATTCCGGTAGCAGGTCGTCTTCGCCGATTTCACCCCAGCGGCTGTTGCCATTGGTATTCCAGTTGCCGTCCAGTGCGGCATAGTATAGGTCCGCGGGGATATTATCATCCTCATAGGCGCTGGATGATTGCACGTGACAGTAAAATCCGCGGTGTGGTACATGCTCCACATCTCCGGCAAGCACTACGTGTTCAATGCCGTGCTGCTGGTACTCCTGAATGATGTAGTTTCTGATTTTCTCAGGCAGGTCAGTTCCCATAGTGCCCGACTGTATCGATTCAATGGTGGCAATCTGGGTTTTCATGCCCCTGGGGAGATAGAGTTGTGTCAGAGGTTCCAGCGCGGTTGTATAAGATGCCGGCGTGATGACCAGGATCTGATAATCAGTGGTGCTTTTACTGCGTGTGGAATATCCTGCTGCAACATCAGGATTCTGAGCATGTTTCAGTACTGTGTTTTTAACGGAGGGTGAAGCAGAGAGGTTGTTCAACGCATTCCGGCCACGCGCCGTTTCCCGCGTTTCGATTCGCACTACAGCCCTGCGGTAGTAACTTATTTCGCCTGTTGCCGGAGTGTATTTTAAAGGGGTTATCACTGTTTGGGCAAAACCAAAACCATTCATGTAGTGTGTGCTGAGGTTGCCGTTTGCTTTTACAGGATAAGGTTCTGCTGATTGATAAACAGATTCGTTTTTTTCAAAAAGTGATATTCCGGGAATGGAAAGCGGTCGGGAAAATTGTGCAGGGGCGAGCCGGAACGAGCCCTCCAGGGGTATTTCATCGAAAAACTCAACACTCACACGGGTTGCCTCATGGCCTGGAGGCAACAGCAGGCTGACAGCCTTGTAAGGAAGCAGGGGCTCCCCGGGATTGCCGTGTAATTGGGTGTTGCTGAATGAGATTACCTGATGCTGCCCGAAAATCTCTATCACCGGATCTGTGAATGAGTAGGTGTGCACAATGGTTTGCGAATGCAGGAATCCAACTGAGAGAAAGCAAAGAAGGATAATCAGATGTTTTTTCATGGTGTTAAAGAATGTAACTCGGCTGAAAAGATTTAGGGATATTTTGTTTTTATCTGGAAATGGAACAAAGTTCATCAGAGAACCAACAGTTTCTGACTTTTCCGGGTTCCGTCGCGAAAATCAACATTCAGAAAGTAAAGTCCTGAATTAAAACCGGTTAAATCGAGCCTATAAACGTTTCCGGCTGGGATATGATCCTGCAAAAGCATGCGACCGGACAGATCAGAGATGATGAGTTCTGCACTCTTTACAGCTTCTCCGAAACTTATCAGCGTGTTTTCACGGGCAGGATTCGGTGACAGTTTAAAGTAATTTTCTACTTTACGCAGGGACGTATTTTCCATCAGTTGCAGGTAAATATCGTGGATGGTCGTATCTCCGGGATTCACGATAACACTGTCGCAATCAAACAGAAATTGTGCAGGGTATTCAGCACATATTATCACCAGCTGTCCTGTGTCGGCAAGAATGGTAAATCCGCCCTCCGGGCCGGTAAGGGTGGATTGTGAACCTGTATATACCGTGGCTCCCTGCAGTGGTTCACCATCAAGAGGAGAAAAAACAATTCCGCTGATCCATCCTGTTGAATCGGGCTGTGGCATCCTGATGATTCCTTCGATGGCATCAAGGTCGAATCCAGCGTTGTTTACCTGGGATTGTCCGTCCCCGTCATCAGTGATTTTGAAATACCTGGCTTCGGATAAGGCTGCATTTTCCAGGTTGAAGGCGGAGGTTCCGTTGCCGGTTCCCAGTGGCACCCAGGGTCCGTCCATTGAAACACCTGCATATAACTGGAAGCCTTCGGGAGTAGCGTCATTTTCATAAACAATAACATCGTTGCCTTCCCCGTCGACTACCGGAGTTCCCATATCATAAACTGCCCAGCCAAACCTGCCGGTGGAATATTGTATGCTGTCAGGCGGACCCACCGCGGCATGGGTGAAACCCTCGTCCAGAGGATTATTATTGGGAATCTGGCTGCTGATGATCCGGGTAGCAAATTGTTTTGCAAGGGGCTGAAGCGTGATGCTGATTTCAGTCGCTTCCTGCTCATTCACAACCACCCCGCTGATCATTTGTGGTTCATAGCCGTTGGCGGTAACTTTTACCTGATACACACCGGGAACCAGGAATTTATGAAAGTCGCCCGAAGAAGGATCGTTTGAAACCGGGAAGAAATCATTTATAAATATGGTTGCAGCTACCGGTTGACCACTGTCAGCATCCGTTACCATACCCCTGATTCCATAACCTGCATATTCCGTCATGGCAAGCATTGCTGGTTTGTTTTTGAGGTAATAGGGCACAATCTGTGCGGCCGGTGGTTGTTTGCTGAGCGAAATTTCAACCGACCAGCTGATGGCTCCCATCGCACCATATCCAAAATCCTTGGTACTTCCGTTGATGGCATACATTCCTGAAAAGCCCGGGCCAAAAGGGATATTTGTGTATCCCGAAGTGCTTGCATATAAGCCGGCCAGAAAATTATGCTGGGCATGATCAGGGGTGAGGTCCTCACGGTAACTCCATGGAAAACTGATAAATTCGGTGCCGCTGTGATAACTGCAATGAATCACAAACTGGTTCTCGGAAAGCATTTTGCGCAGGGCTTTTGTTTCAGGCTGCGAAAAAGCTGCAGGACTGTTGCCTTCTCCGTTCCACATGTATCCGCAATCGCGGTTGATGTCGATCCCGGCCTGGTTGTAACGGGTCATATTATTTCTGCCATAGGGGTTCAGGCAATAGATAATCCATATTTCCCGGTTGTTGACAAGGTCTGTAATGTAGGGATCGTAGTTATATTGCAGGCACAGGTCCCTGGCAAACCGGATCATATTCTCAGGGCCTCCGACTTCATCGCCATGGATGCCCCCGTCGAAGAGGATTTCCGGTTCATCTTCGTCTTCCGCTGAATTATCGCTGATTTTCAGTGCGTAAATTACATTGAATCCTGATCCGATTCCAATGGAATGCATGGTGCAGATATCCGGAAAATTATCGGATAGACTATCTGCGATTTGATCAAGCTGCGCAACGGTGTAGTAACCGTTGGGTACACCGGCTGGACCGAAAGAGGCCGACCATTCGTTGAGATTGCCGATTTCCGTTTCTGTGCGAATTCCGGAAGCGTTCAGTTTTGCCAGCTCCTCCGGGATTAGATATGCCCGGATAAACCCGTCGCAAAAATCCACATTCAGGCTGGCCTGCCTGATATATTCAAGTTCAGTCCTGTCAGTGGCATAAATCCTTACCTGCATTTCGCCCTCACGCCAGGGCTTTTGGGCATTGCTTATGGTATTCAGAATAAGAAGAACAGTCAGTAATAACCATTTCATGGTTTTCTGGAATTAAAATGGAAGACTTGCATTAGCGGACGTAAACGTATAAAAAATATTAATCAGATATTGAGATCAGCCCGATTTTTAAAAGTTATTTTAAGGAAAGGAAGCGCTGCTTTCCCATGAAAATTTAATTTTGCTGAACAACAGATATAGAGCGGAAGTATGTTTATCAGGTCAGGTATGAAACTCCTTTTTATTTTTTCAATGCTGTTCTGTATTTCGTGGCAGTTGACAGCGCAGGAGACAAAGTATGTTGATTCAACTGCAAAGGTACAGTCGCGGAAGGCCCTGAAACAAAGAGAGAAAAATAATGTAAAGGTGGTTCCTGCCCCAGATCTTTCAGATCCGGCCTTTATCGATTATCTTCCTGCCACCCTGTATCTGACTTCTGACGACAGCATCAATTCAAATGCTTTTATACGGCAAAACTTCACGGATCAGTTTGTTTCGTTATGGGAACACCCCGGCAGGGTTTATCCGGCAAGCAGGGTATTTGCCTTCAGACAGAACGGAAAATATTTCCGGGCATGCAGGATGGATGCGCGGAATTCTGTTTTCGGTGAGCTTGCGGTGAAAGGCAGAATGAACCTGTATTACACCCGCAGGCTGCCGCAGGAAGCGGGATTGGTTGAATTTGTTACCACCGACCCGAATAGCGGCGGCTACAGAAATTTTATGATTGTTCAGTATCAGGACCGGAAAAGATTTGAGGCTGATTATTATTATTTTATAACCCTGGAGGATGACAGTCTTCAATGTATTCCGGTAAATGATTATGCTGAATTTGCCGGACGCTACCTTAAGGATACTCCGGATGCTTATAAGATGATGATGGAATTCGCAGTCAGAAGGGGCGGCGTGGCAAAGGTGGTTGCACCGCTGATTGCAGCGGGCGTGGTCGCTGCTACCATGCTTACCACTTCCCTTCAGGCCGGATTATTGGTATCCGCCCCTTTTATTGCCGGAGGGATGGGTTATTCTATATGGCGGAAGAAAAAGGGTTATGCAAAACCTGGTCCTGAAGAGATGGCCGGGGTGATCAGGGCGTATAATTCGGGGTATGAATAATTGGAAAAAAAATCCCGGCAGGACGACTGCCGGGATGTAACTTTTTGGGTTTACCCGAATCAGGGGTTGCCCAGTTTGGATAAAGCAAAGGCATAAGCGCCGATGCTTACAGCCCTAGAGGTTCCCAGCCGGCTGACCCCGACTCCGATTCTTTTCATGGGATCATATTTGATTCGGTTTGTACTGAAAGGAATCTTGATTTCGCGTGTATCGCCTTCATAGAACCGCTGAAATTCTCCTTCATCCTCAAGGTTAAAAGCTTTGATTTCCATGCGGTCGAGTGCAGTACCAACCATGGTTGTCAGGTTAGTGTTCATTTCATCCACCAGGCGCTGCATGAAGAGGGGATAGGCACCTGCCAGTCCGCCACCAATTACAACCAGTCCGTCGATCAGCGTAACCGCATTGGCAATGGCATCGCCGGCCACTTCAGCCATGCGGTGGAAAGCCAGTATGGCAGCCTCCTTATTTCCTTCACGCAGGCCCATACCGATTTCAAAAATAGCGCGGGGCTCCGGGCAGGTGTCATAGGTCAGGCCGGTTTCACGGCAATAAATGCGTTTTACGCCACGGATACTGACATTTTCTTCAACGCTGGCGTTGGTATGCAGTTTGTTCCGCATACGGTTAATCTCCCCCTGGGCCGAGTTGTCGCCAAGGAAGAGCTGGCCGCGGCTGACAATCCCTCCGCCAAACCCGGTTCCGAACGTCACCCCGAGCAGGTTCTGGTATGTTTTCGGACTGTTGCTGCTGCCGATACGCTGGTTAATTTCGGGAAGCAATCCGGCAATGGCTTCGCCAAAAGCGAAAAGGTCACCGTCGTTGTTGATAAATACAGGAATGCCGAATTTCTCCTCAAGCATAGGCCCCAAAGCAACTCCGCCCCTGAAGGTAGGCAGGTTTTCAAGGTCTCCGATAATCCCGAGCTCATATTCGGCAGGGCCCGGAAAACAAAAGCTGATGGCTACCGGCTGAACATTCAGTTTGGCTTTTACCTCGCTGAAGCCCTGAATAATCTTATTCAGCACAATCTCGAGTGTATTCCCGTCGGCGGGAATACTGATGGGGTCGATGATCTCCTGCTCGGCCTGAACGGCGCTGAAGACAAAATTGGTACCCCCGGCGTCCAGGGTCATTACCACACGTTTATCGTTGTTATACCGCATATTGTTGAAAATGTTTTGATTTCCGGTTCTCCCGTATGAGATGATCGTAAGTGTATTTCTTACACAAACTTTTACTGCTGCGAATGTACAATAAGGAGTGTTATTTTCAAAATTTTAATTGCCTCCCCGATATCCGCAGGCAGGGTTTTTACAGTTTTACTTCAGCTGATACAGATGGTGCCGCTTTTTTGGCTTCGGCAGGCTTTTTCCAGTTGGTTTTTGTATGTTTTGACCAATGAGTCGCTGATTTTTTGAAGGGTTGCGATACATTGATCAAATTTGCCAAGGTTACGGTAAAGTTCGGCTTTTCTGATCAGGACTTCACTGTCCGGGCCGTTGAGCAGGGCAATCAGGGCTTCGGCATTCTTACGGTATCCGGGATCATCCGGAGCCGGAACAGGCTCTTCATTTTTCCACGGATGTCTGTTCATTTTCTGCCAGAGGCTGATGCGGAGGAGTGTTTGATCGTCAGCATCCTCAAACATTCCGCTTTCGAGCGCTTCTTCGATGTCTTCACGCGAAAGATGCTCCACTTCAGGCAGGTCCTGCGCCTCATCAAAACTTACGGCTTCTTCACTTTCAGCTTTGAGGCTATTGAAGATCTGACTACAGTGAGCGCAGCGGGTAAATACAGGCAGATCGGGTAGCATGGGGGCAAAGTAACTCCCGTCGCTCCAGAAAACTCCTCCGAAAGTATTGCCGGAAGCCAGATTCATTTTTTGGTGTTTTTGACCGCATTTAGGACAATGAACAATCATGGGATTGCTGATAATCATGGGCAGGTAATTTTGAGTTTACGGGGTAAATTTAGGGAATTGAGGTGAAGGATCTTCGGTTTTCCTGGTTTTTCAGGCAGGTTTAACAGAAAATGCCCGGCCTTAATCCCGGCCGGGCATATTTCTTAATGTTTTTAACTAAAAGATTATGAGTTAATTAATATCCCTGTATGGTCCTGACTTTATTCTGATACTGAGAAACAATCATTTTCTGTTCGTTAATCCTTACACTCATCTGATCCTGTGAACCCAGGTTAAGGTCAATGGTATTTTTGGTATCCCTGATCCTGTCTTTGGCTTTAGCAATCTTATTTTCCGAACTGTTGATGGCTTTCAGCTGACTTTTTTTCTTTTTCTGAGCGGTTTTCATTTCCGACTGCCACGATTTTTTGGCTTCCGCATCCTGTGTTTCGCTCAGCCTGGAAGAGATATGGTCGATCTGTTCATCCGAAGCGGTCAGTTGCTTGCGGAGTGAAGAGATTTTATCGTTCTCTGCGGCAATGGTATTGTTCGATGACTGAACAGTTTTTTCCATCTTTGCTTTGCCTTTGCGGGTTTTTGAAAGCTCTTTTTCCATTTCCTTCAGCTTTTTTTCCTCAGCAGCAAGTTGATCTTCAGCCACTTTCAGGTATTCTGATTTGGCAAAGTCTTTAAGATAGGCTTTAAGCCTGTCGTATTCATGGGTACCTTTTTCCGCAAACTCTCCCCGGCGGAGTTCGACTCCGGCAAAAAGCAACACCAGACTGTCCTGATTCCTTATCCGGCTTTCAATGTTTACCGGACCGTCGTAAACATTCTTAATCAGGGCGCCAAAAAGGGAAGCATCCATTCCATTTACCGAGACTTTTGACTTAGTCCCCTTTTGAATGGTTTTTTCCCAGTTTTTCATTACAACTTCCGCATTGGCTTCGGGAATGCTGACCCAGATGCCGGGGAAATCAACATTTCCGAATACCTGGCTGTCATCATTAAAGGTGATAGGTTTCTGGGCATTGGCAAATGGCATAAGCAGGCCTAAAATAATCAGCGGGTAGAATAGCTTTTTCATGGTATAAGATTTTAATTAGATTTTCATGGGTGAATCCGTAATCAGACAGCCGGGAGGGTGAAATTCAGGCATCCTGGGTCAAAGGTGCTCTTCCGGGACTTAACGCCTGATTACAAATATAATGCTAAATTTTGATCCGGCAAAGGTTCAGTCCGGTATTTCTGATAAATGGAACATGTCAGCCGCCCGGTATTAGCCGGGTTCACGCTGATCAATTATTGCCCAGCATAAAGTCTCAAAGGAGAAAGGGAACAGCGCTGCTGCTTGAACATACAGCATTGTCAGCGAAAGGTTTAAATACGCTGTCAGATACTCAAAAGTCAGAAACTTCTGCCGGGCAAATCGCTTTCCGGAACTTTTATTTTTGCAGGTTTGCTGCTCATTTCGAACACCATCTCTCCCCCTGCCATGATGTCTTCGTGTCTGATAAAGAGCCCGGACCAGGGTTTGCCGTTCAGGGTGATTTTTTTAACGAAGATATTTTTTTCGCTCAACCCTTTCGCTTGAATGGCGAAGGTTTTGCCGTTTTCAAGACGGATCCCGGCACGGCTTACCGAGGGGCTTCCCAGCACATATTCATTGCTGCCGGGACACACAGGGTAAAAGCCCAGGGCGCTGAAAATATACCAGGCCGACATCTGCCCGCAGTCATCATTGCCGGGCAGTCCTCCGGGTGTGGGCTGATACAGCGCATCCATAATCTGGTGCACCCGCTCCTGTGTTTTGGCCGGGGCGCCGGCAAAGCTGTAAAGATAGGGTACATGATGGCTGGGCTCGTTGCCGTGTACATAATTGCCGATGATGCCGCGTTTGTCAATATCTTCCGAATCTTCAATGTGTTTTTCATCCAGGTTCATGGTAAACAGACTGTCAAGATGACGGACAAAGGGCATACTGCCACCCGCCCAGGCGATCAGTTGTGCCGGGTCGTGAGGGACGTATAATGAATAATTCCAGGCATTTCCTTCGATAAAGCCCTGGCCTTCGGTTTTCAGGGGATCAAAATCCTTCTGCCAGGATCCGTCCGACAGGCGGGGTCTCATAAATCCGGAAGAAGCATCATAAATATTTTTAAATGAGCGGGCCCTGCGGTGGTAAATCCCGGCAAGCCCCTTTTGCCCTGCTTTTTCTGCTGCACGGGCAATGCACCAGTCGTCATAGGCATACTCCAGGGTTTTGGTTGCGGAGTTGCCGGTAAGGTCAGCCGGCGCGTAACCATATTGCATATATTCCCCGATTCCGTCGTAACCGGCATATGTGGCGCTGGCGTCCATGGCTTCCAGCGCTTCTGCAGCATCAAAACCGCCGATCCCTTTCAAATAGGCATCAGCAATGACCGGTATGGCATGATAGCCCGTCATACACCAGTTTTCATTCGCGTGGTGCGACCACACCGGAAGGATGCCGTGCACACTTTGCTTCCGGTGTGCCAGCATGGAACGGATCATGGAAGATGTCCTCTCCTGTTGCACGAGTGTAAAAAGCGGATGCAGCGCCCTGTAGGTATCCCACAATGAGAAGGTAGAGTAATTGGTAAAACCTTCCGCCTGATGGATGTTCTGGTCAAGTCCGCGGTACTTGCCGTCAACATCCATGTAGATGGTTGGTGAAAGAAATGTGTGGTAAAGGCTGGTGTAGAAATTTTGTTTTACTTTAAGTGATCCCTCTACCTGAATCCGGCTTAATTCTTCATTCCACCGTTCATGTGCCTGAAGCCTTACCAGATCGAAATCGGGACGGGGCGCTTCTGTCTGCAGGTTATTCAGGGCGCCCGCGGTGCTGACCGGAGATAACGCTACCCTTACGGTAAGCTGCTCGCCGGCCTGCATCCGGAATCTGAACCACGCTGTAATGTCTTTCCCTGCCATTTCCGGAAAATCCTCTTTTTCATTGAATTTCCTGTAAAATCCCCGGTAAATGATCTCTTCCCCGTTTTCATGGCCGTAATGTACCAGCGGTTTGGAAAATGCCATGGCAAAGTACATGGTCCGGGTGCGCGCCCAGCCGCGTGTCTGCCGGTATCCGGTAACGAGGGTGTCGTTTTCAACACGGATAAACTGCCAGGTATTTTTGCCCGGATAGTTGTAGATACCGGCCGACATATCAAGGATTAGATTTATATCGCCCTGGTTATGGGAAGTATAACGGTGAACCCCAACCCTTTCGGTAGCCGTGAGTTCTGCCAGGATTCCATAATCATCCAACATCACCGAATAATATCCCGGTGAAGCGGATTCCCGTTCATGCGAAAAGCGGCTGCGGTATCCTGAATCCGGGTTGTCTTTTGTTCCCGGATTAAGTTTGAGCGGCCCGGTAGTCGGGATCAACAGAAAATCGCCCAGGTCGCTGTGCCCGGTTCCGCTGAAATGGGTATGGCTGAACCCGCAGATGGTATTATCGCTGTACTGGTATCCGGCGCAATAGGCATATACTTCCTTGTTGTATCCCGCCCCCGTTGAGTAGGGAACCGTATCCGTATCGGGGCTGAGCTGAACCATGCCAAATGGAACGGTGGCGCCGGGATAGGTATGGCCCATATGATCAGTTCCCGTAAAGGGATTTACATAGTCTGCGACAGATTGCGAAAATGCCGTTAAACAGAGGGAAAACATAATTGCCGGAAGAAGTTTTTTCATGACTGCATTTTTGAACAGGCAAACATACCGATTTTGTCAGTGCTACAAGCCAATGATGTGATGAGTCAAAATACGGTTGACAGTGCCATGATTATTTTAATAATTGCAGACACGCTGTTGTCTAATTGTTGTCGAATACTCAATACGGGTTTCATGATATTTACCGGATAAAATCAATAAATTTATTGAGCAGGCTCAACCGGGGAAAATTTTACATAAATTTAAACCGTATACATTTGTGTATCGGAAGTAATGATTTATTGCTTTTAAAATCCTAATCTTCCATTATGGCCAGAGTTGTTGTATTGGGCGCCGGTATCGCAGGGCATACCGCGGCTGCTTTTCTGCGCAAAAAGCTGAGTAAAAATCATCAGGTTATTGTAGTTGCCCCTTCCGCATATTACCAGTGGATTCCTTCCAATATCTGGGTAGGAGTCGGGAGGATGACCATTGATCAGGTTCGTTTCAGGCTCGCACCTTTGTATAAAAAGTGGGGGATTGATTTCAGACAAGCCAAAGCGGTGAGTATTCATCCGGAAGGTGAAGGCCGGGATGCCGGGCCTTTTGTTTCAATTGAGTATACTTCAGATGAGAAAAGAGGGGTCAATGAGCGTGTGGCTTACGACTATCTTGTAAATGCAACGGGGCCAAGGCTGAATTTTGAAGCAACGCCAGGCTTAGGCCCCGGGAAAAATACGGTTTCGGTATGTTCTTATGATCACGCCAGTCACGCGTGGAAGGAACTTCATGAGTCTCTTGCCAAAATGGAGAAGGGGGAGAAACAGCGGTTTGTAATCGGCACCGGACATCCTACGGCTACCTGTCAGGGCGCAGCTTTTGAGTATATTCTGAATGTAGCTTTTGAGATCAGAAAAAGAAAACTGGAGCACCTGGCGGAAATCACCTGGCTGACCAATGAATACGAACTTGGTGATTTCGGAATGGGTGGAGCTTATATCAAACGTGGAGGTTATATCACCTCCACCCGCGTTTTTGCCGAGTCTTTTCTTGGAGAGAATAACATCAAATGGATCAAACGGGCCGGTGTTACAAAAGTAGAGCCTGGATTGATTCATTATGAAACACTTGATGGAGAGGAATTGCAGATTGGTTTTGATTTTTCCATGCTGATCCCTGGTTTTGCCGGTGCAGGTTTGCAGGCTTTCGACAAAAATGGCGGAAATATAACCAGTGAGCTTTTTGCTCCGAATGGGTTCATGAAAGTAGATGCTGATTATTCCCCGAAGCCATATGAAGAATGGAAAGCTTCTGACTGGCCCGAAACCTATCAGAGCCCGGCTTATGCTAATATTTATGCTCCCGGTATTGCATTTGCCCCGCCTCATGCTATTTCAAAACCCATGACAAGCAAAAAAGGATTAGCAATTTATCCCGCTCCACCCCGAACCGGGATGCCGTCAGGCGTAATGGGGAAAGTTGTTGCCCTGAACCTGATCAATGAGATTAATTCAGGCAGGCAGGAATTTAAGCATAAAGCCAGCATGGGCCGGATGGGAGCTGCCTGCATTGTATCGGCCGGATACGGAATGCGCCGGGGCGCAGCGGCGACCATGACTGTTTTTCCTATCGTACCCGACTGGGAAAAATATCCCGAATTCGGAAGAAGCATCGGTTATACGATGGGGGAAGCCGGTCTGGCGGGTCATTGGATGAAATGGTTTATGCACTACATGTTCCTGCATAAAGCCAAAGGTTATCCCTTTTGGTGGTTGTTGCCCGAGTAAAAACGTTCAATACTTAAAACTCTAATAAAATGAAAACCAAGAATATAGAAGCCTACACAGATGAATCCTATCCTCCGTTTCCGACCAAAGGTACCTTGTTCTGGAGACGCTTTATCCCCTGGCAAATCATCAGGTTTTTTGTGCTGAACCTGAAGATCATGAAGATCGTGGTCGGAGGGCATTCCTGATTATTTGCGCGGTTCATGGTATAAAGAGAATCAGGACTCAAAAGCAAATATCCGGTTTTACTTTTTAGTGCGCTTCCAGCCAGTTGCTGCCGGTGCTCATCTCCACTTCGACCGGTATGCTGAGTTCTATGGCCGATTTCATCAGGCGTTCAATTACCGGTTTTACCGTTTCCACTTCATCCTGATGCACATCGAATACCAGTTCGTCGTGCACCTGCATAATCATGCGCGATTTCAGTTTCAGACGCTCAAATTCCCGCTGTATGCTGATCATGGCAATTTTGATCATGTCTGCCGACGAACCCTGAATTGGTGCATTAATGGCATTCCGCTCGGCGAATCCCCTTACGATCGCATTGCCTGAATTAATGTCGCGCAGGTACCGCCGCCGTTTTTTAATGGTTTCCACATAACCATGCTCCCGTGCAAAAGTGATGATTTCATCCATATAACGCTTGATCCCCGCGAAACGCTCAAAGTATTGACTGATGATTTCGGCAGCCTCCCTACGGGGGATGTTGAGGCGTTCCGACAAACCGAAAGCTGAAATGCCGTAAATAATGCCGAAGTTTACCGTTTTCGCATTTCGGCGCATCTCTTTGGTCACTTCACTGATATCAATATTATATATCCTGGCCGCTGTAGCTGTATGGATGTCAATACCATGGCGGAATGCTTCCTGCATGGCTTCATCGCCGCTGATGTGGGCGATCAGGCGTAACTCAATCTGCGAATAGTCGGCCGAAAGCAGCACAAATTTATCATTCCTGGGAACAAATGCCTTTCTGATCTCACGGCCCCGTTCTGTACGAATCGGAATATTCTGCAGGTTGGGATTGTTGGAACTCAGCCGGCCTGTGGAGGCAACAGCCTGATTGTATGAGGTATGTATTCTGCCTGTTCTGGGATTAACAAGCAGAGGAAGGGTGTCAACGTAAGTAGATTTAAGCTTTGTCAGTGAACGGTAATCAAGAATCTGCTGCACAATGGGATGCTTGTTTATCAGCTTCTGAAGCACGTCTTCACTGGTGGAATGTTGTTTGGTTTTGGTCTGTTTGGGATTGTCCGACAGTTGCATCTTGTCGAAAATGACCTCACCGAGTTGTTTGGGTGAAGCAATGTTGAATTCTTCCCCTGCCAGGCGGAAAATTTCCTTTTCTACTTCAGCAATTTCCTTTTCGAGTTGTTCCGAGAATTGGTTCAGGTTCCCGGAGTCGATTTTCACGCCTTCGGCTTCCATGGCGGCCAGTACCTTCACCAGCGGCATTTCTATTTCGTCGAACAGCGCTCTCGTATCAGTATCAGCCAACTGAGGCTCAAGGGCAATCCGCAGCTGAAGGGTAATATCGGCATCCTCACAGGCATATTCTTTCAGTTTTTCGGGATCCACCGAGCGCATACTTAACTGGTTTTTGCCCTTTTTACCGATCAGTGATTCAATCGAAACCGGCTCATAATTGAGATAGGTGCGTGCCAGAAAATCCATATTGTGCCGCATGTCGGGCTCAATAAGGTAATGGGCGATCATGGTATCGAAAAGGGTTCCGTTTACCGTGATTTCATACCATTTCAGCACAGAGATGTCGTATTTCATATTCTGACCGGTTTTACCGATGGTCTCATCGGCAAAGACTCCGGCAAATTCTTTAACGATCTCCAAAGCTTTGGAATATTGCTCAGGCACCGGAACAAACCATGCCTCCCCGGGTTCAGTGGCAAATGACATACCCACCAGCTCCACGTTGTTTGCGTCAAGTCCGGTGGTTTCGGTGTCGAAACAAAACATCTGCGATTGTGAGAGGTGCGCAACCAGCGCCTTGATTTTTTCCGGTGTATCGGTCAGATGGTACTGATGTGGTGCCTGACTGATGGTACGCAGCGAGGTGGTTGTTTCGGGCGGCTCGCCGGCGGCAGCGAACAGGTCTGTAGCCCGCGGTCCGGATATAACATCGCTTTTTTCCAGGTCTGAAAAAACACGTTTGGCAAATGTCCTGAATTCAATTTCTTCAAAGAGGGTTTTCAATGCGGTGATATCCGGAGCAGTAAGCTTTAACGCATCTTCCTCAAAAGCAATAGGGACGTCAAGAATAATGGTAGCCAGTTGCTTCGACATCAGCGCCTGTTGTCCGAATGTTTTTACCTTTTCGCGAAGCCCGGCTTTATCAATTTTCTCAGCGTTCTCAATCAGGTTTTCCACATTGTCAAAGTCTTTCAGCAGGTTTCTGGCGATTACCTCGCCCACGCCCGGAATGCCGGGGATGTTGTCGGAGGCATCGCCCCAGAGGCCCAGCATATCTATTACCTGGTCAGGGCGTTTTACCCCGAATTTATCGCAAACCTCTTTTACACCCATAATTACAGGATCCTCGCCTGGCTTCCCGGGTTTATACTGAAGGATATTGTCACTCACAAGCTGGCCAAAATCCTTATCGGGCGTCATCATATAAACGGTAAATCCTTTCTTTTCAGCCTGTTTGGCAAGGGTGCCGATCACATCGTCGGCTTCATAACCGTCAACGGCCAGAACGGGGATGTTGAAGCCCCTGATAAGTTGAATAATGTAGGGGATGGCTGCAGCGATGTCTTCAGGCATGGCTTCGCGGTTGGCTTTGTATGCCGTGAAATCTTCATGCCTGACGGTGGGGGCGTGGGTGTCGAAGGCAACCCCGATGTGAGAAGGCTTTTCATTCCGGATTACATCATACAGCGCGTTGGCAAAACCCAGAATGGCCGAGGTGTTTAACCCTTTAGAGGTGATGCGCGGGTTTCTGTTCAGGGCGTAATAGGCTCTGTATATCAGTGCCATGGCGTCCAGTAAAAAAAGTTTCTTGCCTTCCTGTGACATGTTCGGGAGATTTAGATTATACTGCAATCCTCCGGGATATATTTGCCCCGTCAGGCAAAGATAATAAACGCGGCGGAACACTGATGGCCACGCCCGCTGAAATGAATTTTAACGCTGTACGCGGTGGCATGCTTATTTTATTATATTTGCCTGTGATCAATTAAGCTTGCTATGGAAAATTATACCGGCAGCCTGGTTTCAAAGCTGCCGTTTACCGGGACCAGCATTTTTGCTGTGATGTCGGCATTGGCCAAAGAGTACAACGCCATTAACCTTTCGCAGGGTTTCCCCGATTTCCCTGTTTCGGAAGAGCTGATAAAGCTTGTAAACAGTTATATGAAAAAGGGCATGAACCAGTATGCACCCATGCCCGGGATTCTTCCGCTGCGCGAAGGGATATCGGAAATGTTCGAAACGCGCTATGGTGTCAAGTATCATCCTGAAACGGAGATTACCATCACCGCGGGAGCAACCCAGGGATTGTTTTCCATCATATCGGCATTTATCCGGCCGGGTGATGAGGTAGTCGTACTGGAGCCTGCCTACGACAGTTATGCTCCGGCCGTGATGCTGCAGGGGGGCATGGTGAAATACGCCCGGCTGCAGGCCCCGGATTATTCTATCAACTGGGATACTTTTCCGGCGCTGATCAGCGGTCGCACAAGGATGATTATCATCAATTCACCGCATAATCCCACCGGAACCATTATCAAAGCCAAAGACCTGAAAAAACTTGACACACTGCTTAAAAACAGAGATATCCTTGTGCTCAGTGATGAAGTTTATGAACACCTGATTTTCGACGGGCAGTCCCATGAAAGCATTTGCCGGTATCCCGGACTTGCTTCCAGAAGCCTGGTAGTGGGTTCTTTTGGAAAAACATTTCATGCCACCGGCTGGAAGTGCGGGTTTGTTCTGGCTCCGCCGCAGCTTACCGCCGAATTCCGTAAAGTGCATCAGTTTGTGGTTTTTGCGGTGAATACCCCGGTGCAACATGCCATCGCCGGGTACCTGCGCAACCCTGAGCATTATATTCATCTGGGCAGTTTTTATCAGGAAAAGCGCGATTTGTTCCTTAATATGATAAAAGGGTCAAGGTTTAAAGCGGTGCCGGCTTCGGGGACTTATTTTCAGTTGCTCAACTACAGCAAAATCAGTGATGAGAAGGAAACAACCTTTGCCGAACGGCTGACCCGGGAGTTTAAAATAGCCTCTGTACCGGTGTCGCCTTTTTACCACAATCAGGAAGATAATAAAGTACTCAGGTTTTGTTTTGCCAAAACCACGGAAACGCTTGAAAAGGCAGCCGAAATTTTGTGCAGGATATAAATTGCAATGAAAAAT
>ERZ795053.1062-NODE-1062-length-35259-cov-6.751960_pt1 | contig 35259 bp, 28 predicted proteins | sample MGYA00375137_ERZ795053 | MGnify/ENA primary metagenome ERZ795053 (study PRJEB30182, sample SAMN05720284) | activated sludge metagenome | isolation source: Anaerobic digester | place: Hong Kong | collected 2014-12-17 ...
CGTCGCCGATCAGCGGATCGAGGCCGGGACCTCCCACCTCGACCCCGAGATCGAGGGCCCGGAGCAGGTTGGCCCGGGCGGTCGCGCCCCGATAGAGGCCGTCCTGGGGAAAGGCCACGAGCTGAAGCTCGAGATAGGGGGCCACGCGCTCCTTGACCTCGAGCAGCGCCTCGACGCCGAGCAGGCGGTCGTCGCAGACGTCGACATGGCTGCGGATGGCGCCGATGCCGCGCGCCACCGCCAGGTCGCAATAGGCCAGCGCCCGCCCGATCACCGCCTCGTGGGTCAAAAGCGGCTTGAGCTCGCCCCAGAGTGCGATGCCCTCGAGCAGCGTGCCGGACTGGTTGAGGCGCGGCAGGCCGAGCGACAGCGTGGCGTCCATGTGGAAGTGGCAGTCGACGAAGGGCGGGCTGACCAGCCGGCCCTGGGCGTCGATCTCCTCCCGGGCGGCTGCAGGGATCGAGGGCCCCACCGCCTGGACGAGGCCATCGGCAATGACGATGTCGCAGCCGCCGCGGCCATCCGGCAGCGTCGCGTCGCGAATGATGAGGTCCGCCTCCAAGGCATCGTTCCTTACCGTTGGCCCTTGACGTAGGGGCGCATGAGAGCCTGCGGATAGGCGGCCCGACGGGCCATGACCAGCAGCGCCAGTATGCTCATCACATAGGGCAGCATCAAGAAGAGCTGGTAGGGAACCGCACCGCCCACCACCTGCTGCAACCTCACCTGGAAGGCGTCGAAGGCGCCGAAAAGCAGCGCACCGAGCAGGGCCTTCCAGGGTATCCAGGAAGCGAAGACCACGAGCGCTATGCAGATCCAGCCGCGGCCGCTGACCATCTCGAAGAAGAAGGCGTTGAAGGCGGAAAGGGTGAGAAAGGCGCCGCCGACCGCCATGAGCGCGCTGCCGGCCATGACGGCGCCGATGCGGATGACATAGACATCGAGGCCCTGCGCCTCGGCAGCCACCGGGTTCTCGCCGCAGGTGCGGAGCGCCAGGCCGAGCGGTGTCCGGTAGAGCACCCAGGAGAGCAGCGGCACGAGCCCCAGGGCGAGCCAGGTGAGGGCGGTCTGCTGGGCCGCCACCGGCCCCAGGAACGGCACGGCCAGGAGCCAGTCCGGTGCCATGGGCTGGAACGGCTCGATGCGCGGCGGCGTCGCGACGTCTGGCAGCAGCACGCGATAGGTGAAATAGGCGAGGCTGGAGGCCAGGAGCGTGATGCCGATGCCGGTCACGTGCTGCGACAGGCCGAGGGGAACCGTCAAGAGGCCGTGCAGGAGACCGAAGCCGGCACCGATCGCCGCCGCCAGCAGGATGCCGGTCCAGAGATCGACGCCGAGGAAGACGAAGAGCCAGCCCGACATGGCGCCGATGGTCATGATTCCTTCGATGCCGAGATTGAGCACGCCCGCCCGCTCGCAGATCAGCTCGCCGAGCGTGCCGAAGATCAGCGGCGTGGCGATGCGCAGGGTGGCCGCCCAGAAGCTCGCCTGGAGGAGGATCTCGAGGACGTCCATTCAGCCCGGTCCCGCTGTCTGTGCCCGCCGCGCCAGCTGCCGCTCGCGAGTGAAGATGAAGATGCCGGAAAACGTGATGATGGCGGCCCCGACCAGCATCGACGGGGTCGGCCGGTCGCCGAAGACGGTCCATGAAAGGAGCACCACGAGGGGGATCGAGGAATAGCGGAAGGGGGCGAGGAACGACATCTCGCCGAGCCGGTAGGCGGCGACGACGGCGATGTAGGCGGTGGCGATCAGGACGGCCCCGACCGCGATCTTGACGAGATCGGCGAGGCCCGGCCAGACCCAGGGGGCGATGAGCCCGGTCCACCCGAGCGGCAGGCTGAGGCAGCCGGCCAGCGACACGGCGATCGCCGTGGTGAGGGCCACCGTGGTCGAATCGTGCTCGAGCGGCACGTAGCGGGTGATGACGTCGCGGATCGCGACGAGGGTCGCGGCGAGCAGCGGGAAGACAGCCTCGACGCCCAGCGTGCGGTTGGTCGGGCCAGCGACCAGGAGCACGCCGAGAAACCCGACGAGCACCGCGGACCAGCGGCGGACACCCACCTGCTCGCCGAGGAAGAGCGTCGCCATGACCGTCATGATGATCGGCGCCGCGAACAGCAGCACCGTGGCATCGGCGAGCGGCATCAAGAGCAGGCTCATGAAGAAGGAGAGGGAGATGGCGACCTCGAGGATCGCCCGCGCGAGCGAGACGGGGCTCGCCGCATGCGCCCAGACGAAGCGCCGGCGACGGAGCACGAGAACGGCGAGCAGGAGGAGGCAGATCAAAATACCGCGCAGCCCCATGACCTGGCCCACGGGCACGGTCTGGAAGAGGTGCTTCATCACGGTGTCGCTGACGGCGAAGAGGGCGGTGACGAGGCAGACGAGCCCCGCGGCCCTGAGGTTCTCGCCGGTCGAGACGACGCGGCCCTTGCTCATCGGCGGATCCGGTAGCGGGTGACGAGCCCGGCGAGCAGCATGGTCAAGAGGGCCGTGGCGACGATCAGGTTGGCGATGTAGCTCGAAACACCGATGGCCCGGCTCATGCTGTCCGCACCGACGAAGACGCCGGCGATGAAGATGGCGGAAGCGACCACCGAAATGGGCCCGAGCTGCGCCAGCGTCGCCACGACGATGCCGGCATAGCCATAGCCGGGCGACAGGTCCTGGGTCAGGTAGCCCTTGAGCCCCGCCACCTCGCCGACGCCGGCGAGGCCGGCCATGGCCCCCGAGAAGAGCGCCACCTTGAGCATGACCCGGCGCTCGGCGATGCCGGCGAAGCGGGCGGCATCGGGATTGGCGCCGACCGCCCGCAGCTCGAAGCCGAAGCGGGTCCGCTGGATGCCGAGCCAGGTCAGGATGGCCGCGGCCAGCGCCAGCACGAGGCCGAAATGGAGGCGGGTCCGCTCCACCAGCTTCGGCAGGCTCGCCTCGTCCAGGATGGGCGCGCTCTGCGGCCAGCCGAGGCTCATCGGGTCCTGCAGGGGCCCTTCGAGCATCATGCCGACGAAGAGCAGCACGATGAAGTTGGAGAGCAGCGTCGTCACCACCTCATCGACGCCGAAGCGCAGGCGGAGCCAGGCCGGCCCGAGCATCCAGAGCGCTCCTGCCAGGGCACCCGCCACCACGACCAGCGGCAGCAGCAGGAAACCCGGGACCGGGACGAAGCCGGTGCCGACCGCGACCGCGGCGAGGGCGCCGAGATAGAGCTGGCCCTCGGCGCCGATGTTCCACAAGCGCGCCCGGAAGGCGATGGCGGCGGCGAGGCCCGTCAGAATCAGGGGGGCGGCCCTGGTCAAGGTCTCGGTCAGCGCGAAGCGGGTTCCGACGCTGCCCGCGAGCATCAGCCGGTAGGCCTCCGGCACGTCGGCGCCGGCGAGGGCGAGGGGGAGGGCGCAGATGAGGAGCGCCAGCAGCGCCGCACCGAGCGGAGCCGCGACGTTCAGCCAGGGAGCGGTGCTGGCGCGCGGTTCAAGCCGCATCGGCTGCAGCCGGGCCCTGGCCCGCCATCTCGAGCCCCAGCCGCGCCAGCTCCAGCCCGGCGCGCGGCCGGGCCGGGCCGAGCTTCCCGCGATAGAGCACGGCCACGCGATCCGCGAGCTGCATGAGCTCGTCGAGGTCCTCCGAGATCAGCAGGATGGCAGCACCCCTGGCCCTGGCGTCCAGCAGGTGCCGATGGACCTCGGCGAGCGCGCCGATATCCAGGCCGCGCGTCGGCTGGGCCGCGAGGATCAGGCGCGGCCCGGGCTCGAGCACGCGGGCGAGGATCAGCTTCTGCATGTTGCCGCCGGAGAGCAGCCGGGCGGGCGTCTCGCTGCCGCCGCCGCGGATGTCGTAGCGCTCACGGAGCGCCTGGGCGCGCCTTCTGAAGCGGGCGAGGTCGAGCAGGCCGAAGCGCCGGCAGTCGGGCGCGTCGTAGCCCTCGAGCGCCAGGTTCTCCCAGATCGTCATGTCGCCGACCACGCCCTGGCGGTGCCGGTCCTCGGGGATGCGCCCGACCCCCTCGGCGATCAGCGCCTTCGGCCCCCCTGTCGGCCAGGGTGCCCCGGCGAGCCGCAGGCTGCCCCGATCCGGCAGCAGCGTCCCGGCGACGAGGCCGGCGAGGCTGCGCTGGCCATTGCCCGAGACGCCGGCGATGCCGACGATCTCGCCCGCATGGACGGTGAGGTCGACATCGACCAGAGGCTCGACCCCCGCCGCCGGCGCGACGCCGACGCCCAGGAGCTCCAGCGCCGGCGCGCCCGCCGGCTGCGGCAGCGCCTTGGGCAGCTCGACCGGCCGATCCACCATGGCATGCGCGAGCCGCGCCTTGTCGGTGCCCGTCGCCGCCACCTCGAGGACCTTCCTGCCATGGCGCAGCACGGCCACCCGGTGGGCCAGGCTCATCACCTCCTCGAGCTTGTGGCTGATGAAGACGATGCCGAGCCCGCCCTGGGCGAGGCGGCGGAGTGTGGTGAAGAGAAGCGCGCTCTGCTGCGGCGTCAGCACCGCGGTCGGCTCGTCCAGGATCAGCACCTTCGCACTGCGATAGAGTGCCTTGAGCAGCTCGACCCGCTGCTGCTCGCCGATGGAGAGGCTGCCGACCCGGGCGTCCATGGGCACGGCGAGCCCGGTCGACTCGATCAGTGCTGCCAGCCTCGCCCGGGCCGCCCCGAGGTCCTGCCGCCAGGCCCACAAGGGCTCCGTGCCGAGGATCACGTTGTCGAGCACCGAGTGGTTCATGGCCAGCGTGAAGTGCTGGTGCACCATGCCGATGCCCGCCGCCAGCGCCGCCCGGGCCGAGCCGGGCGGGAGCTGGTGCGCGGCACCATCCGCCCCGGTCACCTCGATCGTCCCCGCATCGGCGACATAGTGGCCGAAGAGGATGCTCATCAGCGTCGTCTTGCCGGCCCCGTTCTCGCCGAGCAGCGCCAGGATCTCGCCGCGCGCGAGATCGAGGTCGATGCCGTCATTGGCGACCAGCCCGCCGAAACGCTTGGTGATGCCGCGCAGGCGCAGCAGCGGCGGCTCGTCCCGAGATGTCGTCACCGGGTCGAGGTCGGCTCCGAATCGTCGACCGCCACGGCGAGGCTGCCGTCGCGGATGGCGGCCTCCTTCTCGGCGACCATCGCCTGGACATCGGCCGCGACGAGCGCGTCGTCCATCGGTGCGATGCTGCAGCCGCCGACCGCGAGGTGGCTAAGGGGCCCGTAGTTCTCCGCCGCGTACTCGCCGACCTGGACCTTGCCGAGCGCCTGGTCGACCGTCGGCTCCATGTGCCAGAGCGCGCTGGCGACAATGGTGCCGGGGTACTCCTCCTGGGTGTCGATGACATTGCCGACGGCGAGCACGCCGCGCTCCTTGGCGGCGTCGGCGACGCCGTAGCGCTCGGCGTAGAGAATGTCCGCCCCGGCATCGATCATGGCGAAGGCGGCCTCCTTGGCCTTGGGCGGGTCGTACCAGGAGCCGATGAACGTCACGAGGAAATCGATCTCCGGGTTGACCTCGAGCGCACCCGCCATGAAGGCGTGCATCAGCCGGTTCACCTCGGGGATCGGGTAGCCGCCGACCATCCCGATCAGGCCGCTCTCGGTCTTGGCCCCGGCGACGAGGCCGGTGAGGTACGAGCATTCCTGGATGTAGTTGTCGAAGACCGAGAAATTCGGCTCCTCGGGGCCGAAGCTCGAGCCCATGACCCAGGCGACGTCCGGATAGTCCGCCGCCACCTCGCGCGCCGCCCGCTCGACGCCGAAGACCTCGCCGAAGACGAGGTCCACGCCCTGCTCGGCATATTCGCGCATCACGCGCTCGTAGTCGGTGTTCGAGACGTTCTCGGAGAAGCTGTAGGTGATGTCGCCCCGCTCCACGGCGGCGTTCAGCGCCTTGTGGATACGGCTCACCCACTGCTGCTCGACCGGCACCGTGTAGATGGCGGCGACCTCCAGCGGCTCCGCAAGAGCGGGAGCGCCGGCCAACATCGCCAGGCAGAGTGCTGTGGAACCGAGCAGTGCGCCACCCATCCGACGCCGTGCCAACAAGTCTCGGGACATGCCAGTTTCTCCAGGGCCAATCGTTGGCCGGAGTGTGGCGCTGCCGATCAATGTTGCAAAGGGCTTTTCCTCAGCCGAGGGTCGGCAACCCCGCCGCGCGCGCCTCGATCTGCTGGAGCTGCTCGCGGAACGCCTTGCAGGGATCGAACCCGTAAGGCTGGCGGCGGGTGGTGAACCAGACGAAATCATAGGGCAGGTCGATCGGCAGCGCCTCCAGCTCCGGGTCGATCTCGACGAACGCGACACTCAGCACGCGCAGACCCGGCTCGGAGCGCCGCAGGTACAGGGGCACGCCCCAGTCGCGCCGCACATGGCCCGAGCCGGCGATCAGGACACTCTTGTCGCGTCCCCGGATGGCGGCCAGCCGATCGGCCATCATCGCGTCCTGGCCCCGCTGCACCAGCAGCATGGCGGGCAGGCGTTCCGCCGGCGTCAGCCCGCAATGCGCCTCGCTGATCGTCGCCAGCATGTTCGCCTCGAGCATCGGCTCGAGCGGCTCGGTGAGGCCGGTGCGCTCGGCCAGGGCCGGGTCGAGACCCTTGGTGCCGTCGGCCAGGAGGCCCTGGATCGCCTCGCGCGGCAGGCTGCCGGCGACGATCTGGGCATCGATGGCCAGGGTGGCCGCCGCGATCGGCTCGTACATCGACCAGTCCGGCCAGCCGCTCTCCTCCCAGCCGATGGCCGCGCCGAGCCCGGCCGTGTCCCTCGGATGCTCCTGCAGATGCTCGATCACCGCCTGCTGGCGATCGGTGTCGATCATCTCGAAGACGACCCCATTGACGGACGAGCCCATGGCCCCTACCAGCCGCGCCTGCAACAGATGGTGGTCGCGATTGTCGTGCGTTTCGCCGAGCAGCACGATGTCGGCGTTGCCGAGCGCCGCCAGCAGCGCCGCCTCGTCGATCACGCGCTGCGAGCGAAGGTCGACGATCGCACCGGCGAACGGATGGTCCGCGCCATGGCGATGCGTCCAGTCGGCCGCCTGACAGGCGGAGACGGCCAGCAGCAGCAGGGTGAGTGCGGCCAGACGGGTGACTGCCAAGCTTCAAGCCTCCGATCTTTGCCCTTCAGGCGGCGGACGCCCAGCACGGCAACGCGCCAGGAAGGGGGAGCGTCCTCGGACAATGCTGGAGATAGCGGTGTGAGTGCCCGGCGCAAGAGCTCGTCGCTCCCGTGATGCGACACGGAGTATGAGCAACGCCGCATTCGGGCGGCCGGATCTGCGCCGGGCGCGCCCGGCCGACCTCGACCGGCTGGTCGAGCTCGAGCGGCTGTTTCCCGGCGACCGGCTGTCGCGGCGGGCATTGCGCCATCATCTGCGGAATCCGAAAGCCCACATGATCGTCAGCGATCGGGCCGGCCGGGTGGTCGGCTACGCGCTGCTGTTGTGCCCGAGCCGCAGTTCGTGGTGGCGGCTCTATTCCATCGTGCGCGCCGAGGGGGAGGCGCCGCCCGGCACCGGCCACGCCCTGGTCCAGGCGGCGCTGGAGGCGGCGCGACGCGCCGGTGCCCGAGGGATTCGGCTCGAGGTCCGGGCCGACAACCAGAAGGCGATCAAGCTCTACGAGAGCAGTGGATTTCGCTTGTTCGGAACGCGCCCGGGCTATTACGAGGACGGCGCAACCGCCTTACGCATGGCATTGGATTTCCATGGACAAGAAGACGTCGGCCTGGCTGATCGTCGCCGACCGCAAGGATGACTTTCCGGCCATGCCGAGCGGTGCCGCGGCAATCGGCACGCGCGACTATCTGGCGCTGGGTGTCAGGACGGGGCGGGCCGTGCGCAAGGTGCTCAACCTCGCCCGGGACACGAGCTACCAGGCCCGCGGCTACTACGTCTCGCTGCTCGCCGAGGCGCGCGGCGACAAGGTGGTGCCGTCGGTGGCGACCATCCTGGCGCTGCGCCGGCGCTCCGGCTACGCCTTCGCCCTGCCGGACCTCGAGGAGGCGCTGAACCGCACGGCGCGCCGCCTGGCCGAGCCGCCGACCGAGGCCTTCCGCCTCCGGCTCTTCCTCGGCCGCGCCAGCGACCAGCGCTTCGCCCGCTTCGGCCTGCTCGTCTTCGACTGGTTCCGGGCACCCGTCCTCGAAATCACCATCCAGCCGGGCGAGTGGTGGCGGATCAAGCGGGTGGCGATGCTGGCCCTCGGCGACCTCGACGCCGACGACCGGGCCACCCTGGCCACGGCCATCGCCCGCTACGTGGACCGGCGCTGGCTCGAGCCCAAGGGCCGCAGCGAGCCGCGCTTCACCCTCGCCGTGCTCTACGACGCGAAGGACCCGCTGCCGCCATCCGACCTGCCGACACTTCGCCGCTTCGCCCGGATCGCCGAGGGCATGGGGCTCGGCGTCGACCTGATCGGCAAGGACGATCTCGCCAAGCTCGCCGCCTACGACGCGCTGTGGATTCGCGTGACCACCAATATCGACCACTACACCTACCGCTTTGCGCAGCGCGCCGAGCAGGAAGGCATGCCGGTGATCGATGACCCGCACTCCATCATGCGCTGCACCAACAAGGTCTTCCTCGCGGAGCTCCTGACGGCGCACAAGGTGCCGACGCCACCGACCCGGATCATCGCCGGCCGGCGCGACATCGAGCCGGCGGCAGCCGCGCTCGGCTACCCGATCGTCCTGAAGATCCCCGACGGCTCGTTCTCGCGCGGCGTCAAGAAGGCCGACGACCGCGCCGCCCTCGACCGCCTCGTCGCCGACATGCTGGAGGAATCCGACCTCATCCTCGCCCAGGCCTTCATGCCGACCACCTTCGACTGGCGGGTCGGCGTGCTCAACGGCGAGCCGCTCTTCGTGAGCAAGTACCACATGGCGAAGAAGCACTGGCAGATCGTCAAGCACGGCAGCGACGGGCGCACCGAGGCGGGCCGCTTCAACACCATGCCGATCACGGCGGCACCACCCGAGGTCATCGACATCGGTGTCCGCGCGGCCCGCCTCATCGGCCGCGGCCTCTACGGCGTCGACATCAAGGAGACGCCACAGGGTATCGTGGTGATCGAGGTGAACGACAATCCCGACCTCAATCACGGTATCGAGGACCAGGCGGAGAAGGATGCGGTCTGGCGCCAGCTCGCGAGCTGGTTCCTCGAGCGCCTGCGCTGATCCGCCGAGCAGGAAGAAAAGTCGGGGCAGGCGAGAAAAAAGGCCGATCCTGTAACCATCGTCACGGTTCTGACCGCCCACCCCGGCTAGTGAGGGTGCGTTCTCTCCTCTCATCCTATCGCCTTCGGCCGCCCCTCGGGGCGGCCCTTTCTTTTGGCGACGGCATGCAGACCGTGCCCGCCTCCTCCTGCAGGGAGTGGCTGCGTCTCTTCCGGAGATCGGATCGAGGTCCTGTCAGGCCCCGGGCCCCGCGCCGGCCTCACTCGCGCTCGAACGTGCCGAGCCCCTGCATGTCATAGGCAGCGAAGAGCACCCGGGCAGGCCTGCCGCCCTCGGCGCCCGAGAAGAACGCGACGGAGGGGCCAGTGGCCCATTCGCCGATCGTCTCGAACACGAACCTGCTGCCCTCGTCGCGGGTGAGGGTGAAGGTGACGGGCGCTGTTCGCGGCCCCATGGTCGCCATGAGCTGCCCGCCCTCGACGCGGATCTCCAAAAGCCCGAAGTAGCTGTTGGCGTAAGCGCCTGTGTAGGCCTCGAGAGGGAGTTCGGGGCCGGGGTCGCCGGTCGGGATCGCGGCGGCGGCGTCGGCGCGCTCGCCCTCGCGCATCGCATCGAAGGCGCCGCCGAAGAGCGCCAGCCACGCCACCGTCTGCTCGCCATGGGTGGCGATGTCGACGAAGGTCGTGGCAATCGCCTCCACCACCCCGACAGGCATCCCGTTGGAGAGGACGGCGATGCCCAGTCCCTCGCCCGGCAGCAAGGTCAGGTTGGTTGCCGCGCCGAGATCGAACGCGCCGGAATGGCTGAGCACGACGCGGCCGATGTCGTCGTAGGAAACGCCCCAGCCGAGCCCGTAGAAGCCGTCCCGCGCGGCGCTGTCGGGGCGGTTGCTGCTCACCGAATGGGGCTTGTGGGTGACTGTCAGGACCGCCGGGTCGATCAGCCTCTCGCCATCACGCATCCCGCCGGCGAGCTGGAGGCGCAGGAACTCTGCGAGGTCATTGACGGTGCTGGAGACGCCTCCGGCGGGGGCCTGCGCGTCCGGGTCGCGATGGAAGCGCGCCTCCCATTCGCCGGCATCGTTGCGGACGTGGATGCGCGCCCGGTTCTCGTGCGCGAGATAGTCGGCGTTGCGGTAGCTCGTGCGCGTCATGCCCAAAGGCTGGAACAGGACCTCCTCGGCAAGCTCCTCGAACACCCCGCCGGCCGCCTTGGCCGCCGCCACGCCGCCGGCGGTGTAGCCGTAGTTGCTGTAGTGATAGGTGGAGCGGAAATCATCGAGCGGCTGCATGTGCAACCTGTCGAGGATCGTGTCACGGTCGAAGCCGAGATCCTCCAGAAAGTCTCCGGCACCCGTCGCCAGACCGGAGCGATGGGACAGCAGGTCGATGAAGGTGGCGTGCTCGCTGACATAGGGATCGGCGAGCCGGAAGTCGGGATCGTGGTGCCCCACCGGTTCGTCCAGCTCGAAGTGGTGCAGGTCCGACAGTCGCGCCACGACGGTGGAGGTGATCGGCTTCGACAGCGAGGCGAGCAGGAAGACGGTATCCGGGTCGACCGGCTCGGGCCGGCCCGCTTCGCGCAAGCCGTAGCCCTTCTCGAAGATCACGTCGTCCTGATAGACGATCGCGACAGCAACGCCCGGAACCCCGGTGGCCTGCATGGCCTCGCTCACGATCCCGTCGAGTGCCGCGACGCCCACATCCACGTCCGCCCGGTCGATGGAAGCTGGCACGGGGATCACGGGTGCCGGCAGCAGCGTCCTCGTCGTTTCCTGGGCATTGGTCGGCAAAGGTGTGGAAAGCAGACAAAGTGCCACCGCGGCAAGCCTGGCGACAATGCCGCCACCGGCAGGCCGCAAGCATGCTGTCTCGTCCGACAGATGACTTGCTGCACGCACTATGGTTGCGCTCCCCGGTTTTTTTCAGCCTAAGCGCCGGCGAGACCGCTGGCAACGAGGCGTCGCTCAGGTGTGCAACGATGCCGCCGCACTCTACAGATCGAGTGAATATCTCCTTGTCGTTTCTCGTCCTCGCGGCCGCCCCTCCGGGCGGCCGCTTCTCACGTCGGCGAGGTCAGGAGCCCGCCCGGGCCGGGCCACCCGGACGGTTCCAGGGCATGACCTGGAGCAGGTTCGCCATGCCGCAGAAGCCGGTGACGCCGGCCATCAGGAGGCCGGCGCCGACGAAGCCGCTGAGCGCGTGCCACCAGGGCGAGACGAGGACGCCCAGGATGAAGCCGAGCAGCGCCAGCCCCCCGGCGACAATCTGCACCTGGCGCATCAGGGGCAGGGGAGCGTTCGTCCCCCGTTCGACCTCGAGGCCGGCGCGTTTCCAGGCCTGGAGCCCGCCGGCGAGGAGCCAGACCTCGGCCCCTGCCGCCTCGGTGATGGCCTGCGCGGCCTGCCGGGCGCGTGCGCCGCTGGAACAGAGCAGCACCACCTTCCGGCTCGGCTCACGACCGACCTGATCCTGGAAAGCCGGCACGTCGAAGGCGCCGAGCGGCATCGAGCGCGAACCCTTGATGTGCTCGCGCCGAAACTCGTCCGCCTCGCGCACATCGACAAGACTCGCGCCGCCAGCGGCGAGCCAGTCGGCGACCACGACCGGATCGACTTCATGAATGCTCATGCCCGTCCTCACATGCAAAATCGGATAAGTGTAATATAGGCGTGGCGGCCGGGCGTGCAAGCGGTCCCGATCAGCTCCCGGGTGCCAGCGCCTGCTCGAGCCAGGCGGCGGTGGCGAGCAGCTTCGCGTCCTCGCCGAGCCGGCCGACCAGCTGCACGCCGAGCGGCATGCCGCTCGGCCCATGGCGCAGCGGCAGGCAGACGGCCGGCGTGCCGAGCAGCGACCAGAGCGTGCAGAAGCCCGGGCTGCCGGTGGAGCCGAGCCCGACCGGCGCCTCGCCGGCGGCGGCCGGGGTGAGGATGGCGTCGAACTCATCGAAGAGCGGCAGGACGGCAGCCTGCAGGCGCCGTCGCTCCGCCAGGGCGGCGAGATAGGCGCCAGCGCCGAGGCGCTGGCCCCACTCGATCATGGCCCTGAGCCCGTCGCTCAGCCCTTCCGGATGCGCAGCGTGGAGATCTGCCAGCTCGTGCGCCAGCTCGGCCCAGCTGATGCTCTGGTGCACGTCCTTCGCCGCCGCGAAGCCCGGCGGCAGCTCCGTCCGGTCGACGACCCCGGGAAGCGCTCGCGCGATCTCATCGAAGACGGCCAGGGTCGAGGGCCCGGGCGTCTCCCAGGCGAAGTCGTCGATCAGGGCGAGGCGTGGTGCCCTGGTCCGTCCGGCGAGAGCCGCGGCGACCAGAGGCGGCGTCGCCCGCGGGCGCATCGCCGGGTCGGCGCTGTCATAGCCGGCGAGCACCTCGACCAGCAGCGCCGCGTCGGCGAGGCGCCGGGCGAAGACGCCGACATGGTCGACCGTGGGCGACTGCAGGGTCATGCCCCGTCGGCTGATCAGGCCGAACGAGGGCTTGAAGCCATAGACGCCGCAATAGCTCGCCGGCCGGATGACCGAGCCGTTGGTTTGCGAGCCGATGGCGAGCGGCACCATGTTGGCCGCCACAGCGGCGGCGGAGCCCGAGGACGACCCGCCGGGCGTGCGGGTCGGATCGTGCGGGTTGCGCGTCGGCCCGGGCGTGAAGGCGGCGAGCTCGGTGGTCACGGTCTTGCCGAGCACGATGGCGCCGGCCGCCCGCAGCCGCTCGACCACGGCCGAATCGGCTGCCGGCTGGCGTCCGGCATGCAGCGCCGTGCCGTTGGCCGTCGGCATGTCCGCCGTGGCGAAGATGTCCTTCACGCCGACCGGCACGCCAAGAAGCCGCCCCGGCGTCTGCCCCTTCGCCAGCCCGTCGATCAACGTGCTGGCCTGGCGCCGGCAATACGCCGGATCGATGAAGGCCCAGGCCAGAAGCTCGGGCTCGCGCGCCGCCACGACGTCGAGGCAGGCATCGGTCAGCCGGTCGATCGCGAGACGACCCCGGGCGATCCGGTCCGCTGCCGTGGTCGCATCCAGTCGGGCGGGATTTGCCGTGGCGAGGCCGCTGTCGGGCATGGGCGGCGTGGTTCCCTGAATGGTCGTGGGCCAGGACAATCTGGCATCACCATCGGCCGGGAAACGATGCCTGTCGATAGCGGCCCCGCCCCGGATGTCGCGGAAAATGCAACATCATCCTCGGGTTGTCGCGTCTGGCGCGACGTTGTTATGGCAAATGTCGCGGCAGAAGCGACATTTGCCGCCGGGATGTCGCGCCAGACGCGACATTTTTGCCGGGTTGGCGCGTCGGAAGCGACGTTTTCAGACGAGCGAACCCAGGAAAACGACGAATGAACCCACCGATTCGACGATCGAACCCGAGTATTCGACGAATGAACCCGAGCTCGCACCAACGAACCCGAGACCCATTAAGATATTGATCCAGAACGTTTTTTGCCTTCTTCCTGACGTCCCGACAAAGGGCGTGAGAACCAGAATGCCAAAAATGGCGAACGAACCGAAGCGGGCTTGCTTTTCCGGTGCATCAATGATAGGAATAAGATCAGAAGACGCTCAGGCTGCGGTGAGGCAGAGATCGGGCACGGCGTTGGCCGGGATCGGCCGGCTCTTGAGGAAGCCCTGCCATTCGTCGCAGCCGAACTCGTTCAGCATGTCGAGCTGCTGGGTGCTCTCGACCCCTTCCGCCACGACCCGCATGCCGAGCCCGTGGGCGAGCCCGATGATCGCCTTGGCGAGCGTCGCATCGCGTGACCGGCTCGGCATGTTGCGGATGAACGAGCGGTCGATCTTCACCCGTTGGACCGGAAAGCGCTGGAGGTTGCTGAGCGACGAGAAGCCCGTGCCGAAGTCGTCGAGGGCGAGGCTGACACCCAGGCGATGCAGCGCATGGATCGTCCGCTGGCTGCGCCGATCGGCCTCGAGCAGCGCCGTCTCGGTCAGCTCCAGCTCGAGCTGCTCGGGCTGCAGCCGGGAGGTGTCCAGGAAGCGGCGGATCTGCCCGACGAGGTCGCCCCGGCCGATCTGCAGGGGCGAGATGTTGATGGCGAGCCGGTCCGGCACGAAGTTGCGACGCTGCCAGACCTTCAGGTCGGAGGTCGTGCGGTCGAGCAGGAAGGTGCCGAGCTGCCCGATCATGCCGCAATCCTCGGCGAGGCCGATGAACTGGTCGGGCGGCACCTGGCCGCGCTCGGGGTGCGACCAGCGCATCAGCGCCTCGAAGCCGACCACGCGGCCGGAGCCGACCTCGACCTGTGGCTGGTAGACGAGCCCGAGCTCCGCATCGTCCACGGCCCGCCTGAGGTCGCTCTCCAGGCGCACCCGCTCGGCCGTGTCGCTGTGCAGCGCGGCGTCGTACAGGCGGAACGTGTTGCGCCCCTGTGATTTCGCCCAGTAGAGCGCCATGTCGGCATGGCGCAGCAGCGTGTCGCGGTTCTCGGCGTCGATCGGATAGAGGCTGATGCCGAGGCTGGCGGTGACCCGAAGCTCGTGGCCCTCGAGGTGCATCGGTGCCTGCAGGCTGGCCAGGATCTTGCGGGCGGGGATGGTCGCATCGTGCGGCTTGCGCAGGCCGCGCAGGATCAAGATGAACTCGTCGCCCCCCATCCGGGCGACGGTATCCTCGTCACGGACGGATCGCTGCAGGCGCTCGCCGAGCTGCACCAGCAGGGCATCGCCCATGGCGTGGCCGAGGCTGTCGTTGATCGCCTTGAAGCGGTCGAGGTCGAGGAAGGCGACAGCGACCAGCTCGCCGCACCGCTGCGCGTGCTTGAGGATCTCGCCGAGCCGCTCATTGAAGAGGGTGCGGTTCGGCAGGCCGGTCAGGGGATCGTGGGTCGCCTGATGGAGGATGACCGCCTGGGCCTCCTTCTGCCGCGTCAGGTCGCGCAGGGCGGCGACGTAGTAGCACTTGCCTTCGAGGGATGCCCGGTTGATCGTCAGCTCGAGGGGGAATTGGCTGCCGTCCGTGCGATTGCCGGTCGCCTCGATGGACTGGCCTTTGGTGCCGGTGAGCAGCCGCGGCAACTCGCCGGCCTCGGCGTCGTCGCAGGTCAGAAGCTCGGCCATCCGGCGGCCGCGCAGCATCTCCCCGGTCGTCTGGAACAGCCGCTCGGCCGCCGGGTTGGCGCTGTCGATCAGGCCCTGCCCGTCGAACGTGACGATGGCCTCGGTGACCGAGCCCATGATCGTGCGAAGTCGCGCCTCGCTGCGGTTGAGCGCGGACTTGCGGGCGACCGCGTCGGTGATGTCGGAATAGATGCCGACCGTCCCGCCATCCTCCATGCGCGATTCGCTGATCTCGATGCAGCGGCCGTCGAGAAACTGGAACTGGCAGATCCCCCCGTTGCGCCGGCAGGCGAGGCGGGCCTGCCGCCAGGTGGCATAGGCCGCGTCGTCGAGTGCGAGCAGCGGTCGGATATGTCGATCGAGAAGCTCGGGGAACGGGAGGGAGATGGCCGCAACGGGGACGTTCCGGAAGAATCGGCGAAAGCGGGTGTTGGACAGGACCAGGCGATCGTTCGCGTCCCAGATCGCAAAGCCCTCGTTCATCGCCTCGGTCGGCAGGGTCAGCCGATCGTGGGCGAGGCGAAGCGCGCTCAGGTTGTCGGTCAGGCGGTCCAGCATGGTGTTGACCGCCCGGCCGACCCGCGCGATCTCGTCCTGGCCCTCGATCGTCGCGCGCGCCTCGTTGTCGCCCAGGCTGATGCGGTCGGCCGTCGCGGCCAGGCGCTCGAGCCGATGGCTCAGGAGATGGCCGAACCAGTACGCCGAAAGGGCGATGAGGATGATGCCCCCGCCCGCGACCATGGCACCGCGGCGATAGGCCTCGCGAAAGCTGGCATGCAGCGCGTCGTCGCTCAGGGTCAGGGCCAGCGTGCCGAGCTTGTGGCTGCCGGCGCTGATATCGACGATCCGTTGGCCTTCGTCGAGCTTCGAGGTGTCCGGCTCGAACATGCTGCCGATCCGGTTCAGGTTCTTGGAGGCGACGATCCGCCCGCCGAGATCGACCAGCACCATGTCGGTGAACTTGCGCGAGCTCGTGGTCTCGGCGACGAAGGCCTGCAGCTCCGTGTAGTCGGTGGTCAGGAGGGCGACGCGCCCGAGATCGCTCAAGAGGGTGACGAAATAGCGATCGGAGCGTTGCCAGAGCTCGACCTGGCTCGCCAGGTGCTGGCGCAGGGTGAAGAACAGGATCGCCGCGCAAAGCGCCAGTTGCAGGGCGAAAAGGGCAAGCACGATCCGCCACCGCAGCGACAGGCCGCGCAGCATCAACCGCCGACCAGACCGCGCAGGTGGGTGATGTCGTACTGCGCCGGCGGCGCCGGAACGAAGCCGGTCCAGCCGAAGCCGGCCAGCAGGCTCTGTCCGGCGGGGACGCGCTCCAGCCCGATGACCAAATCGCGCAATTGGTCCAGCATCGGCTCGCCGAGCCGCCCGTGCGCCGCAAGGAGGAGGCCGGGCACCGCCCGGGTCTGGAACTTGGGCTCGAGCTCGATCGGTGCGAAAGCCTTGAGCTGGCTCAGCACGAAGCCCGGCAACGCGCAGGCCGCCGCAGAACCGCTGATGACGGCATGGATGCAGCTCGACTTCGTCCGATGGTACTCGACCTGCACGTCACCCGGCCCCAGCAGGCGCTGCTCCTCGAGCTCGTGGAAGGCGAGCTGGGCGACGCCGGAGAGCTTGGGCGGCAAGGCCAGCACCCGCCCGCACAGGTCCCTGAAGCTCGCGCATCGCTCCTCCTTGCGGGCGACGATGAAGGCCGCCAGGTCCTCCCGGATCCGACCGAGCGGCCGGTAGTCCTGAGCACTGGCCGCGTCCGCGTAGAGGAACGGATGCAGGAAGGCGAGATCGTAGCGGCCATCCAGCAGAAACCGGCGAAAGGCCTCGAAATCCGTCTTGGTCTGCAGCGCCACCGGCCGCCCGAGCATCTCCGCCAGGGCACTCGATACCGGCCCGAAACGCCGCCCGATCTCGAGGGCCGGCAGGAAGGGAAAAACGCCGAAGGTCAAGGGTGGCTCGGCCGGTCTTTGTGGGATGGCGGCGGCCGGGGTGGCGCTCATCGCCAGGCTGGCGGCGAGCAGGCGGAGGGCATCGCGGCGGGCTGGAGCTGACCTCATGCCAGAACATTCCTCTCTGACGGACGGGCCAATTGGAGATGGATCAGGTATCCACTCTAAAATCGAATTCTAACTGCAGCTATAGAAACTTTAGGTTGTGAGATGGTCAAGGTCGACCGATCGGCTTCAATCTGCGGCGATGGTGCGATATGCCATGGCCATCTGCTATCATGCTTGTCTCTCGGGAGTAACGAATGTCGGTTTCGATCCGTCCGCGCCGGAGTGTCCTCTACATGCCCGGCTCCAACCGGCGGGCGCTCGTCAAGGGTCGCGAGCTGCCGGCCGATGCCCTGATCCTCGACCTCGAGGACGCGGTCGCTCCCGACGCCAAGGAGGCCGGGCGCGAGGAAATCGCCGGGGCGCTCGCCGAACGGGAGAGCTACGGGGCGCGCGAGCTGGTCGTGCGCGTCAATGGTCTCGACACGATGTGGGGTCACGGCGATCTGGTGGCGATGGCGAAGGCCGGTGCGGATGCCATCCTCCTGCCGAAGGTGGAGAGCGCCGACATGGTGCGGCGGGCGGTCGCGGTGCTCGACAATGCCGGTGCGCCCGCCGATCTGATGGTCTGGTGCATGATGGAGACACCGCGCGGCATTCTGCAGGTCGAGGCCATCGCCGACCACCATCGGGTCGCGTGCCTGGTGATGGGCACCTCCGACCTGACCAAGGACCTGATGGCAAGACACACGGCGATGCGCCTGCCGATGCTGCCGTCAATCGGCCTCTGCCTGCTCGCGGCGCGCGCCGCGGGCATCGCCATCATTGATGGCGTCTACCTCGATCTCGACGACCAAGCGGGTCTGGTGACGGCCTGCGAGCAGGGCCGCGATCTCGGGTTCGACGGCAAGACGCTGATCCACCCGAAGCAGATCGCGGCCGCCAACGACACCTTCGGTCCGACCGACGACGCCATCCAGTCGGCGAAGCGGATCATCGAGGCCTACGCCGAGGCGCTGCGGGCAGGCAAGGGCGTCACCGTGCTCGACGGCAAGCTCGTCGAGAACCTGCATGTGGCGGAGGCTGAACGAATCGTGGCGCTGGCCGAAGCCATCGCGGACCGCGCTGGTGCCTAGCCCGCAGGCTTCGGGCGCGAAGCGTCAGGCGATCAGGCGGTAGGCGAGTGTCTCGCCACGCACCGACATGATGCCCTTGACCCAGTTGCCGTCGGAATCGAACCAGATATCGCCGCTGCGCCCGGTCGTGGCGGCGCAGGTGAAGCGATCCGCCGTCACCGGGCCATGGGGGCCCTCGACGGTCTCGATGCCGAGCGGCTTGGCCGCGAGGTCGGTCAGCTTGACCTTTTGCGTGTCGACCAGCGCCTGCTGGCGAACGATGGCGACATTCCAGAAGGCGAGATCGGTCATTGTGCCCAGTGGCACCTGAATCGCCCGGTTGGCCTCGCCACCCTCGACCGCCAGGCCATTGCCCGTCGCCCGAATGAAGGTCTCGCTGACATCACCATTGTCGTCGGTGCTGGCCCGGCTCTCGCGCAACTGCCCGTCGATCCACAGATCATCGGCCGTCTGCCTGAACTGAAAGGCCGTGAAGAAGGCGACCTTCACCTCGATCTCGATCTCGGTGCGCGCGCGAAAGCCGTTGTCGGCAGGAGTGAAGCGGACATGATGGCGGCCGATCTCGTCACCCTCGCGAAAAATCGCGAACGTCCGGTTCATCGGCATCGTCGCCGCCAGTGAAGGCATCGGCAAGGCCAAGCAGCCGAGGCCCGCGATGCCACCAACCAGAAAGCGCCGGCGGTTGACCCCATCCGTGCTGCGGCACGCGGCCTCGCCAACCGGTCCAACTCTCATCCTGACTTCTCCAAAATCGTTCGTTACAGCTCAGGCGGTAGGCCGTTGTACAAATCCCCGATCGGGGACCGATCCGTCTGGCGCCTGCTCGATCCGGTCGACCCGTGCCAGTCGCGGCCCCCGGTGGCAACGCTCGACGACCGCCTGCACCATCTCGGGATCACCATGCAGCAACGCCTCGACCGACCCATCGGCCCGATTGCGCGCCCACCCGTCGATGCCTCTCGCCTCGGCAATCCGTATCAGCCAAGCTCGATAGCCTACCCCCTGCACCCGACCATAGATACGCAGGCGTGCAGCCATTGTCTTAACCACAGAAACCTACTGACCTTGAAATCTGGCATAGCGACCGCAGAACGCAATGCGGGATCATGACACTTTCGTTGCAGTTTGTGGATTGAAGTGGAGTTGTGTCACGCCTGCAACCCCCGCCGCCAAATTGCAGCGAGATCCTTACCTTGGTGCAGCGACCGGTCGGCAGAGCAGGCGGTGCTGTGCTGCCAATTGCAGCCCGGTCGGAGTATTGATCAGACAACCAATGGAAATCGGAAGTTGCGCTGTTGCAAATCGAACCTCCCTCTCTAGCGGCCAGACTGGAGCGCGACGGGCCACTGCCGTGGCGTGAGGCGGCTGGATTGACGGCCGAGATCGCCCGGTTGCTCGACCGGCTGCACGCCAGCGGCAAGGTGCACGGAGGCGTCGAACCGCTGGCCGTGCTCTTCGTCGGTGGCGCCGTGCGTCTCGCCGATCCCCTGCCGCCCGGGAAGGGCGTGGGGGCGGACGAGGTCCATGCCTCGGCAACAGCGGGGGCATCTGCACCGAACGGGCGACAGCATGATTTCGAGTGTCTCGGACAGACGTTCGCCCTGATGCTCGGCGGGATGGAGAGGATCGAGGAGTTGCCGGCGGCGATGCGCGCCGTTCTGGCACGGTGTGGGGCGTCCGATCCGGCCACGGCATTCCGATCCGGCAACGAAATCGCCGAGGCGATCGAGCTGGCGCTGACCGCTGGCGAGCCACCTGCGAATGCCGGCCGCCTGGAGGCGGCTGCCACGAGCGTTCAGAAGGCTCGAAGCGTCGAGCCGCCGGCCTCGCCCGTGAACGCCCGGCGCCGCCGTCCGGGCGCGGGTCATCGGTCGCTGCTTCTGATGCTGTGCGGCCTGCTGCTGCTCGGTGGCGCCGCGATCTTTCTGCTGCGCCCGGCGCCGCAGGTCGAAGCTCCAGCCGGGCGGGAGGCGAGCGGGCCGAACGTGCCGACGCCGGAGGCGGTCGAGGAGAAAGAGGCTCTGGAGGAACTGCTTGCCGCGCTGCCCGATCAGCCACTCCCCGAAGAGCCCGACCGGCCCACTGCCGAGACAGTGCTGCGCGAGATTCTGGAAAACGCCGATAATCGGCCGTGCCAGCGGCTGGAGATCGAGCGGAACGGCCCGGATCTGCGGTTGGTCGGGCGAACGGCCAGTGCTTCCGACCGGGCGTCGATCATGGCCAGGCTCGACACGCTGGAGGAAGCTGTCGATACGGCGATTGACATCGACGAGTCCAACCGCTTCTGCAACCTCTACGACATCCTGAAGAGGCGAACGGCGATCGCCTGGCCCCGGCTGGCCCGTCTCTACCCGCGGCGCACCAGCCACCGCCTGAGCTATGGCGAAGAGCTCATGATCCAGGTGCAGACGCCGGCCGAGCCCAGCCATCTGATCGTCGACTACTTCACCGCCGACGGCATGGTCGTGCATCTTCGCGCAGCTGCCGGCGGCTCAACGAGGCTGGCGCCGTTCACGGAGATCGTGGTCGGCGATCCGCTCGATGGATCGTCACTGCGGATCGGCCCGCCATCGGGGAACGAGGTGATTCTCGTGCTCGCAAGCACGGCGCCGCTCTTTTCCGCAGCACGCCCACCAACGGAGAAGGCCGATACCTATCTGGCTGCGCTCGACGCGGCGCTCGGTCAGACGGCGGCAAGGCCCATCGCCTCGACTCTGACGATCGAGACCGTGCCCTCGGACAATTGAGCAGGTTCCGTGTGCTGTCCGATGCGGTAATGGCTTGAAAAAACAGGTAGAAATAGATATAGTATTTTTCAACCTTTGGCTGTTCGCGAAACGCTGATGACGGACGAGGAAGAGCAAGATCAGCGAGCCAGCCTCAATCTCGCTTTCGCGATCGGCGGGATGAACCATTTCAGGGTCGACGTGGCCTCCGGTCTGATTGCTGGTGGTCCGCTGGTGAAGCGTCTGCTCGGTGAGCCGGATGCCGGCGAAGCGTTCAGGGTCGAGCGGCTGCTCACCAGGCTCGACGCAACGACTGGCCGGCAGCTCGCCCAAATTCTCACCGACTTGCCGCGTCACGACCTGGCCGTGGATGTGGAGCTTGTTGTCGTCGATCACGCAGCGATCGACGCCATCAGGATGGTCGGACGAGCCCGGACCATCCCGACACCGATCCTCGCCGGAATCATGGTTGACGAAACGGAGCGAAGGCGCAGCGAGGAGCTCCTGCGAGGACGTGCTGCCGACCTCGCAGCCGCGAACCGCCAGCTCGAGCAGTTCACCCACATCGTCAGCCACGATCTCAAGTCGCCGTTGCGCGGTGTCCATCATCTGGCGAGCTTCCTGCGGGAGGACCTGGGAGACGCGGCCAGCCCGCAGGTGTTGGAGCATCTGGACAAGCTCGACCGTCAGGTGACCAAGATGAGCCGGATGCTCGATGATCTGCAGACCTACGTGCATGTCGATCGACGGGCCGGGAAGATCGAGACCGTGGACCTCGAAGCACTGGGCGTGGAGCTCGGCGAGCTGGTCGGACTGCCGGACGGCTTTACGCTCGATGTCGATGTCGAGCCTGTCCGGGTCGAGACAGATCGAACCGCCCTGTCGCTGGTGCTGCGCAATCTGCTCGACAATAGCTTCAAGCATCATGACCGAAAGTCCGGGATGCTGCGCATCGAGGCCCGGCCCCATGGCAGGGGACGGCAAAGGTTCAGGGTGATCGACGACGGACCGGGCATCGTTCGACGCTATCGCAAGCGTGTGTTCGAGCCTTTTCACTGTCTCGGCGGGGCGGGTCCCGGCTCGGGGATGGGTCTCGCCTTCGTCAAGCGAGCCGTGGAGCGTCAGGGCGGCCGCGTCTGGATAGAGGACGGGCCCGGGGCCGATGCCGGGCGGGGAGTGGCCTTCTGCTTCACCTGGCCGCTGGTCGGATGTGGCAAGCCGGATGGCTGACGGCCCGGGCACGCATATCCTGCTCGTCGACGACGACGAGATCGACGTGATCGCACTCACCCGCGCCTTTGCCGAGGTGGGTATCGATGTTCCCTTGATCATCGCCCGGGATGGCGAGGAGGCGCTCGGGGCGTTGCTCGAGCGTGGGCTCGACGCGGTGCTGATGTTGCTCGACCTCAACATGCCGCGGATGGGTGGCTTCGAGCTGCTCGAGCGTCGGGCGAGCGACCCCCGCCTCGGTGCGGCGGCCGTGCTCGTGATGACGACCTCCTCGCGCCGCCAGGACATCGAGCGGGCGCACGCTCTTGGCATCGTCGGCTACGTGGTGAAGGCGACCCGCCCCGGGTTCAGTCGCGACTTCGCCGAGCTCGTCCGTCGCTATCTGGCGCTGGCAAGCCTGCCTCGCGCGGGGGGCAGAACCCGCTGATCCCGGCCGCTGCCGCGCTCAGCTGGCCACCGGCTGGTTGGCCTTGCGGTACTCCGCGAAGAGCACGGCCAGCGCCGCCGATGCCATGCGGGCCCGGAGCGCGTCCGCGCGACTTGTCAGCATGATCGGCACCCGCGCGCCGAGCACGACGCCGGCCGCGTCGGCATTGGCGAGGAACGTCAGGTTCTTGGCCAGCATGTTGCCGGCCTCGAGATCGGGGACGACCAGGATGTTGGCCTGGCCGGCGACAGGCGAGACAATGCCCTTGATCCTCGCCGCCTCCGGGCTGATCGCATTGTCCAGGGCCAGCGGCCCTTCGAGAAGTCCGCCGGTGATCTGGCCCCGGTCGGCCATCTTGCACAATGCGGCGGCATCGATGGTCGATGGGATCTTGCTGGTCACCGTCTCGACTGCCGAGAGGATGGCCACCTTCGCCTCGAGCTGCAGGGCGATGGCCAGATCGATGGCATTTTGCACGATGTCCCGCTTGGCATCGAGGTCGGGAAAGATGTTGACCGCGGCATCGGTGATGAAGAGCGGCTGCGCGTAGGTCGGGACCGCCATCGCGAAGACATGACTGATGCGCCGCTCGGTTCGCAGGCCGGTGTCGCGATGCGTGACCTCCGCCATCAGCTCGTCGGTGTGCAGGCTGCCCTTCATCAGAAGCTCGCCCCTGCCGGCTCGGATGAGCTTCACCGCCTCGGCCGCCGAGGCATGGCTGTGCGGGGTGTCGACGATCTCGAGCCCCTTCAGCGACCTGCCGAGCTCCGCGGCCGCCGCCTCGATGCGGGAGCGCGGGCCGACGAGCAGCGGCTCGATGATGCCGCTGGCGCGAGCCTCGAGTGCGCCTTCGAGTGACACCGTATCGCATGGATGGGCGACGACGGTCGGCGTCGGCGAGAGCCGCCGGGTCGTCTCGATCAACCGCTCATACGCTTCGTGCCGCGGGCCGTCCTTGGGTGATGTCATCGTTCCGCTTTCCTGCATGGCCTGCCGACTGTGTGCTTCGCCTATCAGGGAACGCGGGCTCGAGAAAGATGCGCTCTTGCCGCAATGCAGCGTGCCGAATTCCGGAGCCGCGTCGCCGGCGCAACGTGATGGATCGCCCCGCCACGATCGTCTAAGACGAAACCCGGGTACCGGTCTCGAGCAGCCTCCAACGGAAGGGTTCAGCCATGCGCCTCCATGATTTCGGGTTCCTGATCATCGCCGCGGGCATATGCGCGGCCGTCGCCTTGATCGTGGCCGCACAAGTTGCCTGAGTGAGCCACGCTGCCCGACATCGTTTTTCACGGACGCGATGACCGGATTTGGGTCGGCTGCCAATGACGCCGGTGGATGCCGCCCAGCTGGAGCATCGATATTCGTCTCGCACGGCGACGCTCGGCATCATGGGCATGGGCTATGTCGGCCTGCCCTTGATGCTGGCGGCTACCGGAGCCGGGTTCCGCGTGATCGGCTTCGACATCGACCTGCCGAAGGTCGAAGGGTTGAACGCCGGCCTGAGCCCGCTTGCCCATATCGGTCATGCGCCCATCGCCGCGGCAAGGGAATCGGGTCGCTTCGAGGCGACGGGTGATTTCGGTCGCATCGGTGAAACCGATGCCATCCTGATCTGCGTGCCGACACCGCTCGGCCGGCACAAGGAGCCCGATCTGTCCTATGTGGTCGGGACGATCGAGGCGATGGCACCCCATCTGCAGCCGGGCCAGCTGATCGTGCTCGAATCGACCACCTGGCCGGGAACCACCGACGAGATCGTCAGACCGCTCGTCGAGGCGGCAGGTTTCCATTCCGGCTCGGACATCTTCATCGCCTACAGCCCCGAGCGCGAGGATCCCGGCAATTCGGAGTTCCGGACCGGCACGATCCCGAAGGTCGTCGGTGGTGACGGCGAGACCGCGCTCAGGCTGGCCTGCACGCTCTATCGCCAGTTCGTCAGCCATGTCGTGCCGGTATCGACCCCCGCCACGGCCGAGGCGGTCAAGCTCACCGAGAACATCTTTCGGGCGGTCAATATCGCCCTGGTCAACGAGCTGAAGCTGGTCCTCGAGCGCATGGATATCGACATTTTCGAGGTCATCGACGCCGCGAAGACCAAGCCCTTCGGGTATATGCCCTTCTATCCCGGACCCGGGCTGGGCGGCCACTGCATCCCGATCGACCCCTTCTACCTGACCTGGCGGGCACGCGAGTTCGGCATCGCCACGAAGTTCATCGAGCTGGCCGGCGAGATCAACACCGCGATGCCTCAATACGTCCTGGGGCGAGCGGCGGAGGCCCTCGACCGGCAGCAGGGCAAGGGCCTTTCCGGCGCCACGGTTCTGCTGCTCGGCGTGGCTTACAAGAAGAACATCGACGACATGCGCGAGAGCCCCGCGCTGGCAATCTGGGAATTGCTGCGCGATCGGGATGCAACGGTCACCTATCACGACCCGAACGTGCCGGTCATACCCGCGACGCGCGAGCACGCCTCGCTCACCGGCTCCCGGTCGGTGCCGCTCGACAGGGCGGTGGTCGGGGCGGTCGATCTCGTGGTCATCGTCACGGACCATGGTTCCGTCGACTATTCGCTCGTGGCGGAAGCGGCGCGGCTGGTGGTCGACACCCGCAACGTCATGGCTCCGTTTGCGGCCAGGATGGGGTCACGACTGGCACGCGCCTGAGCGGCAGGCGCCCTTGTTGCGGGTCGAGTTTCACGGCATACGATGCCGCCATCGACTGCTCCTGGAGGATGCCAATGGCGCTCATCGCCCGAAGTCTGGCTCGCATCAAGCCGTCACCGACGATCGCCGTGACCAATCTGGCGCGGGAGCTGAAGGCGGCCGGTCGCGACATCATCGGCCTCGGCGCCGGCGAGCCGGACTTCGACACGCCGGAGCACATCAAGGAGGCGGCGATCGAGGCGATTCGCGCCGGCGACACGAAGTACACGGCGGTCGACGGCACGCCCGCGCTGAAGGAGGCGATCATCGCCAAGTTCGCGCGCGAGAACAGCCTCGTCTACGGCATGCAGGAAATCTCGGTCGGCACCGGCGGGAAGCAGGTGCTGTACAACGCTTTCATGGCGACCCTCGATCCCGAGGACGAGGTGCTGATCCCGGCACCCTATTGGGTCTCCTATCCCGACATGGTGCTGCTCGCCGGCGGCAAGCCGGTGGCGATCGACTGCACTGCGGAGGCGGCGTTCAAGCTGCAGCCCGATCAGCTCGAGGCCGCGATCACGCCGGCGACCAAGTGGCTGATCCTGAACTCACCGAGCAACCCCACTGGCGCCGCCTATACGGAAGGCGAGCTCAAGGCGCTCGCGGACGTGCTGCTGCGCCATCCACAGGTGCATGTCATGACCGACGACATGTACGAGCATCTTGTCTACGACGATTTCCGCTTCACGACGATCGCGCAGGTCGAGCCGGCCCTGCAGGCGCGGACGCTGACGGTGAACGGCGTCTCGAAGGCCTATGCGATGACCGGATGGCGGATCGGCTATGCGGGTGGCCCGGCCGCGATCATCAAGGCCATGGGCATGGTGCAGTCGCAGAGCACGTCGAACCCGAGCTCGATCAGCCAGGCAGCCGCAGTGGCAGCGCTCAATGGCCCGCAGGATTTCCTCCCCGAGCGCAATGCCGTGTTCGCCCAGCGTCGTGATCTCATCGTCGACCTGCTCAACGAGGCGCCGGGGCTGAGCTGCCCGTCACCGGAGGGTGCCTTCTATGTCTATCCGAGCTGCGCCGGCGTGATCGGCCGCAAGTCGCCGGACGGGGCCGTCATCGATTCGAGCGAGGCATTCGCCCGATTCCTTCTGGAGGATGGTGGTGTCGCCGTGGTGCATGGGTCGGCCTTCGGCCTCGATCCGCATTTCCGCATTTCCTATGCGACGGCGACCGAGCAGCTCGAGGAAGCCGGCAAGCGGATCATCGCCACCTGCCAGAAGCTGGGCTGAACGCCAGCCGTCTATCGGCCGAAATGTGGATGGTGAACGACGTCGCCGACGGCGATTCCCAGACGCTCGGCCTCGCCACCGCGGATTTCGAGCACGCCCGCGACCGGGCCGCCCGAGGCGAGCACGGCCTCCGAGTACGGGGTCGTGCGGGCGTCGATCTTGCGGATGAGGCCGGTGGCGTCGATGAACAGCATGTCCAGGCTGGTCGGCGTGTTCTTCATCCACATGGCTACGGGACGCGGCGGCTCGTGGACAAAAAGCATCCCGGTGCCGTCCGGAACATCGACGCGAAACATGAGACCCTTGCTCTGCTCGGCGGGAGAACGGGCCATCTCGACCAGGAAGTGAACAGTCCCCGCCTTCGTGCGAATGGCGAGCGGCTCGATCGCGAGACGTTCCTGTGGCGTGCCACCCGCGTCCTGGGCGGCACTGCCGGAAACCCATGCGGCAGGCAGCAGCGCCATAACCCCGAGGACGCCGCGCCGCCCGAAGCTCCGCTTGCCGCTCATGGGATGAACTGCTCCTTCAAGATCCGTTCCTCCAGGTTGTGCTCGGGGTCGAACAAGAGCCGAAATCCATGGGTCTTGTCTTCCCAGATTTCGATGGAAGTCACGTCGCGCACCTCGGTGAAGTCGGCGACCGCGCTGACCGGACGCTTGATCGGGTCGAGAACGCGGATACGAAATCGCGTTCGACTGCCGAGCAGCGCACCACGCCAGCGGCGGGGACGGAAGGCGCTGATCGGCGTGAGCGCCAGGATATTGGAGCCCAGGGGAATGATCGGCCCGTGCGCGGAGAGGTTGTAAGCGGTCGAGCCCGCCGGGGTCGCCACCATGACACCGTCGCAGACCAGCTCCGGCAATCGTTTGACGCTGTCGATCTCGATGCTGAGAGCCGCTGCCTGGCGGGTCTGGCGGAAGACCGAGACCTCGTTGATGGCGAGGCCGCGCACCTCGCCGCCACTCGCCCGTTCGGCGCACATGCGAAGAGGGTAGAGATCCACGGCCATTGCCCCGGCGATGCGACCGAGGAGATCGTCCGGCGTGTAGGCATTCAGGAGGAAGCCGACCGTGCCGAGGTTCATGCCGTAGATCGAGACGTCGCGATCGATGAAGCGATGCAGCACTTCCAGCATGAATCCGTCTCCGCCGAGCGCCACGACCACGTCGGCGGAATCCGCTTCCACCGATGGGTAACGGGCCGTCAGATCGTGGAGTGCACGCCCGGCATCCGGCGTGTCGGCGGCGAGGAACCCGAGCCTCATGCGATGCGAGCCCTTCCGGGTGAGCAGCTGGCGAAAATGCCGTCGGCGGCGTCCGCGCGGAAGCTGGTCCATTCACAAGCGGGGTCGAGCGTATTAGCTTTAGGGAGAATGCGTAAGCCGGGAATGCCAGCGGCTTGGCGCTCGAGGTGGAGGACAGCATGCTCGTCGACGGCTTCGGCCGGCAGATTTCCTATGTCAGGGTGTCGGTTACCGACCGCTGCGATTTCCGTTGCGTCTACTGCATGGCCGAGAACATGGTCTTCCTGCCGAAGCGGGATCTCCTCAGTCTCGAGGAGCTGGAAAGGCTGTGTGATGCCTTCATCCAGACCGGTGTCCGCAAGATCCGGCTGACCGGTGGCGAGCCTCTGGTGCGGCGTGGCGTGATGTCGCTGATACAGGCGCTGGGCCGCCGGTTGGGCCCGGTGCCCGGAACCCTGGAGGAGCTGACGCTGACGACCAACGGCAGCCAGCTCGAGCGCCATGCTGAGGGACTGGTCGCCGCCGGCGTCCGCCGCATCAATGTTTCGCTCGATACGCTCAGACCCGGTCGCTTCGAGGCGATCACCCGCTGGGGCCGGTTCGAACAGGTGATGCAGGGCATCGCCGCTGCGCGTTCGGCGGGGCTCGCGATCAAGATCAACATGGTGGCGCTCAAGGATGTCAACGAGGACGAGTTCGATCAGATGATCGCCTGGTGCGGTGCCGAGGGCTACGACCTTACCCTGATCGAAACCATGCCGCTCGGCGACATCGATGGCGACCGCACCGATCAGTATCTGCCGCTGTCGTTGGTCCGCGCCCGCCTGCAGCAACGCTGGAGGCTCACCGATCTCGACTGCTCGACCGGTGGGCCGGCGCGCTATGTGAGGGTCGAGGAGACCGGGGGACGGCTCGGCTTCATCACGCCGATGAGCCATAATTTCTGCGAGTCCTGCAACCGCGTCCGGGTCACCTGCACGGGTACGATGTACATGTGCCTCGGCCAGGAGGATGCGATCGACCTCCGCACACCCTTGCGCGGTGCCGAGGACAACGGCCCGGTGGTCGCCGCCATCGAGGCCGGCATCGGGCGCAAGCCCAAGGGTCATGATTTCGTCATCGACCGGCGCCGCAAGCGCCCGGCGCTGGCGCGGCACATGAGCGTGACGGGCGGCTGACCCCTCCGGGCCGGCCCTCGGTCTATTCGATCTGGCGCCCGGCCAGCGTCATCTGCCGGCTCCCCAGCACGAGCTTGTGGGCTTCTTCCGCCGGAATCGGCCGACTGAACAGATAGCCTTGCAGCTCGTGGCAGCCGCAGCCGCGCAGAATCTCGTACTGCTCGGGCGACTCGACGCCTTCGGCGATGATCTTGAGGCCGAGAGCGGAGCCGAAGGCGATGATCGCGCGGGCGATCGCGGCACTTGCTTCATTGTGCGCGATGTCCCGCACGAAGGAACGGTCGACCTTCAGCGAGCGGATGGGAAATCGCTTGAGATAGGAGAGCGACGAGTAGCCCGTGCCGAAGTCGTCGACGGCGAGGCTGATCCCGAGCTCGTCGAGCTCGCCCAGCCGACGCGTGGCATCGATCACATCCTCCATGATGACGCTCTCGGTGAGCTCGAACTCGAGCAGACGCGCCGGGAACCGTGTCGCCTCGAGGGTCTGGCGGACATGCGGCACGAGATTGCGGTTGTTGTACTGCCGCCCGGAGATATTGATGGCCAGTCGCAAGGGGGCGATGCCGGCATCGAACCATGTCTGAAGCTCGCGGCAGGCGGCCTCGAGGACCCATTCGCCGATGGCGATGATGGCACCGGTCTCCTCGGCAAGCGGGATGAACTCCCCGGGCGGGATCATGCCCAGCTCCGGATGCTGCCAGCGGATCAACGCCTCCATGCCGACAATGCGCGACGAGGCGAAGCTGATCTGGGGCTGGTAGTGGAGGAGGAATTCACCCCGCTCCACCGCTTCGACCAGCTGTCGCTCCAGCATCAGGCGATCGAAGGAGACGGCGTTCAGCGCATTGCTGAAGAACTGGAAGACCTGGCCGCGCCCTGCCGGCAGCCGGTCGAGTGCCGCTTCGGCGTTGGCGAGCAGCGTTTCCGCCTGATCGCCGTCGTTCGGGAACACCGCGATGCCGACCATGCCGCCGACGGCGATCTCCCGACCGTCCACCACGACGGGCTCCAGCAGCTCGTCCAGCATCACACGAGCCAGCTTGGCAGCGCCGTCGGCGCCCTCATGACCGAAGGCGAGAATTGCAAAGCGCATCTCGTCGGTTCGCGCCAGGGTGTCGAGACGGCCGATTGACTGCTCGAGGCGGCGCACAAGGGCCGTCAGGAGCTGGTCGATGGCTGCTCGACCGAAGGAGCGCTCGACGAGATTCAGGCGATCGATACCGAGGACCATGACCGTCAAGCCGGAGCCAGCAAGCGTCGCCCGTGCCACGGCCTGCCGCAGGCGGTCGAGAAACAGGAAGCGGTTGGGCAGGGCCGTGGCCGGATCGTGATAGAGCGTGTCGCGCAGCGAGCGGCCGGAAGAGCCCTCGCCAGCGAGCGTCACGAGCACATGACCCCCGCCGCAGATCGACAGTCGCTGCAGCACAAACCGCGGCGTCAGATGCGCCGGAGCGCCGACGGGCACCGTCAGCGATGGCGCGGCCGCCGGATCCTTCCCGCCGCGGACGAACTGCTCGACCGCAACCGAGTCCGGCAGCGACAAACACCGGATCGATTGTCCGATGATCGTTTCGGTCGACTGACCGAGCGCCGCGCCGAAATCACCGGAGCAACCGACGACATGGCCGGTCGGGTCGAGGAGGATCGATGAGACACCCAGAAGCCCGAGGGCTTCGACCAGAGCCGACTGCGCGCTTGTGCTGCCGAGCGTCGCGGGCAGCGTGGCAAAGGACGGCTCGATCGCACCAGGAGGCCGTGGATCCGGCAGCGGATCGACGATCCATGCACAGCCCTGGAGGCCGACGACCTCGCCACTTGCTGGATGCCGCACGGGAACCGCCGTGTCATGCAGCGTGATCCGGCTCCTGGCCGCGTGGCACAGCCGATAGGTCGACGACTGAGGTACGCCTTGCAGGAGCTCCAGATGACGCCGGCGAAGGGCCGGGCGGGCCGCCCGCTCGGCGAGGTGCAGCCAGCCCTCGGCGGTGTCTGCGAGCCCCAGCACCCGGCTGAATCTCGGTTGGCTCGCGACTATCCGCCACTTTCCGTCGGGTGCCAGGACGGCGAAGTAGCGAAACGAGCCAGGTGGCGGCGGCAGCAAGGCGGTTCCAGGCCAGGCACGCGCGAGCGTGTCCGTATCCGAGACCAGCTCCGCGGTCATGAGGTAGGCGGGGTCGGCCGGGCGACCGTGCAGCCGCACGACTGCCGGACCATCGCAATCGAGCGCTATCTCGCGATCGAAGTCGCGCCGTTCGGCGATGTGGGCCATTGCATCAGCATGATCGGCGGCCGCCACGAAGCAGGTTTCGCCCTGGGAGGGGCCTGCGTCACCCGTAAGCTCGCCATCCTGCCAGAGCGCCAGCCAGGCCGCATTGGCAGCGACCACGCGGACGCTGGCCGGTGATGGACCACTGCTGTCCAGGAGAGCGGCCGCGATGGGCAAGGCATCGAGCAGCGGCTGAGCCGGCAGCACCTGGCTCGACAGTTCAGACACCAGCGACACGCAATGGTCCGGCTCGAGGGGAGATCATCGCAGCTTCGGAAGGCGGCCGATCCAGCAGCATGAAACTACTTATAGGAGAAAATAATTGCGCATATTAGCCTTAAGCGCAAGTAGAGTCCGTTTGTCCGCCACGCCGATGCCATGCATGGATTCCCGGCACGGCGCCGCTATGTTGTCCGGCGGTTCAATCACCTGACAGCTCGCCCAGGATTTGCGGGATCCAGCCCGCGAGATCGGTGGCGAGCATCGGTGTTGCGCATCGCTCGGCGGCCCGGGCATGCAGCCATGCGGCGGCCGCCGCCGCATCATAGGCAGGCATGCCCTGGGCCATCAGGCCGACGACCAGACCGGCCAGGACATCACCGGTGCCGGCGGTGGCGAGCTTGGCCGGTGCCTGGGCATTGATGCGGGCGCCGCCATCGGGTGTCGCGATGACCGTGTCGGCGCCCTTGAGCAGGACGATGCAGCCGGCGCATGCCGCCGCTCGCCGGGCGCGGTCGAGACGGTCGCCGGTGAACCGGAAGAGCCGTGCGAACTCGCCGTCATGCGGGGTGAGAACGGTGCTTGCCGGCAGCTTCCGCTCATCGATCGAAAGATGCGAGTCGCCGAGCGCGGTCAACGCATCGGCGTCGAGGACGCAGGGCAGACGGGCGTCAAGCACGCGCTCGACCACGGCGAGGCTGTGCCTGCCGAGCCCGAAGGCCGGGCCCACCAGCATGGCGGTGAAGCGGCGATCCTCGAGGAGCCGTCCGAGATCTGCCACGTTCTCCATCGGGCGGGTGAGCAGGGTCGGTGCATGGCTCGCGTAGATCGGCAGCGCCTCGCGCGGTGCCGCAACGGTGACGAGGCCCGCCCCGACCCGTGCGGCGGCGATCGCCGCCATGCTCGCGGCGCCGGTCGAGGTCGCGCCGCCACCCAGCACCAGCACGTGGCCATGGCTGTACTTGTGCTCCTGCGCCGCCCATCGCGGCAGCATGGCGCCCCACTCGGCGGGTCCGTTGACGCGCAGGCCGGTGTCGTGTGCAGCGACCGCAGCCTCGGGTATGCCGATATCGACGCAGCGGATTTCGCCCATGAAGGAGCGGGCCGGCTCCAGCAGATGGGCCGGCTTCAGGCAGGCAAAGGTGACGGTCAGGTCGGCGGGCAGCGTGTCGGGTGAAACCGTGCCCGTCGTGCCGTCGACCCCGGACGGCACGTCGACCGCTACCACCTGCGGCCGCCCGGCTGCCAGCTCGTGCAGTCGCGCGCCGAGGGCCGGGTCGAGTGGTCGGTCGAGGCCAGCCCCGAAGAGCGCGTCCACCAGGATGTCGAACGAGCCGGCGGCCGGTTCGGTCAGCCGCCCGATCGGCCCGTTCCAGCGGGCGGCGGCAAGCGCCGCGTCACCTTTCAGTCGCGCGGGATCGCCGAGGGCGGCGACCCGGACCGGCCACCCGGCCGCCGCCAGTCGGCGGGCGATGACATAGCCGTCGCCGCCGTTGTTGCCGGGGCCGCAGAGCAAGAGGACACGACCTGGCGACAGCCGCCCGGTGATGGCTCGAACCACCCCGGCTCCGGCGTTCTCCATGAGCCGCGCGCCGGAGATGCCGGCTGCGATCGCCGCGCGATCGACCTGCGCCATGGCTTGTGTCGACAGAACCGTTCCGCAGAGCATGGCAAACTCCAGGCGCGAGAGCCTGCCAGCCGCGGCGTTGCGGGCCGCGTTAGGCAAGCGTTAAGGCTTCGATGATAGTCCGGGCAGCCGTTGCCGGCGACAGGCTCGCCGGCGTCAGGCAGCAGGACGATGGCTGATGAGCGCACTTTTCGACTTCGCCCGGCTGGCGTCGTTCGCCGAGGATGACCGGACACTCGAGCAGGAGCTGTGCGGCATGTTCCTCGTGACCGCCGATCGCTATCTCGACGACATGCATCGGGCGATGGGATGCGCCGAAACCTGGGCGGCGGAGGCGCATCGTCTCAAGGGGGCGGCGGCCAATATCGGTGCCGATGCCGTGGCTGAGCTCGCGCTGGCCGCCGAGCACGGCCAGCCGGACCCGGGGCGGCTGGCCCAACTGCAGGACGCACTGGCAGCGACGCGACAACTGCTGGAGAAACATCTCGGGCGAGGCTGATCGGTGCCGTTTCGCCCGGCAATCCGCCGGTGAATGCGCCGTCCTGATTGCCCGTCTTGTCAGCGGCATTTGCGGTCTGATCGACCTGACGTTGGATCGTGGCAACACCGCAGGTTCAACATCTCGACGCGCCAGAATTCCCTTGATTGAGCCGTCCATTTCGACTGATATCGCGCCAGTTTTTTCGGGGTGACTCCTGAAGTCCATCGGGCCAACGCCCGTAACTGCGGCGATATCCTCATCGGTTCAGAGGGGCGATGTGATGCGAAATGGGGCTAGATTGCTCGCGGCGGGCGCCTTGTGCAGTGCGTTGGTCGCCTGCGGCGGCATCGATCCGAATATTCACGACGATGCCGACCTCTACGCCTACGACATCGACGATGTTCGGAGCATGGCCCCGCAAGGTGCTCCCTTCACCCAAGGGTTGCGCAGTGGTTATCTGTCCTTGGCGGATTCCGAGACCGTGGCGATGGGATTGGCCAATTCCAGGCATTTCCAGCGCAAGGCGGTCGGCTCGGCCAAGGGGCAGGCGGTTCAGCCGGACTTCGTCAGCCTGCGCACCCTGAGCACCGGGCAGATCGACGAGCTGACCGCGGCACGGGCCCGGCTGATGGCGGGACTGGACGGCGGTGGCCGGCAGAAGGCGCCGGCGGCGGCGGCCCGGGCGCAGACCTCGTTCGATTGCTGGCTGGCCTTCGAGGAAAGCAACGACGCGGCCGGGATCTCGGCCTGCAAGAAGGCTTTCGAGGACGCCATGGCCGAGGTCGAGCGTGCCCTCGCGACCGATATCGGCAACGTCTATCTCGTCTTCTTCGCCTGGGACCGCGCCGACGTCACGCCGGTCGCCGCGACGATCCTCGACCAGGTGGCGCAGGACTACAAGGACGGCGAAATTCCCAGGGTCGTGCTGGCGGGCCATACCGATACCTCGGGCACGGCGGACTACAACCTGCGCCTGTCGGAGCGCCGGGCGCGGGCCATTGCCGCGGAGCTGGTGGCGCGCGGCGTTCCGGAAACGGCGCTCGAGGTCACCTGGTTCGGCGAGACCGAGCTGCGTGTCCCGACCGCGGATGGCGTGCGCGAGCCGCAGAACCGGCGCGTCGAGATCCTCTTCGCCGACTAGGAGCCTGTCCGAGAAGGGATCACGACCTGCACGCGCCAGCCCTGGCTCTGGGCCACGTCGACCGGTCCTGACGATGGCCCCGCATCGCGGCAGGCCGGTTTCCTCGCCCAAAGCCGGGGTTGGCGCGTGCAGGTCATGGCCATTTCCCGGACAGGCTCCTAGACGGGCCGACCGCAAGGACCGACCAGACGGATGGTGGCCGACTGACGGCCACCGATCGGACGAACGTGCAACGAAGGGCGGCCGGAAGGTCGCCCTTCGGCATTCGGCGGGGCCGGCGCGCCCAATGCCTCGCCGGACATCTGATGACCGCGCCCACTTGCCCGTCGACCCGAAGGATTGGATATTGGCCATATGCGATACGTGCTCTGGACATTGCTGGCGGTGCTCGTCCTGGTCATCGGCGGGTTTCTGAGCTGGACCCTGCCGTCGCGGGACA
>ERZ795053.1063-NODE-1063-length-35250-cov-5.400540_pt1 | contig 35250 bp, 34 predicted proteins | sample MGYA00375137_ERZ795053 | MGnify/ENA primary metagenome ERZ795053 (study PRJEB30182, sample SAMN05720284) | activated sludge metagenome | isolation source: Anaerobic digester | place: Hong Kong | collected 2014-12-17 ...
GAGATAACCGAACGTGACTGGAGTTCAGACGTGTGCTCTTCCGATCTATCGGTCAACGTGCCGAGTTCGTCGCGGCCCTGCAGCAGGTAGTAGGAAGGCCGGCGCTGCGCCAACAGCAGGCTCAGGACCTGCTTGTAGATGCGCGCGCGTTGATAGTGCTCGGCCTCGCTGCGCGGCGTCTGACTAAGGGCGCTGACCGCCTGATTGAAGTCGGTGCCATACCAAGCCCACAGGCCGTCACCGAGGCCGATCACCTCGCCGAAGCCTGCCCGCGCCGAAAGCGGCGTCGAATTCAGGTAATCGATCACGACCTGGCGGCGGAAAGCGGTGGTATCCGGACCTTGCGCATAGGCGCGCATGCTGGCCGATGCGATCTGGCGCAGCTTCTCGGTCACCGAGCCGGTTCGACCCTCCGGCGAATGGCGGAACTTCTCGATCTGCGTCGCCAGCGTGCTGCCGCCGAAGCGATGACCGGTCGAGATCACCTTGTCGACGATGATGTTGGCCGAGGCAAACGCGAATCGATCCCATTCGATCGCCGGATTGTGGGTCACGCTCGTAGCGGAGAGCAGCTCGCGATTCTCGACGTAGAGCAGCGTATTGACGATCAGCGGCGGAATCGCATCGAATGAGCGGAATACCTGCTCAGGATGCAGCGCGAAGTAGATCGAACGGCCGTCGCGATCCTGGATCGAGAGCCCGGCCTGGGCCTTCTCCGGAAAGATCGGGAACCCGCCGTAGTCGACGAAGGAGCGCAGCGCGTCCGACATCCGCGCCTGACTCTCGATGACAAAGTTCTCCGCCTGCAGCGTGTCGATGACCTGCGGCAGATCCGAATAGCCAAGCCTTTGGTCGTATGGCCCATCACCGGCGAAGCGCGGTTCCGCAGCCGGTCCGGGCGCAGTGGCGTAACTCATTTCTCCAGAAAAGCGCGAGAACAGGCGCGCCTGCAGAGGCGAGGTCTCGACCTCGATGCTGATCAACCATGCTCCGAAGCCCGCGATGACGAGCAAGATCAGAGCCGTAAGGACACGGTCCCAAGTTATCCGCACCATGGGAACTCTTCGTCTGCTGCACGATGTTGCCAGACGATGCACCGGATGAGGTTGCACAACCGAGTGAAGGTCTGCATCAGGCATGTGTTACCGAACCGCGCAGAGACTACCCACCGAGTAGTTTAATTGTGGTAACCGGCGGACCGAAGGCACGTTTCGCGCGCACCGCCGGATGGGGCCCAAAAGCCCAATCAGTGTGATATAAATGCAAGCAAACGTTCGATAAGCCACCTCATTTGGGGGGTTGCAGCGACCGGAGACTCGCAAACGCGGCAAGAGCGCGCTTGCGAGCGCTCTCGTGATCCAGAATCGGGCCAGGATATGTGGTGCCCAGACGGACACCCGCCGCGTCCAGATCGCGCGGCGGCGAATCCCAAGGTCGGTGGATCCAGCGCGCCGGCAGGAGTTTCAGTTCGGGAACCCAGCGGCGAATGTAATCGCCCTGCGGGTCAAAGCGCTCGCCCTGCCGCGCCGGGCTGAAAATGCGAAAGAACGGTGCCGCATCGGTGCCACATCCGGCCACCCACTGCCAGCCACCGGCGTTGTTGGCCATGTCGGCATCGACGAGGGTGTCCCAGAACCACGCCTCGCCGTCCTGCCAGGGGATCAAGAGATCCTTGGTGAGGAAAGAGGCAACGATCATGCGCACCCGATTATGCATCCAGCCGGTCTGCCAGAGCTGGCGCATCCCGGCATCGACGATCGGAAAGCCGGTGCGCCCCTGCTGCCAAGCTTGAAGGCCAGAAGACGCGCGCGCCCAGGGGAATTCCGCGAACCGCGGCTGCATCGGCGCCTCGGCGACGTCCGGATGTTCGAGGAGAACGCGGGCAAAGAACTCCCGCCAGCCCAACTCACGCAAAAACGTGTGGCCGTCGGCGGCATGATGAGGTTCAAGCGCCATCCGCATTGCCGTCGCGTGCCAGACCTGGCGCGCAGAGATCTCACCGAAATGCAGCGCCGGTGACAGCCGCGAGGTCGCGCACGGCTCGGGCCGGTCGCGCAGGGCGGCGTAACCGGCAAGGTCATGATCGAGAAAGGCCACGAGGCGCGCGTGCGCCTCGGTTTCGCCCGGAGCCCAGGCAGCGCGCAGGCCCGCCGCCCAGTCCGGCACTGTCGGCAGCAGGCGCAGATCCGCGAGCGTGCTGCTGTCCGCGAAACCAGTAAAGCCTTGCAGGCGCTCAGGCGGCGGCAGCTGCGCTGGAGGTGGTGCAGCAGCGAGACACGCCCGCCAGAATGGGGCAAAAACCTTGAACGCGCCGCCGCCACGGCCGACGACGTGCGTTGGATCGAACAGGAGCGGCAAGCCGAAAGCGCGGCCGGCAATGCCTTGTGCCGCCAGCGCCTGTTCGACTTCCCTTTCCGCCTGCCGCCAATGCGGTTCCAGGTGGCCATTCCAGAACACGGCGGCTGCGCCCACCTCGGCGGCAAGCCTGGCCAGGACCAGCGCCGAGCGGCCGCTCCGGACGACCAGCGGCACGCCATGGCGTTCGAGCGACCGGCCGAGAGCGGTGAGGCTGTGATGCAGCCACCAGCGGCTGGCACCGCCCAACCGCCAACGCCCCGGGGTTTCGTCATCCAGTATGTAGACGCCGAGCACAGGCGCGCCGCCGCCGGCCGCAGCCGTAAGCGCGGGATTATCGGCCAGACGCAGGTCCTGGCGGAACCAAACGATGTTCGGAGAAGGGGACATCAGGAAAGGACACGACCGCGCCGGACCAATCGGCCAGAATTCGCTGCCCACTCGCGCCCGAAACCGGCGCCCAGCAACGACCAAAGGCAAGTAACCATAGTACCGCTCAGGAACACTCTAAATGCAAACCCCCGCACTGTGCCCCTTATGGGCGGGCGGGGGTTTGACTGGCGAAGTCACGGTGACTTCTGCGCTCGATGCTCAGATCGAGATCAACTTGGACTTTCGCTGAAGAAACCGGTGCCAAGGGGCCGGCTCCCTTCGCCTCATCCGGTGGAGTCATGCCTATTAAGCACCCTCCTTTTTCCAGATCACCCAACTAAAGGATATCCATTTCCATGTCCTGAATCAAGATCTGTTCGTCAGCACCGTCACAAAACGGCAATGCGACCGTTCTGGGGCGCGGCGAGGACCGAGCGCATTGCCAACTCCCCATCCGCCGCTGCGGAGAGCGGTCGTGGACCGCCGGCATACCGGCTGCCGGGGCGCCGCGGAACACCCCACTTGGGTGGATGATGCCCGCGACGCCACGCAACTGATGCGACGGCGCAACTCCAACGCGGTGTCGATACAAAGCCACAGAAGCAGCTCGTGACACAATTTCCGTGAGCGCTATTATTTGGCCATGCCTTTCTCCCACGGGGCGTCGAGCGTGGGACGGGTAGCGTGGCCGCGCATTTTCGTCCGCGTGCCGTTTCATGCAACAACACCCAAATGGGACCGTTGAGCTAAGCGAACATGTCTACAACCGCGGGGGCCGACGCCAATGTCGGCCACGACATCGGGTGGCTCGATTTCGCCAAGGGCTTCGCGATGTTTTGGATTATCTGGGATCATATCAACTGGGCGATCTTTGGGGCCTTCCCAATCAGCGATCCGACCAACGACTGGCCGCCGGTCGCGGAGCGCATCAGCCAGCTGCAACCCCTTGTCGGCCACGGCATCTGGAATGGGCCGCTGACCCTGTTTCACTGGATCGGCGGCCTCGGCGGCGAGGGCGTGCAACTGTTCCTGATCGCCAGCGGCTTCGGTCTGACCTGGTCGCTGCTGCGCCACGCTGACACCAAACCCGACTGGCGCGGCTATTACATCCGCCGGTTCTGGCGCATCTATCCAATGTGGTGGGTCGCGCATTTCGTGATGCTGGCGCTTGGGATCATTGGCGCGCACGGGTTTGCGGTCGATCCAACCCGCCCCGGCGTCTGGGCGAGCGCGCTGGGCCTGCGAGTCGGCGGCCAGCAAATGTACGTCTTTGCCGCATCCTGGTGGTTCGTCGGCATGATCATCCAGTTTTACGCGGTGTTCCCCGTCTTCTACTGGATCTTCAAGCGCTGGGGCTGGCAGCGATTCCTCGCCATCCTCTTGCCGGTGGGGATCGTCGTGCGTGCCCTTGGCCTGTGGGCGTTCGACGCTCCGCTCGCCGGCATGCACTACCTCGACGCCTGGGCGCATGGGGCGATCTTCCTCAGCCGGTTACCAGAATTCGTGCTCGGGATGGCTCTCGCGGGCGCCATGCGGCAGGACCCGATACGTGTCCAGCGTCTGCTATCGGCGCGATGGCTGCTTGTCGGTGCGGTCTTGATGTATCTGCCGGCACTCGGGTTGTCGCTGATGGTCGTTGGCAACGCCGTGTCCTCGGTGTTGGTTGCGCTATGCAACCTCATCTTGGTGCGTGCGATGGCGGTCGCAGCCGAACGGTGGCTGCCATCGCTGGCAAACGCCATGCGATGGTGCGCGGTCCACAGCCTCAGCCTGTGCCTGGTCAACTCGGTGGCGATCAACCTGATGATCCGGCGTGGGACGCTTCCGGACCCGCTCCAAATGCTCGGAGTCGTGGCGGCGATCATCGTGGCAGCGTTGGCCCTGGAGTGGCTCACCCGGACCGGCACGCGGCTGGCGACAAGCCATATCCCGTTTGCGCACAGGTCGCCTTCGTCCGGCCACTGAAGCGAGGGCGACCGCTCTGGCGGCAGATAACGCGCGGGACTTCGCGTACTTCGGCGCGGCCCGCACGTTCGGCTGCCAGTTTAGCCAGGGGCTTGGGAACGCGGATCGGCGTCCCTGCCGGTCGGAGAGGCCGCAAGCACACCGCGCGCGGCGAGATCCGAGGCTAGCTGCGGCGGCGAGCGGTAGTGGATCGCCGGCATGCCGGCCGCTTCGCTGCCGGCGACGTTGACCGCCACGTCGTCGATGAAGAGACACTGACCGGGCTCCAGTCCGTAGCGATCGAACAGGATCCGATAGATCGCCAGGTCCGGCTTGCCGACGCCCTCATCGCCCGAGACGACGATGCCGTCGAACAATTGCAGGAAGGAGAAGCGCTCGACCATGCGCGGGAAGGTCTCGGCGGAGAAGTTGGTGACCGAGTAGAGCGGCCAGCCGGCAGCCTTGAGCGCTCCTAGAATTTCGACGGTCGGTTCGATCGCACCCGCCACCATCTCGTCCCAGCGCTCGGCGTACAGGCGGATCATGGCGGCGTGTTCGGGAAAGCGGGCGCTGCGCTCGGCCACTGCCTCGGCCCAGGTTCGGCCGAGGTCCTGCTGATGGTTCCATTCGGGCGTGCAGATGTGGCCGAGAAAGTGCTCCATCGCCGCGGCGTTACCATTGAACAGCCGCCGGTAGAGGTGGCGCGGGTTCCAATCGATCAGGACCCCACCAAGATCAAAGACAACGCACCGGGTCACCGGACCGCCCTTCTCCCGTTTCAGCTTGCGGCCCGCATGATGGCTGCCCGTCGCGCTGCCAGCAACCGGCAAACGACCGGCAAACGAACAGCCCTTAACAGTTGAACCACTTTGGGTTATATTCCCCGTTTGGAGCGAAGGCCGGAAATGAGGTCGGCAACCGGAGGCAGCAGATGTCTCTGTGGTGTGCGTTCGCAACCGAGCGGCAGAACTACGTTTACGACACCTCGTCGAACCGCATACTCGCCGTGGAGCCGTCGGTCATCGGGGTGCTACACGGTGAACAGGCTCACCAGGCGCCCGGGGAAAGGTGTGAGACCGATCAGGCCGCGCGCGAAGCGGTCGCAGCGGCGCGCAGCGAGGGGCTTCTGCGCCAGCTCCCCTACCAAATCCGCAGCTTCCCCCGCGACGAAATGCACGGCCAGATCGCCGGTCTGTTGGCACATGGACCAGACCAGCTGGTTCTCAACGTCACCGAAGCCTGCAATCTTAGGTGTGCATACTGCACGTACTCGGGCGCATATCCGCATCACCGCAGCCACAGCAAGCGGCAGATGCCGACCGCCGTCGCGCACGCGGCGGTCACCTGGTACCTGAACCACCCAAGGCGGCAGCAGTTCACGATCGGATTCTATGGCGGCGAACCGCTCCTGCGGCTGCCGTTGTTGCGCGCGCTTGTCGCTCAGGCGCGCGCCAGCGTCGGTGAGCGGGTTCATTTCAGCGTGACCACCAATGGCACCCTGATCGATGAGGACGCCGCGCGCTTCCTGATCGAGGCCGATTTCGGACTGACGATCAGCCTCGACGGCCCCGAAGCGATTCATGACCGCTACCGCCGCACCGGTGATGGCCGCGGCACGTTCGGCACGGTCTGGCGCGCCGTCAATCTTCTTCGCCGCCTCGACGAGCGCTATTTCAGGGAACGCGTGCAGTTTAACGTCGTCCTCGCCCCGCCGGTTGACTTGGACGCACTTGATGCGTTTTTCGCTGCCCACCCCGACATCTTCCGCGGCAGCAACGTCATGACGGCACCGCTCAACCCGCAGCCTTCCACTGTCGCCGGTCGCCTCACCGGCGAGACAGACCCATCACTGGCGCAGGCGCAGCGGACGCAGCTCTGGCAGCACTTCGAGGACGATCTCGCAGCCGGCGCCCGCGAGCGCCGGGCGTTGCCGTGGGCCCAACTCAGTCGGGATTTTGTGCCGCTTCACCAGCGGGAGATGAGTTCCCTGCCGGAGACCATCCCGACCCATGGCCAATGCCTGCCCGGCGCGCGCAAGTGTTTCGTCGACACCGACGGCACTTTCTTCATGTGCGAGCGGGTCGCTCCCGCATGGCCGATTGGAAGCGTCGAGGAAGGGTTCGCGGTCGATCGCATTCTTGCGGTCGTTGACGCCTACGACCGGTTCTTCGCCGCCCATTGCGGATCCTGCTGGGCCGTGCGCCTCTGTGCGAAGTGCGTCAACTCGGTACGGATCAGCGACGCGCTTGACCCAACACGCCGCCAGGCCTTCTGCGACAATCAGCGTCGCTACTGGCGAGGGCTCCTCACCCGATACTGTGGCGCGCGGGAGCAACGCGACGACGCCTTCGCCTGGGCGCAAGAGGTCGAGATACGGTAACAACCATGTGGGAAGGGAGAAGAAACGATGATCACCGAATGCTTTCCCGGCACGGGACAAATCTCGGCACTGGTGATGGCGAAGTGCAAGTGCAGTTGCTGGGGCGGTCCGAACGCCGAAAACTTCCGCGAGGGCGCCGCATCGGAGTTACCCGAAGCCGAAGCCGGCTGCAAATGCACCTGCTGGTGCGAGCAGGGGAAGGCTTCGACCCAGCGCAACGATGACACCAGCGCCGCGACCGCTGAAGCAACCTGAGCCGCTTCCTTGAGCTCCGGGCATGGTTGGGCAGTGTCGCGGATGACCCCGCGCGAGCCGACCGGGGCAAACGGCAGCAAGGTGGTTCCAGCGGCGGCTCTGTAAGCGGCTCCGCCGGAGGAACAAGGCTGCGGACATCGGCAAGGCCCTCCCTGCCGATCAGGGGACCTGTCACCCATGTTCCCGGTCTATCCGGTTACCCATCTACCCGGTTCGGACTTGCGCCTAGCCTCCTGCTTGAATGGGGCCGGGCATTCCGCTACTGAAGCCGGCTCTGCATCCTGCCGCTGCCGGCGGTGTAGACCGGGCGGCGGCACCCACTGGATGCACCGGATATTCACGCATCGGAAAAAAATGGAAGGAGGGGTCGCTATGGCTGAACAACCTGCCCTCAAATTGGGGAACCCTGCGGTCGTCGGTCTCGCCGGGTTCGGACTGACCACCCTTGTGCTGCAATTCCACAACGTCGGCTGGATGGGACTCGGTCCCGTCGTCTGGCTTGGCCTGATCTTCGGAGGCCTCGCCCAGATGATTGCCGGCCTCCAGGAAATGAAGTCGGGCAACAATTTTGGCTACAGCGCGTTTACATCCTATGGCTGCTTCTGGATCGCGCTGTGCCTAATCCTATTGGGCAACCATTACGACATCTACAAATCAAGCACGACAGACGTCGGCTGGTTCCTCATCGCCTGGACGGCCTATACCATCATCATGTGGATCGGCTCGTTCCGCACCAACAGCGCGCTCGCCTTGACGTTCACGCTCCTGGTGATCGGCTTCGTCCTGCTCGACCTCGCCCATTTCGGCTTTCCGCAGCTAACCCGCTATGCCGGCTTCGAGCTGATGGCGTGCGCGCTTGGCGCCTGGTACGTCATGGCCCATCTCATCTTCCTGGATCTGTTCGGCCGCGACGTGTTGCCTGTCGGCAAGCCATGGATCCGCTGAGGCCGGCCGTCGACCCATCACCGCATCTACCTAATCAATGGAGGTTTGCCATGTACGGCAGGAAAACCCTCGCGTTTGCTTCGCTCGTCTGCTCGCTGGCGGCCGGATCGGCGGCGTTGGCCCAATCGACTGAGTCGGCCGCACCGCAGGAGGTCGTGACCAAGGTGCTCGAGGCGGTCCAGTACCTGAACGAGAAAGGCAAGGCCGGTTTCAGCGAGTTCAACGCTTCCAGCGGCCGCTGGATGTGGAAGGACTCTTACGTCTTTGTTTACAACTGCGCGAAGAACGAGATGCTCGCCCACCCCTTGCGTCCGGACCTGGTCGGCCGGCCGCTCCTGCAGATCAAGGACAACAACAACAAGCCGATCTTCAAGGAATTGTGCGCCGCCGGTGCGAAACCCCGTGGCGGCTGGGTGGAGTACGCTTGGCCGAAACCGGGTGAAGGCGGCGTCTCGCGCAAGATTTCCTATGCGCACGCGGCCGACGTGTCGTTCGACTACGGCGTGCAAGCCGCCGCCGGCATCTATAACGCTGAGATGTCAGTTGAAGAGCTGACCAACCTCCTGAACACCACTCTCGATCCGGAGAAGTACCCGGCGCACTAGTGGTTCGATGCCAATGGATGAATCCCATCCATTGGCTCAATCGAACCGCCAGATCAATGGGTTAGTGGATCGACCGATCTGACGTTTGGGATGCAAGCGTCAGATCCGATCCACGAGCCGGCATCGCAGGGGGGCGCCGGAGGCCAGCGGCGAATGGCGGAAGGCGACTGAGGTTCTGCCAACAAAAATGCCGCCCGATGAGGGCGGCATCCTTGGCAGGATCAGGGTGGTACGGAACGTTTCTTGTTCTCGTTTGCGTGCTTCCGTTTGGCTAGCGAGCGTGCGTGATCTCGACGCGGCGGTTCTGCGCCTCGCGGACGCCGTCTGCGGTCGGAACCAGCGGATCTGCCTCACCGCGGCCTTCCGCCGTTATCTGGTTCGCCGGAACGCCCAGTCGGACCAGCTCGGCTTTCACCGCATCGGCACGGCGCTTGGACAGCCGCAAGTTATAGTCCTCGGGGCCTGCCCGGTCCGTGTGGCCGACAACGATGAGCCTTGCGGGGCCGGTCGCTTTGGCGGCCTTGGCGATCGTATTCTTCGCGTCAGCCGTCAAGTTTGATTTGGCGAAATCGAAGAAGACGAGGAACTTCTCCGGTGCCGCCATCGGTGCCACCGGCTTGGCAGCAACCGGCGCTGCCTCGAGCTGAGCCAGGGCAGCCTTGAAGCCGTCCCGGCAGGCGGCGATGTGGTCTTTCTGCAGGTTCTCGTCGAGCTGCTCGAGCCAGCAGTCGTACAACGACTGGGCCCGGGCGGCGACGTCCGGCTTGGTGGTGCGGCCATTGCCGTCGAGCGCCTTCACCAGACGCTGGCGGGCCGCGGTCACATCCGCCGCCTCAGCACCCCTGATGTGCCGCAGGCCGGGCTCGTCCGGCTGGGTCGGCTTGCCCTTGGCGGCATCGATCGAGCGGCGGGCGTAGGTGTCGCCGTCCCGCTGGTCGCCTTGCTGGTACTCGACCTGGGCAAGTGCCAGGTAATCGCTGGCGAGAGCACGATCGAACGCCGTGCCCTGCGGCTGGGCCGATTGCGCCTCGGCGAGGTAACGATTGGTGCAGCCTGTACTGGCCAGAAGCGCCAGCGCGACGGCTGCCATCTTGAGCTGCGCGTGCATCACTCGGTTCTCCTCATTCCTAGCAGCTTGAGCCGCAGCCTAGAAGTTGAGGCCAAAGCCGAACGAGTACAGCGCATTGCCCTCATCTAAATCGTTGTCGCCGACAAGCACGTATTCGCCTTGACCGTAGACGAAGGTGCTTTCGTTCAACCAGAACTTCACGCCGACCTCGGGACCGTAGATCCAGTCGTCTTCGAAGCTTTCGCCGTATTGGTAGCCGCCGACGAGACCGATGAACGGTTGAAAGCGGCCAAGCGGCGCCTGCAAGTCGACCGAGGCGCGCGAAGCACCGCCCCAGGTGTCATTGAGGTTATCGCCGAAAGACGACGTGAATGTCTGGCGTACGCCGACCGGCAGCCACTTCGTGACGTAGTAGTGCACAGAGCCCGAAAGACCAAAGACGTGGTCATTGAACTCGTCTGTCGATGCACCGGTGCCACCGAAAGTTGCTTCCCAGTCACCGACGCGCGGACCCCATTCCGCCGTGTAGGGCGGCATTTTGGAATCAGCGACGGCCCAGCCACTGCTCAGAGCGAGTACAGCCGCGCCCATGAGAATTCGCTTCATTTTTTGATCTCCTGACTGATACCCGAACTAAAGAGGAGCGTCCCGCGAAGAACAGCTCCGATGCTTCATGGTTGCCGAATAAGGGTGTAGACAGTCAATTGCAAAACCTAAGGCAGTTTTCACGGCCGCACCCGCTGTTGCACTTCGGAGACAGGTGCAACGACGGGGAGAAGGGCGGGCGAGCCGCAACCGGCGGCCGTGGTCAAGCGGGGGAACGGACGCGGGGGAGAGGCTGCATCCCTCGGCTACGCCGGCCGCCGGCCACGGGGTGAAACGCTTTGCCCGCGGCCCGGCGGTGGCGTGTGCGCGGCTTTGCGACACGGTTTGCAGCACCATTTGCGGCGCCGCTTACCTCCCCTTCGCGCCGGGCCACGACCACATGATCTAGACGCTTCGATCAGGGATCAGCACGACCGGCAGTCGTCCACCGGCCGGCCATCGCGCAGCCAGTCGTTGATGCCGCCGGCAACGCTGTAGACGGTCTGGAAGCCGCTCTGAGTGGTCAGCAAGCGGGCGGCCACGGCCGACCGGTTGCCGCTGCGGCAGATCAACGCGAGCGGTCGATCCGGCGCCGAAACGGCCGCGACCTCCGTCAGGAAGGTGGGTCGCAGCCGCCCATCGGCATCGAAAGCCGTAATCAAGTGACTGCCGGCGACGACACCTGTCGCGCGCCACTCGTCGGCTCGGCGAATGTCAATCAAAGTGATTCCGCGCTCCAAAAGGGGAGCAAGCTCGGATGTGGACACGGTCTGTACACCCGAATCGGCCACCGATTCGCGCGGACCGGCGATACCGCCGAAAAGGCCCAACCACACCGCGGCCCACACCATCGCTGTTCGCACACGTCTCCAAACCATATGCCGCTCTCCACTCTCCCCCACCGCTGAAGATAGCGACCGCGGCGCGCCACGGCAAACCCGGCCCCGAACTGCAAGGCGGGCGGACAACGCGCACGCCACCGTTGCGCGCGGGGATGGCATTTATCAGGGCGGGTTCAAAACGCGTGGCGCCGGTGCTAGGGTTGCGCGGCGTGCAAGCACGAGGCGCCCCTTCGTCTCGGCGTGTGGCGGGCGCGCGGCAATACAGCCTTCAGGAATGCGCATGGCGGATGATCCCAAGACAGAGCCTGTTGCGCCGGAGGAGGGGCCCGCGGTCGACGGCACCGAGGCAACGGAGGCGGTGCCCGAGAGCGACAGTCAAGCAGAAGCCCACGCTCACAGCAAACAGACCCGGGCCGGGCTCCTGCTTGCTGCCATCGGCGTCGTTTACGGCGATATCGGCACCAGCCCGCTGTACACCATCCGCGAAGCGTTCAGCGCCGCGGGCGGTCTCTCGCCGGATATCGATTCCGTGCTGGGCGTGCTGTCGCTGGTTTTCTGGTCCCTGATCGTCGTCGTTACCGGCAAGTACGTCCTCTTGATCATGCGCGCCGACAACAAGGGCGAGGGCGGTGTGCTGGCACTCGCCGCGCTTGCCGCGCGCGGGCTTGGCTACACCGGGCCGATGCGCGCAACCGTTACCGTACTGTCGATGTGCGGCCTCGGGCTCTTTTTCGGCGACGGCCTGATCACGCCCGCGATCTCAGTCTTGAGCGCGGTCGAGGGTTTGAACACTGCGACCGAGGTCTTTCAACCCTACGTCGTCCCGCTTGCGAGCGCGATCCTGCTCGCCTTGTTCGTCATCCAGACGCGCGGCACCGGTTCGGTCGGCAAACTGTTCGGCCCGGTCATGCTGCTATGGTTCACGGTGTTGGGCCTGCTTGGCTTGGTCCAGATCATCCAGGTGCCAAGCGTGCTCAAGGCGCTCGACCCGCGCTATGCCGCCGCCCTGGTGGCCGACGATCCGGCAGCTGCGTTCTTCAGCTTGGGCGCGGTCGTGCTGGCGATCACCGGCGGCGAGGCGCTTTACGCCGACATGGGGCACTTTGGCCGCTGGCCGATCCGTTTCGCCTGGTTCACGCTGGTGCTTCCGGGGTTGGTGCTCAACTATTTCGGCCAAGGCGCCCTCGTGATGGCCGATCCTGGCGCCATCGAGCACGTGTTTTTCCTGCTGGCACCCTCGTGGGCGCTCTATCCGCTGGTGATCCTCGCGACCCTTGCCACCATTATCGCCTCACAGGCGGTGATCTCCGCCGTGTTCTCCTTGACCCGGCAAGCGGTGCAGTTGGGACTGCTGCCGCGCATGGAAATGCGCCACACCTCAGCGACCGAGGAAGGCCAGATCTATGTCCCGCGCATGAACTGGGCGCTGCTTGCTGGCGTGCTGCTGCTGGTCACCGAGTTCCGCTCGTCCACCAATCTGGCCTCCGCCTACGGTCTCGCCGTCACCGGCGACATGGCAATCAGCGCGCTGTTGGCGGCGATCGTCAGCCGCCGGCTGTGGCAATGGTCGCGCTTCACGACGGTCGCCGTGTTCGGCAGTCTCCTGGCCGTCGATCTCTGCTTCCTCGGATCGAACATCCTCAAGATCCCGAGCGGCGGCTGGCTGCCGCTTCTGGTCGCCATCATCGTCTACTTTATCATCGACACCTGGCGGCGCGGTCGCATCGTCCTGCGGCAAGAACTCTACGGCGATGCGCTGCCGCTGGCGCTGTTCATCGATCAGGTGAGCGGCGCCTCGACCCGCGTCCCCGGCACGGCGGTGTATATGACCGGCAACCTCAACACGGTTCCGAACGCCCTGCTGCACAACTTCAAGCACAATCAGGTTTTGCATCAGCGGATCGTATTCATGACCGTTGCGGTCGAAGACGTCCCTCGTGTTGCCGAGAGCGAGCGGATCGAGGTCGAGCGAGCCGGCAAGGGCTTTTTCCTCGTCGTCGCCCGCTTCGGCTTCATGGAGGCGCCGAACGTGCCGCGGGCGCTGCACCAGTGCCGCAGCCACGGCCTCGTCTTTGACATGATGCAGACTTCCTTCTTTGTCGGACGGGAAACGCTGGTCGTGCGCCGTGCCCGCGCCAAGCGGCTGCCGTTCTGGCGCCGCTGGCAGGAGCATCTGTTCATCGCCCTGTGGGGGGCATCCCTCAGCGCGACAACGTTTTTCCAGATCCCGCCCAACCGGGTGGTCGAACTCGGAACGCAGATCGAGTTCTGATCTGGGTGCATTTGCCTATAATATAGGCACCAATTCTTTGTGATTGTCTCTTAGGCAATCTTCCGCTACCACGATCGGCAGGTTACGGTCCGATGTCCGGTTCATGTCACCGGCACGAGACGGAGAGTGGACGCGCGTGCCCGATCCTTGCCCATCCCCCGTTCAGTCTATCCTTCAGGAACTGTACGAGAAGTACCAGCCCGATTTTTCCGGGTCAGTGGCCACGTATATCCCCGAGCTGGCAAAGGCAAACCCGGCAGACTTCGCCATTGTCCTGGCGACGACCGATGGTCATGTTTATGAAGTTGGACAAAGCCAGCGGGAATTTACCATCCAGTCGGTCTCCAAGCCGTTTGTTTTTAGTCTTGCCTTACAAGAACATGGTCGCGACGAGGTCTTGCGCAAGGTCGGTGTCGAGCCGACCGGCGAAGCCTTCAATGCCATCGTCTTTGACGAGACGGGAAACCGGCCGTTCAATCCGATGGTCAATGCCGGCGCGATCGCCATCTCGGCCCTGATTTCCGGCGACAGCTTTGAAAGCCGTCTGCAACGCATTTCGGAAACGTTCGCAGACTTCGCCGGCCGGCCACTGGAGATCGATGAGACGGTCTTCCAGTCGGAGCGGGCGACCGGACATCGCAATCGCGCCATCGCGTACCTGGAGCTCAATTCCGGGATGATCCAAGAACCGGTCGACGAGCATCTCGATCTCTATTTCCGCCAATGCTCGATCCTGGTCACGGCGCGCGACCTCGCGATGATGGCGGCGACGCTCGCCAATTATGGCGTAAATCCGTTGAGCGGCCGCCGAGCCGTAGACCCAGAACACGTTCAAAGCATCCTGAGCGTGATGGCAAGCTGCGGCATGTACGATTATGCCGGTGAGTGGAACTACCGCATCGGTCTGCCGGCAAAAAGCGGCGTGGCCGGCGGCATCATCGCAGTCCTCCCCGGTCAATTCGGTATCGGCCTCTATTCACCGCTTCTGGACGCCAAAGGCAACAGCGTCCGCGGTGTGCGCGTCTGCGACGAACTGTCGTCGCGCTTCGCGCTGCACATGTTTGCGCATCATCCGCAACCGCGCACCGTCATTCGCCGGGTCTATACCGGCAGCAACGTCGTCTCCAAGCGGCGTCGGCGCGCGGCCGAGCGGGATGTGCTCGATCAGCTTGGACACCGCATCACCGTTTTTGAGCTGGATGGCGATCTGTTCTTCGCCAGCATGGAACAGGTGCTGCGGCGGTTGACGGCGGAACTCGATCCGCAGGGCTTTGCCATTCTCGACGGCCGCCGGGTCGGCCATGCCGACCAAGGCCCGCTCGGGCTCCTGATCGCGATGCACGAGAGGCTCGCCGAGCGGCAGCAACAGCTCCTCCTGGCCGCCTTTCCGGCCGCCATCATCCGCGCGCTCGGCCAGCGATTGCCCGCGGGTTGGGTCGAGGAACACGTGTTTGCGGATTTGGACCGGGCCCTGGAGGCTTGCGAAGATGCCCTGCTGGCGACGGCCGCGCCTGAATTGTCGGCCCACGAGGTCAGCGTGCCGCTGGCGGAGATGGACATCGTCGCCGGTTTCGAAGGCGAGTATGTCGCTTTGCTAGCAGGTTACCTCGAAGAGGCTACGTACGCGCCGGGAGCCGCCATCATCCACGAGAACGATCCCGCCGACCGGCTGTTCATGCTGGCCGAAGGCTCGGCCGCGGTCATCATGCAACTCGGCGACGGCCGCAGCAAGCGGCTCGCCAACATCGGCCCGGGGGTATCGTTCGGCGAATTGGCTCTGGTCGACGGCGGCGATCGCGTCGCCGACGTGATCGCCGAGAGCGCCGTGCGCTGCTGGGTGCTGCGCACCGAGCGGTTTGCCGAACTGGCGGAAAGGCACCCGCGGCTGCACGCGCGCCTGCTGAAGAACATCGGCCGCAACTTGAGCGATCGGCTGCGCCGGACCACGCGCGAGGTGCGCACACTCGAAGAGTGAGCCTTGTCGCCGCCTTACCGGCTTCCTGCTCCGCCGGTCATCTCACGGTGCTGAAGCGACCTAGAGCTGCAACCCGCAGCCACAGATTGGGCAGGTCAGGCCGGCAACCAGGGCGTCCCGCTCCTCGGGCGACAGGGAAAGGCCGGCGAGGCTCTGCCGCAGCTCCGCGAGCAGTTTCTGATGCTGCGGGTCATCCGCGAGCGTGCACGAGCGCGCGGCATGGTAGATGCCGCTCACCTGGGTGCCCGCCTCCTCGACCGCAAAGGCAAGCGCGTTGCCCGACGCCAACGCGAAAGCAGTGGACGCAAAGAGGCCGGTGCGCAAGAACAGGCGGCGGCTGGTGGACAAGGGGTTGCTCCGTTACGTCACCTTCGCAGACGTCGCACAGTATACTGTGACACGCTGCCCGATCGCAACGCATGCAAGTGGGACTGCCGTTCGCGCGTGAAAGGTGTGGCCCGATGCAGCCCTGGCCACCGCACGCAGGGTGTGGCAGGAAGGCGCGATGCTAAAGAAGCTCTTGCCGTGGATCATGGCCGCCATCGTTGTCGCCGGTGCCGTGGCGGCATTCTGGTATCTCGCCATCCCCGTCGTCGAGGTGCAGCGGCCGTTACGCGGTCCCGCCGTCGATGCCGTCTACGCGACCGGTGTTGTCGAACCCGTCACCTGGGCGAAGGTCACGCCGATCGTCCGCGGCCGGGTGGTTGAGCTCTGTGCCTGCGAGGGCGAACGCATCAGCCGTGGCGATGTTCTGGCGCGGCTCGATGACGAGGAGCCGCGGGCACGGCTCAAGGAGTACGAAGCCCGCGCGCGCTTCCTGGAGAGCGACGTTGCCCGCTACGGCAAGCTGCTCTCCGACCGCGTCATCAGCGTCCAAGCCTACGAACGGCTGGTCAGCCAGTTCGACGAGGTGCGCGCTTCAATCGCAGCCGCCCGCGAGCACCTGGCCGACTACACGCTGCGCGCGCCGATGGCCGGCCGCGTCCTGCGCCAGGACGGCGAGGTCGGCGAGGTGGTGGAGCCGGGCGACGTCCTGTTCTGGGTCGGCGAGCCAACGCCGTTGTGGATCGAGGCCGACGTCGACGAGGAGGACATCCCGCGTGTCCGCGTCGGCCAGCACACGCTCGTCAAGAGTGATGCGTTCGCCGGTCAGGTCTTGGCAGGCACCGTCAGCCAGATCACGCCCAAAGGCGACCCGGTGGCGAAAAGCTTTCGCGTCCGCATCGGTCTGCCCGCCGAGACGCCGCTGATGATCGGCATGACGACGGAGATCAACATCATTATCCGCGAGGAGGCAGGCGCGCTCCTGGTCCCAGCCGAAGCGGCCGTCGACGGCCGGGTATTCGTGGTCGAGGACGGTCGGGCAATCGAGCGCCCGATCACACCCGGCATCAAGGGCGCCCGCTGGCTGCAGATCAAGGCCGGCCTGAGCGAGGACGAAGCGGTCATCGTCACCCCGCCGCCCCAGCTTGCGGCCGGTGACCGCGTTCGCGTCCGAGCCGCGCCGGCGCCGGCTGGTCCGTGAGGCGCCAATGCCGCTCACGCTCGAAATCGCTCTGACGCATATCCGCGAGCGGCTGCGGCAGACCGTGCTCTCGGTGCTGGGCGTGACGACCGGGGTCGGCTTCGCGGTCGCGATGGCGGCCTTGATGCAGGGCTCGCAGGAGGACTTCATCCGCCGCATCATTGACGCGACGCCCCACATCACGGTCCGCGATGACTTCCGCGCCGTGCCCTGGCAGCCGGCTGACGCGGTCTATGGCACCAGCGCCGTCGGGCTCTCCTCCGTTAAGCCGAAGGAGGAACTGCGTGGCATCCGCAATCCGCAGCCGAAGCTGGCCCTGCTGGCTGCGCTGCCGGGTGTCGCGGTGGCACCGACGCTGCGCGGGCCGGTGGTCCTGCGCTTCGGCGGCCGCGACGTCGCCGTCTCGCTGTTGGGCATCGAGCCGAAAGCGGAAGTCCGGGTTTCCAAGCTCGCCCACGACATCCGCGAAGGCAGCCTCAACGATCTCTATACGACCGCAAACGGCATCATCATCGGCAGCGGCCTCGCCCGCAAGCTCGGCGCCGGCTTGGGCGACAGTGTCAGCCTCTCGTCGTCGGCAGGAACGATCCGCCTCGCCAAGGTCGTCGCAATCGTCCACTCCGGCGTCGTCGCGATCGACGATGCAACGGCGTATGCCCGGCTCAAGGTGGTGCAGGTGCTGCTCGACCGGCCGAACGTCATCAACGAGATCCGCCTGCGCCTTGATGACGTGAACGGCGCCCGCGCGCTCGCCCAACGCATCGAACGCCGCTTGGGCTACCGCACCGAGTCGTGGGAGGAAATCAACGAGAACGTGCTGGAGGTGTTCCAGATCCGTAACATCATCATCTACACGGTGGTGGGCGGCATACTCGTGGTGGCAGCGTTCGGCATCTTCAACATCGTCTCGACCATCGTCTTCGAGAAGACGCGCGACATCGCCATCTTGAAGTCGCTGGGCTTCACTGAAGCCGACGTGCGCGCGATCTTCGTCAGTGAAGGGTTCCTGATCGGCAGCTTCGGCACCTTGCTCGGCTGGGGCCTTGGCTACGCCCTGTGCCGGCTCTTGGGCAGCATCGAGATCAAGGTACGCACGTTTGCCGAGCAGACCGGACTACCCGTGACCTACGACTGGCGCCACTACGCGATCGCCGCCGCCTGCGCGCTCACCGCGGCCGGCCTCGCCGGCTACCTGCCAGCGAGGCGCGCCGGCAGGCTCGATCCGGTCGCCATCATCCGCGGGGCGGCATGACGGGGCCAAGCTTCGTGACGGCCGAAGGCGTTCACCGGGTGCTGCCGGGGCCGGTGCCGGTCACGCTGGTGCGCGAGATCGCGCTCAGCATCGGTGCCGGTGAGTTCGTCGTAGTGACCGGGCCTTCGGGCTCCGGCAAGTCCTCGCTGCTCTATCTGCTGGGCCTCTTGGACCGGCCGACCCAGGGCGAGATCCTGATCGAAGGCAGGCCGACACGGGCCTTAAGCCGCGATGCGGCGGCCGCGCTGCGGCTGGCATCGATCGGCTTTGTCTTCCAGTTCCACTTTCTCCTGCCCGAGTTCAGCGCGCTCGAGAATGTGACGCTGCCGATGCGCCGGCTCGGCACCCTGGAGCGAGCAGCGATGGAAACGCGCGCGCGCGACCTGCTGGCGACGCTGGAGATGGCCGATTACGCCGACCGCAGGCCCGACCAGCTCTCCGGTGGCCAGCGGCAGCGGGTGGCGATCGCCCGCGCGCTCGCCAATGCGCCCAAGCTTGTGCTCGCCGATGAACCGACCGGAAACCTCGACTCCCGCAACGCGGAGCAGGTTTTCACGATCCTCGCTGGCCTTGCCAACGCCGGTCATGCGGTCGTCGCCGTCACCCACAATCTTGATCTCGCCGCCATGGCAAGCCGGCAGATCACGCTGCTCGACGGCCGCATCGTGGAGGACGTGCGCACGCAGTGATGGCCCGGGTTTTTGTTGTGCCGACAGCCGCCTACGGCTTCTAGGCATTTCGTCCTTGAATTCTTGCCATGGTTATGGCAGAAGATGCGGTTCTTGTTTTATTCTATCCCCTATGCGTGTGATCCCGAAAGCCAGCTTGCATTTTCAAGCTCGTCGGATATTACTTGCCCAACGTCGCTTCGACGGTGCCCATGGAAGAAACAGTAAACTTCGCCAATCCACCCGTGGTTGAGGTTGTGTGCGGAGCCGCTTTCACGACATTGAGAGCACTTCGCGTTCCGCATTTTGGGCTGTTCTGGAACACTTTCAGAAATGAGTTTCCACGTGTTCAGGAGGCTCCACCGCTTGTACTTGCCTCCGCGGACAATATTGAAATAGAACTCTTGCAAAACCCGCCCCTACCTCGGGTCTGGTTCCTCAATGAAGACGAGAGTACCCTGATCCAGATACAAAAGGACCGCTTTATATATAACTGGAAGCGACAAGGGGCTACCGATCCATATCCACGATACGAGACCATTTATCCAACATTTGACTCTTGGATATCGAGATTTAGTAAGTTTTTGAAAGAGAACGATCTTGGAGAGATTGAATTTCGCCAATTTGAGCTGACATATGTAAATCACATACCGATCGATTCAGTGTCTGGGATTTTAGCTCGTGCACCGGATACGCTGATTGACCACAAACGTGACAGCACCAGTGGCCGTTTTCTACCAGAGGGCACAAACTTTAGCTGGACTACGGAGTATGCTCTTCCAAACGGTACCGGCAGCTTCTACATCCTTGCACAAAGCGCACGTACCGTAAAGGATGGTCAATTATTGATCCGTCTGGACATCTCAGCGAAGGGAATTGGAAAAGAAGCATCTCTAGCCGGGATGAAGTCGTGGTTCGACGTTGCGCATGAATGGATTATTCACGGGTTTGTTGATGTGACGGATAAGCGGGTTCAAGACAAAGTTTGGGGGAGGCAATAATGCCTAGCTCTGTCAGCCATGCCGACCAAGAGCTCGATTTTGGGATCCCCGCGACCTTAGAAGACGCGACCGCAGAAAGCGCGACTCTTGAAAATCTGAGGAGCGGCTACACCCCCCTTAAGTGGGGATCGCCACGGGAGGATGCCAAGAAGCGTGAAGGTCTCGGTCACATATTTGATGACCAGGACGCGTCAAGCAAACAATATGCTGGCGTGAACGTGCTCACGCTTGAGCATGAAAGAACGCGTAGGAGGTTAATACAGCTTATCAAGCGCTTTGAAGATGAGGGGGTTTCTTTTGGGTGTGGTGAGGAAGTAAAATGCGACGCAGGATCAGCAGAGGCGGCGTCTGCTTTTCTTAGAGCTCTCCCGCCTGAATACGGACTGCCAAAAATCGCCCCGGATGGTGAAGGGGGAGTGATATTAGCATGGGAGGGTGCTCACCGCGAGCTTGTGATGTCTGTTTGCGACTGGATTTTGTATCCTGTCATCAATCCGTCATCGGAAGCAGAGCACTTAAGTAACGTAAATTTTGATGGTGAGAGAATTCCTGATAAGATTCTCAGCTATTTGCCCACTAACTGAGAATGCTTGCGCAGTATGACACCGGAATTCATGCCGGATGGAGACGACATCAGCCGTTGGATATTTTATCCCCACATGTCAAAAGAGGATCGGGAACTCATTTGGGATAACGTGTTTATGTTTCCCAGCGGGCGGCCTGAGTCCGTTGTATGGCGCAGGTATCTAAAGAGCATCGGAGAAGTGCATGAGAAGGGCTGCGAACGCGAGAAAGAAAGAAACACTCGGCCGGAAAGAGCTGACAAGAAACTACAGCGCTATTATGGCGCAATTAGCGCCAAGGTACTAGACATAAGAAAGATTCGAAATTTGAATAAGCACGGTTTTCGGGTTGAGCATGACCCAAGCGAAAAAGAAGGAATTTATCATGTTCACATTTCTTACGATGTATCTCAAGGTTATGATTTTACGAAACAAGACAAGATCGAACTGAAAAGCCGGTTGAAAGCCGTGTTTTCTGACCTGTTGCCGCATGCATGCGAACATTAGTTGGGAGAGTGCTTCAGAGTCTTGTTTGATTGAACCTTAGGAACCGGACGATCGGGTCAAATTTCAATCAGACGAATTTGAGCAGAAATGGGCTGTGCCGACCGCAGGCCCGACCAACTCTCCGGCGGCCAGCGGCAGCGGGTGGCGATTGCCCGCGCACTCGCCAACGCGCCCAAGCTCGTGCTCGCCGATGAACCGACCGGCAACCTCGACTCCCGCAACGCGGAGCAGGTCTTCACGATCCTCGCCGGCCTCGCCAACGCCGGTCACGCAGTGGTCGCCGTCACATACAATCTCGACCTCGCCGCCATGGCCAGCCGGCAGATCACGCTCCTCGACGGCCGCATCGTGGAGGACGCGCGCACGCACTGACGGCCACCGGCGACCTTGCGGGCCGCCTTGCCTCCCTCCTTGTTCTTTCTCCCACGGCGGCGCGGAGGTGCTATAAGCGGGGTTTCTTTGGGGACCGCCCGGCCAGCCGGGACGCAAACGACACGGACGCTGGAGCCATCGGCCGCGGTGCCCTTTCGCCCCATCTACCGAGGAGGAGAGAACGATGAGTGGACTGAAACCGGGCGTTGTTACCGGCAAGGATTACGAGACGCTGGTCGCCAGCTGCAAGGCCGGCCACTACGCGCTGCCGGCGGTGAACGTCACCAGCACGAATACCATCAATGCCGTGCTTGAGGCCGCCGCCAAGGCCAAGGGCGACGTCATCGTCCAGCTCTCGAACGGCGGTGCGCAGTTCTACGCCGGCCAGGGCTTCCCCAACGGCAGCCTTGCCAAGGTGCTGGGTGCCGTCTCCGCCGCCCGCCACGTCCATATGATGGCCGAGCACTACGGCGTTTGCGTCGTCCTGCACACCGACCACGCCAACAAGAAGCTGATCCCGTGGGTCGAGGGCCTGCTCGACCATGGCGAGGCGTTCCATAAGGAAACCGGCAAGGCGCTGTTCAGCTCGCACATGCTCGATCTGTCGGAAGAGCCGCTCGACTGGAACCTGAACGAGTGCGCCCGCGTACTGAAGCGGATGGCCAAGATCGGCATGAGCCTGGAGATCGAACTCGGCGTCACCGGCGGCGAGGAAGACGGCATCGGCGGCGAGTTCGACGAGAGCGCCGACAACGCCAAGCTCTACACGCAGCCCGAAGACGTCCTGCAAGCGTTCGACAAGCTGTCCGAGATCGGCAGCTTCTCCGTCGCCGCCTCGTTCGGCAACGTGCATGGCGTCTACAAGCCGGGCAACGTCAAGCTGCGCCCGGAGATCCTGAAGAACAGCCAGGACCTGGTTTCGCGTCGCCACAACGCCGGGCCAAACCCGTTGAACCTCGTCTTCCACGGCGGCTCCGGCTCGGAGAAGGCGCAGATCACGGAAGCGGTCGGCTACGGCGTGTTCAAGATGAACATAGACACCGACACCCAGTTTGCCTTCTCGGCACCGGTCGGCAAGTTCGTCGATGAGCATCCGAAGGCGTTCAAGTACCAGATCGACCCGGAGGACGGCACGCCGTTCAAGAAGTTCTACGACCCGCGCAAGTGGCTGCGCGCGGCCGAGCTCGGCATGGTCGAACGCCTGGCCGAGGCCTTCAACGACCTAGGCGCCACTGGCAAGACGCTGGCCCGCGCTTAAAGGCATAGCCGGCTTGAACTGACGACAAAGGCGGGCGCGGTCCTTCCCTTCCCCAGGCCGCGCCCGCGACGTCATGGCGTGAGTGCGCGTTTGGCCGCCGCCGTGCGCACAAGCTCGGCAGCGGCGGGCGTGATGCGGCGCACGATCTCGGCAATGCCGTCGGCGTTGGGGTGCAGGCCGTCCGGAAGGTTCAGCTCCGCGACGCCGGCAACGCCTTCGAGGAAGAACGGAAAGAGCGGGATCTTGTGCCGAGCGGCGAGGTCGGCAAAGATCGCTTCGAACCGCTCGCCATCGGCGGTACGCCACTGCGGCAGCAAGCGCATGCCGGCCAGCAGCACCGGAATGCCGCGCGCGCTCAGTTGCTCAAGGATCGCATTCAGGTTCCCGTAGGTCACTTCCGGATCGATGCCGCGAAAGGCGTCGTTGATGCCGAGTTCAACGATCGCCGCGTCCGGCTGTGCGGCACGCTTGGAGCCCAGCAGCCAGGTAAGCCGTGCCCGGCCGCCAGCGCTGGTATCCCCGGAGACGCCAGCATTCTCGACCGTGACGTTGAGGCCGAGGCCGCGCAGGGCCCGTTCGAGCTGCGCCGGAAAAGCGTTGGCGCGCTCCAGCCCGTAGCCGGCGGTCAGGCTGTCGCCGAGCGCCAACAGGCGGATCGGCGGTTCGGCAGTCGCTGCCGCTGCAACCGGTCCCCCCAGCAGCAGCGCAAACAGGAGAGCCGCGCCGCTGACCAGTGTCCGCCTGCGGCCGAACAGCGCAAGCCCCCTGCCCGCCCATCTCGGCAGCATACGAAACGCATCCTCCTTAGTCTGCCGCATTGCTGCCCCCTTCCTCAACGACAGCGGCCGAGGCCAAGCGCTCAGGGCGCAAGCGGCACAGGCATATCGTTCAGCGCCTGATAGACGGCCGCTTCGATCGCCGCGTTGCTTTGTTGCCCTGCCTCCGTTGCGAACTTTTCGGTTCCGGTGCCCCGCCAAAGGAGCTGGCGGGTCTGCGCGTCCAAGAAGACAATGGTAAAGCTCTCTTCGGGGGTCTTGTAGACTTCCATCCCGCTATAGGCTTCGACCTGCGTGCCGTTAGGGCTATCGGACAACTGCAACTCCGCGCCGAGAAAGCCGGGACCGGCCGCGGCACGGTTGCGGTCGATATAGACATTGCTGAAGGCGGCGAGGAAGTCCGCCGGCTCACCACGCTGAAACCCCTTGTCAGCAAGATCGTCGTCGACCGCCTGCTCCACTGCGAACCGGGTCGCGGGCGCCATCGTTGGATCGTAGCCAAGTCGGTAACGGACCATCTCCTCCGAGGTCATCCAGCGATATGTGCGGTAGCGCGACGCGGCGACGGCTGCAGCCTTCGGTGTATTCACCTGCTGGGTGATCTGCTCTGCGATCGCCGCCTCTTGCGACGATATCGGCTTGGAACTCTGGCAGCCGGCGATCAGGCCGGTAAAGCACAGGGAAACGGCGAACCGCCAAAGTGAGCGCATAACGTCATCCCTCCTCGAACCGGTCGTGCGCAGCGACGGCGCGCGGCTTCCGTCACCTTGCTGCGCAAATGCGCCAAGCCCCCAACCGCTGCCTCCACAAGGCCTTGAGCGGCACGAGCCAGGGGATACCACGCAATTGACGCGCGCGCGAGAGCTCCTGCGCGCGGCGCCGGCGACCGAGCGTGGCAACGCGCCCCCAAGGAGCGCAAGGGCGAGGCCGCCATCAGAGACGCTGTAATGCTCTCGTTCGTCAGTCCAGGCACGCGAAGAGATGGCCGATCTGGTTGACGCGGCGGTCGATCAGGCGTGCCCGTGCCTTGGTGACGGGATCGGGGCGCCCGGCGTGCCAGCGCCGGGGATTGGGCAGCACGGCCGCGATCAGTGCGCTCTCGTTCCGGGTCAATCCGCTTGCCGGCTTGCCGAAGAACACCCGCGCCGCTGCCTCGGCACCGTAGATGCCGGGCCCCATCTCGATGACGTTGAGGTAGACCTCCATGATCCGCTGCTTGCCCCAGACCGCTTCGATCTGCGGCGTCATCCATGCCTCCACGACCTTGCGCAGTGGGTCGCGGCCGGGCCACAGGAGAATGTTCTTGGCGGTCTGCATCGTAATCGTGCTGGCGCCGCGCGGCCGTTCGCCCTGCAAGAGCCAGCCGCGCAATTCACCCTCAATTGCGCCAGTGTCGAAGCCGCGGTGGCTGCAGAACAGGTTGTCCTCGGCAGCGATGACTGCGTGGACCAAATGCGGCGAAATACCGTCGAGCGGACGCCAGGATCGGCGCAGCGGCAGCCCCTCCGCCCACCGGATCAGCATCAGCGGCGTCAGCGGTGGGTCGAAAACGGCATACGCGAGCACCGCCAGCGACGGCAAGAGCGCCAGTAACAACACGCCGAACATGACCCATCGGCGGCAGCGGGCGAGTAACGCTCTCATCTTGCAGCGTGCTCCCGAACGGCCTCGGAGAGGATCTCGCTTATCGCATAGACCGGGCGCGGGACAAGGCCGCCTCGTTTGCTGCGAAATCTCGCTTTGTCCTCATGCGGGCGCGACGATCGGCCGGCTGGGCTGGCGAGCGCATCCGGCCTCCTTGACTGTCGCGAATCGTTCTCGCTTTTTTGGGGTGGATCACCTCGAATAAATCACTTATCCTCAAACAGGGTAGATGCTGGAGGCAATGCAAAGGTCGGGTGGCCATCTTGTTGCTGGTATCGGCGGAGGTACTTAATTCGTTTGCCAGCGGCGGTCGGCCGCAAGCCGGCACGTGGTCGCACTGGGATCGTTCGCCAGGACGCAAAAACCAAACGCCAACTGCAAGCGTTTGGATTTCCTGAAAAATTCGATCACGGTAGCGAAACAGGGGTTGATGATGAGTGCAGACACATTCGGGCCGGGCCCAAAGCGCCGTTTCGAGCACCCGGACCAAAACATTGCCTTTGCGGAGTTTCCGGCGGTTGCCGGCCGCACGCGCTACGCCAGCCGCTGCGAGGCGGCGGACGCCGACCTTCGTGGCATCGGAATTGCGCTTTGCGGTGCATCGGCGATCATCACTGTCGCCTCTGTGACATGGCTGGCGCTGAGCTTCAGCTGAACCTGTAGCCTTTAGCCCTTCGCCTCTGGCCCCGTCAGCACGGCGCACGCGGTCGCCCCAATCAAGGTCTGCGTCGTCAGCCGCGAGCGTCTGCCGCCGGCCTCCCCATCGTGCCTCCGCTTCGCGCCTCTTCGCCGGCGCCGGGAGAAAAGGCGCCTCCCGGCGGACCGCCACCGCGCAGCCGTTTACCAGACCGTAAGATTTGCCGTCGATAGTGGCACGAATTGACCTCGATCGCCCCTTATTGGGGGCAGTACAGCGCATGGACCTGGCAACGGCACCTCTGTTCGGCTTAATGCGGGAGCGCATGGCTTGGCTTGCCCAGCGCCAACGGGTGCTGGCGGAAAACATCGCCAATGCCGATACCCCCCGCTTCAGGCCGCGCGACATTGCGCCGTTCGCACCGGCAAGCGATCAGACCACTGCGCGGACGTCAGTGGCGCTCAACTTGACGAACGCCGGGCATATCGCGCCTGCGGGCGGTGAGGCGGAAGGCGCCGCAGAAGAAAAGACACGCACGGTTTACGAGGCGACGCCGACCGGCAATGCGGTCGTCCTCGAAGAACAGATGGCCAAGGTCAACGAAACGGCGATTGCCCATCGCCTGGCGGCGCAGGTTTATCGCAAGTACTTGGGCCTCGTACGGATGGCAGCAAGCGCCAAGGGTTAGCAGCGCGCACTGGAGCGACCATGGACGATGTCATGCAGACGCTGAAAATCTCGGCCGCCGGCTTGAAGGCGCAGGGCACGCGCCTGCGGGTCATCGCCGAGAATGTCGCCAACGCCAACAGCCTGCCGCTGGCCCCCGGCCAGGCACCCTATCAGCGGCGCACGGTCAGCTTCCGCTCGGTGCTGGACGACCAGGTCGGCGCCAAAATGGTCGAGGTCGCTCGCATCAGCGGCGATAAGGCGCCGTTTCCGCGCAAGTACGATCCAACCCATCCGGCAGCCGACGCCCAGGGCTACGTCGAAACGCCCAACGTCAGCTCCTTGATCGAGATGGCCGATATGCGCGAGGCACAGCGCTCCTATGAAGCCAATTTGAGCGTCATCAAGGCTTCGAAGGCGATGCTGCAAGAGACGGTCGATATCCTCCGCTGACGATTGACGGCAGGCGCCAATCCCGCGCGCCGCCTTGAAGGCGAACCGCCATGACAAGCCCCATCACCACGTTCAACAAGGCAATCGCCGCCTACACGGAAGCCTGGCGCACCGAGAGCCCGCAGGCACCGCAGCCGGCCGGGACTCCGGGCCCGAGTTTCGCAGGCCTGGTCAAGGATGCGCTCGCCGAAGCCACAGCTGCCGCGAAGGGCAGCGAGACAGCAACCACCGCGGCGATGACCACGGGCGGGGACATGAGCAGCGTCGTCACCGCCGTCGCAGAAGCGGAAGCGGCTCTGCAGACCGTCGTTGCCGTGCGCGACCGGGTGATCGAGGCCTACAAAGACATCATGCGGATGCCGATCTGAGGCGCCGTCGCCGACCTCCGGCGCGGTAGCGAGGATATCATGAACGAAGCCACGCTCATCGACATCGGCCGGGACGCGATCTGGGTCTCGTTCCAACTCTCGGCGCCGCTGATGGCGGTTGCGACCATCGTCGGCGTCATCATCGCGCTGGTGCAGGCGCTTACCACCGTCCAGGAAGCGACGCTGACCTTCGTCCCCAAAATGGCGGCGATGCTGGTCGTCATGGTGCTGCTGCTGCCATTCATGATGGCGACGCTCACCGAATTCACCCACGCCATGTTCGACCGCATCGTCACCCTGGGTTGAGGGTGGGCAACGATGCTGAGCCAGGCCTTAGGCGCGGATCTTGTCGTCCCGGCGCTCGTTTTTCTCCGCGTCGGCGCGATGCTGGCAATGCTGCCCGGCTTCAGCGCCGCCTATGTCCCCTTGCAAATCCGCCTGCTGCTGGCACTCGCCATAAGCATCCTGGTCGCCCCGGTCGTCGGTACCAAGCTGCCCACCACTATGAGCGAAGGCTCGATGTTGCTGCTCGTCATCAACGAGGGCCTTGTCGGTCTGTACTTGGGCACACTGGCCCGCATCATCGTCTCGGCCCTGCACGGCGCCGGCAGCCTTACCGCCACCTTTGCCTCGCTCGCCAATGCGCTCACCAATGATCCGGTCGCCGAACAGCAGAGCGCCACGCTCGCTGGGTTCTTCTCGCTGTTCGGGCTCCTGGCAGTGTTCGTCACCGACCTGCACCACCTGATGCTGCAAGCGATCGTCGCCAGCTATGACGTGCTGCCAGCGGGCGATGCACTGCCAGCCGGCGACCTCGCCGGGACCACGGCCCGTCTCGTCGCCGACAGTTTCCTTCTCGCCCTGCAACTGGCGGCACCCTTCTTCGTTGTCGGCGTCGGCTACCAGTTTGCGTTGGGCCTGATGTCACGGCTGATGCCCCAACTATCGGTGTTCTTTGTGGGCATCCCGCTCCAGGTCGGCCTACAAATGTGGGTGATTACACTAACGATTTCGGGCATAGTTCTTGTGTTTCTCAACCAGTTCTCCCAGTTGATGGCAGCTTTGGCGCTCCCCCCGGCTTAAACGGTAACGGGTGATGGCGGAGTCGGAAGACGCAAGCAAAACCGAAGAACCGACAGCCCGACGCCTGCAGCAGGGGCGCGAGCGTGGTCAGGTTGCGGTCTCGCAGGACGTCAAGACCTGGGGCGGCCTGGTGGGTACCGCGCTGGCGCTGGCTTTCCTCGTGCCTTTGATGGGGCGTAATGCGACCACCCTGCTGCTTCCGTTCATTGACCATCCGGAGGCGTTCCGGCTCGAAAGCGCGCTCCTGCCGCACGCCCTCGTCGATCTCGTGCTGGGCGTCGGACGGTTGGTCGCGCCGATCCTGGGACTGATGCTGGTGGTCGGTATCGGCCTCGGCGTGGCCCAGGTCGGCCTCCTGTGGGCGCCGGACAAGGTCGCACCCAAGGCAAGCCGGCTGTCGCCGCTTGCCGGCATCAAGCGGATCTTGTCGCTCAGCAGCGTGGCCGAATTCGCCAAGGGCCTCGTCAAGATCGGCATCGTGGCTTTCGTCTTTCTCACCGTGACGTTGCCGATGCTGCCGCATATCGGCGGTCTCGCGACAGTAGCGCCGGTCGGCGCGCTGGCCCGGCTGCATGATTTTGCCGTCCGCTTCGCCAGCGGCACCGCGGCCGTCATTGCCGTACTTGCCGCTGCCGACTACCTGTTCCAGCGGCTCATGTTTCTCAAACAGATGCGGATGACGCGCCAGGAAATCCGCGACGAACACCGCGACAGCGAGGGTGATCCGCAGATCAAGGCGCGCATCCGCCAGCTGCGGACGCAGCGGGCGCGGCAACGGATGATGGCTGCCGTGCCGCAGGCCGATGTCGTGATCACCAACCCGACCCATTACGCGGTCGCCTTGAAGTACGACATGGAAAAGATGGCGGCGCCGAAGCTGGTCGCGAAAGGGACCGACCTGGTTGCACGGCGCATCCGCGAACTGGCGGAAGCACACGACGTCCCGATCGTTGAAAACCCGCCCCTGGCCCGTGCGCTGCACGGCAGCGTCGAGATCGACGGCGAGGTTCCACCCTCACATTACGAAGCGGTCGCACGCGTCATCGGCTACGTCATGCGGCTCAAACAAGGCCGGCGCTGACCCGACGGCCCGCGGTTACGAAGACTGTCGTTACAAAGAAGGCCGTTACGAAGAAAAGGACGAACAGCCCGATGGCATCTGAAAAGGCCTCTGCCGACAGACAGAAGCCGCAGCACTATCCGGAGCCAGAGCGCGGTCCCTCGGCCGGCGCACGCCCGGGGCAGACTGCGCGCGGCCGCAACGCCTCGGCAAAGGGAGTGAAGCCCGGTCATGCCGAACGGCTGCAGGCGCTGGGCGAAGTCGCACTCGATGTGGCGCATGATTTCCGCAATCTGCTGACGGCAATGCTGAACGGCTGCGAGTTGATGCTCGATCGCCACGGCCCCGAAGACCCGCTGCACGAGGATCTGACGCAAGTGCTGGCGACCGCTGAGCGCGCCCGCGCGCTGGCGGAGGAACTCCTGATGTTTGCCCGCGGGGCGCCCGCGCAGGCCGTTCCGCTCGCCATCGACCGCCGGTTGTTGGCGCTCGCACCGGTGCTCGACCAGCTCGTCGGGGCAGATGTGACGCTGACCCTGGAGCTTGAAGCCGAGGGGACAGCGGTCCTGATTGCGCCCAACCGGTTCGATCAGGTCCTGTTCAACCTCGCTGCCAACGCCGGCGAGGCCATGGCAGACGGCGGACGGCTGGTCATCCGGTCGTCGCGCACGACCGATGCCGAGGGCAGGCCGTGCCTGCAAATCGATGTGATCGATAGCGGCCCCGGTATCGCGCCGGAGGTCAAGGAGCGGATCTTCGAGCCGTTCGTGACGACAAAGGCGGCATCGGGCGGCACCGGTCTCGGCCTTGCCATGGTGATGCGGGTGGCTGCGGAAGCGGGCGGCCGGGTGCAGGTGGAGAGCGTGCCCGGACAGGGTGCCTGCTTCAGCTTGGTGCTGCCGGTTTGCAGCGAGGAGACGGCAGCCGCGACACCGCCGCCCCTAGTCGCGCAGAGTACCCCGGTTTCGGCGCGGCCGGACACGCAGCCAGCGGTCATCATGCTGGTCGAGGACGAAGACGCTGTGCGGACGTTCGCCGCCCGCGCGCTCAGCGGCCGCGGCTATGAGGTTATCGAGGCGGCGTCGGCGGAGGACGCCCTAGCCGCCCTGCACGCACGGTGCGACCAGGTCGATCTCGTTATCAGCGACTTGATGCTGCCGGGGATGGACGGGCTCGCCCTTGCCGACGCGATCCGCGCCCGCGGCATCTCTGCGCCGTTCCTGCTCGTCTCCGGCTATGAAATGGATGGGGCAACCGGCGAGGCAGCATCAACGACCAGCGTCGCCACCGGAATCCGGGTGGTGCCGAAGCCGTACACGTTGTCCGGCCTGTTGGCCACGGTCGCACAGTCGCTTGAGGCGCCAGCGACCGCCGATGGGGGGCGCTAAGCCAGCGGCACTCCCTCGGACCGGCCGCGCCTCGCCGCCGCCGTGGCCGTAACGAAATTCAGATGCGAAGCCCGCCGGGGCCCAGGCTCAGCGTGCGGACAAGGTCGGCCTGCCGCTCGCTCGAGGTCTTGCTGAAGATTTGTTTCAAGTGCTTGCGCACCGTCTCGTAGGTGAGACCAAGGGCGGCTGCGACCTCATCGAGACGCTTGCCGGTCGCCAGCAGGGCGGCAACCCTGGCTTCGGCACGGCTGAGGCCATAGATCCGGGTGAGCCGCCTGGGATCAACCTCCACCGGCCGTTCCGGATCAGCGGCGAAGAGAACCGCGGCGGGATCCGAACGATTGCGTGCCTCCGAGAAGTCCTGCACCGGTGACAACAGCAAGGTCACCGGTTTGCGGCCGGGTCCGCGCGGCAGCGAGAAGCCCTGGATTTCGCCGGCGCGCTCGCCGGCACGGCTGGGGCCGCCGAGGATGAGGTCGCGCACCTTCACCCGGCCGCCGGTCAAGCGGACGCCGAGGCCGCTGGTACTGACGTAGAGGCCTTCATCGTCCTGCAAAATCTCGCGCGCAAGCCGGTTAGCGACGACGATCTGACCGCCGTCGTTGAGAAGGAACACGCCGATCGGCAGCGCATCGAGCGTATCGAGCGCAATCCGATGCAGGCTTTGCAGGCGCTTGAAACCGACGCCTGCCGACAGCCCACGGCGCAGCGCCGGCAGCAGGCGGCGAATCAGGTCCGCATCGTCCTCCCAGAAGGCGCCCTTGGCGCGGGCACGGCCCAGCATCAAGAACAGAACCCGATCGCCCTCAACGTTGATGACGCCGAAGAGGTGATGGAACAGTTCCTGCGGCCGCAGCCAGAATTTGTAGAACTCCGTCTCGACGAGGCGCGCATCCGGCAGCAAGTCCTGACTCGCCCAGACGGTGTCAGCCGTCGTGAACTTCTCCTGGTCGCGCAGCCAAACATTATCGCGGGCATAGAAATCGGCATAGGCCGTTACGTAGAGCGCGTCGATGCCGACCGAGTGCTCAAGTCGTCCGCGGCCGGCATCATGCTCATGACTGGCGATCGCGCACACATCGGCATCGACGAGGTCGCGCAACCGGCTCAGGACCTGGGGCCAAGCCTTGGCGTCGGTTCCCGCCTCGTAGAAGCCCCCGACGATATCGACCAGCACCGCGCCGACGCCATCGAGCAAGCTGCGGGCCAGGGTCGACTTCGACCCCATTGGAGCCAGTTCATACGGGGCGCCAGTAGTAGCGTCGATAAACGACTCGCCGCCGCTGATCAGGCCGCGTGCAGCGGCTACGCTCTCGTGATCCGCGCTCTGTCGGCGTTCGTCACCCGCGCGCCGTTCGGATCCCAGGCGACGATCAGACACCATGCGGCGATCCCGCCCGGATCGGCGTTCAACAAGGTAGCCATTAGCCATCCCCACGCATCCTTTGCCCCACTCGAACCGCTTAGTTTTATTCAAATCACATCCGCGCGACCATGCCCCATACGGGCTACCGGGGCACGATAACGGCGAAAGGCAATAATCGTTCCGCTGCGGCGCGTCCTTCCTCGGCTGACTCTCTCAGGCGAACTTCGATGCGTCAAGCATCCCTATGCGCGAGAATCCGCTTCGTGCGCGCCGAGCCGGAATAAAATGAAAAAAAACAAAAAAAGATGGCATTTCTGGGGCACCATTACCCCAAAGGGGCCAAATAAGAAGTGGCGTTTTCAATAGCTTAGAGAAATTGCTTTGCGAGGCGAAGGCGACGGCTAGCTTCAACGCCATTGCAGTGCGGCAGTGCCTGTGGAATAAGGGGAACACTCATGTTAATGGCCAGAATGCGTGTCGTGGAGCGAGAAACAGGCGACAATAAGAAGCGGGCGATTGAGGCGGCGGTCAGTCAGATCGAGCGGGCTTTCGGCAAAGGCTCGATCATGCGCCTCGGGCAGCGCGAGACAGTCGAAACCGAGTCGGTCTCTACCGGCTCGATCGGACTCGATGTCGCACTTGGCATCGGCGGTTTGCCGCGCGGCCGCATCGTCGAGATCTTCGGTCCCGAAAGCTCGGGCAAGACCACGCTCGCCCTGCACGTGGTCGCCGAAGCGCAGAAAAAGGGCGGCGTTTGCGCCTTTGTCGACGCCGAGCACGCGCTTGACCCCATCTATGCCCAAAAGCTGGGCGTCAACGTCGATGATCTCCTGATCTCGCAGCCGGATACAGGCGAACAGGCGCTTGAGGTGGCCGACACGCTGGTGCGCTCGGGTGCGGTCGATGTCCTCGTCATCGATTCCGTCGCGGCACTGGTGCCGCGCGCCGAACTCGAAGGCGAGATGGGCGACCAGCAACCCGGGCTGCAGGCGCGGCTGATGAGCCAGGCGCTGCGCAAACTCACCGGCTCGGTCTCCCGTTCGCGGACGATGGTCATCTTCATCAACCAGCTGCGGATGAAGATCGGCGTGATGTTCGGCAACCCGGAGACGACGACCGGCGGCCACGCGCTCAAGTTCTATGCCTCGGTGCGCCTGGAAATCCGCCGCATCGGCGCGATCAAGGACCGCGACGAGACCGTGGGCAATCAGACCCGCGTCAAGGTCGTCAAGAACAAGCTCGCGCCGCCGTTCAAGATGGTCGAGTTCGACATCATGTACGGCGAAGGCGTTTCCAAGATGGGCGAGCTGCTGGATCTCGGCCTCAAGGCTGGCCTCGTCGAGAAGTCCGGGTCCTGGTTCTCTTACGGTTCGGAGCGGATTGGCCAGGGCCGGGAGAACGCAAAGACCTACCTCAAGCAGCATGCCGACCTGGCCGCCGAGATCGAACAGAAGATCCGCGCCAACGCCGGCCTTGTCTCCGCCGCCTTGCAGACGACGAATGCGGATGCGGAGGATGCCGACGGCGCTTGAGCGCCCCGGCACCACGCGGCCCTGCCCCCCTCTCTGACGACCCGCGGCCCCGCTCCCATCGGGGCCGCCGCTTCTCTCCGCCGCGGTTCCGCTTGCCTGGACACCCGCCGCGGCGGGCGCTAAAAGCGGCAAAGTTGGGGCAGACGTCGGCCCCGCCGTGATTGAGAGAGGCTGACCCGCAGGGCCATGCAGACCGTCAACGACATCCGCAAGGCGTTCCTCGACTTCTTTGCCCGCCATGGCCACCGCGCCGTGGCCTCGAGCCCGCTCGTGCCGCGGAACGATCCCACGCTGTTGTTCACCAACGCCGGCATGGTCCAGTTCAAGAACGTCTTTACCGGCATCGAGCGCCGTGATTACGCGCGCGCGGCAACAGCGCAGAAGTGCGTGCGGGCCGGCGGCAAGCACAACGACCTGGAGAACGTCGGCTACACCGCGCGGCATCACACGTTCTTCGAGATGCTGGGCAACTTCTCCTTCGGTGATTACTTCAAGGATCTCGCCATCGAGCTGGCCTGGACGCTCGTCACCAAGGAGTTCGGACTTCCCGCCGACCGCCTGCTCGTCACCGTCTACGCCGAAGACGACGTTGCGCATGCGCTGTGGAAGAAGATTGCCGGCCTGCCGGACGACCGCATCGTCCGAATTGCCAGCTCGGACAATTTCTGGTCGATGGGTGAGACCGGACCCTGCGGGCCCTGCTCGGAGATCTTCTACGACCACGGGCCGCACATCCCAGGCGGCCCGCCCGGCAGTGCGGATGCCGACGGCGACCGCTTCATCGAGATCTGGAACCTCGTCTTCATGCAGTACGAGCAGGTCACGGCGGACAAGCGCATCGACCTGCCGAAGCCTTCGATCGATACCGGCATGGGCCTGGAGCGCGTCGCTGCCGTCATGCAGGGCACGCACGACAACTACCGCATCGATCTCCTGCAGGCGCTGATCCATGCCGCCGCCGAGGCCACAGGCACCGAGCCGGAAGGCCCGCACGCGGTCTCGCACCGTGTCATCGCCGATCACTTGCGCGCCTCGTCATTCCTGATCGCCGACGGCGTGCTCCCCTCCAACGAGGGCCGCGGCTACGTGCTGCGGCGGATCATGCGCCGCGCCATGCGGCATGCGCACCTGACCGGGTGCGAAGAGCCGGTGATGTGGAAGCTGGTGCCGGCGCTGACCGCCAAGATGGGCCAGGCCTATCCGGAGCTCGTGCGCGCCGAGGCGCTGATCAGCGAAACCCTGAAGCTTGAGGAGACCCGCTTCCGCCGCACGCTCGACCGCGGCCTGAAGCTCCTCGAAGAGGCGACCGCAGAGCTGCCGGCAGGCGGCGTGCTGGCAGGCGAAACGGCGTTCAAGCTCTATGATACCTACGGTTTTCCGCTCGACCTGACCGAGGACGCGCTCAAGGCGCGCCGGATGACGGTCGACGCTGAGGGCTTCAAGGCGGCGATGGCGCGCCAGCGCGCGGATGCCCGCCGCGCCTGGGCGGGCTCGGGCGAGGCAGCCACCGAAGCCTTGTGGTACCAGGTCCG
>ERZ795053.1066-NODE-1066-length-35186-cov-7.207765_pt1 | contig 35186 bp, 25 predicted proteins | sample MGYA00375137_ERZ795053 | MGnify/ENA primary metagenome ERZ795053 (study PRJEB30182, sample SAMN05720284) | activated sludge metagenome | isolation source: Anaerobic digester | place: Hong Kong | collected 2014-12-17 ...
ACCGGTTAATCTACGGTCGTGCACCCATGCACACTTTCAGTCGTACGGCCAATAATGCTAATCTTATTGATCTGAAGAAAGAGAACAATGTGTGGGTAAACCCAAAAGTAGCCAAACTATGGGATTTAAAAACAGGACAATATGTTTGGTTAAAGAATCAGGACGGCGTAATATCCACATATCCTATCAAGGTAAGAATAACCGAAAGGATACGTTGGGATTCTGTTTATATGGTTCATGGATTTGGTCATTCAAAAAAGGAATTGACCCGTGCCTATGGAAGAGGTGCCAATGATACCGAAATGATTACCAAAGTGATGATGGATCCTATTATGGGTGGGACCGGAATGAGAGGAAATTTTATTACGTTTTTAACTGAAAAACCAGAGGAGGTTGAATCATGAGATATGCAATGGCGGTAGATACCAAAAAGTGTGTGGGCTGTAGCGATTGTGTTGTAGCCTGCCAAACCGAAAATAATGTTCCCATTGGATTTTGTCGTGATTGGATCACAGAAACCGTGGACGGTTCATATCCCAATGTTGAGATTGAGCTTCGGTCGGAGCGATGTAATCATTGCGAAAATGCGCCTTGTGTGAGATGTTGCCCAACGGGTGCAAGTCATATAGTGGATGGAGGAGTAGTTTTGGTTACCCATGATGAATGTATCGGGTGTGGAGCCTGTATTCAATCCTGTCCTTACGATGCAAGATATTCTCATCCCGATGGATATGTTGACAAATGTACATTTTGTATGCATCGTGTTGAAAAGGGACAGTTGCCAGCATGTGTAGCAGTTTGTCCAACCAAATGTCTTTATTTTGGCGACCTGGATGATCCGAACAGTGATGTTTCCAATGCATTACGAAATAGAAAATATAAAGTGCTAGCTGATGAAGCCGGCACTAACCCGCAGATTTATTACCTTATTTAATCTTTGAAACAATGAACGAAGAGTTATTTATTAGCGGACGAAATATACCCAATATCGATCCATATTTGAATATCTGGCACTGGCAAATCCCAATTTACCTTTTCCTGGGAGGATTGGCTGCCGGTATTTTATTTTTTGCCGGCTTATTCACGGTAATGGGTAAGGAAAAAGAAATGGAAACTACTGTAAAATGGGCCACATTCCTGGTGCCTGTTGCATTGGTCCTCGGACTAATTGCATTGTTTCTTGACCTAAAACATCAGTTGTATTTCTGGAGATTATATACGGTTATCAGGCTTCAATCACCCATGTCGTGGGGAGCATGGACCCTGATGATCATCACACCTGTTTCATTAATATGGGCAGCTGCGTATATGAAAGAGCTGTGGCCCGGCTGGAACTGGAAAATGAAAATACTTGATGACTTTGATGCCTGGGTCAATAAAAACAGGAAATATGTAGCATGGGTCATGATGTTTTATGCGGTGATTCTAGGTATTTATACAGGGATTTTGTTATCTGCATTTAATGCCAGGCCACTTTGGAATAATTCGATTTTAGGACCCCTTTTCCTGGTATCAGGGATGTCGACTGGCGCAGCAACCATCATGTGGATGTCGAAAAGTCACTATGAAAGAAAGGTAATGGGCCGCATTGATTTATTGCTTATCACAATTGAATTGTTTTTGATAACACATATGATCATGGGATTTTTAGCCGGTCCGAGCGTCCAGCTTGAAGCAGCCAATTTATTCCTCGGTGGGCAGTTTACTGTAAGCTTTTGGGTATTTGTGATCATATTAGGATTACTATTTCCTGCTGCATTGGAAGTGCTTGAGTTAGCCGGGTATAAAGTACCAGTGGCAGTTCCGGCATTTTTAATTTTATTAGGAGGATTAATATTCCGATTTATTATGGTAGAAGCCGGACAAATAACCCGTTACCTTTATTAATACATAAATCATCAAACAATGGATAATAAAAATGATCATAGCAAAACATACTTCAATCCTTACTTTGGAGGTGTAATGCTTGGACTAATATTACTGGCAACCTTTTATATAACCGGACGGGGTCTTGGAGCCAGTGGAGCGGCTAAAAGCACAGTGGTCGCTGCCGTCGACAGGGTAGCACCCAAACATGCTGAAGAGTCAACCTATTATAGCAAATTTATCAGTGATGATTTGCATCCTATGAATACATGGCTTGTTTTTGAAGCTATAGGTGTATTAGCAGGAGCCTTTCTTTCAGGTGCCATTGCAGGCCGATTAAAAATAAAGACCGAACACAATCCTAAAATTACAAGAAGACGCAGGCTGGTTTTTGCTCTTATCGGTGGAATTTTGTTTGGTGTTGGTTCACAGATTGCACGCGGTTGCACTAGTGGAGCGGCATTAAGCGGAGCAGCTGTATTGTCATTGGGTGGTTTTATTACCATGATGGCCATTTTTGGATCAGCTTATGGATTTGCTTATTTCTTCAGAAAACTTTGGACTTAAAAAAATAGAATTATGGGACCATTAATTCCTCTTCATATTATCCCCGAAACCTGGAACCATGTTATAGCCGTTCTCCTGGGTATGGCATTTGGCTTCATTATGGAAAGCTCGGGATTTTCGTCATCACGAAAAATAGTTGGACTATTTTACGGATATGATTTTACTGTACTAAGGGTATTCTTTACGGCCACTGTGGTAACTGCAATTGGTCTGTATTATTTCAGTTACATGGGCTGGATTGATATGTCGTTTGTGTACATTCATCCAACTTATTTAACAGCAGCCATCGTTGGTGGACTCATTATGGGGCTCGGTTTTGTTTCGGGTGGATATTGTCCCGGAACCAGCCTGATTGGTGCTGCTATTGGCCGAATTGATGGGATTGTTTTCACCACCGGATTAATGATTGGAATATTCCTTTTTAGTGAAGCTTTTCCTGTTTTGGAAGGAATTTACGAGGGAACAGGTATGTTTGATGGCGATTTTTTGGGATATATAACCATTACGGAGTATTTTAATATTTCGCCGCACTTATTTATTTTTGGATTTACAGTAGTGGCTGTGGCTGCTTTTTACTTTACCAATCTTATCCGCAAAAGGGTTAAACCTGTTAATTATTAATTGATAAACTATGTCAAAGAGATATTTTATATTGGGAGCAGTGCTGATTATCGTGGCCTTTGGGCTGGTATTGCTTCCTGATTCAGTAAACAAAGACCAGGTACCTCCTGAAAAATTACTCAAAGAAATAATGAGTCAATCCAGGTATATTTCACCTGATTTAGTTGCTTCCCGAATGATAGATGAAGATCCCTCAATTTTCCTTGTGGATGTTCGAAGCGCTGAGGAATATTCTGCATACACATTGCCCGGGGCCTTGAATATTCCACTTGAAAACCTGCTCGATAATGAGTGGAAACCCTACCTGGAACAGACAGGTGTTGACGTGGTTTTGATTTCGAATGATAATTTATATGCAGAACAAGCATGGGTATTATGTACACGATCTGGCTATAAAAACATATATGTTTTAAAGGGCGGTTTAAATCAATGGTTTGCAGATATTATGCAACCTCAGATGCCTGCCCCTACTGAGCCTGCAGAAGCATTTGATTTATATACTTTTCGAAAAGGTGCAAGTAAATATTTTGGTGGTGGATCGGATGATCAAATGGTAACATCCAATAAGATTGAAAGTTTACCGGTTATTCAAAGAACAAAAAAATCTGCGGCAGCTGGTGGTTGCTAACTAAATATTAAATGATATGATTGAATTAACGAAAACCCGTAGGTTGACTGTTGCAACGATAATATTTGTTTTAATCATCCTGGTGGGCCTCATCACTTTTCGGCGACCTGACCATAAATATACCATCACTTCACAAGAGATGTTGACAATTGTTAATGCCCCCGATAATTTTATCCAGTTGAATGATATAAATAATAGTGCTTTAGTGCTTGTTGATTTACGTCAGGCCTATGATTTTAACAAGGGTACAATAGGGGATGCAATAAATATTCCGGTTTCGGATATACTGGATAAAGAAGTAATTAACATGTTAATTGATTGGCAAAAAGAGTCAAAAACGGTTGTCATTTTTTCTGATAATTTACAATCTGCTACAGCACCCTGGATGTTATGGAGGCAAATGGGCTATGATAACATTAAGCTTTTATCAGGGGGATTTTGTAAATATATATCTTCAAGATCAGGTATTGAAGGCGCAACCGGCGATAATATGACCGAAAAACCCGCTTTGGATTATGGGGAGTTTATTAAGAATGCTTCCGGAGGCCAGGAGGTCGTCACTCCCAATTCAACCATACAAATAAGCCCCATTAAAAGAACCAAAAAATCAGCAGCTGCAGGAGGATGTTAATCTGCAAATCATCTTACCTTTTAATCAGGTCATAAATATATTATCTTTCCTACGAAAGCGGAGATATCAACAAGATTATTAACAGGCTGTAAAAAATTTAAATCGCTGCAAATCAGCGATTTATTTGTTTTTAGATGTTTGTGTTTTCTCGTCTTGTTTTTAATTGCTATAATTATTGGTTTGTAATGTGCTGTATGTAAGCGTTTTGTAAAATTTGGTATAAACATTGAATAACGGTTTGCCGATAATAATAAATGATAGCAATCATCCGAAAAATGCGGAACGCTCGAACAAAAAATATTATTTTTCTCCTACTGTGGAACATACTGCTGATAACCCTTGTATTGCTTATCCAGGGGAAATCATTCGGACAGTATTATAATCCACCAACTACCTGGTCGTCGTTACTAAAGAATTGGTCGGTTAACCTAAACGGAGGCCGTACTTCATTTTTCGGAGATGTTAGTGTTTATGATCACGAGTTTGAGGAAAAGATGCGCAAAGATGGCTCCTGGGGATGGGGAGTGGAAATTGGTCGCAAATTTACACCCGTTATATCATTAAGTGTCCAATTTATGATGGGTCAACTGGCTGGTTCAAATTCCAAATCTCATTTCACATCCGACATTCAGGAGGTATCTTTCAATGGCAGTCTTGATTTATTAAATATGTTGATTCCCGGAAACGATGCAGGGCTGCATCCATATGTAAAAGCCGGGTTTGGGCAGTTTAATTTTAATTCCAGGCTCATTTATAATGATCCCGATACTCCTGATCTTACGGCTGAATCCAAATCACCCGAATTAATCGGACTTATTGGAGGCGGTGCTTACTATTATATTAGTAACTCATTTGATATCAACATGGAACTCCTGGGACGACGTATGAGTAACGACAGGATAGATGGTACAAATAACAGTAAGCACAATGATTACTACTCTTACTTTTCAATTGGAATAACTTTTAAAATAAATAACGTGCCTCGTGATACGAGATATTACAAACGGATGGGGATGAAATCACCCCTTATTCGAAGACGTTAAAGCAAATCAAAAACACACAAATCAAGGTAATTAAATAATAAGGTAAACTACAAAATTTTTAATCGTGAAAAAATCAAGTAAACTTCTGGTGTTTGCAGTTCTAATCGCTGCAATGATTATTCCCGAATACATTTCTGCCCAGTCCTGGGGGGGACGCAGAAAAGCAGGATTATGGGACAATTGGTCCATAAATGGCCATGCTGGTTTAACATCGTTCTTTGGAGATGTTAGTATCTATGACTCTGAAATCGTAGATAAATTCACCAAAGAAAGTGGTCCGGCGATGGGTGCCCTTTTAACAAAACACATCAATGAAAAATTTTCCGTATCAGGGCAATTACTATACGGAACATTAAAAGCTGCTAATACCAGCGGCAGGTCATTTGAATCAACTTTTATGGAGTATAATTTCCAGGCAAATGTGAACCTGGTAAATGTACTATGGCCATATAATATGTCGAAGTTGGGATTTAATGCCTATGGTGGAATAGGACAGTTTATGTTCAATACCACTTCTATTGTTCATACTGAAGGAAGCAATGAAACAATTCAAAGTAGCACAGCTGTGCCTGAATTTGTTTATTTCATGGGTATGGGTCTGTCATATAAAGTTAATCATCGGCTTGGAGCTACCATGGATATGGCCTTGCGTCAGGCACAAAATGATAAAATAGATGCCCTTGTTAAAAACGACAACTTTGATTATTATACATTGATAACCATTGGTATGACTTACTATATTGATAGTTTTAAAAACGGAAATCAATATTCACGCAGGGGAAAAAGCACAAAGGGAAGATTCCCGGGTCGTTTGCCAATGCGCCGCAGAAGGTAACCACTACTTATATATTTTTACTTTGATTACCACAGGAGTTTAAAACCTGTAGTTTATCCCTGTGAACCAAGAGAGATAGTAAGGATGATAATATACCTTACTATCGCTGTTTATAGGACTTAAGGAATATTTAAAGGTTGGTTCAAAATTGATGAGCAGCTTTTCTGTTAACTGGTAACCCAATCCTAAACCAAAGGTTGAATTCAAAATAAAGTTATTTAGATTGGAAGAACTTCCAATATCATATCTGTTTGATTCAAATTCAAGGTAGTTTTTATTTTGTACCAAATAGGCCGGCGACAAACCGCCTGAAAGATTTACACTAAATTTTTTATTCAGGATATGATATTTCATCATAAATGGGACTTCAAATAAATCGAAATTTTGTATAACTTTTACATTTAACGGATCAATTCCGGTTATTGAATCTTTAGGAGGGTTTAATTTACGAACACCAGCAGGCAAATCGTCAATTGTAAAATCAATTATACCACTTGAAGTATAAATACCGGATAATACCAAATCACCTTTGTTTTCAGAAAATTCCAGTGCATCTGTACTTACCTGTCCGATCCTTGAAAAGTACATCCCTGAATTAAAACTCCATCTGGAATTAAGGGCATAGGCTACATTAACCCCGCCAGCATATGAAAGTAATGATTCTTCACTATTGTTGTAATTATCAACATCATCGACGATGGATCCTACCGAATAATTTGTACTGATTTCACGATAAGAATAGGTTGGCGCAAATTGGGCTCCAATGGTCCATTTTAAAGCCCTGCTATCTGTGGGAGGAGTATAATAGTCCTCCCAATTTATATCCTGTTCCGGATTAATTTCAGTTTCTTTGGTATTACCCTCCGTTATGGCAATGTCATCAAATATCAAAACTTCGTCGGCATCCACTTCAATTTTATCCTCATCATTCATCACTATCACTGGTAATACAAGGATTTCAGCTTCGATAATATCAACTGGTTCGTTTTGATTTGCAACAGTTTTATCAGATTGCTCATCCGATATATGTTCATGAGATGCAATTATTACTTTCCTATCAATTTTATCTGTGTTGACATTTTGTTTGAATTGATCAGATGCTGCGCCATCTGTTTCAGATTTAAAAGTTTTATCCGGATTTTCTACCATACCTTCACTTGGTTGATAGTTTTCGGTTTCAATTATTGGTGGGTTTTCATTCCCCGTAAACTGGGGTTGGATTTGATTATAAGTAGCGAAGAAGTACCCTGCACCAAAAGCCAAAAGGATCAATACAGAAGCTGCAGCCCAACGGAATATTAAAATGGCTTTTTTTCGCTTCTGCCCGTTTAAACTACTGTCAAGACGGTCCCATGCTCCTATAGGCGCCCTGGGCTTGTAACCCGTCAGCCCGGTCTTAAACAGTTTGTCGATATTGTTGTGATCCATGTTCATTGAACATCCTTAATAATTCCGGAACTATAAAAGCGTTCCTTAACTTTTTTCTGTAAAATACTCCTTGCTCTTGCCAGGTTTGATTTTGAGGTTCCCTCCGAGATACTGAGCATTTCAGCAATTTCTTTGTGAGAATAACCATCAATCGCATATAAATTGAACACCATTCGGTATTGAGGTGATAATTCCCGGACCATTTCCAATAAATCTTCAAAGGATAAATCGCTTGTAACCCTTTCCGGTTCGATATCACTATTTTGTTCCAGATCATCGCCCACCGCATACAGCTGGGTTTGTTTTCTGAATTTCTCAAGTGCAGTGTTGATCATTATGCGTTTAATCCAACCTGCCAAAGAACCCTTGTGCTGAAACTGATCAATTTTTGTGAAAACCTTCATAAACCCCTCGTGCAGTGTGTCTTCAGCCTCGGTATAGTCTTTTGAATAGTATAAACAAACACCAAACATCTCATCCGAATAGAAACCAAAAAGCCGCTCCTGGGCTTTCCGTTTTCCGGCCTTGCAATCTTTGATTATGTCGTCAAGTTCAGCTTGATCCATCTGGTTTTACTGGTAAGTTTTGCGTACAGTAAAACAACTAAGATAGCAAAAAATTGTGTTTCAAAGAACAATCAATAGATGATGAAGGATTTGGAAGGGTTGCGTTAGAGATTTATAATTTTTTTAATTCGAACGCAACCTACCCGTTAATATTCCCATCTTAAGGGAAACACAATTTAAATTTTAATAACTAAAGGGAATACCTGATGAGTACAGTGAAGAAGTTAATATTAAATGCGAACAAATTTTTTGTAAAGATAGATCCACATTTTATCCTGTTGCTTTTGGTGATTATGTTTGTTGTGCTGTTGTTTGCAGCTGAAAATGTGGTGAAACTAACAATTATGCCTCAATAGCTTTTATTTTTAATGCCAGATAAAAAGTCTTCTTCTATGAAAAAAGCCCTGTCCAAATTTAGGTCAGGGCTTTTTTTTCAATTATTCGTGCTCATGATCATGCCCACCCTTTTTACAGCATGTAGGTAGTTTTTCATAGGCTTTAGGATCAGCTGGTAACTCGTCGGCATCATACCCAATTTCAGAAACGGCTTTGCGGATTTTTTCGGGGTCTGTTTTTGCGGTTTTATATTGAACTGTAAGGATTTTTGTATCTAAATCAAGGTTCACATATTTAATCCCTTTTTCAAATGACATATCTCTTTCAATTCGTTCCTTGCATTGTTCGCATTGTGCTGAGGTTTGAATTTTTATTTCTTCAACTCCCTTTGGAAGCTCTTTTTCAGCTTGCTGAGCAATTGCAGTACAGGCAAAAATGCTCATCAAAATTGTAATTGTTATTTGAAGTTTTTTCATTTCTTTTTTTTTGAATTAATTAAAACTGATTTTTATCCCGGCGTAAACTTTCCTACCCATAATTGGTCCCCACACTATTGAACTATCAAAATAGGGCCCAAATGGATCATCAGCTGCAATTATGGGGTCCTTTTGTGTAAAATTCGTTAGGTTTTCAGTCCCTACATAAAGATTCCATTTCTTAAAGTATTTGGTTATTTGGGCATTAATAATTGCATATGATGGTCCGTTTACAGGCCGCTGGTATTTAACAGGATTTGAACTGGTATTGGGCAATCTGGAATCCCCATTAAGTACAGTTGTAAAATCAAATTGCCATTTATCAAGATTGGTTTTATAAGAGAGGTTCAATAATCCCTTATAATGGTTTACCAGTGGTTCGCGCTCAAGCTTACCGTTGATGGTCATTTTTACATCATTGTAACGAAATGCGGCTACTACATCCAACCGAGGGATCAACTCATAACTAACCTCAATCTGGTAACTGTTGGAATACGATTTACCATCCAGGTTATAAATATTAATTTGGGTTACATTCCGGTCGCGGTCGATCACCATCTGATTAATAAAATCAGTGCGGTAAACTTCGGCGTTGATATTCAATTCACGGTCTGAAATATCCACTATTTGAGTCAGGTTTATGCCATAATTCCAGGCTTCTTCCTGCTGAATACCCGACTGAATGATCAGGTGTCGTGAACTTGCCAGCAAGTAGCTGTTTTCGGCTATGATATTTGGGGTTCGATATCCCTTACCGGCTGATGCTCTGAAAATTGTATGTTCAGAAATATTATATTTAACATGCAACCTGGGTGTATAAAATGTTCCGAAAATATTGTGAAAATCGCTTCGGATACCTAACAATACCGTCAAATTTTTCTCATTGGAATAGGTGTATTGAAAGAAAATTCCCGGAACCGTTTCAATACGATTAAATGCACTGTCGTTCAGCATTTCATTGTATTGATCATAATTAAAACTGGCACCAGTACTGTATTTATGGTGGTAATTTCCAAGCACTGATTGATATATCAGGTTCGCATAATAATTGCGCTCTGTGCCTGAATAATCATTCGTTCCAAAGTAGGAATCCTGATCATGCCAGGTGTATGAATTGATAAAACCCACACTGGTTTCTTCCTTCCCCTGGAAAACATAACCGGCTTTTCCCCAAACCTCATATCGCCTTGTTTTAATATTAATTCCGTAATAGGTAGGGATATCCGTATTTTCAGCAGGGTCAAAGCCTTCCTGACCACCCGTCCTGTCTTCCTCGAGTACTTTTATTCCAAACTGAGCCATACCATGATCACCTACATATTTCCACCTGTTATGAAAGTTAAACTGAGTAATAAGCGGAACATCCAGAAATGAGTCACCATTCATATCTACTTTGTTGTTCAGGTTCTCGGCATGACCAAAAATCATGGTCGACCATTTTTTATTCAATTTAAGTGCGGTATTAAAATTCCCTTCGGTTTTCCCTATGTGATTAGCATATGCATTCAGGTACAACTTTTCGGAGTCGTCCGGCTTCTTGTATTCCACGTTTATCTGACCGGTAACCGACTCATACCCGTTCACAACCGAGGCTGCACCTTTCGAAACCTGTATCGATTCCATCCACGATCCGGGAATATAGCCCAGCCCGTAGGTGGTTGACAACCCACGTAAATTTGGAAGGTTTTCGGTCATCATCTGTATGTATTTTCCATGCAGTCCGAGGAGCTCAATTTTTTTGGCACCCGAAACGGCATCACTATATGAGACATCCACGGAGGCATTTGTTTCGAAGCTTTCGCTGAGATTGCAGCAAGCTGCTTTTTGCAGTTCTTTACCAGTAATATTTTGCACGTAAAGCGGCGAAATTTGGGAAATAAAACTGCTATTCTGTTTGTCGTTTACCACAAATTCATCCAGCGTTTTAGTAGCAGAAAGAACAATGTTAACAGGTCCGTTAATTTCCCTTGTGTCAATTGTATCGTTCACAAATCCTACAAAGCTGGCCACAAGTATTGGGAGTACGTGATCGTGTTTTGGTAAACTAATTGTGAAGTTACCCTGCTCATCTGAAATGGTTCCATGCTGCGTTCCCGACCAATACAAATTTACACCTGGTAAAGGAGTTTTTTTACCTGATTCGTCCAAACTGTTAACATTACCAGATATATTTTGGGCATAGGAAATTGAATAAAAAACCAATAGCAAAGCAATTAAAATCAATGAGTTTAATTTCATAGATCTCTGATTTTTAAAATAAAATAAATTGATTATCTGCTTATGTTCCAGATAAAGCCTCACAAGATGTTTTTCTCGCAGATATCACAGAAAATGCTGATATATAAACTATCTTTCTGCGCAAATCCGCGGGATTAGCGAGGTTGTTTAATGGTATCATAGCGGATTAGCCTTTAAATAAAAATGTATTTGTATCAGAGGATAGCCCTGTTAAAAAAGTAAAAGATTGGGCTAAGCAAAATGTGAATGTGCTAATTTTAGCTGATGTATTTCGGTAAGAAGTTCAATTCCGTAGGTGGGCGGGGGATTATTTTTAGGAGCGAAACGTAATTCGTTTAACTGGCTTACAAGGCCATTTCTGTCAGAACTCAGTTCCGATTGGTAAGCTGCAATAAATTCAAAGGTTCTTTTTACTGACTTTGAGTAATCATATTGATCTGTTTTAAAAAAGGTATACTCGTTGTTGCAGCAATTATGATCCTTTTTGCAGGTCCTTTTATTTTCAGAATTTTCAGACTTGCCGGCTGAGCAACAGGCATGAGACTGATTTGCTTGACCAGGTTCATTTAAACAATGATAATTTTCAGTATGATTGCATTCATCACCTACCTCAAAAAATGATTGAGTTGTTTCTCCTGTACAAAAACAATAATGCTTATAAATATTAATACCACCTGTAGTAAAAACTACTACAAATGACAAAGTAATAAGCGTTATGTTTTGAATCAGTTTTTTCATCAACACAAAGATATGTTTTAACTGACGTTAAGCTAAATATATTGATATTTTATTGTTAAAATTATGTTAAAGCATGGGATGCAGAGTTTTATAATAAATGTCAAGGTAAGAATTGGGCGAATATTTATAATACTAATCATCGGTTAATTTGGACTTAATTATGCTTTCTGCTTTTGGTGTTCATGTAATTTTCCTAAATTTGAAAGCGATAAACATCAATCAAAAATAAGATTTCACAATGGAATTTAAAATATTAGATCTTAATCTTTCTGATGAGGGAATAGCCCTGGTTACCATAAACCGGCCTGAAGCAATGAATGCGCTTAATACCCTGTTTTTTCAGGAAATGGACCGAATGATCGAAAATCTGTCGGACAATCCACAGGTGAAAGTTATGATAATTACCGGATCAGGTAAGGCCTTTGTGGCTGGAGCTGATATTGCCGAAATGGTGAATAAAAACCAGCAAGAAGGTTCCGATTTTTCACGCACCGGTCAAAACACATTTCGCAGTTTAGAAAAGATGGAAATTCCTGTGATAGCTGCCATCAATGGCTTTGCATTGGGAGGAGGTCTTGAACTTGCCATGGGTTGTGATTTCAGGATTGCTTCATCCAAAGCCAAATTTGGACAGCCTGAAGTAAACCTTGGCTTGATACCCGGTTATGCTGCAACCCAGCGCCTTTCGCGCCTGGTTGGTTTGGGTGATGCGCTTTACCTGCTTATGTCTGCCGATATGATTGGGGCTGAGGATGCATTACGCATCGGATTGGTTCAAAAAGTTGTGGAACCTGAACAATTGATGGAAGAGGTAATGAAGGTTGCCAGGAATATTGCCTCCAAAGGGCCGCAAGCTGTTAAAAAGGTGAAGGCCGTTACGCGGAAAGGTTTTTTAATGGATTTCGACAAAGGAAGTGAATTGGAAGCTGAGGAGTTCGGAACCCTGTTTGGCAAAGGAAGTGAGGGAGAAGAGGGCATGAAAGCATTTTTGGAGAAAAGAAAGCCTGAATGGTAATTTTGAACCAGCTTAGTCATAAAAACAAACAGTATTTTAAATAAGAAAAATAAGATAGAAACAATGAATTACGACGAAAGATTACAAAACGTAACCGTTTTGGGTGCAGCAGGGAAAATGGGCAGCGGAATCCTGTTGCTCACCGCCATTGAAATGGCTGACCTGAGTTTGAAACCCGAAAACAAGGGAAAAACATTTTGCCTCAATGCCATGGATGTTTCACCGCAAGGGCTTTCGGGCCTGATGCGATACCTGAAAGACCAGGTTCAGAAAGTGGCTGAAAAGAAAACGGTACTCCTTCGAAAATTATATGAGGACCGTGCTGATTTGATTGAAAATGAAGAAATCATCAATGAGTATGTATTTGATGTGATGAATATTGTTAGACCGGTTACAACCATCGAATCGGCTTACAATTCAAACCTGGTGTTTGAAGCGATCATTGAAAACGAAGATCTCAAAACAAAAATCTTTTCACAAATTCATGAGAATAAACCCGGCGTTTGGTTTTTTACCAACACTTCTTCCATTCCAATTCATATCCTGGATGAAAAAGCAAAATTAAACGGGCAAATACTCGGTTTCCATTTTTATAACCCACCGGCTGTTCAGCGGCTTGTTGAGCTAATCACCATCAATACCAACAGTGATGAAATGGTTGAATTTGCTAAAACCTATGCTAAAAATCTGCGCAAAGTTGTTGTTACAAGCAACGATAAAGCCGGATTTATTGGCAATGGACATTTTATGCGCGATGCTCTTCATGGAATTCATGAAGCGGAAAGACTTGCGGGTGAGATGCCATTGGTAGAAGCCATTTATGCTGTTAACCAGGTTTCGCAGGATTTCCTTGTAAGACCCATGGGAATATTTCAACTAATCGATTATGTGGGAATTGATGTGGTCCGTTTTATTATGAATGTGATGAATCCACATTTACCCGAAGAAGATCTGCATAGTGATTTGCTCGACAAATTATTTGATATGGGTGTTAAAGGCGGACAAAATTCAGACGGATCGCAAAAGGATGGTTTCCTGAAATATGAACGCAGTAAACCGGTTGCCGTTTTTAATCCTGAAACAAAAGAATACGTAGGAATTGATCAATTGAAAGATAAGGTGGAAAGTTTTCTTGGTGGGCTCCCGTCAACATGGAATCCATGGAAAACAGTGAATTTCAGCAAGGGTCAAAAAGATGCCATGCTTGAAACTTATTTTAGCGAGCTACTGAATTTAAAAACCAAAGGCGCCGAATTGGCCAGAAAATACAACGCCCGTTCCAATGAAATCGGTAATTTCCTGGTTTCATCAGGAGTTGCCAACAATGCTGATGATGTAAACACGGTGATGTTAACCGGTTTTTATCATGCTTATGGCCCCATCAATCAGTATCTTAAATAATTTGATAACAGAAAAATAAAATACAATGAGCAAGTTAAGACGCAAAGTATATATGGCCGCCGGATATAACACCATCTCTCTCGGGACAGGCCGAAGCGAATTTAACCCCAAAAAGCCCCGACCGGGGATCGAACATTATATCAAAGAAGCAGGGCAGGCAACCTTAAGTAAAATTGGCGGTGCCAAAAATGTGGATGAAGGTGCCATCGGAAATTTTATGGCTTCCCGATTTAACAAACAGGGCCACCTTGCCGGATTCATCCCATATATTGATGAAGAATTGCAATACAAACCCTGCACACGTACCGAAGGCGCCTGTGCATCGGGAGCGCTCGCCCTGATGTCGGGTGTGAAATCGGTTTTGGCTGAAACTGCTGATGTTGTGCTTAGTGTTGGTGTGGAGGTTCAAAATACCATGAAAGCCATTTATGGTGCCGATGTACTGGCTGGAGCCGGTTGGTTTCAGAAACGGAAAAACGGACATGCCTACTTTTTCCCGGGCCAGTTCAGCGACCGCGCCAAAGCTTATTACGAAAAATACGGCATGGATTACGCCCGCAAAGGGATGAAGCAGTGGTTTGTTAACGCTGTTGAAAATGCGCGCCTTTGCCCCACAGCCCAGGAATATGAAAACAAGGTTGAGGACCTGGGAGGTTTGTACGACAAAATGGTTCCCAATGGAAAAGCCTTTGTGGATAGCTTAAATGTTTTGGATTGTTCCAAAGTATCGGACGGAGCTTCTGCCATTGCCATCATGTCGGAAGAAGGACTGGAACGCTGCGGTATACCCAAAAACCAGGCAGTGCAGATAGTTGGTTTTGCCCAGGTTGAAAGGAATATAACCAATGATCCACCGGATAAAACTGAACTTACTGCCATCAAAAAAGCAATCAAACAAGCCATGACTATGGCTGGAATCACAAAAGAACAGCTGGGTACAGCCGAGGTTCATGATTGTTTTTCAATCGCGGGTGTGTTAACTACCGAGGCTCTCGGATTTGCCGAACCCGGTAAAGGCGCTGAATTTGTGGCCAACAGAAATACGGCCCGCGATGGGATCATTCCTATCAACACAACTGGCGGATTGATTGGCTGGGGCCACCCAACAGGCGGTACAGGCGTTCATCAGGCGGTGACCATCTGGGAGCAGCTTACCGGTAATGCCGGCGAAGCGCAGATAAACATGAAGCCCGAAAAACCATACGGAATGACCATCAATATGGGTGGTGACGATGTTACAGCCGTGGTGATTATTTATAAGCGCGGGGATTTGTAAAAGATTTGAAATTTTAGATACTAGCACCTGGTGGTTTTGGCTGCCGGGTGTTTTTTTTGTTTCTTGCTACTTGCTACTTGCTACTTGCTTCTGGTTGCTGGTATGTTTGGGATAGGTGATTGTTGTTCTTCTAACTTTATCACTTAAGTTCACTTTTTAACTTTAGCTCACGCATCAACTTTAGTCACTTTAGTTCACTCTTAAACAATAGTCACTCCTCACTTTAGCTCACTCAAAATCTACCTGGTAATCACCCGCCCCAACTGGCTATTGATAGATTTGCTGATTGCTTTCAGTTCCTGCTGTTTTTTGAGCAGGATTGGGATATCTTCAAAGTTCTCCTCTTGCTGTGCAAGTTTTATCTCCTCCTGGTTTTCTGAGATCAACTGCTCCACTTTTTTGGCTTTAAACGATAATACAGCATTTACCACTGCAATTTTAAGCTTTTCTGCTTCGGTGGTAACTTCAATCCTTGCCACCGATTCCCATTTGGGGCTCAGCTCGTAAGGGGAGGTGAGGAGGTCAATGGCCTGGTTGGCCAAATCTCGACTGGCATGATTGATAAAGAATTTCTCGTCAGGAAGTGCTTCTTCGGTAGTCATTTTTTGGGTATAAGAATCAAAGATCTTTTGATATATTTCATTGTGAAATTGAATCTCATCCTGGGCAAGGTCGCCAACGATAAATTCAGCCACCTTAACCGGGATCATCACTTTTTCATTGTCCTCATTCAGGTTTTCAAATTCGATGGTTTCGTTTCCATAGTTTAGCAGAAGCCTGATTACATCACGTTCCTGAAAGGCAGTGTCATTCAGTTCAACCTCAACTTGTTTTTCCTGTATAAACTCCGGAACCTGAACTGGCTCATCGGGAATTTGCTGGTCCGTTTTTTGACGAAACCGCTTACGCAGTAATTTGTTAAGTTCATTCATCAAGGTTTGCTCCGCCATCTCCATCATCACCGAACATTCACGAACATAAACCGAACGGGTAATCTGGTCAGGGATCACCGAAATGGTTTGAACGATCTCCTTGATCAACCCGGCTCTTTTCACCGGGTCGTTTTGTACATCTTTTAAAAGGATGTCGGTTTTAAACCTGATAAAATCCTTGGCTTGCGAGGTTATAAATTCTTCCACTTCGATGGAGCGGTGAGAACGAACAAATGAATCGGGGTCCTCGCCATCGGGAAACATCACAATCTTGACGTTCATGCCCTGCTCCAGGATCATATCTATTCCCCGGAAACTTGCTTTTATACCGGCTGCATCGCCATCATAGAGGATGGTGATGTTGGGGGTGTAGCGTTTGATCAGCCGGATCTGGTCGGTGGTGAGCGAGGTACCGGAAGATGCCACCACATTTTCAAATCCTGCCTGGAAAAGCGAGATCACATCGGTGTAACCCTCAACGAGGTAACAATTGTCCTTTTTGATGATGGCATTTTTAGCGAAATAAATGCCGTACAAAACCTGGCTTTTATTGTAAATATCCGACTCAGGTGAGTTGATGTATTTCGCTTTTTTCTCATCCTTTTTCAGGATGCGGCCCCCAAAGCCGATCACCCGCCCCGACAGGTTGTGAATAGGAAAGATAACTCTTCCGCTGAAACGGTCAAAATGATTTCCGTTTTTTTCGATGGTCAGGCCTGCCTTTACGAGGAACTCCGTTTTATAACCGTTTTGCCGGGCATTTTGAGTAAAGGCGTCCCATACGTCGGGGCTGTAGCCCAACTGGAATTGCTCAATGGTGTGTTCGCGCAGGTCACGGTCTTTGAAATAACTGAGCCCAATGGATTTACCTTCTTCGGAATTAAAAAGCTGATCCGAAAAATATTTCTGGGCATAAGCAGAAGCTGCATAAAGGCTTTCCTTTTCGTTCATAGCCTCGATCTGCTCCGGCGTTTGCTCCTCTTCCTCTACCTCAATATTGTACTTCCTGGCCAGGAATTTTAGGGCCTCCGGGTAAGTGTAATGCTCGTGCTCCATGATGAAATTAACGGCATTTCCGGCTTTGCCACACCCGAAACATTTATAAATCCCTTTGGCCGGTGATACGGTAAAGGAAGGCGTTTTTTCGTTGTGGAACGGACATAATCCAAGCAGGTTCACCCCCCTTTTTCGCAGGGTAACAAATTCACCTACAACCTCTTCCACTCGGGCGGTTTCGATGATGGTTTGTATGGTATCGCGGGGGATCATCTCAAGGGCGAAATTACGAAAAAGGAAACTTAGTTTGAAGTTCGAAGTTTGAAGTTCGAAGTTTTGTTCAGCCCGCCTCCGCCGGTTGGCGGATTCGGGCGGGAGTTCAGCGTTTATCTTACAACCATTTTTTTAGTGCAGGAATAATCTCCGGCGGTGATGTTGTAAAAGTAAATTCCGGGTTGTAAATCCTCACCGGAAACATTGATTTTGTTTCTGCCTTTGTTTCCTCTCAAATTTGATTGATAAACCAATTGCCCGGCAGGGTTGTAGATTTTTAGAATCAATGTGGCTGGGAATGCCAGGTTTACTGAGATCGTTGATTTTTTGGAAAATGGGTTGGGAAAGTTCTGGTCTACCTGAAATTTATATCCAGATATTTTGGAGTTCTGAACACCAACAACTTCATCTTTAGGTAAATTAACAAATACCATGGTATTATAAGAATATGGTTCAGGTGATCCCTGACCTACAATTCCGGGTTCAACATCTGTCATAAATGTAAAATATATGTCAGTTTCTGTTCCAGCTATCAAGGAAGGATAAACACATTCGGAGAATTGACCATAAGGTGGTCCTGTCAAATAATGATAAAACTGTTCCCATGTTTGACCATTTGTCAAAGATGTTCTTAACCATAATCGGCGATAATTCATCCAGCCATTATGATAATTTTCAGTATAGGATGAATAAATAAAGAAAAGCCTGCCCAGTTCATCACAAACTATTTGGGGCATACTTGAAAGTCCAAGTGAAAAATAATAATATAAGGGGGGAATAGGTTCACTAATAAATGAAATTATACTATCTCCATCAATATCCTGGGTCCAGCCAATCAGTGTTTTATCAGGAATTAGCTCACTATCAGGATGCCCATAGGGATTTAATGAGTTTTTATTAGAAGAAAAAACGGGATGATCTTCATTCCAATAACCAACACCATCTGTCATTTTATCATACTTCCATGTTAACTGAACAGTGCTGTACCATGTCTTTATTATTCCAAATACAACATGGGCTTTGTTATTTTGATCTATTGTAATATCAATAGCCCCGTCAACTGCATAAAATGAATCTGTATCAAATGTTGGGTTTACCATATCGTATGGATGATCCCAAATTATTGTTTTTGTAAATGTTTGCCCGCAATCAACTGATTTCATCAAAAATAGATCGTTTACATAAGAACCCACCACAAAGGCAACCACATTATCTTTTGGTTCTGCAAATGCATAACAATCAGGTTTAAACCCTGAATAAAAACTACTATCCATACCAAAAAGCTGATGGTTAATAATATCCCATGATTGACCCTGATCTGACGATTTTGAATATAGAAGTGCTCCATTCATATTGTTAAATAATTGTCCCCCATTTTCCAGTGGTTTGGTAAGAGCTATTATATAAATATTCTGATGATTTTCGCCGCCAGTAGTCATTTTGGGCCATAATAAACCTTCGTAGTTTTCAGGTCCTGTAAATATGGTTTCCTGCCATATTCCTGTGCCTTTTTGTTCTCTTGTGAGAATTGTTAATCCCTCTACACCGGATGAACCTGTAGTTAAATGAGAAATTACAAGTTCACCGGATGATCCAAGGGGTGCGTAATTTCCCCACCCACTCCGCATTGACTCTAATCTTTCCAATGGCCATTCACCCCATTCCGTTCCGTTATAATAGTTATATCCGGTACCGCGATCAAAATAGCCTCCCATTTCATCAGCACTGAATGTCCATGCCGAACCTATCGTTCCGTCATCAAATAAATAAAGGTGATTTGGGCAAGATGCATTACTTTGCAGATCATAGCGAGTCTCTCCTAATATTATTTCTTCAGGCTCCAGTTTTTGTGAAAATCCAATAAAGGGTAATATCGTGAATAAAATAGCGTGTAAAAATATCTTCATGAGCTTTTATTTAATCACCAGTTTTTGAAAACTTCTGCCATTTTCTGTTTCGAGGACCAGGAAATAACAGCCGGGATTTAAAGTCGATACATCTATTATTTTATGAGTGAATTTTTGACTGAGCTGCACCATTCCGGAGTAATCATAAATGGAAATTGACGTAACCTGCACGGTGGTGTTTATTGTAATTTTGTCTTCAGCAGGATTTGGGAAAACTTGAACCCTCATTTCCTTAGCCCCTGAAATTGATGTTCCTACCCACAAAAAATAAAACGGTTCACACGGGTCGGAATCACCAAAATAGTAATGTGCATTAATATAATATTCATAATAACCCGGGGTAAAAAGCGTATCGCAAAAACTATAATCCGGTGTTTCGGCGATCAACGTACCATCTCTGTAAATTTTAAAATACTCAGGTGCAATACAGGCCTGTGTGGTCCAGCCGAAACAAATAATGGAATCGGCCGGCGGGAATGTTACGGAAATACCGGAAGGTTCCAGGCCCTCAGGAGCCGGTATTGTAATATTATCACCAGGAACCGGCCAGGTTTCAATGTTTTCATTAAAAATCGCACTAACACTGAATTGATATTCAACTTCCGGATAAACCGAAAGGGTCGTTTGTTGTTCTGTAACATTGGCAATTATATCATCATTCAAATAGATATTCCAGCTTTCCGGTGGCTGGCAACAAGCTGTTTGGTCCCAGGTTATTGTCAGATCAAGGCAATCAAAAGCATACTGAATATTATAAGGTGAACACATCGCTTCCAACGTTAATTCCACCCCAACAGTTGGAGAAGCCACATTTGGAATAGTAGAAAATTGAATTTCGGCTTCATATGGCCAGGGGCATGGATACAATCCGGTCGCATCAAAATGCACCTCTACTTCTTCGGTTTCACCGGGATTAACCGTACCGGATACAGGTTCGATATTTATCCATTGATATGTTTCTGTTAGTTCAACGGCCCACAACCATTCACCCTGAACGATGCCGCCAAGGGCACAAATACCGTCCGCAATATTGGTGCTCACAAATAAGCCGCCGGAACCATTGTTCAAAGATCCGCCCAGTATTTCGTTCATATCGGCAGTGAAGCTTGCCAGTTGTAGTGAAGGAACCTGGTAAAGATGAATAACATGTGTTTGTGCACCAACCGAACCATAGGCCCACAAGAAGGGCCCGTCGGGGCTACAATTGTCGAAAGCCAGGCCGGTATAAACAGGATTTTCGGGTGGGAGCGGAGTGCTGCTGATCAGGGCACCACTTGCGTCAAATGCCATTAGATCTGAATTCCAGCTTGTTCCGTAAAATACATTATCAATTGGATTATAGGTAATGGTACTGACATTTCCGGGAGCGGTAAAAGTGCTTACCACATACTGAGCAGCCAGGTCGAGGCAGGTTATGGTAGTAGAGCCATCGCAGCCATAAAAATAATAACCATCCCATGCCAGGTCATCATATCCGCCCACGGCAAGCATTTCGATGAATGTTCCGTCAAATGCATAGCGGCGAATAAAACCAAAAGGATCCGTCGTGTAAATGAATTCATCATCGCTGGCAACACCTTTTTCCATGGCAGTTTCCTGAAGCGGCACCTGCGAGATCAGATCGAAAAAGTCATCTGCATTATTTCCGTTTGAAATTTCAATTTCGGCAGACCATTGCACCGGCGCATCTCCCGTATTAGTTAAAGTCAGAATTTCTGTTTCTGTGGCATTGGGTTCAATAACTACATTTAGGCTTATAGGATCCACAGCGAAATTTCCACAAATAAGCTCAAGGTCAGCATTGGTGGCAATTCCGTCCGGGAGATCAATGCCATAACTTGTTGGAGGGCTTCCGGGGATATTGAATGTAATTGTATAATAGCCGGCCGGAATATCATCAATTTCATAATTTCCATTGATGTCTGTTGTGTCGGCATATATGCCGACCGAAACGATAACGCCTTCAAATGGAGGTCCTCCAATACAGCCGACATAACCATAAACTGATGCCTGACCGAATGAATTATTGGTGAATAGAAAGAATAAGCCAAAAATTAAAGGAATGGTTTGGTATGTTTTCATGACTGGAAATTTAATACCCCAAATGTAACAAAAACTAAAGTTTTATACAAGGAATAATATCCGGATTAAAAGGGGGAATATATGATCTGTAGGTGGTTTCAATATGTGTTTTGTTAAATTGGAAACTGTTTCGGCCTGATGGGACGGGATTGTATTTTGTCATATATCTCTACGCACCTTTTGTCCCTGACAGGACAATTTAATTAGAAAAATAGGGTACCTGGTAAATTTCTGAAATAGTTTTAAATGCCAATCTACTATGATACCACTAAACAAAATTTCTCGCTAATCCCGCTGACTTGCGCAGAAAGGCTGTATATATATCAGCGTTTTCTGCGATATCTGCGAGAAAAACATCTTTAAAGGCTTTATCTGGTACATAAGCGGATAATCAATTAGTTTTAATTTTGAATAATTACACATTTAAAAATGGTATTCTCCCTGGGGATTTTTTGCCTGGTTGGCCAGCCCCTTTAATGGCTGAAGGTGGGTGGAATTTAATTGAAGAAATAATTCAAGTCCCGTAGGGACGGCATCCTTATAATAATGATAAATCAAGAATAAGAGAAGTCCCCATGCGAACTTAGTGAGAAACCTTTGCGCTCTTATCGGTAAAAAAACATTTAATCCCAATAATGCATGATGAATTAACCGCAATGTTCGCCATGAAGGCGCGAAGGACGCTAAGATGGTGAGTTAAGAAATACCTTTGCGAACTTAGCGAAAAAACTTTGCGCTTTTAGCGGTTAAAACATTGAGTACACCTGGTGGCAATAATATAGAAAGTCCCGGAAGGATCGAAACCGCAGATTCTCTCCAATTCATAATAAATTAAACGGATTTAGCAACAATCAGCGGATGATCAATTTCTGAAGCAATGAAGTCTCTGAAGTTTCTATCCTCAAAAAATATAATCCTGACTCATAACCGGAAACATTCATTTCATGCAGATCACCTGATGGATTTTCGCTTAACACACATTTTCCCAAATGATCATACAATTCAACTTTATTGATAATCATTTCTGTTTGGATAAATACTTTGTCGGATGCCGGATTGGGATAAATTGTTATGCCTTGAACAGAATGCTCAGCCGATCCCGTTATTACTACAGCGTTCGAAGGTCCGGATTCCCCGAAATAATAAATGGCCGTTACGATGTATTCATACAATCCCCATTCAATGGGTACTGGGCTGCTCACCGCGCCCACGAGATCGCCATCGCGATAAAGGTTAAATCCATCCGGGTCAAGGCAACCGGTAGGCGGGTCAAAGACCAAATAGGGATCACCACCAATAAATTCAATGTGGAGGTTTGTTGGGCCGAGGTTTTCAGGCATCTGAACTTCAACTTCTTCAGCCGGTGAAGGCATACTTTCGTCTACGCCAAACATGGCAGTGATTTCATAGGAATAAGTTGTTTCTGGTACGAGTAAAGCATCAGTATAAAATTGCTCTGTGACGTTTGCAATTAAAACATCATCCCGGTAAATGTTATAACTATCTGGATCAGGACCCCCTGCGGGAGTCATTTCCCATGATAAATTCAGATCGGTGCAGTTTGCTGAAATTTGCAGATTGTCGGGGTGATAAATAGTGCTGTAAACCGTGAGCATTACATCCACCACCGGAGTTCCAACATCAGGTTGGGAAGTGAACTGAATTTGGGCCTCATAAGCTCCTTCTTCCAGGTCGGTGCTATTGAATTCCACTTCAATATCAGTATTTGAACCGGCCGCAAGTGTACCTGAGTTGGGTGAAATATTCAACCAGGTTTGAGAATCGCCCATGTCCAGGCCCCAGATGAACTGGTTTTGAACCAGGCCTCCCAGGGTCCATTTGCCATACTCGAGGTTCGCCTCCATAAATAAACCACCAGCGGGATTATACAAGGTTCCGGTAAGTTTCTCGGCCATGTTGATGGTAAATCCGGTTTCAATTCCGGAGGGAAGTTGCATCTGGATAAGGTGATTTTGTGAAGTACCTGTTTGCCCGTAGCCCCAGAGATAAGGGCCTCCCGGAGTGGAGTCATCATATGCAAATCCGTAATAATTTTCACCTACAGGCCCGGTATTAAAGCTACCAAGTGTATTTCCCGATTTATCTATGATCGTTACCGGATCGCTCCAGTTGTTTACATAAAAAGCATCTGTGTTTTCGTTGTAGCTGATCGCCCTGATATTGACAGGAGAGGTGATTGAACTTACTAATGTTTTATTCTCAAAATCCATTTCAAACAAAACGGGAATTCCAGCGGAACCATAAAAATAGGTGCCATCATAGGCGAGGTCGCGTAAACCAACTACACCCGGAATGGTAAATGTTTCGAGGAGGTTTCCTTGAAGATCATATTTCAAAATTTGCGCACCGTTCCATTTAGTTGTATAGATACAGGTTCCATCCGATTCAATACCGGCTTCGCCACCACCACCACTCACCGGGTACTGAAACTGAAGATCATAAAGATCGTCGGAGTTATTGCTAATCACAACCGAGGCCGACCAGTACAGTTCTCCGTCACCATCGTTTTGGATGTTCAATGTTTCTGTTGTAATTTGGTTTTGTTCCAGCTCAACTTCCAGGCTGAGAGGATTTACATTTATTTCAGGATGGGTTAACTGAAAGTTTTGAGTCAGCAATTCATCTTCTTCAATGCTAACCGTTGTAGTTTCAACATTATAACCATCTTTGGAGCAGGTAACATCATAATCCCCCACATAAATATTTTCAATCAAATAGATCCCACTGGAACCGGTTGTAAATTCATAATTGGTAAAATCGCCTGCCATATAAATAGTGGCTCCATCCACGGGATCACCTCCCGTGAGATGTGAAACCATTCCACCAATGGCTCCAAAAGCGGCTTCACCCACCATTACCATATAGTCTTCAGCTTCTCCGTAGCTATAATTATTACAAGGGTCGGATGCGGAATTTTGCCAGTTGGTGCGAGCCCGCATAATATGCAATCCGGGCTGAGCATCGGCAGGAATTGCAACAGAAGCTGTGTAAAGAACTCCAACTTCCTGCATCACATAATCGATGAGCACTTTTTCATCCGAAGTAAGAATAAAGTCATCATTGAAATCAATCCAAATGGTAACATATTGATCGGCATAACCGGTTTGCATGAAGCAATCATATGAATTTCCGGGTAAAAGAACGGCCGGCCCTAACTCCAGGTACTCACTCCATCCGTCGTAGCCGGTATTATCGGCGCAGTTTGAATTGTAATTCTCAATTTCGGCAATGGCAAAATCAGTAAATCCATCGCCCATGGAGCATCCTGTTCCGTATTCGGGAATACATAAATTACCTGATTCGGGAACCGGTTTTTCGGCCAGTTTTTTGGTATCCCAATCAGGAAGCAAAGTTCGACTTTGATTTTGGGCTGATACATTTATATATATAAACAAGCATCCCAGAATTACGGAAAGAAGCGTTGACTTTAATTGCATGGAATTCAGAATTTACCCGGAGTAAATATACAAAATAATAAAACAAGTAAGGCCGCTTGTCATTCGACAAGCGGCCTTACACTATTTTGAATCAGGATGAACGGATCATCCCTGTTTCATTTATTTAACTGCAATCTTCCTGAGGGCAATGCCTTGTGAAGTTTGGAGCTTAATGTAGTAAATACCACGCTCAAACTCACTAACATTGATCTGGAAGTTACGTGAATCAACATTTGTTGAGAATACAACCTGACCAGCATTGTTCAATACTTCATAAGAAGCTACATTGTAGTCGGATTTAACATTTACAACATCTGTTGCCGGATTTGGATACATCTGGAATTCGTCTGAATTCAGTTCGTTTACTCCGGTAATTACCAGTACGTAAGCTGCATCTGATTCAGGACCTTCACCAAAGTAATACTGAGAAACTATGTAATATTCATAGAAACCTGCTCCCAATCCATCATCAACATATGATAATTCAGTAGTGGTTGCAACGTAAGCACCATCTCTGTATACATCATACTCATCCGGAGTAAGACAGCCTTCAGGAGCTTCCCATACTAAGGTTACCTGGTTCAAGCCAGTTTGTGTAGCTTCAGGATTAATTGCTTCAAGATCGTCAGGAGTTGCAACAGTGATCATGAATGGTGATGAAGGTTGTGACTCTTCACCTGCATAAACTGCTGTTACAGTATAAGTATACTCAACTTCAGGATCTACCATTTCGTCAGTATATTCCATGGTTGTAGCATCTCCGATGAATTCACCATCACGGTAAACTTTCCAGCTATCCGGATTACCACCGGTTGGCATATCCCAGTTCAGCATTACGTCAGTACATTCTGCCATACCACTCAGGTTAACTGCCGGGATCAAACCTTCAACAGTCATGGTAACATCAACAACCGGTGAACCTACGTTCGGGTTGGTTGAGAATGAAATGGTTGCCATGTAAACACCTGGTAACAGGTCAGTAGCATCAAAATTAACGTCCATGGATTCAGAACCACCACCTGTAAGTGTACCACTTGTTGGAGTAATTGAGATCCATGATTGAGCTTCGGTTAATTCCAGAGCCCAGAGGTCAACGTTTTGAGAGGTTCCGAGGAATGCCCACATACCAGCCTGGATATGATCGTCGATTGATAAACCACCGGCAATACCGGTTCCAACAGCTGCAACTGTACCTACATCAAAGGTAAGTCCGGTTTCGCCACCAGCAGGTAATTGCATTTGAACGAGTTCATTCAGTGTGGTTCCATCCTGAGCATAACCCCACAAGTATGGTCCGCCATCGCTGTAACCATCCCATGCAAAGCCATAATAGCTTGTTGCAAATGGTCCGCAAGCAAAGCTGCCTAAGTTAGCACCTGCCATGTCAAATTTAACAATGTCAGAGCCCCAGTTATTTGCATAGAAATTACCATCGCTATCCACTGCAATAGCCCTAACTTCAGTAGGAGCAGTAAATGTACTGATCATAGTTGCGTTGGCAAGATCCATTTCAAATACAGTTGTAGAAGCAGCGCCACCGTAGAAATATGTTCCGTTGTAGGCAATGTCACGACAACCTGTAGAACCGGCAACTGAAATTGTTTCAACCCAGGTACCGTTCATGCTGTAGCGTTGGAATTCACCAGCACCATTCCACATAGAAGTATAGATATATTGTCCGTCAGTTTCAATACCGGCTTCACCGCCACCAATACCAACAGGAACATCCCAGATCAGGTCGAACATTGCTTCGTTGTTGCTTCCACCGATAATACTCAATGAAGCACTCCAGCTAAGGTCACCGTTTCCTGGGTTATTAATATCAATGGTTTCTGTTGCCATTTGATTAGGCTCAAGTGTTACACTGATTGAAGTAGGATCAACATTGAATGCAGGAGCTGTTAGTTCAAAGTCCTGTGTAGCTGTTACACCTTCTTCAATGGTTACATCTGCTGATACACTGTTGTAACCGTCTGCAGAACAAACTGCTGTCCAGTCACCAACCAGGATATCTTCAATCAGATAATATCCATCTGATCCAGAGGTTCCTGTTCCAAATGCACCAACCTGGATGGTTGCACCTTCAATTGGATCACCTGAACCAACTTCAGTTACGTAACCTTCAAGATTACCATATGCAAATACTGGATATCCGAAGAATGCCATTACTGAAGCAACTCCCATTGAGTATCCTGTTGCACCGTCATCCAAACCAGTGATTTCGTGTGAAGCACCAACAGTTTTATAATCACCTGCATCGTAAGCAACGCCGGTATAATAACCAACTGCTGAATTTTCCATTACATTTATAGCAGGAGCAATAGCTTCAAGGTGGTCAATCCAGTTGTTTTCACCAACATAACTCCACTCGAAAGCTGCCCAGTAGCTATCAATACCTGTAACAGTTGCCAGGTCGCCACCACCATCGGCTACACCGTTGATGTTGAAATACCCGTGCAACGAAGTTGCTGCATCATAAGCCCATGTATCGCCACCTTCCATATAGAGGTTTCCTCCATACGTATCTAGCCAGGTAGTAATTACAACAGCATCTGATTCTGTCAGGGTATAGTTGTTAGCAAAAATACCCAGCATCAGGAATACAGTTTGAACTTGCTCATCCAATGGATAACCGTTAATAGAGGTTGTATATTCAACCAATCCGCCGGGGAAGAATCCCTGGATCACATCCACGAGTTCTGCGTTTGGAGTTGGATCAAGATCGATAACAACAATGATACCTTCCAGATCTTCCAGTGAGAAGTCCTGAGTAGTTGTTGTTTCAGCCATCACATCAACGTTTGCTGTTTGTGAAGCAAAGAAAGGAGCTGTAACTTTCACGTCGTAGTTTCCTGCTTCTACTGTAAAGCTGTATGACCCGTCAGCTGCAGTGGTAGTTGAAAACTCAGTTCCAACCAATACAACAGTTGCACCTTCAATAGCTGCACCACCGTTAGCTGCGGTTACAGTACCATCAACAATCCCATACATGATAGGCATTGTAATATCCACAGTTTCGGTATTACCTTCAGTAACAGTTACTCCCGAAACAGTTGTAGTTTGATAACCATATAAAGTAGCCACTTCATCATATGTTCCCGGATATACCTGGATGGAGTAGTTACCACTTGCATCAGGATAACCGCTGTAAGGTCCTACTTCAACAAGTACTTCAGTAACATCTCCGATATTGTAAGGAGCAGAACCATCAAGGGTAATAGTACCCTCAACATATCCCCAATCGAGGTTTCCAACAACCATAGTTACAGGAACAGTTACCGTTCCGACGTCAGGATCTGACATGAAATGAATGTTGGCTGTTTTTACAGTACCAGGAATAATATCGGTAGCATCGAATGAAACAGTCATTTGATCAGCATTGCCTGGATCAACATCACCAGAAGTAGGATCGGTTGAAATCCAAACCGGACCGGCAGGGCCTAACTCGAGTGCCCAGAGATCAACGTTTTGAGAAGTGCCCAGGAATACCCACAAACCAGGAACAATCATATTGTCGATGGCCAATCCACCAGCAATACCAGTTCCTACAGCAGCAACAGTACCTACATCAAAAGTAAATCCGGTCTCTACTTGTGTAGTAAGATCAATTTGAACCAGTTCGTTCAAAGTTGTACCATCCTGTGCATAACCCCATAAGTAAGGAGTTCCTGGCGTGCTGTAGTTATCATATGCAAAACCATAATAACTTGTAGCAAACGGACCGCAAGCAAATGAACCAAGGTTAGCACCTGTCATATCGAACATGGTGATGTCTGAACCCCAGTTATTGGCATAAAACAGATCGTCATTTTCATTATAGGCAATTGCACGTACTGCAGTAGGAGCAGTAAATGTACTTACCATTGTAGCAGTACCAAAGTCCATTTGGAAGACGGTAGTTGTCGCAGCGCCACCATAGAAATAAGTTCCGTCATAAGCAATATCACGACAGCCGGTTGATCCGGCAACAGTGAATGTTTCCATCCAGTTACCTGCTGCATCGTATTTCTGGAATTCACCGGCTCCATTCCACATGGAAGTGTAAATGTATGTTCCGTCGGTTTCAATACCGGCTTCACCACCACCAATACCAACAGGAACGTCCCAGATAAGATCAAACATGTCTTCGGTTCCGTCGGTCAGCATTTCAAGCTGTGATGACCAATGTAACATACCATCGCCATTGTTGGCAATATCAATATATTCGGTTGCCTGTGCATTAGGATCAATGGTAATACTAATGGAGGTAGGGGTAATGTCCATAGTAGGAGCAGTCATTGCAAAGTCATACTGTGTAGTTGCACCAACGTTAATGGTAACAGTACCACTCATTGGGTTGTAACCATCTTTTGTACATGAAATTGCCCAGTCACCGGCTAATACCTCTTCAATCAGATAATAACCATCTGATCCTGAAGTAGTGGTGTAAGATCCATTATTCACAACGATGCTAGCGCCTTCAATTGGAGCACCACCGGTATTTTCAGTTACATAACCTTCCAGATCGCCATATTCAGCTGCAACTACGTGGGCAGTAAAGTCACACATATTACCATAAGTAACGGCATCACATGATCCGGCAATTCCTGATAACCAGTTGGTACGATATCTCAGGATATAATCTCCTGCAGGTGCAGTAGCTGGTATTGAAATGGTAATTTCATAGTTGGTATTAGCTGTAGTACATACAAAATCATCAACCAGGTGTTCGTCTTCATCCAGGAAGAGGTCATTATTCCAGTCAACCCAAACATCCAGATAAGTGCTTGAATATCCAGCTTGAACCGTTAAGGTATAATCCAATCCCGGAAGGAAAGTATGTGACATATCAGTAAAGTCATGATACCATGCATATGGAGTTCCGGCGCAATCAATTGCTACATCATTTACATCCGCCAGATCCCAGTAGATCAAACCATCACCGAAATCACAACCTGTAGAATACAAGCCATCAAGACAAAGGCTGGGTTCGATATTCTCAACCATTTTGGTTTTACAGTCATTATCCGGATTTTCATCACCGGTCATATCAGTACAAGCAACAATTTCGTACGTGCCATAAGCTGACAGATCAACTGTAGTTCCAAAAGTATGTTCGTAAGTTTCACCACTGTTCAGGGTAGTTGAAACGCTTTCCACAACAGGAGTTCCACCATCGAAAGTAAAGGAAACATCAAAATTGGATTGTGGGTTGGTTCCATAGTTTTTAACCATGATGGTAACTGCCTCAGCATTTGTAAGGTTCAGTCCTGAAGCAGGAGCTACGATTGACTGAACGCCAATGTCATCACCTGGAGCCGGACCTGAAGTACAAAGCTCAAGACCCCAGATATCCACGTTTTGAGCGGTACCCATAATGGTCCAGTATCCGGTAACCAGGCCATCTGCAATAGCCAAACCACCGGCAATACCAGTTCCAACTGCTGCAACAGATCCTACATCAAAGTAAGTTCCTGTTTCAGCTCCATCCGGTAATGAAATTTGAACCAGTTCGTTTAAGGTAGTTCCGGTTTGAGCATAGCCCCAAAGGAAAGGACCATCACCACAATAGCTTGCACCCTGGTAAGCGAAACCGTAATAGCTAATTCCTGTTGGTCCTACCGGGAATGATCCGAGGTTTGCACCTGCCATGTCGAATTTTGTAATATCATCCGACCAGTTATTGGCATAAAAAGCATCCTCATCTTCATCATAAGCAATTGCCCTTACAGCAACTGGAGCAGTAAAGGTGCTTACCATTGAAGCAGAACTGAAATCCATTTGGAATACAACAGTAGAAGCTGCACCACCATAGAAATAAGTTCCGTCATAAGCGATGTCGCGACAACCGGTTGATCCGGCTACCGAGAAAGTTTCTACCCAGTTACCATCGGTGTCATATTTCTGGAATTCACCAGCACCGTTCCACATGGAGGTGTAAATATAGTCACCGTCGGTTTCAATACCGGCTTCACCGCCACCAATTGCCACAGGCCAGTCGAACTGCAGATCAAACAACTCATCCGTAGGAATCGATGTTTTTTTGGCAGACGCACTCATCTCTGAAGGCAAAAAAGCCGTGGTAACATCCCTTTCGGGATTGGCTTGCTGCATTTGTTGCAGCGGAGTAGGAGCTTGTTCAGCACCACCCTGGCTTTGCAGTTTTTGCTCAGCTTTAGGAGGTTTAACTTTCTGCTCCAATTGATTTTTTAATTTCGGTGACAACTCACTTTGGGCAAATACCCCGGAGCTGATGAAAACAACCGAAATCAATAGAATCAATACTTTGTTCAGGTTTTTCATACGCATAAAATTTAGGTTAGTAAAAAATTAATTTTCATTATGATTTTTTTGATTGAATCTCAAAATCGAATCGTGTTAGTGTTGTCTCTTTTGGGCTCCAAAGAATGTACTAAATTATAAAAATTATAATTAGATGATACACATGCCAATTATTATGTGAATTTTTTTTTCAAAACATCGCGTAAGGTATTGTAATATAGCTTTTTAATTTGAAAAAATAATATAAAATATTTTAATATTTTTTTATCTGGGCTTTACCAGGATTTTTGGTTCCATCATATCCAAAATTGCATACTTTACGCCTTCCCGGCCAAGCCCGGAATCCTTTACTCCGCCATAAGGTATGTGATCCACGCGGAAGGTGGGAACATCATTGATGATCACTCCACCCACATGCAGGTTTTCGAAAGCATAATTCATCTCACTTATTTCATTGGTGAAAACACCTGCCTGAAGCCCGTAACGACTATCGTTTACCAAATTAATCACCGATTCAAAATTATCAAATGGCTCCAGCGTTACTACCGGACCAAATACCTCCAGGGAACAAACTTTCATTTGATTATTTGTTTCTGACAGAACGGTGGGCTCAAAAAAGGTTTTGTTTCTTTTTCCACCTGATAAAATCTTCGCTCCACCTTGTACTGCTTCGTTTACCCAATTTTCCACCCGAATTGCATTTTCTTCGTCGATCATGGCTGATATTTCAGTTTCCGGATCCGCAGGATCGCCAATTTTCAAATGTTTGGTTGCTTCAATGAATTTTTCACTAAAAGCACCATATATCTCTTTGTGAACATATATCCGCTGGGCATGTATACACACCTGTCCGGAATAGGCAAAACCCCCGATCACGCATTTTTTCACGGCTGAATTCAAATCAGCGCTTTTAGTCACCACCACTGCTGCATTTCCACCCAATTCAAGAACTACTTTCTTTTTACCGGCATCTTTTTTCATTTTCCAGCCAACCTCGGGCGACCCGGTAAATGTGAGTAGATTAAATCGTTCATCTGTAACAAGTTGATTGCCTGTTTCACGGTCCATGGGCAAAATGGAAACAGCACCTTTTGGAATTTCCGTTTGATCAATAATTTCGGCAAGTTTTAATGTGGAAAGCGGAGTGGATGTGGAGGGTTTTAAAATGATCGGACAACCACTTGCAATGGCCGGGGCAATTTTATGAACGGCCAGGTTAAGCGGGAAATTAAAGGGAGATATTCCTGCAATAAGGCCCACAGGGAAATACCTCACAATTCCTTCTTTTCCCTCACCTGCCGGTGTCCAGTCGATACTGATATAGTCACCGGGCAACCGTTTACTCTCCTCTGCTGCAATGGTAAATGTTTGAATTGCCCTTTCAACTTCTCCTTTAGCGTATCTCCATGGTTTGGCTGATTCAAGACTTAATATCCGGGTAAATTCCTCCTTGTGGGAGGTAATTTCGGTTGCTATGTCCATCAGCACTTCATACCTTTTGTAAGCCGGTAGTTTTGCCAACTGATCCTTTATGGACAAAGCCCCGGCAATGGCATTTTCGAGCTCCTGATTCCCTGCTTTCCAGGTCAGGGCAAAGGGTTGATCATTCCATGGATTTTTGATCTGAAGTTGCTGCCCGGTTTTTAAAAATTTACCGGCAGAATAGATTGGATATTCTGTCATCAGTTTACTTATGAAGGATTAAAAATTACGGACAATCAGCGGGGTTTGGATCATATTGCTTTTATGCAATGCCCTGTCGACGAGATAAACATTGTACATGATCGTGTCAAAATCGGAATTTGGATTGTAAACAAATAATGTGTCTTCTATCTCGCCTTTGATTGATTTGTTGTTCCCTTCAGGTGTAAGGATCGGAATTCGTGCATTAAAGTTGGCAGTGTCGCCTGAAACAGGATCAACAATGATCACTTCTACCGTGTCCCTGTTCTGGATTTCAAAATAGGTAATAAAAAGGTTGTAATCAAAAGGCGGATCGGTTTCACCCTGCCTGAGGCCAATATCGCCGTCCCCATCCTTGAAAGAGATCTTCAGCACTCCTCTTTCGATCAATCCTGATGTGGGATTATAAAGCAAAACAAAATCCTCAAATTTGATTTCAGGAATAATGGGATAGGTTTCTTTATCGTTGCACGAAATGATAAACAAAGAGATTCCCAGAAGAGCCAGAGCCGTTTGTATGATTGATTTTGAAACTTTCATTGCCCGTAAAATTATGGATTTTAATGGCACGTTCGGCAAATCGTTTTAATTTTACAATTCATTCTCCAAACATGGAACCTGAAAAAATTCAAAAAAGCATATTTGAAATTCATTCAGCTCAGCAGTTTAACGAGCTTTGCATTGAAATATTTCATTTTCAGTATGCACATACGGCCGTTTACAAACTGTTTGTTGATTCGCTCGGGATTCGTCAGAAGACTGTAAAAAATGTTGAACAAATCCCTTTTATGCCCATTGAATTTTTTAGAGATCATACGGTTTATGCCAAAGAAAATACGCCTGAAATTGTTTTCACAAGTAGCGGTACCACGGGCATGAGTTTCAGCCGGCATCCGGTTGCCGATGCGTCGGTTTATGAAGCAAGTTTTAATACTGCATTCCGCCTGTTTTACGGTGATCCGGCTGAATACAGGATTTTTGCTTTGCTGCCTTCTTACCTGGAGCGGTCCGGGTCATCGTTGATTTACATGGCACAAAATCTCATCAACCAGAGCAGGCATAGCCAAAGTGGTTTTTACCTGCAGCATACCGGGGAGCTTATCCATTATTTAAATCAAAGCGAGGAAAAAACCCTCCTGCTGGCCGTCAGTTTTGCTTTGCTTGATTTGGCTGAGACTGGTGCGGTTCAAAATCCTGATATGATTGTGATGGAAACGGGTGGGATGAAAGGGCGCCGGAAGGAGATCATCCGCGAAGAATTGCATGAAGTTTTGCAGAACGGATTTGGAGTTGACAAAATCCACTCGGAGTATGGCATGACGGAACTCCTTTCACAGGCTTATTCCGATGGCGAAGGGATTTATAAGTCGCCTCCCTGGATGAAGGTGCTGATCCGCGATACCAATGATCCTTTATCGTTAATTGGTGATGGAAAAACGGGTGGCATCAATGTGATCGACCTGGCCAATTTGTATTCCTGCTCTTTTATTGCCACACAGGACCTTGGCAAGTCGCACCCCAACGGCACATTCGAAGTGCTGGGCCGCTTTGATACCAGCGATATCCGGGGTTGTAACCTGATGGTGTTATAGATTAAATTTCTTTTTGTGGGATTAAATGTATTTAACCGCAAAGGTCACAAAGGTTTTTCGTTAAGTTCGCGAAGATATTTTTATAATTACCATCTTAGCGTCCTTCGCGCCTGCTTTGCGTTCCTTGCGTTTAAATAATCATGTTTTCGTTGAATTAAATGCTTTTAACCGCCAAGGACACAAAGGTTTTCCGCTAAGTTCGCAAAGGGATTTTAATAATTGCCATCTTTGCGTCCTTCGCGCCTTCATAGCGTTCCTTGCGTTTAAATAATCATGTTTTCTTTGAATTAAATGCTTTTAACCGCCAAGGACACAAAGGTTTTCCGCTAAGTTCGCA
>ERZ795053.1067-NODE-1067-length-35148-cov-16.076539_pt1 | contig 35148 bp, 28 predicted proteins | sample MGYA00375137_ERZ795053 | MGnify/ENA primary metagenome ERZ795053 (study PRJEB30182, sample SAMN05720284) | activated sludge metagenome | isolation source: Anaerobic digester | place: Hong Kong | collected 2014-12-17 ...
TTTTGTGCCCAGGACAAGACTCGAACTTGCACATCCTTAAGGACACCAGCCCCTCAAGCTGGCGTGTCTACCAATTTCACCACCTGGGCAATTGAGTGCGCAAAGGTAAAACAATTTTTTATTTTCACAACACCTGACAATTCTTTTTTTCTACTTCTGTACGCAATCCGGTTATATTTGCAGACTGTTTTAGCAAGCTATCTGGCAATGAATGATTTGGCGGAAAAAGTACGAAATCTCTCACCTTATAAATCCGTTTATATTGCCATCGGCGGGGTCAGCCGTTCGGGAAAAACTTTTCTTTCAGAGATGCTTGGAGGTGTATTGCCCGATTCCGTAATTATTCACCAGGACACCTATATTCCTGATAAAAAGGATATTCCTCTGATAAGAGATCATCTTGACTGGGAAAGACCGGAGGCAATAGACTGGGAGGCTTTTATTAATGCAATACACGAGGCAGGGGAAAAATTCCGGTATGTGATTGTTGAAGGTCTGATGGTTTACCGGGATGAATATTTAAATCACTTGTACGATGAATGCATCTTTATTTCACTTTCAAAAGAAGTTTTCCTGAAGCGAAAAAGAGAAGATTTAAGATGGGGAGCGGAACCGGAATGGTATATTGAGCACATCTGGGAAAGCCATCTCAGCTATGGCGCGCTTCCCTCAACAATTCAGAAGCCAGTTATTGTAAATGGCGAAGAGGATTTTAATATATTTAAGATCCTCAAACAGCTGAATCTGCACAAAAACAATAACCATTAGCATGATTTAACCAAGCCATTATTTAAACACAATACATACACGGACAGGATTTAGTAACTTTGCCAACTTAAATCAGAAAGACCGGTTATATGAGTTTACTGTTGTTTTTTGCCGGAATGGCGCTATTAATTGCAGGCTCCAACTGGCTTGTTGATGGAGCCGCAAGTCTTGCCCGGAGGTTTAATATTTCTGACCTTGTGATCGGGCTTACCATTGTGGCATTCGGCACCTCATCGCCCGAACTGATCGTAAACCTTTTTGCCTCGTTCAACGGCAATACCGACATCGCCATCGGAAATGTAGTCGGAAGCAACATCTTTAATACCCTGGTCATACTTGGACTTACGGCCATTGTGACCCCTATTGCAGTAAAAAGCACCACCGTGTGGAAGGAAATCCCTTTCAGCATTCTGGCTGTGATTGTAATGGCTTTTATGGCAAATGACATGATGATAGACGGGAAATTTAAGGATATAATCTCCAGGATTGATGGTTTTATTCTGCTGGGTTTCTTTTCCATCTTTATGGCTTACACCTTTGCCCTGGCAAAATCATCAGGACCTCTAAAAGAAGTGACTGCCATGGAAATGGGCGTTTTTAAGGCCATTGTACTTGTAATAACGGGCCTGGCAGGTTTGTTCTTCGGTGGCAGGTTTTTGGTTGACGGAGCTGTTGACATCGCCAGGTATCTCGGAATCAGCGAGGCTGTAATCGGTCTTACCGTTGTCGCTGCAGGTACGTCCATGCCTGAACTTGCCACCTCAATTGTAGCTGCCTTTAAAAAGAAAAGCGATATAGCAATCGGAAATGTTGTCGGCTCCAACATCTTTAATATTTTCTTTGTGCTGGGCATAAGCGCATCCATCAGACCCATACCGCTCGCAAGTGAAAATTCCTCAAATTTCGACATGGTTTTCCTCATAATCATGAGTTTAATCATGTTTCTTTTTGTATTTTCCGGAAAAGACAAAAAAATCAACAGACTTGAGGGAGCCTTTTTCTTTCTGGCCTTTATAGCTTATACACTGGTGCTTATATTAGATACCGACAAATCAATCCCATTCAGGTAAAGCAGAAATCAGCAGTAACAAAAGCATTTAAGCTGCCAGCGGAGCATTGATTCAGGCATGTTTTTCATTATCTTTGTTGCTGCCGGGCAATAATGCATGAACCAATTGTCAGGAAGAATTGTAAAAATTAAGATTTCTTTTATGTTTACACAAAACGATCTGAAACAGTTCCAGACAAAAGGAATTGACATCAAAACCATAGAGCAGCAGATAGATAACTTCAAATCCGGCTTCCCGTTTATTAAGCTGGTCAGGCCCGCCGTCCCTGGTGATGGCATTGTCTGTTTCCCTGTGTCTGAAGCCGACAAATTATTGGTCTTTTATAATAAATATGCCGGGGAATATGAAATTCTGAAGTTTGTACCCGCTTCAGGCGCGGCCAGCCGGATGTTCAAAACACTTTTTGAGTTCCGCGAAGCCTGTCTGAAATTAAAAAATGCAGATCAGATAGATTTTAACAATAATGAGTTCAATGCAGCAGGGCAGTTTTTCACGCACATTAAGAAATTTGCCTTTTATGAGGACCTGAAGCAGGTAATGGCGGAAAACGGATTAAAAATCAAAGAATGTATTGATCAGAAAGATTATGTTTCTGTCATCGACTACCTGCTTGAGGATACAGGATTGGGGTATGCCTCACTTCCAAAAGCCCTGCTGAAGTTCCACCGTTATAACGACGGTTCGAGGCTGGCCCTGGAAGAACACCTGGTTGAAGGGGCAGATTACGGACAAAACAAGGAGGGCAGGGTGGCCATTCATTTTACGGTTTCTCCTGAACATGCCGATCGTGTGATAGAAGAGATTAATAAAGTGAAGGAAAAGTATGAAGAACTCTTTGAAGTGATTTATGAACTTACCTTCTCCATACAGAAGTCATCCACCGACACCATTGCCGTGGATGCAAAAAACAAACCCTTCAGAAACGATGATGAAAGCATAGTCTTCAGGCCGGGCGGGCACGGCGCACTTATTGAAAACCTTAATGACCGGGAAGGTGAAGTGATTTTCATTAAGAATATTGACAACATCGTCCCTGACCGGCTTAAAGAACAGACTTACAGGTTTAAACGCGTGATTGGCGGGTATCTCTTTGAGCTTCGGGATACAATTTTCAGTTATCTTGAAAAACTCGAAGACGGGAATATCAGTGACAATGAGTTGAAGAAAGTCATTGCTTTTGCTGCTGAAAAATTATGCATCAGCCCCGGCCCGGATTTCGGGGAAATGAGTAAAATAGAAAAAGTAGATTTTCTGTTCACAAAACTCAACCGCCCAATCCGGATATGCGGGATGGTGAAAAATGAGGGGGAACCCGGCGGGGGACCTTTCTGGGTAAAAAATTCCGAAGGTGAAGTTTCTCTTCAGATAGTGGAATCATCACAAATAGACCTTTCAGATGCCAGCCAAAAGGAAATTTTCGGAAAATCCACTCATTTCAATCCCGTTGATCTGGTTTGCTACGTCCGCAATTACAAAGGCGAGCAATTCGATCTCCGCGAGTATGTTGATCCCGAAACAGGTTTTATTTCGAAAAAATCGAAGGATGGCAGGGAGCTCAAGGCTCAGGAACTGCCTGGATTATGGAATGGTGCCATGGCCGACTGGATCACCGTATTCGTTGAGGTTCCGGTAATTACTTTTAATCCTGTAAAAACAGTAAACGACCTTTTGAGAAAGGAGCATCAACCGGCCTGACTTATGAAACCTGGAATTAACCGGCAGATGCTGGTTGAAGATCTGATCAGAGAGTATCCTTTTGCAAGCAGGTTTCTCTCTGACCGCGGCCTGCAGTGTATCATCTGCGGAGAACCCGTATGGGGCACACTGGAAGAACTCGCCCTGGATAAAAACTACAATGAACAGCAAATCAATGAGCTGGTTTCAGATCTGAACCAGGCAGCATCTGCTTCACAATAGTTTTCAGGGAGATAAACGCTCTCTGATCCAGCTGTCCCCGGTTTTTCTGTATCTCAGCCTGTCATGAAGCCGGTTGGCCCTCCCCTGCCAGAACTCAACCGATATGGGATCAAATGCGTAACCGCCCCAATAAGCGGGTCTTCTCATATCCTCATGGTTTGCTTTAAATTTGTCGAAAAGCTCGGAAAAATTTCTGTCCAGCTCATCTCTGCCATTAATTACAGTGCTTTGCCGGGAGACCATTGCTCCGATTCTGCTTTCATAGGGCCTTGAAATAAAATACTCATCAGAGTCAGAATCAGGCAACTTCGTAACATCCCCTTCAAAACGCACCTGGCGTTCCAATTCGCCCCAGAAAAACAGCAGGGAAGCACGCGGATTGCCGCTCAAATGCCTGCCCTTATTGCTTGTGTAGTTCGTGTAAAAGAGCAGTCTGCCTTTATCCAGTCCTTTCAGCAAAACCACCCTTGACGAAGGATATCCTTCAGGCGAAATGGTAGATAACACCATTGCCGTGGGTTCACAAATACCGGATTTAACTGCATCATCCAGCCAGTTGCCAAATACAGCAAGAGGATCAAGTCCGGCCATATGCTCGGTAAGCTGATCCTTTATATAATCTTTGCGGATTGAGGAAATATTCATACAGGGTTTTCGAAAATCAACAAACAAGATATCCAACTGTTCAATTCAGGGAAAGCCATCCGAAATCTCTACCTTTGCATCAAATATATGACCGATGAACGCTTCTTTATATAAAATCCTGACAGTTGGCCTGATCCTTTCGACCTTTTTCGCTTCAGGGCAGGACTTTACATCAAAAAAGGAATACCTGAGCGCGCTTAAAAAAGAGCGTGATGAGAAAGACAGAGAATTTGCCAATTCGGAGAAATCCCCGATAGCACCTGACCAAAAGGCGGTTTTTAAGGGATTGCGTTACTTCAAGCCGGATATCTCTTATAGAGTCATGGCGAAACTTGAAATATTCAGCAATCCTGATACCATAAAAATGGTTACTACGACCGACCGCAGACCCCTGTACCTGGTTTTCGGCGAAGTGCGGTTTTCGCTGAAAAACAAAGAATTCATTCTTACTGTATTCAGAAATATTGATTTAATGACAAAACCAGGGTATGAAAGTTATCTGTTTCTGCCTTTCACCGACCTGACTTCAGGCGATGATTCTTATGGCGGCGGTCGTTATATAGATCTTCAACTGAGCGGCGGCGATCTTATTGAAATCGACTTTAACAGGGCATATAATCCTTATTGCGTTTACAACAAGAAATACAGTTGTCCGGTACCTCCTGACGGAAATTTTCTGAATACAGAAATAAAAGCCGGGGAAAAGGACTATGCACATTAATAAACGCCATTGGCTGCACCCGGGAAGCATATTATTAACCCTAACAATTGAATAATCTGGCCAGACCCTGAATTATGACCTTCCGGAGAATTGTCTTATGTTTTTGCCTGCTGCTGCCAACAATAACCCGGGCACAACTTTACGATTTCCATAGCGGATGGTATTGCGGGATCAATACGGGCATCGCATCATATTTCGGGGATTTAAGCGTCTACGATCTCGATCCGGTAAATAAAATCAGGCATGAAAGCCGGTTTGTCGCGGGAATTGCTGCCGGAAAAAGCCTGAACAAATGGATAGATATCGATTTGAGTCTTGATCATGGAGGGTTGAAAGGATCAAATCAAAATAATGATTTGTTTTTTAAGGGCAGCTTTACCGAACTTACCATAAATGGCCACCTCAGCCTGTCCGCAATACTATTTAAAAACAGCTATCAGCGTTTTCAGATCTATATTTCGGGCGGTGCAGGAACCATCTTTTTCCGGTCCTCTAAATCCAGAATATCCGATAATGCTTATGTTTCCTCGGTTGGCATAAATTCAACGGGGAATAAGGATGGTAGTCCGGGAATCGCCGCCGTTTTTCCTGCAGGGATTTTACTAAGCTTTGACCTGAGTAAATCGTTGATTATAAAAAGCAGATTTGCATTCAGAACGCCTGGCAATGATCTGATAGATGCTCATGCAGGATCAACCGGGATAAACGACAGGTATTCCCTTGCCACACTAGGAATCGTTTATATTTTCAATCCTGTTAAGCCGGCAAAATCAGGCCCGTTGCCCTGTTCGGGATTTTCAGCATTGATCCGGCCTCAGTAATCAGGTTTTGCAGCAATTATTCACTATCACCTATTTGCGAAAGGTTCCGGGCCAGTTTATCAATCTGCTCCAGCAACGCAAGTCTTCGCGCCCTTTCATCCTCTGTTTTTTTCTGTAACTGAGCGGCAAGGTTGATCAGACTGTTCCGTTCCTCCGACAATGTCCTGATCATTTGCGCTATTTCGGCGGCGTCTTCCGGAATTGGAGGCAAGGCAATCTCCCCTCCCGGATCAGGCATGCTTTCCGGTAGTCGTTGCACAGATTGTTCAAGCCGTCTTTTTTCTTCCTCCAGCCGGTTACACTTTTCCTGTAATCCCTTCAGCCTTTCTGTATTAAGTTGCATACCTTTTTCCAGCTCATCCCTGAATTCCATTTCCCGTTTCTTCATCCGGTCAAGCTCAGCCTGCAAGGCTTCCGATTCCATACGTTTTTCTTCAAATAATGCTTCGTAATGCTCTGCCTGTTCAACGGATTTCCTCATCCGGGAATTACGACCAATCATGAAGAAGACCAGGAGAACAATGGCAGCAACCAGAACACCGGCGGCTGTCTTCAGGTATAACAACATGTTAAGGTCATTCTCCGTTCTTGCCTTCAGCCTGTCATACTCCACGGTCAATTCGCTGAAACGCTGATTAGCCATTTGCTGCCCTGCCAGCAGTAAAGAGTCCTGGTCATGTATCATACGCAATGAATCAATCAGCAGGTTATCAATTTCGACGATTTTCTCCAGATTGTCATTCATCCGCTTCATGTTCACCCATGTGTTGACCGTAATAGTATCTTTCAACGTGCGGTATTTTGTATAGTATTGCAACCTCTCTGCCCGTAGCAGTGAATCTGCTGAAACTGCTTCTGCCCCGGCCATTCCCGGAGACATCAACAGCATAAAAAGCGACAGTATGAAATTCATTTGCATAGAGTATTATTTGATGCTTAAAAAGGTCAGTTCGTGATTGAACCTATTGACTTACAATTAGTTGATCTGCAAGAGAAAGTATAAACGGAGATTATCAGCAAAAAGTAGTATGTTTGCACTACTAAAGTACTTCATTTAGAGATGAAATCCTTCATTTTCAGCACGTTTTTTTTCATATCAATTATCCGGCTGTTTTCTCCGGCTGACCTTGCGGCACAACAAGCATATAAAATTGCAATAGAAATTGACGGATTATCCGACAGCCTGATCCTGCTTGCAGGATACAATGGTGACAAGCAGTTTGTCATTGATACGGCATTGATTAACAAAAAAAACAGTTACCTGTTTTCAGGAAATGAAAAATTGCCTGAAGGCATGTATATTATTGCCGGATCAAACAAGAACCGGTTGTTCGACTTTATGGTATCCGGGAATCAGGAATTTACCATTACCGGCAACATGCAGCGCCTTCCCAATAGCCTGAATGCCAGAAACAGTCGTGACAACCAGTTGCTTTTTGACTATATCCGGTTTCTTTCCGATAAGCAGAAACAGCAGGCATCAATACGGGATTTTCAGAAGAAATTCTCTCCCGGGAGTGATTCAGCCAGGCTTGCCGCCAATCAGTTGGATCAGTTAAATCAGGAAGTAAAAAGTTACATATCAGAAATCATCGGCAAACATCAGGGATCCTTTATATCGGTATTTCTCAGGGCCATGCAGGAACCTGAAGTCCCTCCTGCCCCGGCACTGCCGAACGGCAGGCCAGATTCAACTTTTCCTTACAGATATTATAAATCCCATTTCTGGGATAATATAGATTTATCCGATGCAAGAATTATCCGCACCCCTTTTATTCATAGTAAAGTAGAACAATACCTGAACAAGCTGACCGTACCGGCCCCTGACTCTTTGATTGTTGCAATCGATGAATTATTCCGCCGCATCAAAACAAGCGAAGATGCGTTCAAATACCTGATATGGTACCTGACCGTGAAATATGAAAGCTCTGAGATTATGGGCTATGACGCGGTATTCGTTCATCTGGCAGATACTTATTATCAGGACCAGCGGATGGGCTGGATGAACCCCACCGTGAAAGAAAACCTGATTAAACGGGCTTCCGCCCTAAAGCCGGTGTTGATCGGTAAAACCGCTCCTGAAATGATTCTGCTCGACACCCTGCAGAATCCTGTTTCGCTGCACCGCATTTCTGCTGATTACACCATAATCTACTTCTGGGATCCCGATTGCAGCCATTGCAAAAAAGAAAGCCCGCTGCTCAGAGACTTCTACCTTAAAAGCAGCAATGAACTCAATTTTGAAGTTTATGCGGTCTGCATGGATACATCCTGGAGCGAAATGAAACAATACATCCGGAAAAACCAGTTGCCGTGGATTAATGTAAATGGCTTTTACAGTGTAACACCTGATTTCAGGACCCGTTATGATGTGCACGCTTCTCCGGTATTTTTTGTACTCGACCGTGAAAAGAAAATCATTGCCAAACGGATTCTCACACCACAGATAGAAGCTTTTCTTAATCAGCATTCCGGAAGAAAACAAAATCAATTCAGTCAATAATATTCTTATTGCTGTTGCGCAGTCTGCATATTTTTTCCCTATTTTTATCATGAGGTAAGGCAAGGGCATTACCTGTCAGGTTTTTATCGGAATGATTACTCAATCCGGCTATATTAAATTACTTTAAATCAGCAGATATGCTCACTATTCAGAAGAAGCTCACCAATTCTTTCTATGCCCTGCTGAGCCTTCCGGCTACAGCCATGGGATTTGCACTTTCGGTACAGATTGCAGCGCTGAGCTGGATTCTGAGCACCCAGTATCATCTTGACATACATGATGTTGGACTGGTTTGGGCTGCGGGCCCGTTGGCCGGAATTATCGGACAGGTGATTATCGGGGTAATCAGCGACAAGGTCTGGTTCTGGAATGGACGGAGAAGACCGTTTATCATCATTGGAGGCATACTGGCATCCTTGATGCTGCTGGCGCTGCCAAACATCGGCGTCATCCAGGCCTCGCTCGGAACCGGAGGCATACTGGGTATAGCCATTGTTGTTGCACTGACCCTTGACCTGGCCATCAACGTAAGCTTTAACCCGACCCGATCCATTATTGCCGATGTGACTCCCGAGGGCAAGGCCCGCACCAAAGGCTACACCTGGATGCAGACTGTGTCCGGTTCATTCGGCGTTTTGGCCTATTTCATCGGCGCCATGCTTGATAACTATATCCTGATTTACTCCGGAGCTGTACTTGTGCTGCTTTTCTCGGTTATCCCTCCTTTTTTTATCAAAGAACCACGCGAACTAGGGCAGCAGGAAGGCGAAAATGCAGTTTCAGCAGAAAAGCAACCTTCCGGAGACACTTCTGAAGGATCGCTGCTCAATATGCTTCGCATCATCGAACCGCTCTGGGGATTTCTGCTTTATGCCGTTTATGCCATGATCATCAGACTTTCCGGCATCCCTCCCATTCCCTATCATATCTTCGAAATCTTCGCATTACTGCTCACTGTCATCCTTATTGGGAAAACACTGATTAAAAAGGAAGCCGGCACCCACGAAGAGAACGGAAAAACCGGATTTCAAAAAGTGCTTGCAGCCCATTCATTTACCTGGATAGGCGTACAAACGATGTTTATATATATGTATGCTTATGTAAAGGATACCATCCCCGCACTCGACAACGACGCGCTGGGAAATGTAGTCAACTGGAGTTTTTTTACCATCAACCTGATCGCGGCCATTATCCCTGTGTTAATCCTGCTGCCCCTGGCGGCGCGGTTCGGCCGCGTTAAAGTGCATGCCACCGGCATTGCCCTGATGGGGGCTGGATATCTGGGGATATTCCTGTTCGGCCACACCCCCGCCATGATTTATGTAATGATGGCTGTTGTAGGAATAGGCTGGGCCGCTACCATCAGCCTCCCGTTTGCCATCATGTCGCAAAAGGTACCGCAAACAAGAATGGGCTTGTATATGGGCTTATTCAACTTGTCGGTGGTATTGCCTCAGCTGGTGGCCAGCCTGGGCGTGGGAGAACTGATAAGCAATGCCGCCGATAAAAGCATCACCTTCCTGATCTGTGCAGTTACGGTTGCGTTTTCATCCCTTGCATGGTTCCTGGTCAAAGAACCTGCTGACAACGACACAGCAGTCATTACCGCCGGTGGCACTCACTGAAGCGCAGGCACATTCATGTAAAACAAAAAACCACCCCGAAAGGTGGTTTTTTGTTTTTGATCAACCGAAGCGGCTAATTCTTTACTGCTTCAACAATCGCCTTGAACGTGGTAGGATGATTCATAGCCAGGTCGGCCAGCACCTTACGGTCAAGGTTGATATTCTTCTGCTTGAGCTTACCCATAAATACGGAATATGACATATCATATTCCCTGACACCGGCATTGATGCGGGTAATCCACAAGCTGCGGAAATTGCGTTTTTTCTGGCGTCTGTCACGGTATGCATACACCATGCCTTTTTCGTATGCATTTTTTGCAACCGTCCAAACATTTTTCCTGCGGCCAAATTGTCCTTTAACGGCCTTCAGGATCTTTTTTCTGCGTGCCCTTGAGGCAACTGCGTTTACTGATCTTGGCATTTTGTTTTTGTTTTCGCTTTCGCGCTCCCTCCAATTCAGGGAATCTTAGATGCAGAAAGCAAGGGTTAATAATTAATTAACACGGTTTACTGAAGCATTGCCTTTACATTCTTCACATCTGCAGAATCAACAATAGCGCTGTAAGTAAGATTACGTTTACGCTTGGTCGATTTCTTGGTAAGGATGTGGCTCTTGTAAGCATGCTTCCTTTTCAGTTTACCGGTGCCGGTTACATCGAACCTTTTCTTGGCACTGGATTTCGACTTCATTTTTGGCATTATACAAATTGTTAATTGGGTTTATATTGAGTTTTATTACAAAACTTTCTACTTCTTCGGGGCAATGATCATGATCATGCGTTTTCCTTCAAGCAGGGGCAATTTTTCCACCTTGCCGTAATCCTCAAGCAATGAAGCAAACTGCAGCAGTTTTATTTCTCCCTGATCCTTGTATACAATGCTACGGCCTTTAAAGAAAACTTCAACTTTCACTTTCGCACCTTCCTCAAGAAATTTGATGGCATGTTTCAGTTTAAAGTTGAAATCATGCTCATCGGTATTGGGTCCCAGACGGATTTCCTTAACAACAATTTTTGCCGATTTCGCTTTAATCTCCTTCTGCTTCTTCTTGAGTTCGTAAAGAAACTTTTTGTAATCGGTAACTTTACAAACCGGTGGATTGGCAGTCGGTGAAATCTCAACAAGATCAAGTTCAAGTCTCTGTGCAATGGCCAGTGCATCCTTGATGCTGTAGATACCTGACTCCACATTATCGCCCACTACTCTTACAACCGGGGCTTTGATCTTTTCATTGATCTGGTGCAGTTCCTCTTTCTTCTTCGGAAAGGGACGCGGACCTCTTGGGTTTCTGAACGGCGTTGCTATAAAAAATCCTCCTTTGGTTAGTTATTAAATAAGATCAGTATCAGCTGACAGCTTCACTGATCTCCTTGTTTATCAATTCAATAAATGCTTCAGTTGTAAAAGTTCCGAGGTCACCGGTTCCATGCCTGCGCACCGAAACAGTGCCCTCCGTCTCTTCCTTCTCTCCGACAATCAACATAAAAGGAATCTTACTCATCTCAGCATCTCTGATCTTACGACCAGCCTTCTCGCTCCTTTCGTCAATTTGGCCGCGAATTTCGTAATTATTCAGGAGATTTAAAAGTTTTTTTGAATAATCGAGGTATTTTTCGCTGATTGGCAGGATAATAAACTGATCCGGAGTCAGCCAGAGCGGGAAATTACCGCCTGAATGTTCAATTAAGACAGCAACAAATCGTTCCATGGAGCCAAAAGGTGCGCGGTGTATCATTACCGGGCGGTGCTTCTGATTGTCATTCCCGATGTATTCAAGTTCAAACCGCTCGGGAAGATTATAATCTACCTGAATGGTTCCCAACTGCCATTTCCGCCCCAAAGCGTCCTTTACCATAAAATCAAGCTTGGGTCCGTAAAACGCAGCTTCACCATATTCAATCACAGCTTCAATACCGGCCTCATTTACAGAATCAATAATTGCCTGTTCTGCCTTATCCCAGTTTTCATCGCTGCCGATGTACTTTTCCTTGTTGTCCTTATCGCGTAAACTGATCTGGGCGGTATATTCCTTGAAACTCAGGGTTTTGAAAATATGTAAAACAATGTCAATCACCGCGATAAACTCACTTTTGAGCTGATCAGGTGTACAAAAGATGTGCGCGTCGTCCTGTGTAAACCCGCGAACCCTGGTCAGTCCATGCAATTCACCGCTTTGCTCGTAACGGTAAACTGTCCCGAATTCAGCAAAACGGATTGGCAAATCTTTGTATGATCTTGGTTTTGAAGCATAAATCTCACAGTGATGCGGGCAATTCATCGGTTTCAGCATGAACTGCTCCCCTTCAATCGGTGTAGAAATCGGCTGGAAACTGTCTTTGCCGTATTTCTGGAAATGCCCTGAAGTCTTGTAAAGTTCAACATTCCCGATGTGGGGTGTAATTACAGGCTGATATCCTGCCTTTTGCTGAACATTGCGCAAAAAGCGTTCCAGCCTGTCGCGAAGCTGAGCCCCTTTTGGCAACCAGAGAGGTAATCCCTGACCCACTTTCTGCGAGAAAGTAAACAATTCCAGCTCTTTCCCCAGTTTGCGGTGATCACGTTTTTTCGCTTCTTCGAGTAATTCCAGAAACTCAGTTAATTCTTTCTGTTTCGGGAAAGTGATGCCATAAATGCGTGTAAGCTGTTTCCGCTTTTCATCCCCGCGCCAGTAAGCACCGGCAATGTTCAGGAGTTTTACCGCCTTGATAAAGCCAGTATCCGGCAAGTGAGGCCCCCTGCAAAGATCAGTGAACGTACCGGATTCGTAAAATGTTATCTGTCCGTCCTCCAGATCGCTGATCAGCTCAAGCTTGTATTCATCATTTTTCCCGGTAAAATAATTTATGGCGTAATCTTTTGATACCTCCTTGCGGACATACGTCTGCTTTTCCCTGGCCAGTTCAAGCATTCTTGCCTCTATCCTTTCAAGGTCAGCAGCGGAGATTTCATGATCCCCGAAATCCATATCATAGTAAAAACCATTCTCAATATCCGGACCAATACCAAATTTTACACCGGGAAACAACTGTTCAATGGCTTCAGCCATCAGGTGGGCAGATGAATGCCACATGGTTGCTTTGCCTTCAGGATTATCCCAGGTAAACAACTTAAGCCGGGCGTCAGATTTCAATGGCCTGGTAGCGTCCCACACCTCGCCATTTACGCTGGCCGACAGCACATTACGCGCCAAACCTTCGCTGATACTCCTTGCAATCTCCAGTGAAGTCACCCCTTCGGGGAACTGCCTTACTGAATTATCGGGCAATGTAATATTTATCATATTAAAAAAAATCCTGTTGAAAATTGGGTGCAAAGATACAAATAATAACCAAATGCCCGCTATTATTCAGAGAATAAACCAACCCCGGAAGGTCATGACAGCCCGGCTGAAGTTATTGAATTAATGTCCCGGGTTCGGGATCATCTTGTTGACATGAGCAGGAAAATGTATCCCGAAAGTTTTCCGCTGCTGTCCGACAACCCTGAAACTTCCAGTTTACGCTGATTCCAACCCTCTCCCGTAATTGAAAATCTCACGGAATCAGACCATTTAAGGTTTCTTTTTGCAAAACTGACCCCTTGTTCGGCAATCATTTTAAATGACGCGCTATCAAAAAACTTTCTGGCATTCTGACCGGTCAACCTATCAGATGATTTTCCGGCAAAATCACACAAATATTCTGAAACATAAGTCAGATTCAATTTCAGGTCAGTGAAGAAAACCTCTATCCCGGCCGCTTTTGTCAGTGAATCAAAGCCATCATTCACATGCTCCATCCGGTATGTATCGGTAACTTCATGTATTATGAAAACCGCGCCTGAAAATTTTCCCATCGCGTCGAAGCGGCTATCGATAAACCAACGGCATCGGATTAAGGTGCCATCTTTCCTGATGTTCGACGATTCAACTGTTCTGGCTTCAGGGGATTTCACCTTTCTTTTAATGGTTGCAACGATAGATTTCCGGCGAGCGGGCTCCCAAAGGTTAAGAAATAAATTCTCAACCATTGCACTGTTTCTGTCATAGCCAAAAATTTGCGTTGCAGCGGCACTCCATTCAATGATTTCCATGCTGTCATCCAGTTCAATCAACGCGAAAAGTGGCAGCCCCAGAATAAAATTCTTAAAATTTTCGAGCCGTTCAAGCTTACGCAATGCTGTCTGTTTCTCGGTAACATTGCGCCCGACGCCCCGGTATCCTGTTAGTTTTCCATTTTTATCAAAGCTTGGGTTTGCGCTGACATCCAGATAAACCAGACGGCCATACCGGTCGCGTATAACCTGAAGGAATCCCGAAAAAGGCAATCCGGCCTTTCTAATATTTTCAAACAAGGCTTTTTCATTTTCAACGGCTTCCTGATCAGAAAAATCGAACGGGGTTCTTCCGATCAGATCACTTGCCGGAATGCCCAATACTTTTTCAGGCGCCGTATTGATGTAAGTGAGTCTGTTATCTGCATCAGTTTCCCAAATCCAGTCGGGTGATTTCTCAACCAGTTGCCGGTATTGCTCCCTGCTCTCGGTCAGGGCAAGCTGCGCAGTTTTCCGGTCATGAATGTTCCGGGTTATTCCCAAGATGGAAGTGATTTCGCCCTTATTGTTGCGGAGAAAATTGATACTCACTTCACCCCATGCCAGCTTTCCGCCTTTGTGCTTATGCAGCATTTCATAAACAATGGGTTCTCCGGTATCGGGCTTCTCTCCTTTCACAACAGGAAGAATCTTCGTGAGCATGATCTTTTGCGTCAGCTCATATGATTCACGGGGCAATCGTTCCGAAAGCGGCATCTTTATGTACTCCTCTATGGTATACCCGAGGTTCTTCTCCACCGAAGGACTCATATATACTGTCCTCAACTGGAGGTCCATAATCCAGATTACATCGGATGAGGCATGCTCCAACAGGTTAAGCAGTTCAAGTTTTGCCCGGATATCCGGATTTTCTTCCTGAATTTCCCCTGCAAAAAGTTTTCGGCTCGGATGGTCGGTTTCCATAAAATTAATCTGAGAAGGACAGAAGTATTGCCCGGGTATTCAGCATTCAGGTTTACCTGTGATTGCATTAAACAAATGACATCAACGTTGCGTCATGACGTCATTATATTTACCCGGATTCTTGACTGCAAATATAAAAAATCGCGTGAATCCGGCAGAGCCCGTAATACGTCTTTGATAAACGCATCACTCATCATTGAAGGGCAACCTGAGTACGGTTGAGGAAGCAACCTGCTTTTTGAGCTTTTCCATATCCTTTTTCAGGGCGGCAACCGTAGCCGTCAGGTCTTCCTTTGGCAGGTTGGGTTCAGGCATGGCGCTGCTGATATAGTGAACGAACTTCCAGACTTCCCTTACATCTTTAATCTCCACGTCGTAAGGTTCATAGAGCGGGTTAAGGGAGTGGAGCGACAGGCGGGATTCGGTTCTGATCAGATTAAAAACAACCTTGAACATTATTCCGTCGTTCAGGGTAAGAATGATGTACGGCTGACCATCGCGGATCAGATTCCAGTTCTGCACAAATTCCCCTGTAACCCATGAGCCATCGGGAATCGGAAGCATTGAATCACCGTTTATCTGAAAGGTTCTGTATTTTTTTTCCTTTGAGAGAAAAGGCATGTGAAAGGTCGGCAATACCTTAATATATTCAGGATCGGCGAAACCTGTCCGGTATCCTGCCGAAGCCTTCTGGTTTACCAGTTCCACATTTTCGTTGTTGCCGCTGTCGACCGTAGTGGCCAGCACCCTGATCTTGCTCCCTGTAATAAATATATCGTATCCCTTTTCGAGTTGCGAAAGTTCGCTTTCCCTCAGTCCGGAAAGGTCAATTTTAAGCAGGGTATCCACCGATACACCATAGTAGTTGGAGAGTTGCAGCAGGGCCTCAATGCCTGGCTGGGCCACCTCGTTTTCGTAACCACTGAGCGTAGACCGCTTCATATCAAGGGCGAAAGCAACATCATCCTGGGTGCGGCCCCGGCGCTTGCGCAATAGTTTGATGTTTGATGCAAAAATATTCATGGCTCCGTTAAAGTTATCAGAAAAATGATTATATTGTAATCGGAATTTTGATTAAATTTTAATCAAAGGTACAACTAAAAATCAACGATTCAACAAAAATGATATTTTTTTTATGACAGTCCCCGGCGACAACAGAACCATTGTGCATATGGACCTCGATACCTTTTTCGTATCCGTGGAACGGCTGGGCAACAGCCGGCTGAACGGTCTTCCTGTAATTATCGGCGGCATGTCTGACCGGGGCGTGGTGGCCGGATGCAGTTATGAGGCACGCACCTTCGGGGTGCACTCGGCCATGCCCATGCGGATGGCCCGGGCCCTTTGCCCCGATGCCGTGGTTATCCGCGGCGATATGGAGCAATATACCCGTTACTCAAACATGGTAACGACCATCATCGCGGAAGAAGCCCCGGTTTACGAAAAGGCATCCATCGATGAGCACTACCTGGATATTACGGGCATGGACCGCTTTTTCGGGTCGGTGAAATGGTCGCATGAGTTGAGACAACGGATTATCCGCGAAACAGGGCTGCCCATCTCACTGGGCCTTTCGGTAAACAAAACCGTTTCGAAAATCGCAACCGGTCAGGCCAAGCCCAACGGCGAGCTGGAGATTCCGCGCGAACGCGTGATGCCGTTCCTCAGTCCCTTATCCATCAGCAAGATACCGGGGATAGGTGAAAAAACCTTTCACCTGCTGCGTTCCATGGGCATTGCAAATATTGACACCCTCAGCCGCATGCCTGTAGAAATGGTAGAGCGCCTGCTGGGGAAAAACGGCATCATCATCTGGAAAAAGGCCAACGGTATTGATCCCGCCCCTGTTGAACCCTATTCGGAGCGCAAGTCCATCAGCAGCGAAACTACCTTTGAACAGGATACGATCAACATTGGCATGATCAACGACCTGTTGCTGAAGAAAGTAGAAAAACTGGCCTGGGAACTGAGACGAAAGCAGAAACTCGCCTCCTGCGTTACCGTGAAGGTACGTTATGCCAACTTCGACACCCACACCCTGCAGCAACGCATTCCCTACACCGCCTTCGACCACATCCTGCTGCCGGTTACCCGCAGTCTGTTCAACCGGCTCTACCAGCGGCGCATGCTGATCCGGCTGGTAGGCGTAAGGTTCAGCCATCTGGTCAGCGGTGTGCAACAGATCAGCATGTTCGACGACTCTCCTGAAACCATCAGTCTTTACCAGGCGATGGACCGTATCCGCAACCGCTTCGGGCAGCGCGCCGTCACCCGCGCCGCCACCATGGGAACTGTTGTGGTTGAGGAAGATGAATAGTCAATGTAAAAACGTGAAAATACGAAAATGTAAAAATGAAGAATCAGCATAAGGGGCTGTAAGCGGGACAGGCATTCAATCCGGATTCTTTCTTCAAAAACTTTGAATTCTCTGCACGTGCACCTCACATTTAACTCATATTACAGCCTGCGTTACGGCACAATCAGTATCGGACAGATACCCGGCCTGGCCCTGGAAGCCGGGGCTGAAGCCGCCTTGCTGACCGACATCAACAATACATCGGGAACCATTGATTTTGTTAAAGCCTGTAAAAAATCAGGGCTACGCCCCATGGCCGGAGTTGAATTCAGGGAAGGGAACCGCCTGCTTTACACCGGTATCGCGGAGAACAACCGCGGATTCAAGGAGCTGAACGACCTGCTGACCCGGAGCAACCTGCAGGGCACTCCCCTTCCCTGGCCGGCGCCGCCCTTCCGTGATGTGCTGGTCGTTTATCCCTTTGGCAGCAGGCAGGTTGCAGAAATGGCCGAAAATGAATTCACCGGGGTAAGTATCTCGGATGCAAACAAGCTGCCATTGTCGGATTACCGGAAGTATCCCGACAGATACCTTATCCACAATCCGGTGAGCTTCGCCGATGAGAAGGGTTACGAACTGCACCGCTACCTCAGGGCCATAGACAACAACCTTCTGCTCAGCCGCCTTACCCCCGAAATGGTAGCCGGCAGCAACCATATGATGATCAGCCATGATGAACTGAGACGCATTTTTTCAGATTATCCCGGCCTGATCAGAAACACCGAACGGCTTACCGGGCGATGCAGCATCGATTTCGACTATCACACCATTAAAAACAAAAAGACCTTTACGGGCAGCATGTACGATGATCGCCTGCTGCTGGAGAAACTGGCGGCAGAAGGGCTGGAATACCGGTATGGAAAAAATAACCGGGAAGCCGCTGCCCGTGTACGCCACGAACTCGACATCATCGACCGCCTGGGATTCGGCGCCTATTTCCTGATTACCTGGGACATTATCCGCTACTCCATGTCAAGGGGATTTTATCACGTGGGGCGCGGCAGCGGGGCCAACAGCATCGTAGCCTACTGCCTCCGCATTACCGATGTGGATCCCATAGAACTTAACCTCTACTTTGAACGATTCCTCAATCCCAGGCGCAGCAGCCCGCCCGACTTCGACATCGACTATTCATGGAAAGAGCGCGACGATGTGCTTGATTACATCTTCAAGCGCTACGGACGTGAACATACGGCCCTGCTTGGCGCCACATCCACCTTCAAGGGTAAATCGACGCTGCGCGAGCTCGGCAAGGTCATGGGTTTACCCAAGGCCGAACTCGACCGCCTGGTGGACGATCCCAACAACCCGCTGAACCAGGACGGCATCACCCGGCACATTGCTGAACTCGGCACCCGCATGACCGACTTCCCGAATATCCGCAGCATTCATGCCGGCGGGGTGCTGATTTCGGAAGAGCCCATCACCTGTTACACGGCCCTTGACCTGCCTCCCAAATCCATGCCGGTTACCCAATGGGATATGTATGTGGCTGAAGACCTGAGGTTTGAAAAACTGGATATCCTGAGTCAGCGCGGCATCGGGCATATCCGCGACTGTGTGGATATCATCAGGGCAAGCTCCGGCATCAGCATCGACATCCATCAGGTGGAAAAATTCAAGCAGGACGAAAGGGTTAAAACGCAACTCCGCAATGCCGAGACGAACGGCTGCTTTTACATAGAAAGTCCGGCTATGCGCGGCCTGCTGAAAAAACTCCGCTGCGACAATTATCTGAGCCTGGTAGCGGCCAGCTCCATTATCCGCCCGGGGGTGGCCCGCTCGGGAATGATGCGCGAGTATATCCGCCGTTTCCACGATCCCGGCGGATTTGAATACATACATCCCGTGATGAAAGAGCAACTCAGCGAGACTTACGGCGTAATGGTATATCAGGAAGATGTGCTGAAGATATGTCATCATTTTGCGGGGCTCGACCTGGCCGATGCCGATGTACTGCGCCGCGCCATGAGCGGTAAGTACCGTTCAAGGGTGGAGTTTCAGAAAATCATTGACAAGTTTTTCAGCAATTGCAGGGAGAAAGGGTATCCCGATGCCATCACCAATGAAGTCTGGCGGCAGATTGAGTCCTTCGCCGGTTACTCATTCTCCAAAGCGCACTCCGCTTCTTTCGCCGTGGAAAGCTATCAGAGCCTCTTCCTGAAAACATATTTTCCGGTGGAATTTATGGTTGCAGTGATCAATAATTTCGGGGGATTCTACCAGAGCTGGGTCTACTTCAACGAAGCCCGCCGCTGCGGAGCAACCATAGAACTGCCCTGTATCAACAACAGCGACTACCTGAATGCCTTGAACGGTAAATCCATTTACATGGGATTTGTCCACATTTCAGGCCTTGAAAGCAACGTTGCTGAAAATCTGCTGGCCGAACGCGGGCGCAACGGCCCCTATGCCGGGTTACACGATTTCATCGAAAGGGTACACCCGGCCATGGAGCAACTGATTATCCTGATCCGGACAGGCGCCCTCCGGTTTACGGGCCTGGGCAAACAACAACTGTTGTGGGAAGCCCATATGCTCACCGGCAAGAAGCAACCGGAACCGGCCGCGGTCCTTTTCAGACAACCGGTCAGGCATTTCTCCCTGCCCGCCCTGGTGCACAACCCGCTCGAAGATGCCTACGACGAAATTGAACTACTCGACTTCCCGGTCAGCATGACTTACTTCGATATGCTGCAAACCAGCTTCAGGGGCGAAATCAACGCCGGGCAACTGGCTGAAAATACCGGCAAAATTGTCAGAATGACGGGAGTGCTGGTAACCATTAAATATGTAAGGACCATCAAAAGCGAGATCATGCACTTCGCCACTTTTTTTGATGCTGAGGGTGAGTTTTTCGACTCGGTGCATTTTCCCGATATCGCGCGCGCTTACCCTTTCAGGGGAAGAGGTGTATACCTGCTGTTAGGAAAGGTTGTGGAAGAATTCGGCTTTCCGTCGCTCGAAGTATCAAAAATGGCTAAACTTCCGATGAAAAGTGACCCCCGCTATACCTGAATCCCGGGATTCTGATCCAGGCATCCCGCCATTCTTTATGTAACAATAATTATCAATCTCTTGCAGCAAAATATTTTTTTCCGGCCAAACGAAAAGAAACTGAAAAAGCCTTTACCTTTGCATCGTCTAAAATCATTGGATGTTTAATTCTTCTTCGGATATTGTGAGGTAAATAACCCGGGCTTATGGCCTGCGGTTATCCTTTTGCGCAATGCCGGCATCATCCTGCCGGATAATATTATTTTATTTCTTTCAACCCAGCTGAAATCACCAAAGGATTTGCAAAAAAATCCTGTAAGGTGTTTCAACAATTAATTTGAAAATCATGAGTAACGAAAATAAATCCATTCACGAATTTGACATCAATCTGATCTGCGAATACTTTTCCGGAGTTGAACGTCAGGGCCCGGGAAGCGCGGAGATGACAGTGAAAGCCCTCAGCTTCACAGAAAACCTGAACAATGAATCACTCATTGCCGACCTGGGATGCGGTACGGGAAGCCAGACCATAACACTGGCTCAGAACGCACCGGGGCAAATCACCGCCATTGACCTTTTCCCCGCGTTTATAGAACGGCTGAACCTGAATGTAAACAAGCTTAACCTTCAGGACAGGATACGGGGAGTGGTAGGATCAATGGACAACCTGCCTTTTCAGGAAGCTTCGCTGGACCTGATCTGGTCGGAAGGCGCCATCTATAATATCGGATTTAGTAAAGGCCTGAAATATTGGAAAAAGTTCCTTAAAACAGGAGGCTATGTGGCTGTAACTGAAGCATCATGGTTCACCGGAAGCAGACCCGCTGAGATTGAAAAATTCTGGATGGATGCCTATCCTGAAATTGACACAATCCCCAATAAGGTCGCATGTATCCAGGAATCAGGCTATATACCGGTTGCTGCGTTTATTCTTCCCGAATATTGCTGGACGAAAAACTTTTATGTGCCGCAGGCAGCAGCGCAGAAAGATTTCCTCGAAAAGTACAAAGACAATGCAATGGCAGCGTCGCTGATCAGGAACGAAATGCATGAAGCCCGGCTTTATGATAAGTATAAAGCCTTTTACGGCTATGTATTCTATATCGGTAAAAAGATATAGATGAAACCTCCCGGAGAATTGCAACCGGAACCCGGAAGCATTCTCCTTTCTTTCTATGATTGACCGAAACCCGGAGAGGCGATGCAGTTGCATCGCCTCTCCCCCGTTCAGGGCAATGAACACATTTAACCCTGTATCCTATCGGATTAACTTAACTGACAGCCGCATAATACACACTTCCAAAACCGATACATGCCTTTTAAGGATTACCAAGCAGCGTTGTAAGCCTTCCGGCATGTTTCTGATTGTATGTCTGCACATGGGCAATGTAAGGTGCAAAGAGGAGAATGCTGATCAGCAATCCTACCGCCAGCGATTTATATTGCCGGTGGCTTAAAAGCACGTACAGTGTCCAGCACATACAAAGCGTCATTATGATATGCCCCGCGTGGGCAAACAGATATGTCCCTGTCCACGGCAATACAAACATGGACAGTGTCCCAAGGTAATACACGGGCAACGTGGTCAGAACCAGCCAGCTATAATTCCGGCGGATAAAAAACACGATGAAAAACAATATGAATAAATAGCTTACAGGACTGCATGCATTAAAAGCAATCCAATCAGCAAAACCTATTTTAAGTTCACCAAGAAAGTAATGGGTACTGAACAGGGTTATCAAAAACAATAATGCTACCAGAACAATGCCGGCAGTCTTTTCTTTTTTCGAAAGACTCATTTGACAGTAAAATAAACGTGAGACAAATTATTTAATAATCTTCCAGGGAAAGAAGCCCGGTTTACCATAGCTATTGATATTCAGGATGCAGTATCAATTGCAATATCAGCACAAATGCTTAATGAGCATGGCCATAGTAACAGAAACAGGCATGAAAAACCTTCCGGAGAAGTTCCCCGGAACAGCCGGCCTGTAACTGGATACAGGATCTTCCCTTAGGTAATTATCAGTTTGAGGATGGTTTTCAAGATTGGATATTTCTGATCTGAATACAAATTTATAAAAATCAATAAAACAAAATCGAATATTTGAATCACTGCTTCACGCGCTGAACCAGCTTTTATGCACCCCCCGTCTATATTTTGTACAAATCTTCAGGAGATAAATTTCGTGATGGTTTCAATCAGATCATCCTTGCGAATAGGTTTTGCGAGGTACTCGTCACAACCGGCTTCTTCGCTACGCTCCCGTTCTCCTGCCATGGCAAAAGCCGTTTGGGCGATCACGGGCAGACCGGGCCTGTGTTTCTTGATTTCACGCGTGGCTTCATACCCGTTCAGCACCGGTAACTCAATATCCATAAGTACCAGGTTGATGGATGAATCGGCTTTGCACATCTCAACAGCCCGGCGGCCATTAGCGGCACGGATCACCCTTGCATTCATTTTTTCGAGCAATGAACTGATGTAGAAATAATTGGTATCTACATCTTCGACCACCAGAATGCATTTATCACTCAGATCAAGTCTGAGAGAGCCGGAACTTTTCGCAGACTGAGGGCCTGAGCCCGACTGCATTTTTTTCAACGGCAGTGTAAACCAGAAAGTAGAACCTTCGTTGGGAAAGGAGTCCAGCCAGATTTTTCCGCCGAGCAGTTCAACCAGATTCTTTGAAATGGTCAGGCCAAGCCCGGTGCCGCTGATATTCCTGAAAGCCGTTTCTTTTACCTGCCCGAAGCGCTCAAAAACAAGTTTCTGATGCTCCTTGGGGATGCCGATACCGGAATCCCTGACATAAAAGAGTAATTTGCCACTATCAATACGGTATCCGGTTTCAATAAATCCTTCATCTGTAAACTTAATGGCATTCCCTATCAGATTCGACAATATTTGCTTCACCCTGATGGCATCGGTAAATATCCTGAAGCCTGAATCCGGAATTCCTTTCTGAATATATAACATTACATGCGATTTACCCAGCCGGTCAAGTTCCTGCCTGAAGGTAAGTTCAATCTCATCCAGCAGGGCATTTACTTCACATTCCGAATACACCAGTTGTATCTGTCTGGCTTCAATTTTGGAAATATCAATGATATCATTCACCAGATGAAGCAAACTATCGCCACTTTTGATGATGGCATCCAGAAAGCGCTCCTTCTCATCCCTGCCCAGTTCCGCATCCTGAAGCATCTCTGCAAATCCGACAATGGCATTCATGGGTGTACGCAGGTCATGCGACATATTGGATAAAAACAGGCTTTTGAGCCGGTCCGACTCTTCCGCCTTTAACTTGGCTTCGCGCAAGGCGTCTTCGGCCTGTATCCTGAATGAAGCAAGGGCAAACAGGTTGATAAAGCGCTGGACAACAACGATAGATTCATGGCTATACGGTGAATCGCTGTTTGCCAGCACAATCATCGCGTCGGAATTTTCGTCTATTACAGCAGGAACAAAGAGCAAACGGTAAACATCTATTGTTTGTCTGGTAATACATGGCAAGGCGCCTTTGTAGCTCATCTCGTTTCTGATCTCCGGCCCTGTCAGTCCAATAAACTGTCCGAAAAAGCTCTCCTTCAGGCGCTCGGGCGCGACCAGCAGACCCTCGGAATCATCACCCTCCTCAGAATAACAATATATCCTGAATTTTTCTGATTTGTCGTGTGTGATCACAAATGAAAGCTTGCTGCCGGTAAATTTCAGCAAATGAGATTGAATCATTTGGGCCAGCCTGGGAAGCCTGGCATGACCGCGTAAAAGATCAAGTCCGGCAGCGGCGATTGTCTGATTTATGGCAAGTTCACGCTGAAGTTTTGCTTCTGATATCTTCTGGCTGGAAATGTCGGAGATAAGGCCTTCGATGCAGATTAATTCCCCTGTGTTACTATAAATCGCCTGTCCGCTCTCCTGCACCCATTTCACCCTTCCGTTACGGGCAACAACATGATATTCAATTCTATAAAAATTATGATGTTTTAAAGCAGTCTGTATCTCCTCCCAAACTCTCTCCCTGTCGTCAGGAAGTATAAGACTATTGAACTCTATCTGTCCGCTACCGGTAAGTTCTTCAGCTCTGTAACCCAGCAGCCTTTTACAACCGGGACTGACATATTCCATTGTCCAGTGCCGGTCGTTCAGACAGCGAAATGCCATACCAGGAATGTTTTTGAGCAGATTCTCAGTAATTACGCGATATTCATTCAGTGCGGCTTCGTTTTTTATTCTTTCCGTGATATCAATGGAATACTGAATAACCAGCCAGGGCTTCCCTTTATCATCCGGCATCGGATAGCCAAAGACTTCATGAATCACTTTTTCCCCGTTCAGCTTTTCGTAGGTATGCTCTACTCTTACCGGGGAGCCGGCTGACCTGACTGCTGCATGGATACAGTCTGAAGCATCTCCGGCACAAAATGACGGTTTATGACGCATATTGCATCCTGAACTCTTCACTGAAAGCTCGAAGTCTCTGGCGGCGGAATTGCTGATAACTATCTTCCCTGAAGATATATCAATCAGATAAAAGGGATGCGTAAGCGCTTCAATGATGTTAAACAGAACTCCGCTGTCTATTTTCTTTTGGCCGATGGCCATGCTTACTTCCCCTGAACTGACTTCTGCTTTTTCTGATCTGCTTTCTGGAGAAGTACTATATGCGGATTGACCGGTTTGATGCGGCCTGATTTTGAATGTATAATAACCTGAATACCTACCCTCCAAAGTTGAAATAAGCACTTCTGCATCAGTATTATTATCAGGCAGTTCAGATCTTATAGAAATCTCACATCCGGCGATATCGTTCAGTTTTTCCTTGAGAGCCGGTAAATCTGAATCCGGAACCTTCAGTAAAGTTTCGAAGACAGACCTGCCGATAAGTTGAATCTCTGATTCCGAAATTATTTCAGAGACTTTTTTACTATGAAAAAGTACATTGAAGTTCCGGTCGGAAATGGCAATGGCTTCAGGGTAACCGCTGATCAGCGCGGCGACAAATTCATGAGAAAATTCACGATCAGGCTCAGCTGGCATTACTGATAAAGAAGCCCTGCCTTCCCGTTCTGACGCCGAAACTTTTCCTTTATCAGTCTTTTTCATCAGCCTTACCAATAGATGATTGTTATATTATATCTGGTTGATCCTGACATAGGATCAGCGCAAATAGCTCAAGTAATTACAACAACAACATCGGATTATTGTTTCAGTATATTTCATCATAAAGATAATGAAAATATAGTTAGCTTAGTACAATATCTGGCTTTTATTGTCATCTGATTTTTTCGGGATAATCCGGAACGTGGCTTATTTCAGGGACAAATCTCATTGTTATAATCTGAATCCGGAAATATCTCCAGGGCTGTTAATTTAAAAGAGGCACAACGACCTGCTTCTTCACATTCAAAATAAAATCAGTATTTCAATAAATTGACAATCAATTCTCCAGCGCTCCCCTTCCGGGCTTTCTCGACGAAAAGTAAAGAAAAATTGAAAGTATAATAAAGGTTAACAGCATCTGATTGCAGGAATAATTAAAGCATGAATATTTTTTTCTTGCATCCGGAAAAAATATCTTTACTTTTGCCGCAAAATTCTTCAGGGCAGGGTGAAATTCCCGATCGGCGGTAGAGTCCGCGACTCAAACAGCAAAAATGCTGAATGACTGAACCGGTTTAATTCCGGTACCGACAGTAAAGTCTGGATGGAAGAAGAATCTGAGATTGCTGCCGGAGGCATAGATATGCCTGCCGGTAGTATAAAGGTATTCTGCCCTGTAGTATTTGTTATTCGGGTATTGTTATCCGGATTGCGAAAAGAAAACAGGTCAAACAACAGAATACCATGAAACAACTCATCACCTCTCTTATCACGCTGTTCATCAGCCTCCTGCAACTTACAGCAACTGCCCAGACAACAATAAAAGGCCGGGTTACCGACTTTACCAGCGGGACGGGAATAGAACAGGTCTCTATTCAGACCGATCAGCAAAGCAAAGGCACTGTAACTGATCAGAATGGCTATTTCAGTCTTTTGATTGAAAAAGGCAGCCATAACCTTACGTTCGGCCACCTGTCTTACCGGCCTTTCAGCATCCGGATGATAGTCGGGGATAAAAATGAGTTTCTGAATATCCAGCTGACTCCCGATATGATCGGCCTCGACGAGATCAGTATCATTTCATCGCATGCCCGGGAACGCAACACGCCTGTCGCCGTCAGCACCATAAAAACAGCGTTGATACAACGGGAAATAGGCGGGCAGGAATACCCTGAAATCATGAAGATGACACCTGGTGTGTATGCCACAAAACTTGGCGGTGGTAATGGCGACGCGCGCATCAGCATCAGGGGGTTCCAGCAGGAGAATATTGGATTGCTGTTAAACGGTGTTCCGGTAAGCAGCGTTGAAAACGGGCTGGTTTACTGGTCGAACTGGGCAGGGCTGGGCGATGCGACACAGAGCATCCAGGTTCAGCGCGGACTCGGAGCCTCAAGGGTGGCATTAAACTCGGTGGGTGGCACCATTAACATCATTACAAAAACCACCGAGGCATCAAAAGGCGGATCGATAAGCCATGCCATTTCCGATTTTGGCAACAGAAAGATCATTATGAGTTTTTCGACAGGAAAAACAGACGAAGGATACGCGATGACATTTCTCGGATCCCGCACAACCGGACCCGGATATGTTGATGCTACCCATGTTGATGCCTGGGCCTGGTTTCTCTCCATCAGCAAGCAAATAAATCCGGAGCATCTGCTGGTTTTTACAGGCATGGGCGCTCCCGAAAGGCATGGACAACGGACTTACGGACTTACCAAACAACAGTACGATCAATTCGGTAATCGCTATAATCCAAACTGGGGAATGTTAAACGGGAAAATTGAAAGCCTGTCCGAAAACTTTTATCATAAACCTCAACTCTCGCTGAATCATTATTGGAATATCAATGAGAAGAGCCTGCTGGCAAGCTCTGCATATCTTTCATTTGGCGATGGAGGCGGAAAATATTCCGAATCTTTTATGAGCGACGGTGCATCAGGCTTCCGGAAAAACAATCAGATTGACTGGGACGCTGTATACCGGCAGAATATCAATCATAGCGATTCAGTTCAGTTGGCAGGAGGTGAATTTGTTAAGGGTTTTTCGAAAATTATCCTGACCAATTACAGAGCCAGCCATGTCTGGTATGGTCTTCTTTCAACCCTTAATCATGAAGTGAACGAAAATCTTAAAATCGTAACCGGCATTCACACACGCTATTTCAAATCCAATCTCAGGGAAGAGATCAGCAATCTTCTCGGAGGAAATTTCTGGGTTGATCAGTATGCATGGTCTCTGGCCGGGATCGGTGGCCGGAATCAGATCAAAGGTGTAGGCGACATCATCAATGTAGATAACGATGCACGGGTGGATGTGGTAAGTTACTTCGGGCAGGCAGAATATAGGATTGGTAAAGTGAACGCATTTGCAGCCGGCACTGTTTCAAATACCTGGTTCAGACGAACTGACCGGATTAATTACATCGGCAACACTGAAAGTGAACTTGTTTCGAAAGCCGGATATGATCTGAAAGCCGGATTAGGCTACAATATTGACAGTCACCACAATTTATATTTGAATGCCGGTTATTATTCCAAAGCGCCATATTTCAAATTTGTTTTTGCCAACTTCAGCAATGCGGTAGTTCAGGATCTTGGCAATGAAATTATTGAAGCATTTGAAGCCGGTTATGGCTTCAGCCGGGGCAACATCAACCTGAAATTCAATGCCTATTATACGCTCTGGAGAGACAAATCACTGCTGAGCCGTGAAAATATTCAACTGGAAAACAACGCCCAGACCAGGGCACTGATCAGAGGGCTTGATGCCTTGCACAAAGGACTGGAATTTGAAGGGACAGCCAAACTATCGCGCAGCCTTATGCTGGGATCAGTTCTGTCGTTCGGAGACTGGCGCTGGAAAAACGATGTACAGGCTGAATTATATAATGACAATCAGGTGCTTATCGATTATACCGAGGTTTATGCCAGGGATCTTAAAGTTGGCGATGCGCCGCAGTTTCAGGCCGGTATTTATGGAGAACTTATGCTGGCTCAGGATCTCGCGCTTAATTTCAACTGGTTATATTATGGACGTTTGTACGCCGGATTTGACCCGTCAGGCCGGAATAATCCGGCTGACCGGAACCAGCCTTACAGAATTCCTGATTACAGCATGACTGATCTGTTTATAAACTATTCATTTAACATTGCCGGCCTGAAAACCATTGCTTCGGTAAGTTGTTATAACCTGCTGAACAAAGAAGTCATTATGCGGGGCGAAGACGGGAGCTCCCACGAACTTGACACGTTCAGGGGCTTCTGGTCTCCCGGGAGAACATTTAACCTGTCGATGAAGATTTCGTTTTAATTCTTATATTCGTTTGCAAAACCACCGTAGCAGAAAATGGAAAGACAGATTTTGAGTACAAACCTGAAAGCGCTGACCCTGAATCTCGACCAGTCGACCTATGGTGTATTTGCAGAAATCGGTGGAGGCCAGGAAGTTTCAAGGTCATTCTTTCAGGCGGGCGGGGCATCGGGAACCATAGCCAAGACGATTTCAGCTTATGACAAGCAGTACAGTGATGTACTCTACAGTAACCAGCAAATCAGCAAACGCTATGTTTCATGCCAGCGGCTGGAGGAGATGCTCAGGTGCGAATACGATCAGCTGGTGGGTGTTTTGCAGGGAAAAAGGGAAAAACCTACCAGATTCTTTGTTTTTGCAGATACGGTTTCAACGATAAACTACCGGAAGGACAATATCAGTCATGGCTGGATAGGCTGTCGTTTTCAACTGGAGCAGAACGATGAGCCCAATGAAGTCATTATCCATGTGGAATTGCACGAAAGAGACAATCTCCTGCAGCAGAACACGCTTGGCATTGTCGGAGTAAACCTGATCTATGCCTGTTACTTTCACCACGACAGGCCGAATACCTTTCTGCAATCTCTGATGGACAACCTCTCCCCTGACCGCCTGGATATCACAATGATCAGGATGAACGGGCCTCAGCTGGCCTATGTCGACAACCGGTTGCTGGCCGTGCAGCTGGTCAAAAACGGCATGACCAGCGCCATCATGTTCGACAGGTATGGCATGGTTCAGGAGCCGGAAGATATGCTTTATAAAAAAAATGTACTGGCTTTCAGGGGAAGTTTCAGGCCTATTACCTATGCTGGATTTGATATCCTGAAATCCAGTTATGCCATCTTTAAACGGGATGAAGATTATGACAAGAGCAACACACTGTCGTTTTGCGAAATCACGCTGCATAATCTTCTTTCGCAGGAAGAAGATGATATAGATGAACGGGATTTCCTCGACCGCGTGGATCTGCTCAACGGCATGGGACAAAATGTGATGGTTTCAGGCTTCAGGGAATTCTATAAACTTGTCGCATATTTCTCCGGATTCAGAATCAATAAATTAAGAATCGTCATCGGTGTCGATACGCTGGAAAAAGTCTTTGACAAGACATATTACTCCAATCTGAAAGGAGGTATGCTTGAGGCTTTCGGAAAGCTTTTCCCCGACAATATGAAGATGTACGTTTATCCGGCCATTGACGGGAAAAGCGGTAAAATCAAACACTCCGGGGATATCAGTCTCCCTGAGGATTCAGCCTACCTTTACAAGCATCTGATATCTGCCCGAAAAATCCTTGACATTAAGAATATCAACGAAAAGCATCTATCGATATTTTCTCCCATGGTACTTGATAAGATTAAAAACAAGGATAACTCATGGGAAAAACTGGTCCCCGTTTATGTGGCGGAGTCCATTAAAAGTAAAAAGCTTTTTGGGTACAACGATTGAACCTAAAGTGCTTTTATTACCTTTTCCATAATTTCAGTGACCTCACAGGCAAAATCCGTCAAATCCCTATTACCGACTTTTTCCATGCTTACCTTTGGATTTATGGCAGCAACTTCAGTGTTGCCATCTTCCCTTTCATAAACAATTACATTGCAAGGCAGCAACAGGCCAATCCTGCTCTCTGCCGATAAAGCACGGTGGGCATAGGTCGGATTGCATGCCCCAAGAATCCGGTATTTCCTGAATTCAACCCCGATCTTTTCCCTGAGGGTTTCCTGCACATTCACCTGAGTGATGATACCAAAACCATATTCCTTCAGCTTCGCTGTAACCTTTTCAACTGCTTCATCAACAGTACATTCCATTGTTTTCGAGAAATGATAACTCATAGCAATTCTTTTTTTTTAACGACCTCTGAATTAAACCATCCTGATAAAGATTTGTTTACAGTTACCCCTGATAACATTGCTGCCGCATTCCGCCCCTTAATCTTGACTGCCTGCACGATTTGAAGGTCAATTTAGAATACATTTGCAAAAAAACTACTGATGATTGCCCGCCGTTCCATATTGTTTGTGACAACCCTGGCTTCATTTCTTACGCCGTTTATGGGATCCGCCATAAACATCGCGTTGCCTGCCATGGGGAAAGACCTGGATATGGATACCATTGCACTTGGCTGGGTTACTACCTCCTACCTGCTGTCTGCAGCCGTTTTTCTGCTCCCTTTTGGCCGGCTTTCCGACAAATTTGGCAGAAAAATGATATTTATGACAGGGATTGTGTTTTTTGCAATTACTGCTTTTGCATCAGCCCTGGCCGGTTCTGAGTTACTGTTGATAATTTCACGGTTTATGAACGGGGCGGGCGGAGCTATGATTTACGCCACAGCCATCGCCATCCTTACTTCCTCTTTTCCCAGAGAAGAAAGAGGTAAAGTACTGGGCATCAACGTAGCTTCGGTATACCTGGGCCTGAGCCTGGGTCCGACTATTGGCGGATTAATGACATCCCTTTGGGGATGGAGAAGTATTTTTGCGCTGATCGGATTACTGGCAACCATCATAACGCCGATCGCTGCAATAAAACTTGAAAATGACCGCAAATCATCAGTCTCCGGCAAATTTGATTTTTCAGGCAGTATTATCTATGGCATCAGCCTGGCGCTCATTATCTTTGGATTTCCAAAAATGCCGGGTTTGCCGGGCATTGCATTTATTTTATCAGGACTTGCCGGGTTGTGGCTTTTTACGGAAATAGAAAAGAAAGCAGCAGATCCACTGCTTCAAATCAGCACGTTCAAAGGCAATCAGGTTTTTATCTTCTCTAACCTCGCAGCTTTTATCAATTACAGTGCTACTTTTGCATTAGTATTCCTGCTTAGCTTTTACCTGCAACAAATCAAAGGGCTTTCACCAGAAAAAACAGGCGTCATTCTGATGGCCCAGCCCGTCATGATGACGCTGCTTTCACCGCTTGCCGGCAAACTCAGTGACCGTGTAGAACCCTATGTGCTTGCTTCGTCAGGGATGGGGCTGACAGTGATCGGGCTGGGCGCATTTTCATTGCTCGGCCCAGGCAGCAGCATCACATACATCATTCTGCTGCAGCTATTACTTGGACTGGGATTTGCCCTTTTTTCTTCACCCAATACCAATGCTGTAATGAGTTCGGTAAATCCTTCATACTATGGTATCGCTTCTGCTGCTTTAGGCACCATGCGCCTGACCGGCCAAACAGTAAGTATGGGCATCAGCCTGATGATGTTCGCCCTGATCATGGGCAACAAGGGAACAGGACTTGAAAACACAGAAGGACTTATGACCAGTATCAGATACGCATTTGTCGTATTCGCGATTCTTTGCATTCCCGGCACTTTCTTTTCGATGAAAAGGGGAAAGATCAGGGAATAAACCATATATGAATAAACTTATCCATAACTTTGATTTAAAATGGCAGAAGACAACTTAAAAACAGCATTGGTTTTCGGAGCCACCGGGCTTACAGGAGGCTTTGTAACTGAGCTGCTTGAGCAGGACAGCAGATACAGGGAAGTAATTCTTTTCACCAGAAAACCGGTTTCAACCAATGCTGCAAAAACGAGGCAGATCACTTTTAATCCTGACAACATCCAAGCAATCGCTCAGCAGATAAAAGGAGATCACCTTTTCTGCTGTATCGGGACAACCATAAAAAAAGCCGGATCCAAAAAGGTATTTTTTGAAACAGATCACGATCTGGTCGTTGATATTGCACAAGCTGCCGCTTCAAACCACGTCCGGTCCTTTGTGCTGGTTTCTTCTATCGGGGCCAATCCTGACTCCCGGAACTTTTATCTTAGAACCAAAGGTCAGGTTGAAGAATCCCTGAAAAAGCTAACCTTTCCCAATCTTATTATTCTCCGGCCATCAATGCTTTTAGGGGTCAGACGGGAATACCGCATATTTGAAGAATGGGGAAAGACTGCTGCAAAAATAATCAGTCCCTTACTTACAGGAAAATTGAAAAAATACCGTCCGGTTCATGCAGCAGCCGTAGCAGAGACCATGATTTCCTCAGCATTTTCAGGGAATGGAATGCATATACTTGAATCAGACCAGATTGAAAATACCCGAAAATGAACCCAAGGCAAAAGAAATACCATGAAATTCATTTCGCCAAAAGAGCTTAAAGCACTGATCGACAATAAGACAGACTTCATGCTGATCGATACACGCGAGCCTGAAAAATATAAAGCCTGTCATATATCCGGGGCTGTTTCTATGCCTCAGCTTCAGCTGCCGACTATGTTGAATGAAATCGACCCGAAAAAAAAGATCATCATCTACTGCATTTATGGAATAAAAAGTGAACAGGTATATATATATCTGAAGGACAAACTCAAAATCAAAGACCTCAGCATCCTGGAGGGTGGCATATATCAGTATGCAATGGAAATCGATCCTGGAATGGCCGTATGAAAACAGTTATCAAAAACCTGTTTTCAGAAAGGTATATCAGACCTGTAAAAGCATTTCTTTCGCAAGGCCTGAGCCCGCTGATGATGGCCCGGACAATTGCTGCCGGTTTCTGCATAGGCATTATCCCGGTGCCAGGCACATCGACCCTTCTGTGCACTGCCGTTTCGCTTATTTTCAGAATGAATCTTGCGCTGATCCAATTCATCAATTACGCGGTTTTCCCTTTGCAGATCCTGCTTGTAATTCCATTTTACAAAGCAGCCGCCCGGATGATTAATTCCGGAATACTTCAGGATTTTCCGGGGAGCCTGATTGCTGAATTCAATACTGACTGGTGGGGAGCCTTCAATGGCAGTTTTCAGGTTATATTAACCGCTTTCCTGATCTGGCTTGTATTATCAATACCCCTTTATCTGCTGGTCAGAAAAATGACTTCAGCCATACTATTCAAACTGAAAACAAGCAAGGAAAAGGCCAGTGACCTTTGACCGGTTTCGGAATTCCGGCAAATTCACCATTCGAATCAGCAAGCTCCCCTGACCGGAAATTTATTTAGGGCTCTTCTTTCCCCTGCTTTTGCCTCCGTTACCTTGCCGGCGGCCGGGCCGGGACTGACCGGATTTCGGGTTGTATTCAGGACCGGGCCCCAACCCGGCCGGCGGCATTTGTTTCCTGATTACTGTATCGATGAGTTTCTCTATGCGTGAAAACTGATATTGCTCGTCCTGATTGATAAAAGTAATGGCAATACCGGTTTGTTCCGCCCTCGCAGTACGACCGACCCTGTGAACATAATCTTCCGCATCGTGAGGCACATCATAATTGACAACCACACTGATATTTTCAACATCTATCCCCCGTGAAAGCACATCCGTTGCTACCAGAATCTGAAGTTGCCTGTTTCTGAATTTCAGAAGAACTTTCTCGCGTTCAGATTGCTCCAGATCGGAATGAATATCTGATACTTCGAAACCTTCCGCTTTCAGTTCCTTTGCAATTGACTTAACCTTTGATTTGGTCGATGAAAACACCAGTATACTCGGCAGGTCACGACCCCGTATCAATGAAGCAAGCAGCGGGGTTTTCTGCTTGTCATAAACCAGATACGCTACCTGAAGGATACCCTGCGCCGGCTTTGAGATGGCAATATTTACCTCTTCCGGATGTTTCAGGATCCGCTTGCTTAATTCTCTGATCCTGGGCGGCATGGTAGCTGAGAAGAGCAATGTGCTCCGGCTTTCGGGAAGGTAACTGATGATGCGCATGATATCATCGAAAAATCCCATGTCAAGCATACGGTCGGCTTCATCCAGGATCAGGTGCTGAAGATTACTGACCGGAACAATATCCATATTCAGAAATGAAATCAACTTTCCCGGAGTAGCAACCACTATATCAACCCCCTGGGTTAGTGCACGCTTTTGCTGCTCCCATTCTATACCATCCGTCCCCCCGTAAATAGCCAGAGAACTGATATTCATAAAATAACTGAATCCTTCGAGTTGCTGCGCGATCTGCAGTGCCAGCTCCCGCGTTGGAGCAATAATCATTGTATTGATTCCTTTTACAGGATTAGTAATAACCCTGTGAAGCACCGGCAAGAGATATGCTGCTGTTTTGCCGGTTCCCGTTTGGGCACAACCGATTACATCCTTGCCCTGCATAATAAGAGGAATTATCTTTTCCTGGATTGGAGTTGGCGTCTCAAACCCAATGGAATCAAGGCCATCTTGAATAGATTGATCAAAACCAAAATGCCGGAATGATAATTCGGAAATTTCAGGAAGTTCTTCCATATCTGATTTTAAAGAGAGATTTAAATTACAAATTAACATTGTCAAAGGTAAGCAAAAGCAATGCGTGAATATTGGTTATTTTATTCATTCGGAGAAGGAG
>ERZ795053.1068-NODE-1068-length-35145-cov-7.420348_pt1 | contig 35145 bp, 27 predicted proteins | sample MGYA00375137_ERZ795053 | MGnify/ENA primary metagenome ERZ795053 (study PRJEB30182, sample SAMN05720284) | activated sludge metagenome | isolation source: Anaerobic digester | place: Hong Kong | collected 2014-12-17 ...
GAATGGTATTCCATGAATAAGTAAATGGTGATGTTCCTGTTGAAACAGCTACTGCCTGACCATCGCAACTGTTATAACAAACAGGGTTGGTGGCGCTTAATGTCACCACATTGGCTGCGGGTTCAATTAAAGTAACAGAATCAGTTGCCATACATCCCAAGGAGTCTGATGCTACCAGTGTGTAAGTTCCTGCACAAAGATTAATGATCATCATCGTAGTCATTGTTGAATCGTTATTCCACAGATAGGAAACGGCTCCCTGTGCATTTGAAACAGTTGCTGTTACAGAGCCATCACAAACACCATGACAAGTGAGGTTTGTTACACTTAATGTAAAGAATAATGAATCAGGCTGAGTTACGTTGACTGAGTCAGTCACACTACAGCCCAGGCTGTCGGTAACAGTAACTTCATATATGCCTGCACAAAGTGACGATGCTGTTTCACCGGTTTGTACAGGAGAGGTATTCCATGAATAGGTAAATGGAGCAACACCGCTTGATGCAACCGTTGCTGTGGCATTACATGCATTGAAGCAGGTTGCAGCTGTAGTGGTAAATTGCAGAGTTGCCTGTGCAGGATTTACGATTTCTACGGAGTCAGTACTTGTGCAACCGAGGCTATCCGTTACAACAACAGAGTAAACACCTGCACATAATCCTGTGGCTGTATCTGTATTCTGAGGTGGAATGGTATTCCATGAATAAGTAAATGGTGATGTTCCTGTTGAAACAGCTACTGCACTTCCGTTGCAACCGTTATAGCAGGAGGGAGCAGAAGCAGTAATGGTTACTACATTGGCAACAGGGTCAACTATTGTTACAGAATCAATGGCAATACATCCTGCTGAATCAGTAATCTGCACGGTATAGGTTCCGGCACACAATCCCGTAGCCGTTTGTGTATTCTGTACAGGTATGGTATTCCAGGCATAGGTAACAACTCCCTGACCGTTATTTGATGCAGTAGCAGTACCGTTACAGGATCCTTCGCAGGACGGGTTTGTAGTTGTAAATGTTATAACTAATGAATCAGGTTGGGTTACAGTTACCGAATCTGTTATGCTGCAACCGGTATTGTCGGTAATAATTACTGAATAAGTTCCTGCACAAAGGCCTGTAGCTGTATCACCTGTCTGCACCGGAGTGGTTGTCCATTGATAAGTAAAAGGTGACATACCTGACGCACTTACTATTGCTGAACCATTGCACTGGTTATAACATGAAACAGGAATGGACGACATGGTGCTTGTTGTAAGACATGTGGTGTGATATCGTGTAATAAATGGAATTGTATTGTTTCCAACCATGGAGAATGCGCCACCTGCATACATTTCATTTTTGTAGTTCATCAAAGCATCCACCTGATTATTGGCTCCGCCACTCAAATCAGACCAGGTAGTACCATCAAAAGCGGTAATGTTAAAAACGGGTGCACCATCTGCCGCTGAAAAATTACCTCCCACATAAAGTACATCAAATAAATATCCCAATGATTTTACTTTAGCCTGTCCGCCTGTAATTCCTCCCGGAATAGCTGTCCACGAAGTTCCATCCCAAATGGCAACACTGTTGGATGCAACACTACTGGCTTGAGTAAATGTTCCACCGCAATACAATTCACCATTGATTTCTTTGAACGCTGAAACACGGGCTGAAAGACCTGTTACACCACCAAGCAGATTTGACCATGAAGTGCCATCCCAGCGTGCAATTCCAGAGGCAGACATTCCACCTGCAGAACTGAACTGACCTCCTGCAATTAAATCACCATTGTAAAATGTGAGCACTTCAACATAGTTGGAACCTGAACCAATTCCTGCACCTAATGCACTCCATGTGCTTCCATTCCATTTGGCAATACGCTCGGCACTTACACCATCCACACTGGTAAAAAATCCACCTGCATAAATATTTCCAACAGAATCGCCTGTGAGTGACAATACCTGATCGTTGCAACCTGTACCTAAAGGAAGCCAGTTGGAGCCATCCCATTTAGCAATATAATTGATGGGGTTAATTCCCGAAAAATTAAAATTACCTCCTGCATAAAGTGTATTGTTGATATGGTCAAAATAAAGTGCATAAACATCACTGTCGAAACCATCTCCCAAAGCTGTCCATGTACTGCCATCCCATTTGGCTATACGATAAGCCTGATTTCCTCCTGCATCGGTAAAACGTCCCCCCACATACAGTACATCATTCACTGTGTCTTTTGTAAAAGCGTAAGCATTGTCATTAACACCGGAACCTACCGGCAACCAAAACTGTGCATCAGCTGCAACCGACATGATCATAAATGCAGTTGCCATCAACAAACTGTTGAATGTAATTTTCAATCTCATCTCTAACTCCTTTTTATTCTTTAATTAATTCCTTTATAATAACTGTCATCTTTTGTTCTGCGGCATTAGCTACTTTAAGTACTTCTTCATGAGTTATTACTTCAGGGTGATCACTTCCTCCAAGGTCAGTGATGATAGAAATGGCAAATACAGGCAATCCCATGTGGCGGGCTGCAATGTTTTCAGGTACTGTTGACATTCCTACACAATCGGCACCAATGTATTTGATGTATTTGTATTCTGCACGCGTTTCGAAAGTAGGGCCCGTAACGGCAGCATATACTCCGGTGTGACATACAAAGCCATGTGCTGTTGCAATTTTTTTAGCTTTTTCAATAAGTGTTTTGTCATAAGGTTCACCCATATCAGGAAAACGTGGACCTAATTCATCCTCATTTTTTCCGATAAGCGGATTGGTGCCCATCAGATTGATGTGGTCATCAAGAATCATCAGATCACCCACTTTGTAAGCCGGATTCACACCACCGCTTGCATTGGAAAGTATAAGCGTTTTAATACCGAGGAATTTCATAACTCTGACAGGAAGAATAACTTCCTGCATGGAATATCCTTCGTAGTAATGAAATCGTCCCTGCATGGCAACTACATTCACTCCATTCAGTTTGCCGAAAATCAGTTTGCTGCCATGGCCTTTTACTGTTGAAACAGGAAATCCCGGAATATCAGCATAGTTTAATTCTTTGGTTACTTCAATTTCTTTTACAAGGCCACCTAAACCTGAACCTAATATGATTCCAACTTCAGGATTGAACGAAACGGTTTTTTTAATGTGTTCAGCAATGGTCTTAACTTTTTCCAACATATTTCTTTAACAATAAATTAAATTCTTCTTTGTCTTCAATTATATTCACAGCAACCGGCAGACAGTAAAAAGGTAAAGTTTTTATATGTGGTTCAAACTTTTCATTTTTCAGTTTCACTGCGTCTTTCTCGGTAACTACAATTATCTTTTTTTCAGAGGCGAAGGTATTGAATTTGCTTCTTATAACTGAAAAATCTTTTTCACAATACGAATGATGATCACCAAATTCAAGAGAGAGAAAATTCTTACTCTGTGATGAGAGAAAATTCTGAAGTTTTTTTGCTGATGCAATTCCTGTTATCAACAGAATTTCATAATCTTTCAGAGACGAAATTTCAATTTTGTGATGATCTTCGAGAGAAATCAGAGGCTGATACTCAAGCGTTGAGAAAAACACATGCTTCTTTAAACTGATTTTTATCAGTATTTTTTTCTTCTCTTCTGAAGTCAGATGCGCAGGGCATTTGGTAACAATGATGATATCTGCTCGATTGGCACCTGAACGAAACTCGCGCAGGTTTCCTGCAGGCAGAACAAAATCGTCAGTAAATAAATCATCATATTGTGTGAGCAAAACAGATAAACCCGGCTTCACACTGCGGTGCTGAAATGCATCGTCCAATAAAATAACTTCTGTATCAGGATATTTTTTTAAAGCATACTCAATTCCTTCTTTTCTTTTTTCGGCAACGATAAAATGTGAATTAGGAAACTTGCGTTTCATCTGCAAAGGTTCATCACCAACGTATTCGGCATTTGCGCTGTTGCTTACTTCAATAACACCTTCAGACTTACGGCCATAGCCTCTTGAAACCACCACCGTTTTTTTGTCCTGTAATAAAAGCAGCAGCATTTCGGTATGCGGAGTTTTGCCTGTGCCACCCGTATTCAGGTTGCCAATGCAGATGACAGGAACAGGGTAGGAGGCAGATTTAAGAATACCGCTGTCAAATAAAAAATTGCGTAGTGCCATAGCACAGCCATAAAGCCATGAAAAAGGTAACAACAGCAGCCGCAGATTTTTCATCTCGCAAATGTAACTTTAATGTATGTGAAACAACTTAACGGTATTTTAAAACGAAAAAGGCTGCATCTTTTGGATACAGCCTCAGTAAATTTTTCTGAATTGCTGCTTATGCTTCAGCTGCAGGCTGAATGAAAACGTATGATTTATTATCAGTTTTCTTTTTAAACATCACAGTACCGTCAATCAAAGCAAACAAGGTATGGTCTTTACCCATTCCTACACCTTCACCTGCATTGTGTTTGGTGCCACGCTGACGAACGATAATATTGCCGGCAATAGCTTTCTGTCCACCATATATTTTTACACCGAGACGTTTACTATGCGATTCGCGGTTGTTTTTTACTTTACCTTCACCTTTTTTATGTGCCATTTTCTTTCGATTTTAAATGATTAAGCGTTGATAGCGTTAATTTCAATTTTGCTGAGATACTGACGGTGGCCATTCATCTTTTTGTAGCCTTTACGTCTTTTCTTCTTAAATACTAAAACTTTGTCGCCTTTCATATGGCTGATGATTTTAGCAGAAACACTTGCATTGCTTAATACAGGTGCACCTACTTTTACTTTGCCATCATTATCCACAAGTAATACTTCACTGAATTTTACTTCTTCTCCTTCAGCACCTTCCAGACGGTGAACGAAAATCTGTTGCTTTTCTTCTACCTTAAATTGCTGACCGGCTATGTTAACTATTGCATACATGTTTTTACGTGTTTTTTCAAACGGACGGCAAAAGTAGGATTTTTTTCTTGAATAACAAATCTATCATTCAAATTTATTAAACGGATTTATTCACAGAACCAAAGCCTTTCGGAAAGGTTGAATTCGAATTTGCTACAAATCTGATATTTAGCTGGTTATATTAATTTTTTACAACCTTAATACTCTTAACGCATTTGCCTGATTCATTCAACCTGACAAAATAAACTCCCGAACTAAACTCAATTCCAAGGGTAACAGAACCTGATGCAGGTAAAATTCCGGTTTGTTTAACTATTCGTCCTGCAATATCCGTAACGGTGATGGTGTTTGCAGTGGCATCTTTCGATTTATAATGTATCTGAATTACATCATTAAACGGATTGGGTGAAGCCGTAAGACTGATGTTATCGGTTTCGATGGTGTTGATTCCTGTTGCAGCAATAATTTCAAATTTATCAAAGCCTGCCTCTACCACATGACCTGAGTTGAACTGATCAGCCGTATAAACAGTCAGTGTCATATTAGCTGTAAGAGGGATTAGTCCCGCCAGGAAAAAAGTTTTATCAACCCATGTACCCATTCCAGGAGTGTTGGCTGTTGCTGTTTCAAGTGTAACAGCGGTTGAACCATTGTTTATTTTTATTATGAGTGAATCATTGGGGTTACCATTGCCACCGTCATTGTAAAACCAACGGGTATAAGTAATCGTAGGATTAATAGCTCCTGTTAAATCGAATACCGGAGAAGTCAGTATAGCTGTTCCATTATCCACATCATTGGAGCCGGAGGAACTTGCATTAGGATTGTTATCTGTTACATAAGCCTGATCAAGACAATCTGTTTGGTCATCTTCATTGGGATTTGCATAGCCCGGACCAAACACAGCGGGGGTGCCATGTGGTACACCACGCTCCCAAAGGTTGGCACTTGAACCAGAAATTGTCCAACCAAAGTCGAAAGAAAAATCATCATAGTAACCTTTGTCAAGAGCAATAATCACAGGTGAAGGATTTGCCTGAATGCCTATGGTTGTACATTGAGTGCGGTATCCCCATTTTCCTGCTGTAACATTATAAGAACCTAATACCATTGAAGGAATGGTAAAATTTCCTGAAGCATCAGCAGTGGTGCTGTACTCTAGTCCATTTCCTGAAAATGTTACATTGGCATTCGGAATCGGATTACTTGTTGCAATTTCTATTACCTGACCTGTTAAAGATGTGCTTGCCAGTGGAGCCAATGCCACATCCAGAGTGGTTACAACACCTGAAGAAAGAGAAATTCCGGTAATAACCTTGGTAACATATCCTGCTGCCGAAACCTGAATATCATACGTGCCGGCATTCACTGTTCCGGTTTTATATTCTCCGTTTGCTTTTGAGTTTTTAGTAATATTAGTATTAAGGATTTGAATGGTTGCATTGAAAATAGGAGAGCCTGTAATGCTGTCAGTAACTATGCCCTCGAGGTAGCATGCACGCTGGTAAGTAGGTTCCAGAACGAATAATCCGTTATTGATATCTGAAACAACCAAAATACCTGAAGGCAGGTAAGGGAATACTCCCCAGTCACCTTTAAAACCATCACCAGAACCTTGTGTGTAGGTATCGTACCAGCCTACGTTCACCATATTATCTGGACGGGTAACGTCTGTAATTACCACACCATCTTTGTACCATGATGTCACTGCAAAATCACCTCCGTTTTTCTGAATGATATGCGTATTGTGCACAATGGAGCCTGAGCCGGGCGTAATCTGAATCCGATCCAGTTCAGTAATATTGGAAGGATTGGAAACATCATAAGCTGTGAGGTAGGAATCAGAAACTTCATCGGTAGTAAACAAGTACTGGCTGTTGGTAGAAAGCCATGAGTTGTGAGTGAAATTGCCGGGAGTAACTTTAACGCCTACAGGGACAGGATTGGCTTTGTTTGAAATATCGTAAATGGTAAAATCGCCATTGTAAATATGACAGGCATAAAAATAATTTCCTCTAACATAGCCATCATGAACATAGGCTCCCGGAGTGTGTCCTACATAATTGGGACTAAGTGGATTGGTAGCAATATCAGCTATCACGGTAGCTCCCTGAAAAAGATTGGAGCCATGCAGATATACATATCCGTCTTCAATATGCAGAGAGTGGATGGAATTTAACTGACCACTGATTGCTCCATTGCCTGTCCAGTCAATTGCAGGTGCTGCATTGGGCAACTGTGATAAATCTACAATCTGCAAACCTCCTCCGCCTTCTGTAGTAACATAGGCATAGTGGTCATAAGTTTTTACCTCGCGCCATTGCGAATTAGGGCCTGGAACCAATACCACTTCTACAGGGTTTGAAGGATTGCTAACATCTACGATAGAAAGTCCGGAGGTTGTCCCCACAAGAGCATATTCAACTCCTGAAGGCGATGTCCATCCTCCGATATTTGCCAACTCATCATTCTGATAAGGTAGATTGCTCAGAAAAGAAATATTAAAATTTTGTGCATTCAGGCTAACACTTGCAAAGAGCATTGCAAGCATAAAAGTAAATCTGTTCATTTGTTTGATTTTATATAAAGGATGACAAAAGTATTAATTGTCAGATTACATCAAATTATTTTAACAGATAATCGCTGTGTATGTAGCAATCAGTGTAATGGTATGACAAATGAGCATTAGCAGGAATGGGTGACACAGAAGATGAAAAATGAATTTTTACGTCTTGTTATTGATTTTTTCTGAACAGGCAGCCAAACATAGTGTCGGCATGATGGCTGTATCCATGAAAAACTTTTTGCTGTATGAGAGTAAGATTGCAATCAGATGAGAGCAACTTAGCATTAAGTTCATTTTCTTTGGCAAAGGCGGAACAGGTGATGTAAAGCAACAACCCGTCAACTTTCAAAAAAGGAATTACCTTCTTGATAATATTTAACTGAAGTTTGGCAAAGTCATCAATTTTCGACTCATCAAAATTCCACATATTTTCAGGGGAACGACTCCATGTGCCGGAACCCGAACAAGGTACATCTGCTACAATACCATCAAAGATATTGTTGAAGGAAGGTGTTTTCTTCAGGTCAAGTTGCTGAATTTTATAATTCTTTACCTGCGCTTTTCGCAGGCGGATTTGCGCATTTTCCAAAACAGAAACTCTGTTGTCTGTAAGTAAAAAATTTACTTCAGGAAAACGATTGGCAATCATCAGCGTTTTGCCTCCCGAACCACTGCAACAATCCCACCAGTTGCCCATGATTTTTTCGGGTAACAATGTCAATGTTTCCTGTGATGAAAAATCCTGAATTTCAAAATATCCTTCCAGATAGGAGGAAAGAGAGGTGAGTGAAGTAATTGGCAGAAATCCTGATGCATTTTTGTGAGTAACTACAGGTGTAATTTCCGAGTCCAGTAATTCATCTGCAACTCTTTTTTCATAGCCATGTCGAATTCTTATCCATACATAAGGTTGCTGAAAGAGCGACTCGGCAAATGCATTTGCATCAATTCCTTCAGAAAGATGCCGGATAAATGGAAACGCGTCATCAAACGACAGCACAGATGTTGATTTTTGTAATGCTGCTAATCGTTCATTGATAAGCAACTTTTCAGTAAGTGAATACTTGTTGAACAGATATTCGCTTAACAAATTTTTTTCGCCTGTTAAGTAAAAACTGTAAGCCAATCTTTCTTCTTCACTGCACCGGTTGAAGAGTTTGGCACAACGGTAATATGAGAAACATCCTGAAGAAATAATTTTTCTGTCGCGACTGCCTAACTGTTTATGCTGCCTGAAATAGTTTTTCAGATAGTGATGCAGGGGTACAGAAAAATCAAAACCGGCAATGATGCCGGTTATTTGATTCATGATTGTTTGTTCGCGCATACTAAATTTCCATTTTCATCTGCACCCGTTGTGTAGCAGGAGATTTTTTTACTTCCGGTTTTTTGGAACGATTTCCGTTGAATTCAAAAATATCAGGCTCACTTTCCTTATCGGCTTTCTTGGTTTCATTCGAAGCATCGTTGCTGCCGGATGATTTAGGCTTTGATACTTCTGTAATTTTATGTACAGGAAACTTGGTGAGGATATTACCGATTGCCGAACGGTTTTTGATTAAAATCTCATTGAAATTGACATTGAATGTCGTGTTTTTCAGTTTCGGCCGGGGCTTCAGTATAATCTGAATGGTAGGTGCATCATTTACTCCCGAAACTCCAAGATAAACCACTTTAGAATTTTCGGAACCTTTGGTGAGGTCATACACTTTCTCTCTGGTTACTCCTGAAATAACAAACCGTTTGATGTACAAATCACCTCTGGCACCATCTCTGTAAACCATGTTGTAAACGGTACCTTCGTCATTCTTTTCAAATATTTTTATAAAGCGAATGTCTTTCCCGTAATAACCTTTGTCGGCAATTTTGTTTACTACAAATTTTCCGTCACCGGTCAATGCAAGCACATCATCAATATCTGAACATTCACTTACCAGTTCATCCTTCTTCATGCCATAGCCGGCAAAACCTTCTTCACGGTTGACATACAGTTTCGCATTATTGATGACAACTTTCCTTACTTCAATCTGCTCAAATCCTTCTTCGCTGATGAGGGTTTTACGTTCGCGGCCTTTGCCATATTTTTTCAGAAGTTCTTTAAAATAAGTAATGGCATAAGTGGTGAGGTTCTTGAGATTTTCTTTTACTCCTTTAATTTTTTCATTCAGTGCCTTGATATGTTCATCAGCTTTGAAGGAATCAAATTTAGAGATACGCTTGATTTTTATCTCTGTAAGATTTACGATATCTTCCTCGGTAACTTCGCGTTTCAGCATTTTTTTGAAAGGTGTCAAACCTTTATCAATGGCTTTAATTACGGCTTCCCAAGTTTCGCATTCTTCAATTTTGCGATAGATACGGTTTTCGATAAATATTTTTTCGAGAGAAGAGAAATGCCAGTCTTCCATCAATTCGCTGAGTTCAATCTCCAGTTCGCGTTTCAGCAGTTCCACAGTATTGAATGTAGATTCTTTAAGAATATCATTCACACTCATAAATTCAGGCTTACCGTCACGTATTACGCACGAATTGGGCGATATGCTCACTTCGCAATTGGTGAAGGCATACAGTGCTTCAATGGTTTTGTCAATATCTTCAGAGGAATCGGGGTGGAGATAAATGGCAATTTCAACTTCGGCAGCCGTGTTATCTTCCACTTTTTTAATCTTAATCTTACCCTTATCGTTAGCAGCAAGTATAGATTCAATCAGTGATGATGTTGTGGTGCCGAACGGAATCTGTTTGATCAGTAAAGTTTTACGGTCTTTCTGTTCAATCACTGCTCTCACCTTAATTCTTCCGCCACGAATACCTTCGTTGTAGTTTCTGAAATCGGCTATTCCTCCGGTAGCAAAATCAGGAAGTATATTGGTTTTCTTCTTTCTTAAAACATCAATAGAACCCTGTATGAGTTCACAAAAATTATGAGGGAGAATTTTACAGGCAAGTCCTACGGCAATACCTTCAACACCTGAAGCCAGCAACAGCGGAAATTTAACAGGTAGTGAAACAGGTTCTTTATTTCTTCCGTCATAAGACAATTGCCAAACGGTAGTCTTGGGATTATACACTACATCGAGAGCAAATTTCGAAAGACGAGCCTCAATATATCGGGGTGCTGCTGCTGCATCACCGGTATAAATATTTCCCCAGTTACCCTGTGTGTCTATCAGCAAGTCACGCTGCCCGATTTGTGTCAGTGCATCACCGATGGAAGCATCGCCATGAGGATGATACTTCATGGTGTTACCAATGATGTTTGCCACTTTGTTGTAGCGTCCGTCTTCCATTTCCCACATGCTGTGAAGTATTCTTCGCTGCACGGGTTTCAGTCCGTCATCAAGATAGGGCACAGCACGCTCCAGAATTACATACGATGCATAATCCAGAAACCAGTTCTGATACATGCTGCTAATAGGTCTTGTTGGTTGTTCGGCAATAGAAGGTAATTGCTCTTTGGGGGCTTGTTTGTTTTTGTCTTTTGCTTTGCTCATTTGCTGATGTTGCTTTGCTGAATTAATAATGTGTTATGCTTCGGTTTCTTCAGGCTCCAGTTCTTCTTCCAGTCGCAGGTTGTTGATGATAAAATCCTGTCTTTCGGGAGTATTTTTTCCCATGTAATAATCCAGCAGATGCTGTACCGACCCTTCACCTTCTATACGCACAGGTTCTATTCTCATTTTTTTACCGATGAAATTTTTAAATTCATCAGGCGAAATTTCTCCAAGACCTTTGAATCGTGTTATCTCAGGCTTGCTTCCCAGTTTAGCCACTGCATTGATGCGCTCCTGTTCATTGTAGCAATAAATAGTTTCCTTTTTATTTCTCACTCTGAAAAGAGGTGTCTGAAGGATGAATACATGGTTGTTCTTTACTAATTCAGGGAAAAACTGCAGGAAGAAAGTAAGCAGAAGCAAACGAATGTGCATACCATCCACATCGGCATCTGTTGCAATCACAATTCTGTTGTAACGCAACTCGTCCAGTCCGTCTTCAATATTCAATGCATTCTGCAACAGGTTAAATTCTTCGTTTTCGTAAACAATCTTTTTGGTAAGTCCGAAACTGTTCAGAGGTTTTCCTTTCAGACTGAAAACAGCCTGGGTATTTACATCACGTGATATGGTAATGGATCCGCTTGCAGAATCTCCCTCTGTAATAAATAATGTTGACTCAAACCTCTCAGGTGCTTTGGAGTTGAGATGAATACGGCAGTCACGTAATTTTTTATTGTGGAGATTTGCTTTCTTGGCACGTTCATTGGCTAATTTTTTTATACCTGCGATTTCTTTGCGCTCACGTTCACTCTGCTGAATTTTCTTAAGCCAAGCATCAGCTGTTTCAGGATTTTTATGGAGAAAATTATCAAGATTTGTTTTTACAAAATCATTAATCCAGTTGCGCAGCGAAGGGCCGTTGGGATAAGTATTTTGCGATCCTAATTTTGTTTTGGTTTGTGATTCAAAAACGGGTTCCTGTATGCGTATGCTGATGGCAGCTTCAATGCCTTCGCGAATATCGCTAGGGTCGAAATCTTTCTTGTAAAACTCACGCACTGTTTTAACCACAGCTTCCCGGAAAGCAGCAAGATGCGTTCCTCCTTGTGTGGTATGTTGTCCGTTTACGAATGAAAAATACTCTTCACCGTAAGACGGAGTGTGAGTAAATGCAATTTCAATGTCTTTATCGCGCAGATGAACTATCGGATATAAAACTTCTTCGCTGAGGTTTGCTTTTAACAAATCCAACAAGCCGTTTTGAGAGTAAAATTCTTTGCCGTTGAAATTCAGTTTCAGTCCAACATTCAGAAATGCATAGTTGTTGAGCATTCTCTCAATATATTCGTGATTGAATTTAAAGTCATTGAATACTTCATCATCAGGAATGAAACTCACCAGAGTACCATCCTGCAGGTCGCAGGGTTTTTCTTTCAGTTGTTTTTCGAGTTCGCCACGCTTAAACTCAGCAATAGTTGTTTTGCCATCGCGCACCGACTGAACTTTGAAAAAGGAGGAAAGGGCATTTACCGCTTTGGTACCAACACCGTTCAGTCCAACTGATTTCTGAAAAGCCTGTGAGTCGTACTTGCCACCCGTATTTATTTTCGAAACACAGTCAACCACTTTCCCCAACGGAATACCACGGCCATAATCTCTCACGGTAACCTGTCCGTCTTTTACGGTTACATCTATTTGCTTTCCGTAGCTCATCACATACTCGTCAATGGAGTTGTCAATCACTTCCTTCAGCAACACGTAAATACCGTCATCGCGCGATGTGCCATCACCAAGTTTGCCAATATACATTCCCGGACGAAGTCGGATATGCTCCTTCCAGTCGAGGCTCTGAATACTGTCTTCGTTGTAGTTATGAGTTGATTTTTTAGCCATGATTTTAAATTTTCTTAATTGATTCTGACAAAGTGCCGGCAGATAAATCTGTGAAGGCTGAAATTATATGTTATTGTAAAGCTGATGCGATGACTGCGGTTTGCATTTTAAACACAGCTTTGTTAAAAAACAGGCGGCAAAAATAATATTCCCTGCATGAGGAACTCCCACTTAATACTGATTGTTAAAAAAATGAAAGTGCTTTTATTTAAACTGCTTAATAATCAACTGAAATAAAATTTTATTTTCATGGCTCAATGGAAAAAAGCTGTATCCTGTTTTAAAAAAAATCCAATAAAAAAACCGGATGGGCGTTTTAATAGTTTATTTTTAACCGATTTTAATAAATGGAAATGCAACGTATATTATGGGCGGATGATGAGATAGATTTGCTGAAGCCGCATATTTTATTTTTAACTGAAAAAGGATACGAAACCGTTACTGCTCACAGCGGTAATGACGCTATTGAATTATTCCGGAAAGAACCTTTTGATATTGTTTTTCTGGATGAAAATATGCCCGGACTGAGTGGTATTGAAACACTTCTTCGCATTAAAAACATGAATGAAAACATTCCTGTGGTGATGATTACAAAGAGCGAAGAAGAAACCATCATGGAAGATGCTATCGGATCTAAAATTGCTGATTATCTCATTAAGCCTGTAAATCCTAAACAAATTTTGCTTTCGCTGAAGAAAAATCTGGAAACCAAAAGACTGGTAAGTGAAAAAACCAATACACAATATCAGCAGGAATTCAGGCAGATAGGAATGATGCTTGGCGACCGGCTAACACATCAGGGTTGGGTTGAGTTGTATAAAAAACTAATATACTGGGAACTGCAACTTGAAAATATCAATGACGACAGTATGCACGAAATTTTAGTGCAGCAAAAAGAAGAGGCGAACAGACTTTTCTCAAAATTTGTAGAGAGCAACTATATTTCCTGGTTAAAGAATCCGGAGAAAGATGCCCCGCTGATGTCGCAGCATTTGCTGAAGCGCAGAGTTGTTCCCGCTGCCGAAAGTGACGACACTCCGGTGTTTATGCTCCTGATAGACAATTTGCGCTTCGACCAGTGGAAAATAATTGAACCTGCCATTTCAGAGTTGTTTCGGGTGGTAGAAGAAGATACTTATTACAGCATATTACCTACAGCCACACAGTATGCACGAAACAGCATTTTTGCAGGCATACTTCCTTCGGAAATTGAAAAGATGCATCCCAAATGGTGGACTTATGACGATGATGAGGGTGGAAAGAATAATCACGAAGAAGAACTGTTGCTTGACCAGATACAACGGCTCAGAAAAAATATTAAAACTTCGTACACCAAAATAACCAACCTCGATGCAGGAAAAGATATGGTGGATAATATTCCTAATCTTTTCAATAATAAGCTGAATGTGATTGTGTATAATTTTGTGGATATGCTCTCCCATGCTCGTACCGACATGCAGGTAATCCGCGAGCTTGCAGATGATGAGTCAGCTTATCGTTCAATTACAAAATCATGGTTTGAACATTCACCTTTGTTGGAGGCATTAAAACGCATTGCACAAAAAAATGTAAAACTTATTATCACTACCGACCATGGAACCATTCGTGTGAAAGAGCCTTCAAAAATTATTGGCGACAGAACAACCAACACCAATCTTCGTTATAAACAGGGGAAAAACCTTAATTATGAAAAGCGTGATGTGTTTGAAATTAAAAATCCTGCTGAAGCATTTCTGCCACGTGTAAATGTGAGTACCACATACGTTTTTGCAAAACAGGATAAATTTTTTGCTTATCCCAATAATTACAATCATTACGTGAATCATTACCGTAATACATTTCAGCATGGAGGTGTTTCGCTCGAAGAGATGATTGTGCCATACATTACACTCGTGACAAAATAAGGTTATGGCAGATGAAAAAGCGTTCGTCTGTAAGAATCTTTCAGAACTGAATGTTATTGCAGAACAAATTGCTGAACTGCTGAAAAATTCAACAATTGTTTTGTTTAAAGGTGAAATGGGTGCAGGAAAAACCACGCTCATCAGCCTTATTTGCAAGTTTTACGGAGTGACAGACAACGTCAGCAGCCCAACATTTTCTATTGTGAACGAGTATCACACATCCGAAGGTGAAATAATCTATCATTTCGATTTTTACAGAATCAATAAGCTGAGTGAGGTGTATGATTTGGGATATGAGGACTATTTTTTCAGTGGAAACAAATGTCTCATAGAATGGCCTGAAAAGATTGAACCACTTATAAATTTTGATTCAGTTCTTGTTCTTATGGATGTTAAAGACGAAATTCGCACCATAAAAGTAAGACTATGACCATGTCATCAGGAGCTGAAACAGCACAATCCTCTCAGTCGGTGTTAATGCCACAGGAGAGCATGCTTGAAGTAAGGAAAGGCAGAAAAGAAATGCTGATAGGGCTTCCGAAAGAAATCTCATTTGAAGAAAAACGAATTGCATTATCTCCTGATTCAGTTGCTGTACTGGTTAACAACGGTCATCAGGTGATGGTTGAAACCGGAGCAGGAAATGCAGCTAATTTTACCGATACAGATTACAGCGAAGCAGGAGCAAGAATAGTTTACAGTGCCAAAGAAGTTTATACTGCTGATATGATTCTGAAAATTGGTCCGCCAACTCTGGATGAAATAGATTTGATGCAGAATAAACAAACCTTGTTCTCGGTGTTGCAGGTAACGGTTCAAAATAAAGAATTTTTTCAGAAGTTGTCGCGCAAAAAAATTACGGCTTTGGCTTATGAGTATATGAAAGACGACTCAGCTCTGATGCCCGTAATTCAGGCTATGAGTGAAATTGTAGGAAGAACATCTATACTTATTGCTTCGGAACTTTTGAGCAATACCACCGGAGGAAAAGGCGAATTGTTGGGCGGTGTTGCAGGAGTACCGCCTTCAGAGGTGGTGATTATTGGAGCAGGTACTGTTGGCGAAAATGCAGCACGAACTGCCATGGGATTAGGCGCTGATGTAAAAATATTTGATGATAATATGTATAAACTCAGACGTATTATCAAGAACCTTGGTGAGCATGTTTTCACGAGCACATTAACCCATTCCGTTCTTCTTAAAGCATTGCGCACATGTGATGTGGCCATTGGTGCGCTGCATGCCAAAACAGGACGAACTCCGATAGTAGTTACAGAAGAAATGGTGAGTGAAATGAAATTCGGTTCTGTGGTTATTGATGTAAGCATTGACCAGGGTGGATGTTTCGAAACATCCAAATCTACGAGTCATTCAAACTCCACCTTCAGAGAGTATGGTGTGGTGCATTACTGCGTACCCAATATTGCAAGTCGTGTTGCACGAACTTCTTCTTCGGCATTGAGCAACATTTTCACTCCTATACTTCTGAACATTGGTGAGTATGGAGGTTTTGAAAATCTGTTGTGGAAAGATGCTGCCATACGTTCAGGTGTCTATATTTTTCGGGGTACTATTACCAATAAATATGTAGGTGATATTTTTAAAATGCCTTACCGCGACCTGAACCTGCTGATGGCAAGTTTTACATTCTGAAATGAATGAATGTAGTATTGTGATTGGCAATTGTCCTGACGATTTAATCAGAATATGAACACAAATACTTTTCTGAGAAAGAATAAATTCAGAGAAGAGTCATCATTCACGAATCGGCTTTTCAAAGGGTTTGGACAAATCATGCTTCAGGAAAATGCTGTTACAGGAATGGTTTTTTTAGCCGGAATTTGTTTTGGCTCTGTAAGTATGGGTGTCGCTGCATTACTTGCTGCAACAACAGGAACGCTTACTGCAATAGTTTTAAAATTCCCATCGGAAAATATCAATAAAGGTTTGTATGGATTCAGTGCTGCGCTTACCGGTGTGGCATTTGTTCTGTTTTTCAACCCCGGAGTAATGTTGTGGATGATGGTTGTGGTTGGAGCTGTTTTATCGGCATGCATTCAACATTTTTTTATCCGTCAGAATATTCCTGTGTTTACATTGCCATTTGTATTGGTGACCTGGTTTCTGGTCTTTGTCCTTCATTCTTTTTTCCCTGCATCGGAAGTTACTCCATCTGCTGCAGAGGCTTCTTCATTAAATTATTTTATTTTTCCGGTAAAAGGATTTGGACAGGTTATTTTTCAGAACAATATTATCTCCGGACTTTTATTCATCCTTGCAGTTGCAATTTGCTCACCGGTAGCAGCAATTTATGGTATGGCAGGTTCGCTTTTGTCAGGACTTATTGCACTGTATTTATTTGATGTTCCTCAGGGTGCTGTTGCTGATGGTTTATTCAGTTTTAATGCCGTGCTCTGTGCCATAGCATTTTCAGGAAAGCAGTTTAAAAATATACTTCAGGCTGCAGTCGCTGTTTTGCTGTCGTTGGTTATCAGCATTAAAATGAGTGAATACAATCTGCTGCAACTGACCTTTCCTTTTGTTGCTGCAACGGTACTTGTGATAAGTTTGCAAAAAATTATCTTCACCAAGAAATAACCTTTGTTACCTTTGCGTAATAATTTACACCAATGAAATTTGAGCAACCGCTTACTCTCAGCTATATTGCATCATTGATTCATGCTAAATATATCGGCAGCGATGATTTTCCTGTACTTGGAATTAATGAGATTCATAAAGTAGAAAACGGAGATATCACCTTTGTAGATCATCCCAAGTATTACGACAAGGCACTTCACTCAGCAGCTACCATTGTTATCATCAACAAAGAAGTTGACTGCCCCGAAGGCAAGGCGCTGATAATTTCAGATGATCCTTTCAGAGATTACAATTTCATAACCCGTCATTACAGACCGTTTGAACCCAGTATGAGTCAGGTGCACCCAACAGCTAAGATAGGTGAGGGCACTGTGCTGATGCAGGGATGTGTGGTAGGGGCACATTCTAAGATTGGAAAGAATTGTATTATTCATCCGGGTGTGGTTATTTATGATCACTGCGAAATAGGAAATGATGTGATATTGCATGCAAATACCGTTATCGGTGCAGATGCATTTTATTTTAAGAGGCGACCTGAAGGATATGATAAAATGCACACCTGCGGGAGAGTAATTATTGGCGATAAAGTAGAAATCGGTGCTTGCTGCACTATTGACAAAGGAGTGTCGGGTGATACAGTTGTAGGTAGCGGAACCAAACTCGACAATCACATTCATATCGGTCATGATACTGTGGTAGGACGTAATTGTTTGTTTGCTGCACATGTGGGCATTGCAGGAGTGGTAACTATTGAAGATGATGTAATCTTATGGGGGCAGGTAGGTGTGCAGAAAGATCTTACCATTGGAAAAGGCGCTGTTGTTTTAGGCCAGTCAGGTGTTGGAAAATCCTTAGAGCCCGGAAAAACTTATTTCGGAAGTCCTACTTCTGATGCACGCGCAAAGATGAAAGAGTTAGCCTTGATGAAACGATTGCCTGAAGTATTTGAATTTTTAGACAAGCAGGATGACTGAGAAAATCATGAGTGAAACCACAGAAAAACTAAACTGGGAACTGCAATCCAAAAAACTTCAGTTGCACTGGTTGCTGCAGATTACCAAGGCCATCAACTACAATCTTCCCTCTGAACAACTGTATAAAATTTATGAATCGGTAATAAAAGATCACTTACATGCAGGCAAGCTTTCGCTATTTGTGAATGAAGGTTCATGGAAACAGGTATTGTCGTATGGCATGAAAGAAGAGTTGTCAAAACTTCAGCCTGAGAAATTGCTTGAAGAACTTCAGATGTCATCCACCAAAGAAATTTCAGCGCCTTCATGGCTCGAAAAAGATGAATCCATCATTCCTGTTTATCACAATGAGCAATTGCTCGCCTACAGTATAGTGGGCAACATTAAGAGTACACATGATATTCCGGTGCGTGAGGTTGTGCCTTTTATACATACCATCACCAATATTATTGTAGTAGCCATTGAAAACAAAAGGCTCAATCTTCAGGCAGTGGAGCAGGCAGCTTTTCGAAAAGAACTTGAACTTGCTGCCGAAATGCAGGACATGTTATTCCCCGTAGGATTAAAAGGCAATGAATGGTTTGATGTGGACAGTGTTTATCTGCCACATCAGCAGGTTGGGGGAGACTATTACGATTTTATTTCGCTGAACGATTATGAGCACATTTTCTGTATGGCTGATGTTTCAGGAAAAGGTATGGCAGCAGCATTGCTCATGTCAAATTTTCAGGCTAATCTGCATGCTTTAATCAAAAATAAATTGCCGCTCAAAGAACTTGTTACAGAGTTAAACGCATGTGTAAACAAATCGGCAAAGGGAGAAAAATTTATCACCTTTTTCATAGGAATCATCAATTTTAAATCGCACACTTTACAATACATAAATGCAGGGCACAATCCTCCTGTGCTTTGTGAGAAAAAAAGTGTTCGTGTGTTGAATCAAGGAACAACAGGTTTAGGAATGTTTGATGAGCTTCCCTTTCTGAATGATGAAACAGCAACATTTGAAAAAGGAGCTTCTGTATTTTGTTACACAGATGGCATTACCGAACTCGAGAATGAATCAGGAGAATTTTTCGGTGCAGAAAATCTGCATCAGTTTATCAGTGAAAAAATGGCCTCGGGTACTTTAAAAGAATTTCACGGCTCATTAATCAACCATTTAGATAAGTACCGTCAGGATTCAGATTACAGCGATGATGTGACTATACTTTCACTGCGTGCGCTCGCTTAGAGATTTAAAATGTTTACGATGATAGTAATCCATTATCGTAATGGCAGCAATAAATCCCCAGAAAGGTATGGAAGCTTTGTCTTTGTCGAGGAAGTTGTTCAGGAAACCATGAATGAGATAGGTGACTAATCCCAACTGCATTGTAAGTGCAAGGATACGCTGATCGCGAGAAGGCGATTCAAGAAAAACACGTGATGCACGATACAAAACGGTTATACATAAAGTTATAAAAATTACAGGGCCTAAAATTCCCTGCTCACTTAAAGGACCTAAATATTCGCTGTGGGCATTACCTTTATCCCCCAGATTGGTGCTGATGTAGGTTTTTTCTTCGTTAAGCTGATACACTGAATAATTAAACTGATACGTGCCGGGTCCCCAGCCAAATACAGGTTTGTCGAGAAACATACGCCATGCACAACTCCAGCGGTTGAGACGCTCTACATTGGAAGCATCTGTTTTTATATTGGTGATGGATTTTACGTGATTGCTGTAATCGTTCTGTGAATATTCCTTAGTCTTACTGAATTTATAAAGCACTGTTGACTCAAATATGAAATATCCCACCACCATTGATGCAAGTATTGCAATCACCATCCAGGTACGTACGCGAAATACATAAGCCAATGAAGCACCTGCAGCAAATGCAACACCAAGCCATGTGGCTCTTGTATAGGAAAGAATAATTCCGGTTAATATAAGTACTGTTAACAAAATAGCAAAAAATCTGTACATAAACGATTTCTGATGCATAAACATAAAACCAATAACAGGTGGAAGCATCAATCCAAGCACTGCACCATATTCAGTATGATCATTATAAAATGGTGTCATCACCCAGTGTGCCGACATCTGAGTAAATCCATTTATACTATGTCGTGTGATAGTATAAATGATGGTGATGGCCATTCCAATGCTATAAAGCCAAATGAAATTACGTATCCGGCTTTCTTTCTTAAAAATTTTTGTGGCAAGAAAAAATCCTATTACAATAAACCACAACCGTGCGATAAAATGCTTTATGGATACAACAAACATGGAACTGGTAAAAGAAGCAATAAGCATCCACGAAAGATGAATAACAATAAGAATTGATATGGGATGAAACATTAACTCTTTGTCAATTCTTCCGTCAATCATCTTTGATAAAAGATAAATCAGCATCATACTGAACAGCAACGGTTCAGTGGGCAGGCTGACACCAATACCCAAATCGGTTTTGGAAAGATTGATTGCTAATGGGGTGCAAAAAGCAACGAACAGATAAAGTTTATCTAAATGATAAAGTGCACTGTAAGCAATAAGAATGGCAGCGGGCAACAGCAATAACCAGTAAAATTCAGTTACCAGGCTGCCAACTGCAATGAGCATATACAATGCAGTAAGCAAATAAAGCCATTTAACCTGCTTTTGAGGTAAAGCGTGTATAATGTTATTTTGCTGCAACTTTTTTCTCCTGAGAGTTTTCGTAAATCACAATAACTACAAATGAGAGGAAAACAACTGATGCAGTAAACATCAGCATAATGAGGCTGCGAACAGGATATGATTTTTTGTCGGCAACCTCAGGTTGTGTTACCACATTGGAATAAGTAAGCACTTTTGTTAAGTCCTTGGTAGCATTTTCAACATACTGCCTGTAATTATTGATGGTGGCACGGGCATAATTTATTTTCTCATTCAGCGTCACATATTCCGATCCGTATTGCTGCATTTTACTGAATAAGGTATCGAGTTTTGCATTAGGGTTTTTATTGAGGATGGAGGTATAATAGGCTCTGCTTATTTCGCGGGTTTGTTGCGAAAATTCTATGATTCCTGATTTCATCCGCAGCTTTGTCATTTCTTTATCAAGTGAATCAATCATTATACTTTTTTCTTCAAACTGCCTTTGTGCTACTACCAGGGCTTCCTGGGTGAGGTCTCTGTATAATTTTCTTGTCACCCGGTCTGCTTTTTCTATAATGGAATCCACCATCTGTTTTGCAATTACAGGGTCTGAGTCCATCACTTCAAGTTTCACCGATTCGTAGTCAGTTTTGTTGATGCTGATATTGCCTGACAGTTGTTTTAATATTGCTGACCGTGCTGATTTTTTGGTGGAATCAATCTCGTAATGATTGTATAAATCAAAATCACGTATAAGTTCCATTTTAATTTCTTCGGCATCATATAACTGAAGTAATTGTTCAGTAGTACTTTCAGTTGAGTAAGCACTTAAATTTACAGGATAGGCTATAGCTACTGACTTATACATAGGTGGAATAAAAAATGGTAACGTGAAAATAAATGACAACACCATTGAAATTAAAGCAATGATTATAAGCTGCTTTTTCCATTTCTTCACCAGTTGTATAAAGTTAAGCGATGCGAAATTTTCTTCGTAAACAGGAGGGGTATTCATTGATAATTATTTGATTAGAGAGCCGCAAATGTAACAAATATTGCCATGTCAGGCATTTCTGTCATCGAGGATGCTTTTAAGGCCTGAAAAACTGATAATGCGGAGCAGAAATCCAAGAAAAGCACCTGAAATGAGTAAAATCAAAAATCCGTCAACAGATGATTTATAGTGTTTAATTTCCGTTCCGGCAAAGTACAAAAGCAGAATAAATATCCCCATACGAATCAAAAGGTTATAATTGATTTTAAAGTTAAAGATTTTCCATGCTATGACGACTTGAGAAAGAGTCATTATAGCCTGAGTAGTAAGACCTGCAATAGCTGCTCCATAAGCTTTATATGTTGGTATGAGAATCAGATTCAGAATAATATTGAGTAGCATACCACATAAAGCCATTATATTTAACTGTTTCAAACTTCCGTTGGCAGTAAGCAATGTCCCGAAAACATAGGAAGTGGCCATACAAAAAAAGCTGAACATCAAAAGCGTAAATACTGGAGCTGATAAATCTGTATGTTCATGATAAAGTAATTCCATAATGGAATTACCATAAAATAGTCCTGAAACTGCCAGTGTCAGCGAGGGTACTGCAAGTAAAGTGAAAGAAAGTTTTGTAAGATCATGAACCGGTTGATGCTTTTTTATCATGTGTGCAAACATGGGAAGCAATAATGAGGCAAACAAGAAGCCAAACATATTTACAGCATCCAGCATACGGAAAGCCTGTGCATAAACGCCTGCATAAAACGCACCATCAGGAAGCAGACGTTCGAGCATAATGGCATCAATGCGGCTATAAAAAGTCATGAGTAATATTAACAATGCAAACGGTGCCGACTGTTTAAGAATTGAAATGTAAAATGCCGGATGCCAGGTTAGTTTCTGAAAATTTAATTTCCCCCTGAGCAACATTAAAGCAAAGGCAGCAGTAAGTATGTAAGCAAATGTCTGAACGTAAACGAAAGATGTAATCTCCAGATGCTGACCACGGTTGCCCCAGATTAAGAAACTACAGAATATAATCATCAGAAAACGATCTGTCACCGACACCAGAGAGTCGCTTTTAAAAAGATGCAACCCTGAGAGGTTAGAACGCAGATATAAAATAAAGGAGATGAAAAACTGATTGACCAATAAAAGTATTAATAGAAAAATGTCGTCAATGGTATATCCTACAAAAAATGCCAGAATCAAAGAGGCTGCCAGATATCCACCTGCAAGCAAAAACCTCAGTACAACAATTCCTGCAAAATGTTTGGAAACCAGATGCTGATGTTGCGAGATGTTCTTATTGTTGAAATTGGTAATGCCTGCATCGAGGAGAATATTGAGCAGGAAAGAAAAGTTTAATAATGCATAATACTTACCATAAACTTCAGCGCCCAGCATATTCTGAACTGTGCGGTCAATGCCGAAAATCCAGAATGGCTTTATCAGCAGATTAAGCAGTAACAGTAATGCAAGATTGGTGATGAATTTCCGTTGCATGAGCAGCAAAAGTACTATTTCGCAATTATTGGATGGTTGTTTTACCTTTTTGCAAAATGAAATAATGAAACCTGTAAATCTTTAATCTCAAACTGACGACCCTGGCTGTTGTCAATAGAAAAAATCAGCTTATCATCAGCAGACTTTAATGCAGGCATCACAAATGTATATTCAAATGACTTCCACACATTCAGCTGCTGCCTGGGTATATCATTTATCCGCAGGTTTTCGCGATAATAAAGGTTGCCATTCTTATCCAGATAATCGAAAAACACAAAGGCATCGGTACATGCTTTAAATTCCTTTTCGAGCCGCTGCAGCCTGACAACAGCTTTCATTGGTTTTAAAATACCTGAATTATTCTCAATGGTAATATTCATTCCATTTCTTACAGAATCATTAAAAACTGTAATGTTATTGATAGAAGAATCAAAGGATGAGTAATTAAAAAAAGGAGCATTTTCTGCAGGAAGAAAACTTTCCTCATTGCCATTACCCAAGCAACTGTAATAAGCTTTGGATGTTTTAAGAAAAACATATTTAAATTTCTCTTTAGTCATTCCGTCAGGGTGAATGATGTCACGCAAATATTGCCAGGTGAAAACACCATTGAGGCTGACAGCAAGAAAAAGTATTCCGGAAGAAAGATATTTTAACAGCTTTGACTTTTGACTGATAGTAACGGCCAATGGCAATGCAAAAAATGCATACCAGTCAATGCAGGAGCGATTGCCCATTGCAGGTTCTGACGACCAGTTCCACCAGGCTGCAATGAAGTAAAACGACAGAAGAAGAGTAATGAATGTGGCAAGAAAAAATAATTTGTCTCTGAAAAATAATAAAGCAAATCCTGGAATAACTAACCACAATACAGGTGAATAAATAAACATTCCGTTACGAAAGCTGAAAAGTACTTTCAAATATTCAGGATGACGCCAATAAAATCCTTCATCGCCATAGCTCCATGGAAATAACTCTCTGCACTGAATATAATTGAGCAACGGCTGAATGCTGATGACAGCAACAAACAAACTGAAAGCAACTATTGTCAGCCGGAAATGATTCTTTAGAAAGCTTAAAATTTCACGAGCAATCAAAATGAGAGGAAATACAATCAGAACACCGTTAACCGGACGTATAAGAATGATGATTGCAAATAATAAGAACAGCAGCAGCCATGCATTCGACTCGGGTTTTTGTTTGAATTTGCAAACAAGATAAATGAAACATGCTATCATGCTGAATGAATACACATGACTCATGGTGGGGTAGAAAACTGCATAGGTGAGCAGATTGGTTCCAAGGCATAAACCAAGAGAAGTAAGAAATGCAACTTTATCTGAAAAACCAAATGATCTCAGAAGTTTGTGGAGAGCTAATAAGCCCAAACACAGATAAAATAAAGCACCAAGACAAATAAAAAACTGTACCGTTGGTTCAAAACCTGTGGTATGACCTGCAATAAAATACTGAAAAATACAACCGCTTGCAAAAAAAGGAAGCATCAGTATCGCTTCGCCACAATAAGTTTTTATAACGGTTTTATCGCCTAACTGTGTTAAGAAACGCTCATCAAAATATCGCCTGATTTCTTTGTTTTCCTCTTTAAAATAAAATCCAAAACTCAAATCATGATAAATGAATATGGCAGGCAGATAAGCATAATAACCTTTGCCGTCACTGTCAACTATTCTTTCATATTTTTCATTGCCATAGGTAATGTGCTGATACCATACAGATATTAGCAATAACACAACTGCAAGAAATGAATATGACTTCGTTTGCCTCATCAGAAACGATATTTTATCAGACAAATTAAAGCTCTTACACCATCTGTCAATCCTATTTTCTTTCCGTCATTTGCACTTCGTGCTTTATATGATATTGGAATTTCTCTGTAAATAATATCTTTATTTCGCAATAGTTTCATGGTAATTTCCGGCTCGAAACCAAAACGGTTTTCTTTTAACTGAATATTTTTCAACAGAGAACTTCTGATGAGTTTGTAGCAGGTTTCCATATCGGTTATTTTTCGGACTGTCATCAGTGAGGTCATCAACGAAAGAAAGCGATTGGCTATTTTTGTTTTGAGAGGAACAGGGTAGGGTTGTTTGATTAAAAATCTTGATCCATAAACCACATCAGCTTTATTTGATATAGCAACTTCAATCAGTTTGTTTATATCCTGTGGATTGAGTTCGAGATCTGCATCCTGAATAATCAGAAAATCACCTGTGGCAACACTCAAACCTGCACGGATGGCACTTCCTTTTCCACCATTGACTTTTTGTTTTATAAAATGAGTACCGGCATTATTTTCACGGAGTATATTTTCAATTCGTGAGGCACTTTCATCCGTTGAACGGTCATCAACTATAATAACCTGTTTTTTGATATCGAAGGATAGTTGCAATGAAAAAATATTCTGTAATACTTCTTCAATGTTTTTTTCCTCGTTAAAAACAGGAATGATAATACTGAGTTTTCCTATCACTGTTCCAGAACAGCTTTGATGTCGGGCAAAAAATAGTTTTTACTTTTCATGATTTTGCCATCTTCGCGATATATAGGTTTTCCGTTTTCATCCAGTTTGCTCATATTGCTTCGGTGTATTTCATTAAACACTTCAGTGATTTTAAGTTGCAAACCATGTGCTATAATAGTTCCGCAAAGGATATATAATTTATCACCCAAAGCATCTGCAATCAAAGTTAAATCTTTATTCAGAGCGGCTTCAAGATATTCATCATTTTCCTCCTGCATAAGCCGGTGGCGCAGTTCTACTGTTTTACGGTCAACATCCGATTGAGGGGTTTCATAATACCCGAGTCCGAATACTGAATGAAATTCCTTTACCTTGTCAATGGTTTCCTGTAATGTTTGCATACGTGGTGTATTTAAACTGCAAATCTGCTAAAAAGTATCAGTGAAAACTATCGTATATCAACAGTTGTTGAAAACTGATTTCAGAGTAGGTGCTGATAAAGCATCACATCTTCGGGCTTTTGATTATAAATCAACCAATCCTTTAATACACCCACAGAAGTAAATCCCGATTGCTGAAACAGCTTAATACTTGCTTTGTTGGAAGCCTGTATGTAACAAAACAACTGATGGAGATTCAGTGTTTGTCTGGCATAGTTCTTAAGACATTCTATACTCTCAACGGCATATCCTTTTTTGCGCTCTGTTTCATCGCCAATTAAAATTCCAACACCTGCTCTGCGATGAACAGGGTCATATTGATACAAATCAATAAAGCCGATTGTTTTGAGTGGCTGAAACAATTGTATGACAAAACGCTGTTGTTTGGTGGTGAAAATATCTGACTGGTCCTGTTGTATATATTCGCTCAGCGTATATTTTGAAAATGGTTTTACGGTATCACTCAGCAACCAGTTGTTGGTATTGTTTTCCCATTCATACATCAAGGGCAGGTCATCGGGTTCGCAGGCACGCAACAATATATTTTTACTCCGTAACATGCTTCAAATATACGAATGTAAAAAATACAAAGAAGAATTTGATTATTGCAGTTCAGCTATTACAGTAACCTTTCCTGTAACTTTCTGGTTCATCTGCACATTTACTTTGGCTGTAAGAGGAAGAAAAATATCCACACGTGAACCAAACTTGATAAAACCCATTTCAGCACCTTGTTTCACCAAATCATTTTCGGCTGGATAATAAACAATTCTTTTTGCAAGAGCACCTGCAATCTGACGTAGTAATACTGTTTTGTTCTGATCTTTTTCTACAACAATGGTTGTACGCTCATTATCAGTAGAAGCTTTAGGATGCCATGCCACAAGATATTTTCCTTTGTGATAGCGGAGATACGGTATTTTTCCACTGATTGGATACCAGTTGGCATGTACATTAAAGGGTGACATGAAAATGGAAACCTGAATACGTTTATCTTTATAATATTCAGTTTCTGTGGTTTGTTCAATAACTACGACTTTACCATCAGCAGGTGCAATCACGTAATTCTCATTACGAGTAGCCGATCTTTTGGGGTAACGGAAAAACTGTACTATCAGAATAAGAAAAATGAAAGTAACTGTAAATACGAGAAGGCTCAGCCAGTCCTGTTGTTCACGTGTTGTAAGCACCAGAGCATTTATAATTACAAATGCCGAAAGTGTTCCCAGAACCCAATATTTACCTTCGCGATGTATAGTCATTCAATATTCAAATAAAAAGCGGCAGTAATTAAAAACTGCCGCGTGATTTAATACCTAATTCAATTTTGCTCAACGCATAAATATAAGCTGCAATGCGCATGTGAACCTTATACTTTTTGGATACTTCCCAAACATTATTGAATGCCTGTTTCATCCATCTGTCGGCACGCTTGTTGATTTCTTCTTCGCTGTAATAATATCCTGTGCGGTTTTGAACCCACTCAAAGTATGAAACCGTTACACCACCTCCATTGGCAAGTATATCAGGAATTACCAATATACCCTTTTTCTCCAGAATATGATCAGCTTCATCAGTAGTAGGGCCATTAGCTCCTTCTACAATCAGCTTTGCTTTAATTTTGGAAGCATTGTCTTCTGTAATCTGATTTTCCATTGCACATGGAGCAAGTATATCAACATTCAGAGTAAGTAACTCTTCGTTTGAAATTAACTTTCCTCCTTTATAGCCTTTAATAACACCTTTGTTTCCATTGCGGTAAGCTATAGCTTTCTCAATGTCAATTCCGTCAGCATTATAAAATGCAGCAGTATGGTCAGATATAGCAACAATTTTTATTCCCTGTGCTGCCAGATGTTTAGCAGTGATGGAGCCTACATTTCCAAATCCCTGAACTGCAGCTCTGCATTTCTCCGGTTTGAGGCCCAGTTTATCAAGAGCTTCCATAGTTGCAGTCATCACACCTCTTCCTGTTGCTTCAACTCTTCCGCGTGAACCTCCAAGGTGCAACGGTTTGCCTGTAACTACACCCGGAGTGAAGGAACCTTTCAATTTACTGAATTCATCAACAATCCATGCCATCTCTCTTGCACCGGTATTCATATCCGGAGCAGGAATATCTTTATCCACTCCAAATACATCAGCCATTGCCCCGGTATAAGCGCGTGTAAGACGCTCCAACTCTCCTTCACTCATTTTGGAAGGGTCGCAGGTTATTCCGCCTTTGGCTCCACCATAGGGAATGTCGGCAATAGCGCATTTAAAAGTCATCCATGCCGCAAGTGCCATAACTTCACTTTCGTTTACATTTAAACTGTAACGGATACCACCTTTCGATGGGCCTAAGGCTGTATTATGAACTACACGGAACCCTTCAAAAACCTGAGTTTTTCCATTGTCCATTTTGATAGGTAAACTACTATAAACGATGCGGCTTGGTTTTTTCATGATTTCATAAACGTCATCATCCAGTTTCATGATTTTAGCAGCTACATCAAGGCGCTTTATCATTTCTTCAAAAGGGTTATCTTTTTCCTGTTGGTGTTTAACTTTTTTGGTGTCAGCCATTGCTTTTTGATTTTTTGTGGGCACGAAATTATGAAAGATTTATATCTAACCAAAAGCAGCCTGATTAATATGTTTATTAACACCTTTTATCCTCAGAAACATCATCATTGTCACCTTAGTCTTCGAGAAAGTCGGTGCTGTAATATGTTAACAACTCAAAAGAGATTTTAACGGAGCACACGTTAAGTTTTAGGCAAGCGTTATTTTTGCAAGAAACCACATTTTTTATTTTTACTGATGAGAAAATTATTTGCATTGTTTTTCCTGATTGGCGTTTCAGGAAATGTTTTTGCTCAAACCCTCAAATCTTTTAGTACCGATCCTTCAGGGTTCCTTGTTGACTTAAAGTCATTTTTTGAAGAAACCAATAAAAAAGAAGCAGAGAAGATCATGGATGAGTTTAAACCGGTTTATCTGGGAAAGCTAAATGCAGACCAGCAACAGACGGTAATTAAAACCTGCAATGCCATGCTTAAAAAAAGGATGAAGGCATTCCCTGACTTTGTAGTTTATACAGGAGTGCTCACAGCTTTTACTGCAAGTGGAAAAGATGCCAAAACATTCTCTGATTGGCATTCAACATTCGAAAAATCCATTGCAAAGTTGAGTGTAAGAAAATTGGGTGATTTTCTTGAAATATCACAATCCTTGTTTTCAGGAAATATATTATACAGTTCAAGTTCGGTTGAATGGAGCAGCTATTCCAATCAGTATTCTTTTGGTTTTGATTCATTGCCACGCATAGTGTTTGCCACTACAACATTGCGTTGTACCAGTAAAGGCGACAGTTCAGTTATTGAAAGCACTCAGGGAGTTTATTATCCCAATAATTTACTCTTTTACGGCAATGGAGGAAAAGTTAATTTTACCCGTGCCGGTCTCTCACCCAGTGAAGCCAATGCTAGTGTAAGAAAGTACGTCATCAATATGAAAGGTTCTGAGTATAGTATGGACTCTGTTACATTTTCGTACAAAAAATATTTCGAGAGTGAATTGAAGGGCCGTTATCACGATAAACTGCTTGCCAATGTGAATGATTCCAATGCCAGCTATCCGCGATTTGTGAGTTACAGCACATCACTTGATATTAAAGACCTTGTAAAAGATGCTGATTACAGAGGAGGTTTCTCACTTCAGGGAAGCAAAATGGTAGGCTCAGGAAACCGAAACAGCTATGCTACTTTACTTTTTAAACTGAATGGCAAACCACAACTTAAAATGTTGTCGCAGGGATTTATTATCCGGCCCGATCGCATTGTATCTATTAATGCTGCTGCAGTAATTTACTGGGAGAAAGATTCTATTTATCATCCCGGTGTGGAGTTTAAATATATCTACAAAGACCGTACGGTAACTCTTACCAAAAACGGACAAACAGCCGTGAACAGTCCTTATTTCGACAGTTATCATAAAATGGATTTGGATTTTGACCAGCTGATTTGGAAAGTGGACGACCCATTGATGGATCTGAAAATGATTTCAGGAGGTGGAGAGAGTAAACTCCGTTTCGAATCAGTGAACCTTTATTCACGTCAGCGTTTTGAAAAAATTCAGGGAATTTCTGAAGCCAATCCACTTTACACTATTCAGCAATATGCCGATAAAAACAATACAAAAGTTATTCATGTTAACGACCTTGCTCAATACATGAAACTAACCGACAATACTGTGCGCAATCTGGTTTTAGGATTGTCATCATTAGGTTTTGTGAGTTACGATTCGGATGCGGATAGATTTATTGTTAAAGATAAAGTATCATATTACCTGAAAGCTCAAACCGGTAAGGTTGATTATGACGAACTGAAAATTGAGTCTATGATTTCGGGGATGCCCAATGCCACCATCAATCTGTTGAATTTTGATATTAATTTGAGAGGTGTAAGCCATGTTTTAATAAGCGATTCGCAGGAAGTTTATATACAACCTTTCGAGCAGGAATTAACCCTTAAGAAAGATCGTGATATGGTGTTTAATGGCAGAGTGCATGCAGGAAGACTTGATTTTTATGGTAAAGAATTCGCTTTTAATTATGAGGATTTTAATATTGATTTGAAAAATGTTGATTCCTTGAGATTTAAAGTTCCTTCTGATGAAGTAGATCAGAATGGCAGAAAGAAACTCATCCCGATAAAAAGTATTTTGCAACAACTTAACGGGAAACTTTCAATAGACAACCCTTCCAATAAGTCAGGTTTTGTAGCCAATGACGAATACCCCATTTTTGTGTGTACCAATAAATCATTTATTTATTACGACTACCCTGAAATTTATGGAGGAGTGTATAAACGTGATAAGTTCTATTATCATCTCGATCCGTTTACCATTGATAGTTTGAACTCACTTACCAAAGAAGGGTTGATATTTGAAGGAAGTATGGTGTCGGCAGATATTTTTCCCGAGTGGCGACAACAACTAACCGTACAACCTGATTATTCATTAGGTTTTACTACACAAACTCCTGCTGAAGGTTTTACTGCTTATAACGGAAAGGGGAAATATCGTGAACAGATTAGCCTGAGCCATAATGGATTCTTAGGAAAAGGAGAGGTGGATTACCTGAGCAGTACGAGCAAGTCTGATAACATTGTGTTTTTCCCCGACAGCATGCATGCTGTTACGCAAAGTTTTGTAATGAGACGTGAGCAGATAGGAAATACTAAATTCCCTGATATTAAATCTGAAGATGTGTTTGTGAACTGGCGTCCTAAAAATGATAAGATGTATGTGTTTAAACGAAGCCATAATTTCGACCTGTTTAAAGGTGAAGCTATTTTGGACGGCAATCTGGTGCTGATGCCAACAGGAGTGAAAGCCAACGGTACAATTACGTTCCAGCAATCGCAACTCATATCCGACAATCATTACATACGTGAACACAGTTACGGATCAGACTCCGCTGAATTTAAACTGCAGAGTGATATGTCAGATGTGTTGGCATTACAAACCAAAAACGTAAAAGCCAATATTGACCTCGACAAACGAATTGGTAATTTCAGCAGCAATGGTGGCAGAGCAAAAGTTGATTTTCCGGTTAATCAGTATATCTCTTACATAAGTGATTTCAGATGGTTCATGGATAAATCGGAACTGGAGTTCGGCAGCTCAGATGCATTGGCTGAAAACAGCAATGAATTTGTATCGGTAAATAAACAGCAGGACTCTTTGAGGTGGACTGCACCACTTGCCTCATATAACTTAAAATCATATTTGCTCAAAGGATTTAAGGTAAAGGAAATATTAGTGGCCGATGCTTCCATAATTCCTGATTTGGGTAATGTTGTAGTGGAGCGCGATGCGGTGATGCGACCATTGGTTAACAGCAAAGTGATTGCCAATACAACCAGCCGATATCACACCATGCTCAACACGAATATTACTATAACAAGCAGCAAGAACTATTCAGGTGATGGTAATTACGAGTATCTGGATCAAACCAAGGTAAAACATAAAATCAGGCTTACGCAGATAGGAGTGGACACATCAAAGCAGACATTTGCAATTGGAGTTATACCTGACTCGGCTCACTTCTTTATCAGTCCAACCATACAGTATAAAGGCAATCTTCGTATCAATGCAGCAAAGGAACATTTATTCTTCAGTGGATATGCAATTGTAAACCATCATTGCAGCATGTTCGACCGCAACTGGTTCGGATTTTCCGGAGAAATCAATCCTAAAGGGGTGAACATTCCCATTGAGGCACCTGCCAATGAATCCATGCAAAAACTTTATTCTGGAATTTATTTCGGCAGCGACAGCACCATGATGTATCCTGCATTTCTTTCTCCCAAAAAAGGAAACAGCGATGCTGAAGTTATTTCAGCCGAAGGGTATCTTACTTATGACAATAATTCGAGACAATATACCATCAGCGGAGCTGTTCCAGGAGCTGATTCTGCAAAAACATCAGCTATTATTACCAATTCAGTTATACTGGATGATAAAAAATGTGAACTCGCAGCTGAGGGAAGAATCAACCTTACTCAGGATTTCGGGCAGCTGAAATTAGGTAACTATGGTCGGGTTACATATTCTACCGTGAACGATTCAATCGGATTTGACGAAATTATGGCTGTTGATTTTATGTTTAACGATGACGCTTTAAAAGCAATGGCAGAGATGTTTAATTCTATTCCGGCACTGCAACCATTTATGGACGACCGCAAAGTTTATCGCAATGCTCTCACCAATATGATTGGAAAAGACAAGACAGAAAAATTACTGAATGAAACCGGCATTTATGGCTCAGCACGTAAGATTCCTTCTGATCTGCAACATACATTGGTACTAAGCGAACTTAAATTTTATTACAATAAAGAACGTGCATCTTATATTTCTACCGGAAAAATAGGTTTGGGAATTATTGGCAAAACGTATGTTGGACGTATGGTAAACGGAAAAGTTGAAATCATGCGCAGACGGAGCGGAGATGTGTTGAATATTTATCTTGAAGCTTTGCCGGATATGTGGTATTATTTCAATTATCAGCGTGGCGTGCTGCAGGCAATTTCAAGTGATGTGAAATTTAATAAACCCATTGATGAAATGAAACCTGAAAAACGTGTTGCTAGCGAAAAAGGAGGACTTGAACCTTATCAGTTTATGCTCGCTACTGACAGAAAGAAGAACGAGTTCCTGAAAAGAATCAATGATGCCGGTTTGTAATCAGGAATCAGTCTGATGATTTACCGTATTTAATGAGAAGGGATGTTTCGGTTATTATAAATTGAAACATCCCTGATTCTACAATTATTTTTGAACCTTAATTATTTTCTCAACTTATCCAATAATCGGTTGAGGGTTTTTGCTTCCTGCATGGTGATGTTTGACATCAGTTCTTCTGTTTCATGCATTTCCGTATCAATTTTTTCGAGTAGTTTTAGTCCTTTTGCAGAAATCACTACATCAACCAGGCGCTTGTCTGCCGGATGTTCCTTTTGATTCACAAATCCTGATTTGTGCAGCCTTGCAACAATTCTCGACACATCACTCATTTTGTCCAGCATTCGACAACGTACTTCACATGTGCTGATAGGAGTGGGATGCTGTCCTCTTAAAATTCGCATCACATTAAATTGCTGCGGGCTTAAACCAAAACGCAGTAAAAAAGCTCGAAGGTTGCTTTGCAACCAGTTGCTTGTGTAAATCAGGTTGATGCTAGCCTTCACTTTTTCATTTTTAAAAAATGGTTGCTGAATAGCTTCTTCAATTTTCATTATCCTTAAAAATAAAAGAGAGTATTTCTTCAATACTCTCTTAGTTAAATCAACTCACAAACTTAATATTTACATTCAGAAATGATTTATTTTTCCTTAATCATTTCAACATTACTTTTTATCAATACTTCATTACTTACTACTGATCCACCGTTATCCATTGAAGCACTCCAGGAAATACCATAATCTTTTCTGTTCAGTTTACCTTCTATTTTGAAGGCAGCTCTTGTGTGTCCATAGGGATCATTAATTGTTCCCATCAAAGTAACATCTAATGTTATCGAGCGGGTAACTCCACGCATGGTAAGATTCCCTACCATTTTGTACTTTTTATCGGCCACTTTTTTGAATGAAACACTCTTAAAAGTGATGTCAGGATATTTGTCGGCTGCAAAAAAATCGTCATTTCTCAGGTGGGCATCACGTTTGTCATTATTGGTGGTGATAGAAGCAGCCTTTGCAGTGAATTCAATTTTGCTGTCTTCAAAGTCTTCCTTTGTGGATGTCATAGAAGCATTAAAGTCTTTGAACGATCCATCTATCTCTGAAATCATCATGTGAGTGACACTGAAACCAATATCAGAGTTAGCTACGTCTGCATTCCATTTGGTTTGTGCATAAAGGTTCACCGAAGTAAACAACACAACAACACTAAGCATTAATTTTTTCATTTTTCTATACTTTTTTGATTACGAAGCAAAAGTAGCTTAAATAATCAATGTTGCAACATCGAATTATTAAGATTTACTGAATATGACTATTGGTTTAAACGTACTTCTAGTAATGGATAAACTTTTCGGTCTTGCTGCTATTGCCAGAAATTAATCTGAACAAATACATTCCATGTTGCAGATTGGGGATATGAATAACATCTTCAACCTGACTACCTGCATAATCAGCTTTGTACACTAATTTTCCCGCCACATCATAAATCTGAACTTTGAAATGATCATCCTTTAAAAGCAGCACTGAAAAATGAATGGTGTTTTTTACAGGATTT
>ERZ795053.1070-NODE-1070-length-35111-cov-8.557023_pt1 | contig 35111 bp, 37 predicted proteins | sample MGYA00375137_ERZ795053 | MGnify/ENA primary metagenome ERZ795053 (study PRJEB30182, sample SAMN05720284) | activated sludge metagenome | isolation source: Anaerobic digester | place: Hong Kong | collected 2014-12-17 ...
TCAGCGCCCGGCGGGCGATGCGCAGCAGTGCCTGCAGGACGATCGCCAGCACCGCGGCCTTGAGCCCGAAGAAGAGCCCCGTCACGATCTCGCTCCGGCCGAAGGCGACGTAGAGCGCGCTCAGCGCCAACATCGAGACCAGGCCCGGAAGCACGAAGAGGCTGCCAGCCACCAGGCCGCCGCGCAGCCCGTGCATCAGCCAGCCGAGATAGATCGTGAGCTGATGCGCCTCCGGTCCCGGCAGGAGCATGCAGAAGTTGAGGCCGCGCAGGAAACGCGCCTCGTCGATCCAGCCCTTCTCCTCGACGATGATCCGGTGCATCACCGCGATCTGGCCCGCCGGCCCGCCGAAGCTCAGCGCCGCGACCCGCGCCCAGGCCCCCAGCGCCGCCGGGAAGGGCACCGCCTCGGATAGCCCGGCGCCGGGCTCCGGCCCGCTCATGCGGTCCCCGCCGGAGAGCCCGGCCCGAGCCGCCGCGCCCGCGCGCCGGGGACCTTGCGGATCTCCAGGCCGGTGAAGACATGCAGCGTGTCGAGGTCGCGGTCCACCACCGCATGATCGGAGACCCTTGCCCCCATCGCCAGGTAGCTGCGCAGGAGCGGCGGCATCGCGCGGAGCGCCGCCGGCCGGTCGGGCCGGTCCCGAAGCGGCCGCGGCGGGAGGCGGAGGACGCCCGGCGCCTTGACCCGCGGTCGCCAGCGCCGCGGCGCGACATGCTGCGCCCCGAGCAGGGCGAAGGCCTCGGCATGGGGCGCGGCATCGGTGCCGCGAAAGCTCGAACAGCCGAAGAGCATCGCCGCCCCGCTCGCGGCGACCCGATGCGCGAGGGCGGCCCAGGCGAGCCGCAGCACATCGGGGTCGTGGACCCCTTCCGCCACGCAGAACCGGCCCATCTCGATCATCGGCGCCGCGAGCCGCGCGAGGCCCGCGAGGTCGTAGAACTGCGCTGAATAGGACCCGGCGACATCCCGGCCTTGCGTGAAATGCAGCAGCCGGAAGCAGCAGAGTAGCCGCCCGCCCGCAATCTCCTCCACCAGCACATGCAGGGCGCGGGCGTCGAATTCGTCGCCGTCGATGCCCGCCGCCTCCGCGCTGCCCCGCGCGCGGAACGCGCGGAACCGCAGCCGCTGCGCCGCGCGCAGATCCGCGCCCGGGCCGGCGAAGCGTACCTGCAGCCTGTCATGGGCAAGGCCATCGAGCATTTTCGGTCCGTGTGCCCTCCCGGCTCGCATCACCGCGCGGTTTCGTGACCGAACCTTGACGGCGCGGCGATCGGCACGACCTTAGGGACCGGGACGCGCAGAGGAGATCTCGCATGGACGGCACATCGAAGAAGATCCGCAAGTCGGACGAGGAATGGCGCAGCCAGCTGTCCGATCTCGCCTTCCGGGTCACGCGCGGGAAGGGCACCGAGCGCCCCTTCAGCCACGACGATTTTCCCAAGGCGCCCGGCACCTTCGCCTGCGTCTGCTGCGGCGCGCCGCTCTTCGATGCCGCGGCGAAATTCGACAGCGGCTGCGGCTGGCCGAGCTTCCATTCGCCGATCTCGGGCGCGGCGGTCGAGGAGCACATGGACGACAGCTGGCTCATGCGCCGCACCGAGATCGTCTGCGCCAGCTGCGACGCGCATCTGGGCCATGTCTTTCCCGACGGGCCGGCCCCGACGGGCCAGCGCTACTGCATGAACGGGGTGGCGCTGGATTTCCGGCCGGACCCCGAGGACTGAGCCGCGGCGGGTCCGGCGGCCCTCAGTTCTGGAACTGCTCCGCATCGAGCGTGAGCAGGTTGCCGAAGAGCTGTTCCAGCACGCCCATCCGCCGGCCGCCGGTCTCGGTCGTCCGGGTCGTCAGGTTGACGATCCTTCCGTCCTCGAGCCCGTAGCGCGTCAGCCCCTCGACCACGCCATTGGCGTTGAAGTCGACGGCGAGCACGACCCGGTCGATCACCCTGGGCTTGTTGTAGGTGTAGCTCTCGACGGTGCTCTGGACGTAGTACCAGGACGAATCGCGCAGCAGGCCGCTCGAGGAGGGACGCCCCAGCGCCGCCTCGACGCTCTCGTAGTTTGAAACCCCCGGCGTGACCTGCGCGACATCGGCCTGCGAGGGGACGTAGCCGTGAACCTGGATCGTCGGCGCGCAGGCCGCAACGAGCGCACCGGCGAGCACTAGGGGAGCACCGGCGCGGCGCAGTGATCTCGGGCGCATCTGGTTCCCCGGCCTTCCCTGTTTCCGCTTGCTCCGTTTCCGCTTGCTCCCCTACCCCGCGCATGGTCTAAATTCAAGGAACTTGGGCACCGACGCTCCAGTGACCGGACCCGAAGGACCGATCATGCCCGAACTCGCGACGAAAGCGCCCGACAATCCGGAATTCGCCCGTGTCATCGACCTGGCCGCGATCCGCGACCGGGACGAATTCGCCTTCGACATCCGGCCCGATCCGGCCGAGGCCCGGGCGCTCGCGCGGCTCATGGGCGCGATCTCGCTCAGGCGCATGCGCTTCGCGGGGCGACTCACCCCGGTCGCGCCAAAGGGCTGGCGGCTCGAGGCGCGGCTCGGGGCGACGGTGGTCCAGCCCTGCGTGGTGACCCTCGATCCGGTGACGACCCGGATCGACCAGGACGTCACGCGGCGCTACCTGCCCGCCGCCAGCGAGACCCCGCTCGAGGTCACCATCGATGCCGGCGAGGACGACGAGGTGGAGCCGCTCGGGCCCCGCCTCGATCTCGGGCTGGTCGCCATCGAGGCGCTGGCGCTCGCCCTGCCCGCCTATCCCCGCCGCGCCGACGCCGCGCTGCCGCCCGAGGCCGTCGCGGCGCTCGGCGCGCGCGCCGCCGGCGAGGCCGAGGCCAAGCCCTTCGCCGCCCTCGCGGCACTGAGGGACAAGCTCGGCAACAGCTCGTGAGAACCGCGCGAATGGGGCTTGCGTGCGCGCGGGCGATCGCTATTTTCCGCGCTTCGTTTTTCTGGCGCGGGATCGGGTTAGCGGCGTGACACCGCGCGCCGCATCTGCTACCTCGCGCCGGAATGCGACGAAATGATCCGGGCCTTGGCCCGCAGGAGACCGAGGTCGAGACATGGCTGTTCCGAAGAGCAAGGTAACCCGGGCGAAGCGGGGCATGCGCCGCGCCCATGACGGGCTGGTGGCCGCCAATCCCAACGAATGCCCCAATTGCGGCGAATTGCGCCGCCCGCACCACGTCTGCGGAGCCTGCGGGCACTACGACGGTCGCGAGGTCGTCGCGCGCGTCGAAGAGACCGACCTCGACGACGAAGCCGCCTGATCCCGACCTGCGCGAGGTTGGTCCGGAATGACCGCCGAAATACCCCGGACCGATCCGACCGCCTCCCCGGCAACGCGCGGTGGAGACATCGTGATCTCGATCGATGCCATGGGCGGCGATCGCGGGGTCGCGGACGTGGTCCGCGGGATGGGCAAGTCGCTGCAGAAGAACCCGCGCCTGCGCTACATTCTCCACGGTGACGGGGCCGAGCTGCACCGTGCCATCCAGGCCCGGAGCCCGCTGGCCGAGCGCACCGACATCCGCCATGCCGAGAGCGTGATCGCGATGGACGAGAAGCCGTCCCGCGCGCTGCGCCGCGGCCAGGGCACCAGCATGTGGAACGCGCTGGAGACCGTGAAATCCGGCGAGAGCTCGGTGGTCATCTCCTGCGGCAATACCGGCGCGCTCATGGCGCTGGCCATGCTGCAGCTGCGCAAGGCCCCCGGCGTCGACCGGCCGGCGATCGCGGTGCTTTGGCCCTCGCACGGCCCCGCCGGCTACAATGTCCTGCTCGATGCCGGCGCCGACGTGCGCGCCGATGCGGGCGATCTGGTCAAGTTCGCGCTGATGGGCGCCTCCTATTGCCGCAACGCGCTCGGCGTGCGCCGGCCGCGCGTCGGCCTGCTCAATGTCGGCACCGAGGAGCACAAGGGCCGCCCGGAACTGCACGAGGCCGCCGAGCTCGTGGCGGCGGCGGGCCCCACCGGCGAATTCGACTACATCGGCTATGTGGAGGGCAGCGACATGCCCTCGGACCGCGTGGACGTGATCGTGACCGACGGCTTCACCGGCAACGTCGCGCTCAAGACCGGCGAAGGCACCGCCCGGATGATCCAGGGCCTGCTGCGCGAGGCCTTCGCCTATTCGTCGCTCTCGCGCATCGGCGCGCTCTTCGCGCTCACCTCGCTCCGACGGCTCCAGAAGCGCATCGACCCGCGCCGGGTTAACGGCGGCGTTTTCCTGGGGCTGAACGGGACGGTGATCAAGTCCCATGGCAGTGCCGACGCGACCGGCGTCTCGGCGGCGATCAAGCTCGCCTTCGTGCTCGCCGACAGCGGCTTCACCGAGCGGCTCGCGGCGCGCGTCGCCAGCGGCCTGCCCGAACTGCGCAGCGGCGGCGCTCTCGGCGGGGCCGCGACGTGAGCGTGGTTCGCGCCGTTCCCCGCGGCACCGGCCACTACCTGCCGGTGCGCGTCGTCGAGAATGCCGAATTCGAGAAGACCCTCGATACCTCGGACGAATGGATCCGCAGCCGCAGCGGCATCGAGCGGCGGCATTTCGCCCATGAGGGCGAGAAGACCTCCGACCTCGCCATCGCCGCCGCGCGCGCCGCGCTGCTCGACGCGGGACTCGAGGGCAGCGACATCGACGCCATCGTCCTCGCCACCGCGACGCCGGACCAGACCTTTCCCTCCACGGCGGTCCGCGTCCAGGACGCCATCGGCATGCGCGGCGGCTTCGCCTTCGACATCCAGGCGGTCTGCGCCGGCTTCGTCTTCGCCCTCGCCCAGGCCGATGCGATGATCCGCACCGGGCTCGCCCGCCGCGTGATGGTGATCGGCGCCGAGACTTTCTCGCGCATCCTCGACTTCACCGACCGCGCCACCTGCGTGCTCTTCGGCGACGGCGCCGGCGCGCTGATCCTCGAGGCCGCCCAGGGCGAAGGATCCGCCGAAGACCGCGGCATCCTCGCGACCGACCTGCATTCCGACGGGCGATATTCCGACCTGCTCTACGTCGATGGCGGCCCCTCCTCGACCGGCACCGCCGGCGCGGTGCGCATGTCCGGGCAGGAGGTGTTCAAGCACGCGGTCATCAAGCTCGCCCAGACCGGGGCGGCGGCGCTGAAGAAGGCCGGGCTCGATACCGCGGGGATCGACTGGCTGGTGCCCCACCAGGCCAATCTGCGCATCATGACCATGACGGCGCAGAAACTCGGCGTTCCCATGGAGCGCGTGGTGGTGACGGTGCAGGACCACGGCAACACCTCGGCGGCCTCGATCCCGCTGGCGCTTTCCGTCGCGAACGCGGAAGGACGGCTCCGGAAGGGCGACGTGATCCTCGTCGAGGCCATCGGCGGCGGCCTCGCCTGGGGTGCGGCGGTGATGCGCTGGTAAAGGCGTCTTCGCCGCCCCGCCCAAGCCGTTGTTATTGACTCGCTTTCGCCAATGCCCCTAGGGTTGCCCAACAGCAATCAGGACGGGGGGGAGTGGCTATGAGTGACAAGACCCTGACACGTATGGAACTGAGCGAGGCGGTGTTCCGGACCGTCGGTCTTTCGCGCAACGAATCCGCCGATCTGGTCGAATCGGTGCTCAACCACCTGTCCGACGCTCTCGTGGCGGGCGAGACCGTCAAGATCTCGTCCTTCGGCACCTTCAGCGTACGCTCCAAGTCCGCACGCGTCGGCCGCAATCCCAAGACCGGCGAGGAGGTTCCCATCGAGCCGCGCCGGGTCCTCACGTTCCGGCCCTCCCATATCATGAAGGAACGCGTGGACGCCGGGAACAAGAACCAGAGGTGAGGTCAGCCCCCCGATGAACAAGTCCCCCGAGGCCTTCCGGACCATCAGCGAAGTGGCCGAGGCGCTCGACGTGCCGCCGCATGTGCTGCGCTTCTGGGAATCGCGCTTCACCCAGGTCAAGCCGGTCAAGCGCGGCGGCGGTCGCCGCTACTACCGGCCCGAGGACGTCCGGCTGCTGCGCGGCATCCGCGGCCTGCTCTACGACGACGGCATGACGATCAAGGGCGCGCAGAAGATCCTGCGCGAGAAGGGCGTGCGCCACGTCATCGCGCTGGGAACCCTGCCCGAGGCGGAGGAGGAGGCGCCGCAGGCCGCTCCGGCCCCGGAAGCGGCGAAGAAGCCCGCCAAGCCGGTTCGGGCTCCGGCCAAGGCCCCGGCACCCGCCCCCGCGCCGCCGAAACCGCCCGCCCGCCCGCAGGGCGATCTCTTCGCCTCGGGCGCCCCTGCGTCGGGCGGCGCCGCCGTCGCGGAGCTGGAGGCGCGCACGCGCCCGGCCGAGGTCCGGGACGGCCGCAAGGCGCTCAAGGCGCTGGTCGCCGAGCTCGAATCGCTCCGCGCGGTGATGATGTCCGAGCCCGGATCCTGAGCGCGGAATCTCGCGGCGCTTTCCGCTTGCCCTTGTGCGGACCCCGGCTATAAAGCGCCTCGTGTCGGGCTATAGCGCAGTCTGGTAGCGCGTTCGACTGGGGGTCGAAAGGTCGTGAGTTCGAATCTCGCTAGCCCGACCAAACCCCTCTCCGCGGTGGCTCAGGCCCCCGGCGTGATCCCGTCCCAGGGGATCGCGCGCATGATCGCGGAGGGAAGCATCACCGTCGCGGCGCCCCCCACGCCCGACCAGATCCAGCCCGCGAGCCTCGATCTCCGCCTCGGGGATACCGCCTGGCGGGTGCGCGCCTCATTCCTCCCCGGGCCGCGCGCGCTTCTCTCCGAACGACTCGACGATTTCGCGATGCACCGCATCGACCTCGGGCCCGGCGCCGTGCTCGAGAAGGGCTGCGTCTATCTCGTGCCGCTCGCAGAGGGGCTCGATCTGCCCGAGGGTGTCTGCGCCGTGGCCAATGCCAAGAGCTCGACCGGCCGGCTCGACCTCTTCACCCGGCTGATCACCGATCGCGGCACCGAATTCGACCGCATCGAGCCGGGCTATCGCGGCCCGCTCTATGCCGAGATCTCGCCGCGCTCCTTCTCGGTGCTGGTCCGCCCCGGCATGCGCCTGAACCAGATCCGCTTCCGCCGGGGCTCGGCCGTGCTCGACGACGAGGCCCTGCGCGCGCTCGATGCGCGCGAGCGATTGGTCGACGGCACGGCGCATGTCGCCGGCGGCCTCGCCTTCTCGGTCGACCTGCGCCCCCGCGAGGGCAGCCTGGTCGGCTACCGGGCCAAGCCGCATACCGGGCTGATCGATCTCGACCGCATCGGCCATTACGATCCGGCCGATTACTGGGAACCGGTCGCCGCCCGCGACGGGCGCATCATCCTCGACCCCGGCGCCTTCTACATCCTGGTCAGCCGGGAATCGGTGCATGTCCCGCCCGATTACGCCGCCGAGATGGCGCCCTATCTGGCCATGGTCGGCGAGTTCCGGGTGCATTACGCCGGCTTCTTCGACCCCGGCTTCGGCCATGAGCAGGCCGGCGGCAGCGGCTCGCGCGGCGTGCTGGAAGTGCGCTGCCACGAGGCCCCCTTCGCGCTCGAGCATGGCCAGATCGTCGGCCGGCTGGTCTACGAACGGATGGCCGAGCGCCCCGCGATCCTCTACGGCCAGGGTCTCGGCTCGAACTACCAGGGCCAGGGCCTGAAGCTATCGAAGCATTTCCGCGCCCCGTGACCGCCTGCCTCGCTCCGGTCGTCCGGAAGCAGCGAAAGGGCGCCGCATCGCCACTGCCCTGACGATCGGGCTCGGGTCGCGGGTCTAGCTCTTTGGAGCCTTTTCGGGGCTGGACATGACCCTGCGGATGTATCGGCCCTTGGCCCGCGCATAGGCGGCACGATCGTTTCGGTGCCGCGCGGCGGCCTCGCGCTTCACCGCGGCGTATTCGGCGGCGAGATCGGGGCGGGCACGCAGCAGGTCGCGAAACCGCAGCCGGTCCCAGTAGGGCGACTGCGGCGGCAGCATGTGCAGGTGATGCGTGCGCGCGCCGGAGGCGTCGCGCCGGATGAACCAGGCATAGGCGACACCGGCCTCACCCGGTCCGGTCGGACGCCAGAAATACTCGTAGCCTGCCGCTTTCAGCACCGGCGCGATTCGGTCGTGCACCGTCTGCAGGTCCGGCACCTCGATCAGCATGTCGACGATCGGCTTGGCGATCAGTCCCGGCACCGCAGTGCTTCCCACATGCTCGATCCGGCCGACGGGGATATCCGCAAAGCGCGCGCGCAGCCGCGCCTCCTCGGCGGCGAAGGCCTCCGCCCATGCCGGATCAGGCTCCGCGAGCAGGATCGGCTCGGCCCGCGCCCGGGCGACGTGACCGGATTGGCCTTTCATGGGGGCGCTCCCCCGCGGGCTCAATGCCCGGTCAGGAGAACATCTCCTCCTGGGGCGTGTCCAGCGCCAGCGCTTCGCCGTCCCCGTCAGCATCGTCCTCGGCCTCGCCTCGCGCCGGCAGCGGTCCGCCAGGATCGGGCCGGTTGTCGAGCAGGCCGGCGGCGCGCAGCTCGGCGATGCCCGGCAGGTCGCGATCGGATTCGAGGCCGAAATGGTCGAGGAAGGCCGGCGTGACCACGAAGGTCATCGGCCGCCCCGGCGTCTGCCGGCGCCGGCCGAGCCGGACCCAGCCGAGCTCGATCAACAGGTCGAGCGTGCCGCCCGAGACCGAGACACCGCGGATCTCCTCGATCTCCGCCCGCGTCACGGGCTGGTGATAGGCGACGATCGCCAGCGTCTCGATGGCCGCCCGGCTGAGCTTGCGGGTCTCCACCGCCTCGCGGGTCATCAGGAAGCCCAGGTCGGCGGCGGTGCGGAAGGCCCAGGCATCGCCTGTGCGCACGAGCTGCACCCCGCGCCCGGCATAGCGCGCCCGCAGTGCCGCCAGCGCCTCGCCCACGTCCGAGCCCGCGGGCAGGCGCTCGGCGATCTCGCGGCCGGTCATCGGCTCGCGGCAGGCAAAGAGGATCGCCTCGACCATGCGCTCCTGCTCGGCGAGGTCGGGCACGGCGAAGGCCGGATCGGCGTAGAAGTCGCGGGTAGTCTCGTTCATGCTTGGTCCTCCCCGGAGCGCGCTCTGAGATAGATCGGCTGGAAGGCGGCTTCCTGGCGCAGGTCGAGCCGCCCGGCCTTGGCCAGCTCCAGCGCCGCGGCGAAGCTCGCCGCGGTCGCCGAGCGCCGCCGCTTGGGATCGGCGGCCCATTCGTCGGGCAGCCAGGCGGAAAGGCGCACCCAGTCGATCGCGGTGCCGATCAGCCCGCGCATCCGCTCCAGCGCCGCCTCCATGGTGTAGACCGGCTCCCGCGCCAGATGCAGCGGTGTGAAATCCTCGCGGGTCTTGATCCGCGCATAGGCGCGCAGGAGGTCGAGCATGTCGGCGGTATGGACCACCTTCGTCTGCCGGGTGACCGCCTCGGTCTGGCCGCGCGCGAAGACGTCGCGGCCGAGCTGATCGCGCGCCATGAGCCGCGCCGCCGCCGCACGCATCGCCTCGAGCCGCTCGAGCTGGAAGGCCAGATGCGCCGCCAGCTCGTCGCCGGAGGGTCCCTCCTCCGCCGGATCCGGCGGCAGCAGCAGGCGGGACTTGAGATAGGCGAGCCAGGCCGCCATCACCAGATAATCGGCGGCCAGCTCGATGCGCAGCCGCTTCGCCGCCTCGACGAAGTTCAGGTATTGCTCGGCCAGCCGCAGGATCGAGATCCGCCGCAGATCGACGCGCTGCGAGCGCGCCAGCGTGAGCAGCAGGTCGAGCGGCCCCTCGTAGCCGTCGAGATCGACCACCAGCGCTTCGGCGGCGAGGCGCTCGACGGTGGCCTCGGCGTCGAAGAAATCCTCAGGCACCGGCCGCGCGCCCCCTCAACTCGACGAATTCGGCCTCGAGCGCCGCCGGATCCGCCTGACCTGCGGAGCCCCGCACCGCCTGCGCCCGCTCCGCCCGCGCCAGCGCCCTGCCCGCGAGTTCCGGCACCACCTCCGCGACCGCCGCCGCCTCAGCGGGGTTGCCGTTGCAATGGAGCACCAAGTCGCAGCCCGCCCCGATCGCCGCTTCGGCCCGCACCCCGAACGGTCCGCGCAGCGCCTTCATCGAGAGGTCGTCGGTCATCAGCAGCCCGTCGAAGCCGATGCCGCCCCGGATCCACCGCACCACGTCCGGCGACAGCGTGGCGGGACGCTCCGGGTCGAGCGCGGGATAGACCAGATGCGCGCTCATTGCCGCGGGCAGATCGGCGAGCGCGCGGAACGGCGCGAAATCGAGCGCCTCGAGATCCGCCAGCGCCGCCGGCACCCGCGGCAGGTCGAGATGGCTGTCCAGCGTCGCCCGCCCCTGGCCCGGGATATGCTTCATCACCGGCAGCACGCCGCCGGCGATCAGGCCATCGGCCACCGCGCGGCCGATCGCCGCCACCTCGGCCGGGTCGCCGCCGTAGCAGCGGTTGCGGATGACGGCATGGGTGTCGGGCTGCACCACGTCGAGCACCGGCGCGCAATTGACGTCGATGCCCACGGCGCGCAGCTCGGCCGCGATCATCCTGTATCGCAGATACATCGCCCGCGCCCGCAGCTCGCGCCCGGGCAGGCGCGCGCATTCCTCGAGCGCCGGCGCCCATTCGCGCCAGTCCGGGCCGCGCATCCGCGCGACCCGCCCGCCTTCCTGGTCGATGAGCACCGGCCCATCGCGCCCCACTGCGTCGCGCAGATCGCCCGTCAGCCGCCGCAGCTGGCCGGGCCCCTCGATGTTGCGCGCGAAGAGGATGAAGCCCCAGGGCGCGGCCGAGGCGAAGAACCGCCTCTCGGCCGCGCCGAGATCCGGACCCTGGCAGCCGAGGATGACCGCGCGGGGCGCCATCTACTGCAGCGTTACCGGGATGCAATCTATGCTGCGGGCCCGCAAGGCCTCACACATGACGCGGGTTTGCTCGGTATTCTCGAAGCCCGCGACCCGCAGCCGGTAGAACACCCGCGCATTCGAGGTCGTCCGTTCCACATAAAGGCTCTTCGATCCCAGCAGGTCGCCATTCCTGGCGACGAGTTGCGCCCAGGCCTGCCGGGTGATCGCTTCGCTGTCATAGGCGCCGAGTTGCACCAGCCGCGAGCCCGGGCTGACGCTGCCGACCTCGCGCGCCTGCGCGACTCCAGGAGCCGGGGCCGGGGCCGCCGAAGCGGCCTTCGGCTGCGCCTTGGGGGCCGCTGCCGGGGCCTTCGCGGTGGCGCGCACCAAGTTGCTCGGCCGGCCGAGCGGCCGCACCGCGGGCGTGGTGCCCTCGGGCAGCAGATCCGCCTCGACGGGCGCATCCGCCTCGGCCGGGGCACCTCCCAGGTCTGGCGCCAGACCAACCTCGAGCGCGGCGAGCACTTCCTGGGCCTCGGCCTCGGGCATGCGCAGATCCTCGCCCTCCGCCGCATCCGGCAGGCTCGCGGGGGCCGCGACGACCAGTTCGCCCTGCGGCCCGTCCTCTTCCGCCAGAGCCGGCGGCGCAGGTTCCAACGGCGTCCGTTCGCGCGGGACCGGCGCCGGCTGACCGGAGAGCACCGCATTGACCTCGAGGCCCTGATGCGCCGCCTGCAACCCGCCGGGATCCTCGGGCTGGAGCCGCGCCGGCCCCTCCATCGCCCGGATGATCGGCACTTCGGTCGCGTCGCGGGTACCGAGCCGGTAGGACCAGAGCGCCATCGCGCCGACCAGCCCGACAAAGACCGCGGCGCCGGCCATCCGGCGGATGCTCTGGGGGATCAGCCGGTCGCGGACGTCACCCGCAACAGACTCGTAGTCGTCGCTGTAGAGATCGCGCATGGGGTTCTTGCCTGTTTTGACACACTATACCTTGTATGTGCCGCTGCTCCAACCCCGAAATGTCTTAACGGATGCCTTAGCGCATCTCTTCCATCGGGGTGACCCCAAGAATACCAAGCCCTGCGGCGATGACAACCTGTGTCGCACGCACCAGCGCCAGACGCGCGCGGCTCGTCTCCGGCGCCTCCTCGCGGATGAAGCGCAGCTCCGGATCCAGCTTGCCCTGGTGCTGGAGGGAATGGAAATCAGACGCGAGATCAAACAGGTAGAAGGCGATCCTGTGAGGCTCATGCGCCGCCGCCGCCGATTCGACCTGCCGCGGCCATTCCGCCGCCCTGCGGATCAGGCGCGATTCGCCCGGCGCGCCGAGGCCACCGAGATCCGCCGCGGCGAGCGCGGCGTCGCTCGTGTCGATACCCGCCGCCGCGCCGCGCGCCAGCACCGATTGCGCCCGGGCATGGGCATATTGGACGTAGAAGACCGGATTGTCCTTGGACTGCTCCAGCACCTTGTCGAAATCGAAGTCGAGCGGCGCGTCGTTCTTGCGCGTCAGCATCGCGAAGCGCGTCACGTCGGGGCCGACCTGCTCGACCACGTCGCGCAGAGTGACGAAGTTGCCGGCGCGCTTGGACATCTTGAAGGGCTCGCCGCCCTTGAAGAGCCGGACCATCTGGCAGAGCTTGACGTCGAGCGGCACCTTGCCGTCCGAGAGCGCCGCCACCGCCGCCTTCATGCGCTTGACATAGCCGCCGTGGTCGGCGCCGAGCACGTCGATCAGCTCGTCGTAGCCGCGTTCGATCTTGTCGAAATGATAGGCGATGTCGGGCGCGAAATAGGTCCAGCCGCCGTCCGACTTCTTCACGGGCCGGTCGACGTCGTCGCCGTAAGCCGTTGACCGGAAAAGCGTCTGCTCGCGCGGCTCCCAATCCTCGGGCAGCTTGCCCTTGGGTGGCTCGAGCACGCCCTCGTAGATCAGCCCCCGCGCATCGAGCGCGGCCAGCGCCGCCTCGATGCGCCCGGTGCCGTAGAGCGAGCGCTCCGAGAAGAACCGGTCCATGGTCACCCCGAGCGAGGCCAGATCCTCGCGGATCAGCGCCAGCATCGCCTCGGTGGCGAAGTCGCGCACGTCCGGCAGCCATTCCTCGTGGTCCGTGCCGACGAGGCTCTCGCCATGCTTCTCGGCGAGCTCGGTACCGAGCGGAATCAGGTAGTCGCCGGGATAGGTCCCGTCGGGGAACTCCACCGCCCGCCCCAGCGCTTCAAGATAGCGCAGATGCACCGACCGCGCGAGCACGTCGACCTGCGCGCCGCCGTCGTTGATGTAGTATTCGCGGGTGACGTCGAACCCGGCGAAGTCGAGCAGCGAGGCCAGCGCATCGCCGAAGACCGCGTGGCGCACATGGCCCACATGCATCGGCCCGGTGGGATTGGCGGAGACGAACTCGACGTTGATCCGCCGCCCGCCGCCCGCGCCCGAGCGGCCGAAATCGCGCCCCGCCGCCAGGATCTCCGGCACGGTGGCGAACCAGCGGCCCGGGTCGAGCCGCAGGTTGAGGAACCCCGGTCCCGCGACCTCGGCGGAGACCACCACCGGCGCCTCGGCGAGAATCCCGGCCAGGGCCTCGGCGATGGCGCGCGGGGACTTCTTCGCCGGCCGCGCCAGCACCATCGCCGCATTGGTCGCCATGTCGCCATGGGCCGGGTCGCGCGGCGGCTCGACGGTCACCGCCCCGAGATCGAGCCCGCCGGGCAGCGCATCCTCGGCCACGAGGCGCGCGATCGCCGCGTCGACCAGGGCCTTCATTTCAGCATAGATATCCATCGCCGGCCTCTCCGCCTGCAGCCTGCCCGCGGTTAGCACAGGCAATCCGCCGTCTCCACGGGCAAATTTCCTCCGCACCACCCGGATCCGGGATGCCTCACCGGTCCCGCCGCGCTAGCATCGCGGCATGCGACGGCTCCTGCTCCCCGCCTTTCTCGCCCTTGCCGCCGCTTCCGGCCGGGCGGCCGAGATCCTGGACGCGGAGGCCTTCGAGCGCCTCGCCGAGGGCCGGACGCTGCATTTCACCGAAGGCGGCAGGCCCTATGGCTCGGAGCAGTTCCTGCCCGGCCACCGCAGCCTCTGGCGCTATGCCGGCGGGGAGGAATGCGCCGCGGGCAGCTGGCGCGGCGAAGGCGAGGCGATCTGCTTTCGCTACGACGGGCGGCCGGAGGAGATCTGCTGGCGCTTCACCCGCGAGGCGGACGGCGTCTTCGTCGAGCTCCACGGCCGCGACGACGGGCGCCGCCTTCGCCTCGGGAGCACCGACACCCAGCCCCTCCCCTGTCCGCAGACCGGGGCGGGTACCTGAGCCAAGGGCGGGCCGCAGCCACCACCTGGAAGCGGCCGGCCCTGCATCGGTGGAGCGGCGAAACGGACGGCGAAGTCAGAAGAGCGTGCCCTGCTCCGGCGGGCGCTTGCGGCGGCTTCGCACGCGCATCGGGCGCGTGGCGACGCGGCCGTCGCTGAACTCGAGTTCCAGCATCGCCGCCTCGCGCGCCCCCGCCGCCCGCGTGAGCACCGCGCCCGAGGCATCGCGCACCAGCACGAAGCCGCGCGCCAGCACGGATTTCGGCCCGAGGCTCGCCAGCGTCCGCCCGAGGCCGTCGAGCCCCGCCCGGGCGTCGCGCACGCGGCGCGCGAAGGCGCCTTCCAGCCGGTCGCCCGGCACGGCGAGACGCTCGCGGCGCTGGCCAAGCCCGCGGAGGAGGCGTTCCGGCGTGAGGGCTGCCGCGAGCAGGTCGAGGTCGCGGCGGCGGCGGGCGTTGCCGAGCGCGAGCAAGCCCGGCCCGAACCGCCCGGCCGCCCCCTGCCCCAGTTGCAGCCGCCGCGCCTGCGCCACGCCGCGCAGCGCCCGCGGCAGCCGCAAAGCCAGCCCGTCGAGCCGCTGGGCGCGCTCGGCCACCAGCGCCTCGGGCCGCGGCAGGCCGCGCGCCAGATCGCGCAGCCGCTGGCCGCGCTGGGCGATGCCGCGCGCCAGGGCCGCGCGCCGCCGCTCCTCGAGCCCCGCGAGCCCGGCCAGAAGGTCGAGCCGCACCGGGACCGCCATCTCCGCGGCCGCAGTCGGCGTCGGCGCGCGGCGGTCGGCGGCGAAATCGATCAGCGTCGTGTCGGTCTCGTGGCCCACCGCCGAGATCAGCGGGATGGCGCTTTCGGCGGCGGCGCGGACCACGATCTCCTCGTTGAAACCCCAGAGATCCTCGAGGCTGCCGCCGCCGCGCGCCACGATCAGCACGTCCGGGCGCGGCACCGGCCCGCCGGGCGCGAGCGCGTTGAAGCCGCGGATCGCCGCTGCGACCTCGACGGCGCATTTCTCGCCCTGCACGGTGACCGGCCAGATCAGCACCGGCCGCGGGAAGCGCTCGCGCAACCGGTGCAGGATGTCGCGGATCACCGCGCCCGAGGGCGAGGTGACGACCCCGATCACCTCCGGCAGATAGGGCAGCTTCCGCTTGCGGCCCTCGTCGAAGAGGCCTTCGGCCGCGAGCGCGGCGCGGCGCTTCTCCAGCATGGCCATCAGCGCACCGATGCCGGCGGGCGCCAGATCCTCGATGATCATCTGGTATCGCGACGAGCCGGGAAAGGTGGTGAGCCGGCCGGTGCAGACCACCTCCATGCCCTCCTCGGGCAGCACCGCGAGTCCCCGCGCGGTGCCCTTCCAGATCACTGCCGCCAGCACCGCGCGGTCGTCCTTCAGATCGAGATAGAAATGGCCCGAGGCCGGGCGCGACACCCGCCCGATCTCGCCGCGCACCCGCACCCGCCCGAATTCGCCTTCGATGACCCGCTTCACCGCCCCCGAGATCTCGGAGACGGTGAATTCGGGAGCGTTTCCGCCCGAATGGGGTTCCTCGATCAGGTCCATGCTTCGCCCCGTCAGCCTCCACATGCGCCGGCGCCGGTGCGACCGGCGGCGGCCGCCTCCGCCTAAGCCGGTGTCGCGTACCAGGCGACGACGGCAGGATGGCTCCGGATCCCCGCGGCAACCGTCTTGAGCCTCGGGAAGGCATCGAAGAGATCCGCCGGGATATCGTCCAGCACACCCCCGCTGATCCACCGGTCGACGACGGAGAGCTTGATGTCGGCGACCCCCGGCCGCTCGCCCCCCACGAAGGGGCCCGCGCCGATCGCGCGCTCGACGCAGCGCCCCCATTGCGGCAGGTACTCGTCGGCGAGCTGCCGGCGCGCCGCCTTCCTCTCCGCGGCATCCGCGATGCGCGCCGTGGGCATGATCCGGTGCCGCAGATCCTCGGCCGCATCCATCAGCGCGTCGTGCCGGGCGGCCTCGAAGGGGTCCTCCGGATAGAGCCCGTGCTTGCGGCCGATGAGCCGCAGGATCGCGTTGGACTGCCCGAAGACCCCGCGGCCCTCGAGCTCGAGCGTGGGCACCGCCGCGAAGGGCAGGTCGGGCTTCAGCTGCGCGAAGGTCTCCCGGCTGATGCGGTTGTCCTCGAACGCCATCCCCGCCAGGACCAGCGCCAGGCGCACTTCTTCGCCGCGGCTGCCGGAGAAGTCGAAATAGGTGACGATCGGCTTTGACATATGATGCTCTCCCGTTGACCGCCGGTTGTGTCACCCGCCGAAGCGGGGCGCGGAACAATCACCGAGCGCAAGGCGAATGACAAGCCCGGCGGCCACCGTCTCCAGAGCCATCGCATCTCGCGCTCATTCTTTCTTCCTTAACCGTTCCGCCACGAGATGAGGGCAGCGCCCTGCCCGGCGGGTGCGAAGCGCCCGCGTCGTGCCGGAGGCACGCCTTTGGCGTGACGGGGCGGGGCGGGCGTTGCCCGGCGGTGCCGCCGGGCGGGATGGTGCCGCTGGCGCGCCCGGAACGCGGGCGGACGGAAGTCGCGTCACCGAGTGCCATTCCCAAGCCGGCCTTGCGCAGGCGGCGCCGCCGCCACACGCCCCCCCCCGACGGCACCGGGTTGCGCCTCCGGCCCGCCGTGGGTATCAGCCGCTTTCCAGCACGGGGAGCGGCCGGCATGAACATCCTGATCCTCGGCGGCGGCGGGCGGGAGCACGCGCTGGCCTGGGCCTTCGCGCAGAACCCCAAATGCGACCGGCTCTGGTGCGCCCCCGGCAATGCCGGGATCGCCGAGGAGGCCGAATGCGTGCCGCTCGACATCCTCGACGGCCGCAAGGTGCTCGCCTTCGTGCGCGACAAGGCGATCGACTTCGTGATGATCGGCCCGGAGGCGCCGCTGGCCGAGGGCGTCGCCGACCTGCTCCGCGACGCCGGTGTCACGACCTTCGGCCCCGGCCGCGAGGCGGCGCAGCTGGAGGCCTCGAAGGCCTTCACCAAGGAGATATGCGCCGCCTGCGGCGCGCCGACCGCCGCCAGCCAGACCTTCACCGACCCCCAGGCGGCGCAGGCCTATGTGGCACGCGAGGGCGCGCCGATCGTCGTCAAGGCCGACGGGCTCGCCGCCGGCAAGGGTGTGACGGTCGCCGCCACCACCGCCGAGGCGCAGGCGGCACTAGACGCGATCTTCGCCGAGGGCCCCGGGGCGCGGGTGGTGATCGAGGAATTCATGACCGGCGAGGAGGCGAGCCTCTTCGTGCTGGCCGACGGTGAGGAATGCCTCGTGCTCGGCACCGCCCAGGACCACAAGCGGGCCTTCGACGGCGACGAGGGCCCCAATACCGGTGGCATGGGCGCCTATTCGCCGGCGCCGGTGATGACGCCGGCGGTCACCGAGGCGGCGATGGCCCGCATCCTGCGCCCGACGCTCGCCGAGATGGTGCGCCGCGGCACGCCCTTCCGCGGCCTGCTCTATGCCGGGCTGATGGTCGAGGCCGGCAATCCGCGGCTGGTGGAATACAACGTGCGCTTCGGCGATCCCGAGGCGCAGGCGCTCGCCATGCGGCTCGGCGCGCAGCTGCTTGACGTCTGCCACGCGGCTGCCGAGGGCCGGCTCGCCGAGGCGCGCATCAATTTCGCCGAGGATCATGCGCTCTGCGTGGTCATGGCCGCCCGCGGCTATCCCGGCGCCTTTGCGCGCGGCGAGGCTATCGCGCTGCCCGAGATCGACGATCCGAGGGTGCGCATCTTCCACGCCGGCACCCGGCGCGCGGATGCGACCCTCGTCTCGAACGGCGGCCGCGTGCTCAACGTCACCGCCCGGGCCGAGAGCCTCGCTGCGGCGCGCGACCTGGCCTATGCGGCGCTCGACGCTGTCGACTGGCCCGGCGGCTTCGCCCGCCGCGACATCGGCTGGCGCGCACTGGCGGAGTGACCCGACGCCGCCCGGGCGAAGCGCGGGCGATCCACACCACCAAGAAAAATGAAGCGCGGCGCCCGAGGGCGCCGCGCCGTTAGTGGATGAGCCTGAGCGGCTCGAGCGTCAGTGCGCGTGGGCCGATTCGTCGGCTTCTTCCCAACCGTTATAGACGAGGTTGAGAACCACCGCCGTCACCGCCGCCAGAAGGATGCCGCTGTGCAGGAGCGGCCCGAGGAAGTGCGGCATCTGGTCGAAGAACTTCGGCGAGAGCTCGGGGACGAGCCCCATGCCGATGGCGATGGCGACGATATACATGTTGTGCCGCTTCTCGCCGTGGAACTCCACCCCGTGCAGGATGCGGATGCCGGTCGCCGCAACCATTCCGAACATCACGATTCCCGCGCCGCCGAGCACGAACTGCGGCACCGAGGCGACCAGCAGTGCGAGCTTCGGCAGAAGGCCGAGCGCGATCATGATGATGCCGCCGGCGATGGTCACGTAGCGGCTGCGCACCCCGGTCACGCCGACGAGGCCGACGTTCTGGGAGAAGGACGTGTGCGGGAAGGTATTGAGGATGCCGCCGATCAGCGTGCCGAGGCCGTCGACGCGCAGACCCTTGGCGAGGTCCTCCTGGGTGATCCGCCGGTGGGTCAGCTCGCCGAGGGCAAGGAACATGCCCATCGATTCGATCATCACCACGACCATGACGATGCACATCGTCAGGATCGCCACCACGTCGAACTTCGGCGGTCCGAACATGAAGGGATAGATCGCCGCCGCCCAGGGCGCTTCCGCGACCCCGGCGAAGCTCACCTGCCCCAGCGCCAGCGCGATCAGGAAGCCGATGATGAGGCCCACCAGCACCGAGATATTGGCGAAGAAGCCCTTCACGAACTTGGTGATGAGGATGATCGAGGCGAGCACGATCAGCGCGACGCCGAGATAGAGCGGCGCCCCGAAGTTCGGGTTGCCGACACCGCCGCCCGCCCAGTTGGCCGCGACCCGAAGCAGCGACAGGCCGATCACCGAGATGATCACGCCGGTCACGACCGGTGGGAACATCGGCAGCAGGCGACTGATGAAGGTCGCCGCGAAGATGCCGAAGACACCGGCCGCCATCACCGAGCCGAAGATCCCCTGGATCCCGAGATCGGGGTTCGCCGCCATGGCCAGCATCGGCCCGACCGCGGCGAAGGTCACGCCCATCATCACCGGCAGCCGGATGCCGAACTTCCAGAAGCCGATCGACTGGATCAGCGTGACGATGCCCGCGCAGAGCAGGTCGGCGTTGATGAGCAGCGCCACCTGGTCCTTCGGCAGCTTCAGCGCGCCGCCGATGATGAGCGGCACGGCGACGGCGCCGGCGTACATGACCAGGACGTGCTGCAGACCGAGCACGGACAGCTGGCCGACGGGAAGGATCTCATCGACCGGATCCACGGTCGTGCCTGGCCCGTCTGCGGCGCCCAGGCTGCTAGTTTGTATATTCGACATTCTGCGTTGCATCCCCCATTGCGGTTAGTCGGCGGCCTGGGACCTTACGAGGATCGTGCGATACCCCAAGCCACCGTGGCGGCATCAAGCCGTTCCGCCGCCCGGAAGGCAACTGCCCTCGCAGCGCAAAGTGCTTCGTGTCGAACAATAAGATGACCCGGGCCGGAAAGGACGTGATTCCATGGAAGTGGCCGCGGCTTCGTGGCAGGCTCCCCCTGCGGCAGGTTGGTGGGGGAGCGCAATGGCATCGGATGGCGCGGCGGGCCTCGGCACCTTCTCGACGCTCTCCATCGGCATCGGCGGCATGGTCGGCGGCGGCATCTTCGCGGTCACCGGACTGACCATCGAGGTCACCAGAGGCGCCGCACCGCTCGCCTTCGTCATCGCCGGGGTCGTCGCGCTCCTGACCAGCTATTCCTACCTGAAGCTGACGCTCGCCTTTCCGGGCGAGGGCGGCACGGTGGACTTCCTCAACCGCGGCTTCGGCGACGGCGTGCTGACCGGGGCGGCCAACATCCTGCTGCTCCTGAGCTACGTGGTGCTGCTGGCGGTCTATGCCTATGCCTTCGGCAGCTACGGCGCGGATTTCCTGCCCGAATCCGGCCGCGGGTTCTGGCAGCACGTGCTGATCAGCGGCGTCCTGATCGGGCTGCTCGCGACCAACGTGCTCGCCGCCGGGCTGGTGGTCCGGTCGGAGAACTTCTTCAACGCGTTGAAGATGCTGTTGCTCGGCGGGTTCCTCCTCGCCGGGTTCCTGACGCCGATGGACTGGTCGCGGCTATCACCCGAGCATGCGGTCAGCCCGATGGGGCTGATCGCCGGCGCCATGCTGATCTTTCTCAACTACGAGGGCTTCGAGCTGATCGCCAATGCCTCGAAGGATGTCGCCGACCCCCGCCGCTCGCTGCCCGTCGCCTATATCGGCGGCGTGCTGATCGCCATCCTGCTCTATGCGCTGATCGCGATCGTGGTGCTGGGGCATCTGAGCTTCGAGGCGATCGCGGCCCGTCGCGACACGGCGCTCTCGGCCGCGGGCGAGGCGATCCTGGGGCGGGCGGGCTTCCTGGCCATCGCGGTCGCGGCGCTGACCGCCACGTCCTCGGCGATCAACGCCACCTTCTACAGCACCGGCCGGCTGACCTACATCGTCGCCAAGACCGGCGAGCTGCCGCGCGAGCTGGAACGCCCGATCCGCGGCGAGCATGCCGAAGGCACGCTGATCGTGGCGGCGATGGCGCTGCTGATCGCCAATCTCGTGCCGCTGGAGGCGATCGCCACCATGGGCAGCGCCGGCTTCCTGCTGATCTTCATGGGCGTCAACATCGCCAATGTCCGCCTCGCGCGCCAGACCGGCAGCCGCGCCTGGATCTCCGCGCTCGCGGCCCTGGCGACCGGCTTCGCGCTGGTGGTGCTCTGCGTCGAGGTCGACGAGAACCCCGCAACCCGCAACCATCTCTGGATCCTCGCGGGCATGATCGCGCTCTCGCTGGCGATCGAGATCGTCTATCGCGGCGTAACGGGCCGCAAGCTGCGCCTGGGCGGCGCGCGGCGCTGACCGCGCCGACTGGCCGGGGGCGCCGCTGGCGCCTTCACCCGGGGATCGGGCGCGGAACGGGGATCGGCGGCGAGGGCCGCCGGGATCAGATCTGCTTCTCGGGCATGCGCACCACCAGCCCGTCGAGCGCGTCCGAGACCTTGAGCTGGCAGGTCAGCCGGCTGAGGTCGGGGTCGGGCTCCCAGGCGAAGTCGAGCATGTCCTCCTCCATCGCCTCCCGCGGCGGCAGCTTGTCGATCCAGGCGGCGTCGACATAGACGTGGCAGGTGGAACAGGCGCAGGCGCCGCCGCAATCGGCCTCGATACCGGGGATGTTGTTGTCCCGCGCGCCCTCCATCACCGTCAGGCCGTTCCTGACCTCGACCTCGTGCGGCGTGCCGTCATACTCGATATAGGTGATCCGTGCCATTCTGGAAGCGCCCCCGGACGATGCGTGTCGCGGCGGCTATCTAGACCTCCCGCCCGCGCTGGGCCATCCCCAATCACGACATTCTTGCCTTCGCGGAAAAATGTTCTATCTTCGTTCGCACCGCGCATCCGCCCGCCGTGAGCCCGTGACCGACCAAAGCCCCTTCCGGCACCTTCGCCCGACCTCCGGCCGGCCGCCGTCCTGGCCGCGCCCGCCGCGGTGCCTGGCCGCCGGCGCGCTCGACGTCCCGCCGGACGGGGCGCGGGTGGCGGTCGCCGGGCTGGTGATCTGCCGCCAGCGCCCCGGCACCGCCAAGGGCGTGATCTTCCTCACGCTCGAGGACGAGACCGGCGTGGCCAATATCGTGGTCTGGGCCAAGGTCTTCGAACGCTTCCGCCGCGCGGTGATCGCCGGGCGCTGCCTGAAGGTCACCGGCCGGCTGCAGCGCGACGGCGACGTGGTGCATCTGGTCGCCGAACGCGTCGAGGACATCTCCGCCCTGCTCGACGAGATCGTCGCCCTGCCCCTGCCCGACGGCCCTCCGCCCGCCCCGAGCGGCCCCGAGGCGCGGTGCGCGCCATGACGCTCGAGATCCGCCCCGCCGACTGGGACGGCTTCGCCGCCGTCATGGGCGAGCGCGGCGGCTGCGGCGGATGCTGGTGCATGCTCTGGCGCCGCTCGAAGGCCGAGATGGACGCCGGCATGGGGGCGCCCAACCGCGCGGCCATGGCCGATCTCTTCGCCCCGGGCCATGGACCGGGCCTCGTCGCCCGGCGCGACGGCCTGCCGGTCGGATGGATCCAGGTCGACCGCCGCGCGGCCTTCCCGCGGCTCGCCCGATCGCGCGTGCTCCGGCCGGTCGATGCGCAACCGGTCTGGAGCGTCGCCTGCTTCCTTGTCGACCGGACCGCCCGCCGGCAGGGCGTCTCCGTGGCGCTGCTGCGCGCGGCCTGCGACTTCGCCCGCGACCGCGGCGCCACCATCCTCGAAGGCTATCCCGTGGATACGCCGAAGCCGCGCTATCCGCCGGTCTATGCCTGGACCGGCTTCGCCGGGACCTTCCACGCCGCCGGCTTCGAGGAGGTGGCCCGCCACGCGCCCACCCGGCCGATCATGCGGCGGCACCTCGTCTGATCCCAACGGCCCTTCCAACCGACCGATCCTGCGGCCCGAGGCCGACTCTCGGGAAAGGGAATAGGCCGCGCCCCGCGCGGCCCGCACCACCTTCCCCGGTCCGGTCGCCCGGAGGCGCGCGCCGCAGGGTGAGGGAGGTGCTGCATCACTGTCGTCTGAGGATCGGGACGGGACGGCCCCGGACGGTGCGCAAAGCGCGCCGGCCCCCGGCAGAGCCGGCGCAGCCCGATCGACACCGGTCGATCGGCTGGGTGCACCGGCCCAACCATCATCTGAAAAAACTCGCAATAACAACCTCTTGAACAATGTCCCGCTGCGGGACACCGCCCGGACCGGCACCCCGAAGCCGCTTCGACATCGGCGAACCGGATCGCTCGAGCGGAGGCCGGATGAACGCCGTCGAACGGAGAAACCCCGCCGAGGCCAGCCCGGCGGGGTTCCGGTCATTTCGGCGAAGGCGGGCGCGGCCCGCCTTCGGAGAGCGCGGGTCAGCTGCTCAGGCTCAGCGCCACGAAGCGCGGCGTGCCGTCGCGGCGCACCAGGAGCAGCAGCGAATTGCGCCCGGCCTCCTCGGCGGCCTCGATCTGGTCGCGCATGTCGTGCGGCGTTGCGACCGGCTCGCGGCCGACCTCGGTGATCAGGTCGCCTTCCCGCATGCCCTTCACGAAGGCGTCCGAACCCTCCTCGATGCCGGTCACCACCAGCCCGTCGACATCCGCGTCGAGCCCGAACTGCTGGCGCAGCGCCTCGTCGACCGTCGCGAGCGTCATGCCGAGCACCACGGTCTCTTCCTGCGCCATGGGCTTGTCGTCCTGGGGGGCGCCGGGCGCGGAGGCCAGCACCGGCTCCTCGAGCCGCCCGATCGCGACGTTCAGCGTCTGCTCCTTGCCGTCACGGAAGACCACCACGTCGACCTTGCGCCCGACATCGGTATCCGCGACCACGCGCACCAGCTCGCGCGTGTCCTCGATCGCCTCGCCGTCGAATTCCAGGATCACGTCACCGGACTTGATCCCCGCCGTCGCCGCCGGCCCCTCGGGCACGTCGGTGACCAGCGCGCCCGCGGCGACCTCGAGCCCGAGCGCGTCGGCCACGTCCGGATCGACGTTCTGGATGCGCACCCCGAGCCAGCCGCGCCGGGTCTCGCCGAAGTCGCGCAGCTGGGCCACGACCCGCTCCACCACCGCCGAGGACATGGCGAAGCCGATGCCGATCGAGCCGCCGTTGGGGCTCAGGATCGCGGTATTGACCCCGATCACCTCGCCGTCGACGTTGAAGAGCGGCCCGCCGGAATTGCCCCGGTTGATCGCCGCGTCGGTCTGGATGAAGTCGTCATAGGAGCCCTGGAGCGTGCGGTTCCGCGCCGAGACGATGCCGGCGGAGACCGAGAAGCCCTGGCCCAGCGGGTTGCCGATTGCCACCACCCAGTCGCCGACCCGCGCCGCGTCGGAATTGCCGAAGCTCACGAAGGGCAGCGGATCCTCGCTCTCGACCTTCAGGAGCGCGATGTCGGTGCGCGGGTCATGGCCGATCAGCTTCGCCGGCAGCTTGTCGCCGTCGAAGGTCTCGATCTCGATCTCGTCGGCGCTCTCGATGACGTGGTTGTTCGTGACGATATAGCCGTCGTCGGAGATGATGAAGCCCGAGCCCAGCGCGCTCGACCGGCGCGGGCCGTGCGGCATGCCGCGCCCCCCCGGCTGGCGATCGAGAAAGTCGTTGAAGAAGTCCTGGAAAGGCGAGCCCTCCGGCAGGACAGGCCGCATGCTGTCGTCGACCTGGGCCACGTTCGTGGTGGTGGTGATGTTGACCACTGCCGGGCTCAACCGTTCGGCGAGATCGGCGAAGCTCTCGGGCATGCCGCCTGTAAGCGCCATGGCCGGCGCGGTGTAGGTCATCCCCAGCGGCATCGCCAGCACCAGGGCCAGCGCCACTGCCGTCAGGGGCCGGGTCGCGCGCCGCAGGCCGGCGCCGGTGCTCTCGGGGGATACGGTCAGGCTATCCAACATCTCTGCTCCTAGCTCTCGGCTCCGGCGTCTGCGATGCGCCGTCGCCGTCTCTCCTCGTCTCCCCTTTCAGTCGCGTATAATGCATCGTTCACGCAAGTCACGCCTTCGTGCCGTCACGGCGGCGTGAATCGCTCACGCCCTGGCGAGCCAGACCAGCGTCACGCCCGCCGTCACCGCGAGCAGGCCGATCAGGCGCCGGTTCTCGACACTGAGCTGCTCGATCAATTCCAGCACCTCGCGCAGACGCGAAGGGGCCAGTGCAAGCACCAGCCCCTCCACGATCGCCACCAGGCCAAGGCCGAGCAGCAGGTCGTCAATCATTCGCAGCCGCGCCGCTCTCCGCAGCCCCGGCCGCCGCCGCCGGCCGGCCCGAGGGCGAGCCCAGGTAGTCGAAGAACGTGCTGTCGGGCTCCACCATCAGCGTCGTGTTCTCGCCTTTCAGCGAAGACTTGTAGGCCTCCATCGAGCGCAGGAAGGAGAAGAACTCCTCGTCGCCGGTATAGGCCTCGGCCAGGACGCGGTTGCGCTCCGCATCGGCCTCGCCGCGGATGATGTTGGCGTCGCGCTCCGCCTCCGAGACGATCTCGATCGCGGTCCGGTCGGCCTGGGCGCGCAGGCGCTGCGCCGCCTCGTTGCCGCGGGCGCGCTCGTCTGCCGCCTCGCGCTCGCGCTCGGCCTTCATGCGCTCGAAGGTCGCCGTCAGGTTCTGCTCGGGCAGGTCGGCGCGCTTGAGCCGCACGTCGATGATGTCGACGCCCAGATCGCGCGCCTCGATGATCGAGGCGTCGCGGATGCGGTTCATCAGCCCGACCCGGTCCGCCGAGAGCACCGCCTCCGACCGGACCGAACCCAGCGCCTCGCGCACATTGGCCGTCAGGATCGCCTCGAGCCGCTGCTCGGCCGCGGCCATGCCGCCGACGCCGACGGCGCGGCGGAACTGCTCCACGTCGGCGATGCGCCAGCGGGCGAAGGCATCGACGATCAGCCGCCGGTCATCGAGCGGCGTGACCTCGAGCGCGCTGGTCTCCAGGCCCTGGATGCGCGAATCGTAGAAGACCACGTTCTGGATGAAGGGCACCTTCACCGCGAGGCCCGGATCCTCCTTGACCGCCTTCACCTGGCCGAATTGCAGCACCATCGCCTTCTGCCGCTCGTCGACGGTGAAGACCGCGTTGATGACCAGGAAGGCGATCGCGACGAGGAGGAGCAAGAGGATGGGAAAGCGGCGCATCACTGGGTCACCTCCGGCTGGCGGCGCAGCTCGTTGAGCGGCAGATAGGGCACGACGCTCTGGCCGCCGCCCGCGGCGTTCGGCGTGTCCATGAGGAACATCTGCACGTCTCCCAGCACGTCCTCCATGGTCTCCAGGTAGAGGCGCTGCCGCGTCACGTCCGGCGCCTTGACGTATTCCGCCAGAACCGCCTTGAAGCGGCTCGCCTCGCCCTGGGCGGCGTTCACCACCTGGGCACGGTAGCCTTCGGCCTGCTGCAGGGTCTGCGCCGATTCACCGCGGGCGCTCGCAAGCCGCTCGTTGGCATAGGCGTCGGCGCGGTTCTGCAGCGTCGAGCGCTCCTGCCGTGCAGCCTGCACCTCGCGGAAGGCGTCGATCACCTCGCTCGGGGGGTCGGCCTTGTCGAAGTTGAGGCGGACGATGTTCACGCCCGAGCCGTATTCGTCCAGCGTGGCCTGGATCAGTTCCCGCACCTCCTGGCTGATGATGCCGCGGTCGCGGCTCAGGATCGGCGAGAGCTCGGAGCGCGACACGACCTCGCGCATCGCCGATTCCGACACCGCCTCGATGGTCGATTCGGGATTGGAGAGGTTGAAGAGGAACTTCGCCGGATCGTTCACGTTCCAGACCACCTCGAAATTGATATCGACGATGTTCTCGTCACCGGTCAGCATCAGCCCCTCGCTGGCGCCGCGCACCGTGCCGGAGCCGATCTCGACGGTATTCTCCCGGGTAACCGGCAGGATCTCGTGGGTCACGATCGGCCAGGGCGCGAAATTGAGACCGGGATTCTTGACGCATTCCCCGCGGCACTTGCCGAAGGTCAGCTCCACCGACTGCTCCTCGGGCTTGACCGTATAGAAGGACATCAGGAGCCAGACGCCGACCAGCCCGAGCGCGATCAGCCCCAGGCCGCGCTTGCCGATCCCGGGGCCCCCGCCGCCGCCTCCCGGCCCGCGACCGCCGCCGCCGCCGGACTTGCGCCCGCCCATGAGGATCTTCAGCTGCTCCTGGCCCTTGCGCACGATCTCGTCGATATCGGGCACCTGCGGCGAGCCGCCGGGGCCGCCCTTCCCGCCCTTGCCACCGCCGCCGGTGCCCCAGGGGCCGCCTCCGCCGCCGTCCTTGCCGTCGCCGTCGCCGCCGTTCCTGTCGCCGCCACCGCCCCAAGGGCCGCCGTTCTTGCTGTAAGGCATTCGCCTTCGCGCTCCTCGTTCCCTATGTCAGGCTCGCAGGTTAGTTGTTCCCGCGACCATCGATTTCAAGATGTCACGCCGCGTCGGAGCGCATCGTGACCAGCTCTTCGGCGGCGGTGGGGTGCACCGCCATTGTGGAATCGAAATCGTCCTTGGTCGCGCCCATGCGGATCGCGACGGCGGCGAGCTGCACCATCTCGGCCGCGCCGGGACCGACGATATGGCAGCCGAGGACCCGACGGCTGCCGGGCTCGACCACCAGCTTCATCAGCATCTTCTCCCGGCGTCCTGCGAGAATATTTGCCATCGGCCGGAAGCGGGTGCGATAGATCTCCACCTCCCCCGCGGACCGCGCCTCGGCCTCGGTCATCCCGACCGTGGCGAGCTCGGGCCGGGTGAAGACCGCGGTAGGGATCATGAGGTGGTCCGGCCGGACCGGCTGCGCCTTGAAGACCGTCCGGGCGAAGGCCTCGCCCTCGCGGATCGCCACCGGCGTCAGCGCCGCGCGATGGGTCACGTCGCCCACCGCGAAGATCGACGGCACCCCGCTCTGCGACCAGGCATCGACCGCCACGGCGCCGTTGGCCTTCAGCTCGACCCCGAGCCGCTCGAGCCCGAGCCCGGCGGTATTGGGGCGGCGCCCGGTGGCGAAGAGCACCGCGTCGACCACATGGGCCTCGCCGTTGTCGAGCTCGACGCGAAGGCCCCCGGCCTCCCGCGCGATCGACACCAGGTCGCGCTGGATCTCCAGCACGATGCCGCGCTCCCGCATCGCCGCGGCGAGATGATCGCGCAGATCCGCGTCGAAGCCGCGCAGGATCTGGTCCCCCCGGTAGAGCTGGGTCACATGGGTGCCGAGCCCGTTCATGATGCCGGCGAATTCGCAGGCGATGTAGCCGCCGCCGACGACGATCATGCGCCCGGGCTGCGCCTCGAGCTGGAACATCTCGTTGGAGGTGATCCCGAGCTCGCTGCCGGGGATCTCGGGGATCACCGGCCGGCCGCCGGTCGCGATCAGCAGGTGCTTGGCGGTATACTCCGCGCCCGTCGCGAGCCGCACCCGATGCGCGTCGGCCACCACCGCCCGCGCGCCGAAGAGCGCCACCCCCGCCCGCCGCAGCCCGTCGTGATAGACCGCCTCGAGACGGGAGATCTCGGCATCCTTGGCCGCGATCAGGTCGCACCATTCGAAACGGGCGGGACCGACCTTCCAGCCATAGCCGCGCGCGTCCTCGAAGGCATCCGCGAAGGCCGCGGCATAGACCATCAGCTTCTTGGGAACGCAGCCGCGGATCACGCAGGTGCCGCCGTAGCGGTATTCCTCGGCCAGCCCGACCCGCGCGCCGGCCTCGGCCGCCACCCGGGCGGCGCGCACGCCGCCGGAGCCGCCGCCGATCACGAAGAGGTCGAAGTCGAAACTCACCCGGGCCTCACGCGTCCTCGTCGCGCATCAGCTCGATGGCATCGGGCACCAGGCGCCGCTGGACCACCTCCGCCGCGCCGTTCTCGAAGCCGACCACCACCGTGTCGGCCATGCCGATGAAGAGCCCGTGCTCGACGACACCGGGCAGGCTGTTGAGCGCCACGGAAAGCCGGGCCGGATCGCGGATGCGCCCCAGGTGCAGGTCGAAGATGTGATGCCCCTCGTCGGTGACCAGCGGCTCGCCGTTGCTCATGCGCACGGTCACCTCGCGTCCGTCCACGTCCATGTCCGCGAGCACGCGCTCCACCGCCGTCTTGGTCACCGGCCAGCCGAAGCGCACCACCTCGACCGGCAGCGGGAAGGCGCCGAGATGCTCCACGCGCTTGCCGGGATCGGCCACCACCACCATGCGCTCGGCGGCGCTGGCGACGATCTTCTCCTGAAGAAGCGCCGCACCGCCGCCCTTGATCAGGTTGAGGTCGCCGTCGAACTCGTCGGCCCCGTCCACGACCAGGTCGATCCGGTCGCTCGCCTCCAGCGACTTCAGCGGCACACCCAGTTCCTCGGCGAGCCAGGAGGTCGTGCTCGAGGTCGCGACCCCCACCACCTCCAGCCCCTCCGACTTCATGCGCTCCGAGAGGAGGCGCACGAACCAGGCCGCGGTCGACCCGGTGCCGAGGCCGAGCGTCATGCCGTCCTCGACCATCTCGAGCGCGCGCGCCGCCGCGGCGCGCTTGGCGATGTCAGCGGGGGAAAGGCTGTTGGACATTGGGCCTCCGAGCGGGGTGGGTGGCGTTATAGGCCGATTGCGCCTCGACCGAAAGCCGATTTCCCGGCGGCCCGGCCCGTGACGCCGCCCCGGGCGCGGCGAGGCGTCGCATTTCGTCGTGCGCGGGCGGCCCGGCGTGCCTATATGCCGGGGAAAAGGGAGCGGGCGATGTTTCTCAGCGTCTTCGACATATTCAAGCTCGGCATCGGCCCCTCGTCGAGCCACACCATGGGACCGATGGTCGCGGCCGGAAGGTTCCTCGACCTCCTGCGAAACGGCGCCGACCGCATCCCCGGCGCCGGCGAGGCCGCGCGCCTCGGCGCCCGCCTGCACGGCAGCCTCGCGTTCACCGGCAAGGGCCATGCGACCGACCGCGCCGTGATCCTCGGCCTCGCCGGCTTCGAGCCGGAGACCTTCGACGCCCTCCGCGCCGCGACGGTGCTCTCGCGCATCCGGGAGACCGGGCGCATCGCGCCGCCGGGCCTGCCCGAGATGGGCTTCGACCCGGCCGCCGACCTCGTCTTCGACTACGGTCCCGCGCTGCCGGGCCACGCCAACGGGCTGGTGATCTGGGCCCGGGACGCGGCGGGCAATCTCTATCTCGAGGAGACCTATTATTCCGTCGGCGGCGGCTTCGTTCTGACCGCGCGCGAGCTCGAGGCCCCCGCGGGCAGCGCCGAGGCGGCCGCGGTACCCTTCCCCTTCGGCTCCTGCGCCGAGATGCTGGAGATGGCCGCGGCATCCGGCCGGTCGATCGCGGAGATGCAGCGCGCCAACGAGCTCGTGCGCCACGGCGCACAGGCGCTCGATTCCGGGCTCGCGCGGATCTGGGAGGTGATGGCGGCCTGCATCGACCGCGGCCTCGCCGGCGAAGGCATCCTGCCCGGCGGGCTCAAGATGCGGCGCCGCGCCCGCAGCATCCACGAGCGGCTGATGGCAGAGCGTGGCCGCAACCTCGCCGCGCCCCATACCGTCAACGACTGGATCGCGGTCTATGCCATCGCGGTCAACGAGGAGAACGCCGAAGGCACCCAGGTGGTCACCGCGCCCACCAATGGCGCCTCCGGGGTGGTGCCCGGCGTGCTGCGCTACTGGCTCGACCACGTGCCGGGCGCCTCGCCTGCGGGCATTCCCGATTTCCTGCTGACGGCGGCGGCGGTCGGCGGGCTGATCAAGTCCAATGCCTCGATCTCCGGGGCGGAGGTCGGCTGCCAGGGCGAGGTGGGATCGGCCGCCGCCATGGCCGCCGCCGGTCTCGCCGCCGTGCTCGGCGGCACGCCCTCCCAGATCGAGAACGCCGCCGAGATCGCGCTGGAACACCATCTCGGCATGACCTGCGACCCTATCGCCGGGCTGGTGCAGGCGCCCTGCATCGAGCGCAACGGCCTCGGCGCCATCAAGGCGGTCTCCGCCGCCAGCCTCGCCCTGCGCGGGGACGGCCTCCATCTCGTCTCGCTCGACGCCTGCATCGAGACCATGCGCCAGACCGGCCGCGACATGCACGAGAAATACAAGGAGACCTCGCTGGGCGGGCTCGCGGTCAACGTCCCGGACTGCTGACGGCCGCCCGGAGCTCGTGCCAACGGGCCGGTCCAGGGCGCCCGCAATACCTCGACAAGTCCCCGGCCCGCCGCTAAGGGGGCCGAGCCGCGGACGCGGCCGAACCCAGTATCCGGAGGATCAATGATGCGAATGACACATGCGATCGCCGCGGTGGCCGCGTTGCTGCTCGTGGGCTGCGCGGAGATGCGCCAGAACCGCAGCGCGAGCGAGGAGACGCTCGTGACCGCCTCCGCGACCGTGGAATCCGTCGATCAGGCGACCCGCCAGGTGACGCTCCGCGACGACGTCGAAGGCAGTGTCTTCACCGTCACCGCCGGACCCGAAGTGCGCAACCTGGCCCAGGTCTCCGCCGGCGACCACGTGCAGATCGACTATTACCGCTCGCTGGCCGTCGCGATGGCCGATCCGACCGACAGCGGCGAGCCTCTGGCCGCAGCCGCCGGCGCGCGCGCTCCGGAAGGCGCCATGCCCGGCGGCGCCGCCGTCGCCTCGACCAGCATGGTGGTCACGCTCATCAACTACAATGCCAATACCGGCATCGCCTCCTTCCGCACGCCGGACGGCCTCACCCGGCAGACCGCGGTTCGCCCCGACCTGCGTACCTTCGCGCAGAGCCTGAGCCCTGGCGCGCGCGTCCTCGTGAGCGTGACCGAGGCGGTCGCGGTCACCGTGACGCCGGTGCCTGCCACCTGAGCTCACCCGCGCCCCGGAGCAGCGAAGTGACCTACCCAATCAATCCCTCGGGCAGGATCCACAGCACCCGGGGCGCCCCTAAGCCGGGGCGCGCGTAACCGCCAATGGTGACTTCGCTTCTCCCGGCGATGCCCCGCCGAGGCATGTCCGCCATTTCGCCCCGCTCGCAGCCCGACGCAGTCGCAATTGCCGAGGTGGCTGCGAACTGAGCCTTGTGTCCAGCAGCCAAGGGACGACATTTCCCGCGGAAGCTGAGGCTTGTTTACAGCGCCCGTGCCGGCGCTACCCCAGCAGGTGGAACCTAATCGACAGCTCGCCGGCCTCGCCTTAGTCTGACGGCCGGCCGGAAATGCCGCGCGCTCTATGGAGCTCAAGACAACGATGCGAACGAAAAGGGCGATCGCCGCCTTTGCGGCCCTGATTCTGACCGGCTGCGCCTATTACAATGAGGATTGGTACTTCGCGCAGGGGTATGGACTTGTCCGCCCCGCGACCATCGTCGCTTTGGACCAGACAAGCCGCGAGGTCACGCTGCAGGCCGAAGACGACGGTGAAACCTTCACCGTGACGGCCGGCTCCAGAGTTCGCAACCTCCGACAGCTCGCCGTCGGCGACAGGGTGAAGGTCTGGTACGAACCGTCGAATGTCATCATCATTGACTACCCGGCCGATGCATCGACGTTCAGAGGCGAATACGAGGCAATGCACGGCGCCAGCATGACTCCCTTCGTGGTCGCGACATTCGTTTCGCACAACGGAATCCTTCTGCTCCGAACCCCCGACGGCTCCACAATCCCCTTTGAACTTGATCCCATCCAATTGGGCCATAAACCCGGCGACCGCGTACTCGTATCCATGACTGAGTCCAGAGCTGACAAGATCGTCGAGGTCACCCAGCGCTGAATCACGGCTTCGGCAATCGCTGAGCGACATGTGCCAGCGAACTGCTGGGCAAGATCACCAGCATCCCGGGCGCGTCGAAGGCGATCCGCATCGGCCCGCCGAGCGCCTCGTTCGACGTACCGATGCGCCCGCAGGGCGCGAAATCGAGCCCGGCAACCGACCAGCGCAGCCCCTCCGAGCGGAGGCCGGCGACCGGCCCCATCGGGAAGAGCGAGACCCTCGTGCCCGCAGCGAGATCGAGCTCCAGTGCGGGCGGGCAGAGAAAGCAGATGTCTTCGCCGCCGAGCAGCACCACTTGCTGGGCGGGGTGCCGCGCGAGCGCGCTCATCGCCGCGAGCTGGTGGTCGAGGCGCCCGCCGAGGAAGCCGAGCCCGAGGAAGAGCGGCGCCTCCACCGAGTAGAGACATTTCTCCAGGTCCGTGGAATCCTGCTCGGCGATCGGATGGAGCGCGACGCCGGCATCGGCGAGCGCGGCCGGGTCGCGAAGCGAATCCATGTCCCCGATCACCGCGAGGAACCGCTGCCCGCCCGGCAGCGCCAGGTTTCCCCCGCCGTCGGCGGCCACCGCCTCCGGCGCCAGCCGCAGCGCCACCTCGAGCTGGCGCGGATCCACCGGCCCGCCCCCGACCAGCGTGACCGGATCCGACGCGCGGAGGAGGATCTGCGTCACGGCCAGTCGCGGATGACCACGGCCGAGACGCTGTTCTTCGGCGAGCCGTCGATCAGCTTGTCGGAATAAGTGAGATAGACCAGCGCGTTGCGGGTCTCGTCGAAGAAGCGCACCACCTGGATGCGCTTGAACATGATGCTCGCGCGCCGCGAGAAGACCTCCTCGCCATCCTCGAGCTCGCCGCGGAACTTGACCGGCCCGGTCTGCTGGCAGTTGATCGAGGCGTCCGAAGTGTCCTCGGCGAGGCCGAGGCTGCCCGAGATGCCACCGGTTCGCGCCCGGCTCACGAAACAGGCCACGCCCTCGACCTCGGGATCGTCGAAGGCCTCCACGACGATCCGGTGATTGGCGCCGAGGATCTTGAAGGCCGTCGTCACCTGGCCGATCTCCTCGGCCGAAGCCGCCCCCGCCATGGCGAGAACCGCTGGCAGAACGAGTTTCAGCATGCCCCTACTCCCCTCATTCTCCGCCGGAGCGCCGCGGCGCCTCCGGGTCCTCCCGGCCAATCCCGCGGAAGACGAAGCGCAGCGGCAGCATCCAGAGGAACCCCAGGCCGACGAAAACCGCCAGCTCGACCAGAACGCCCGGCCGGTCGAAAAGCTCCACCAGGTTGACCGCCAGCGTTACGTAGAGCGGCAGCCCGACGAGCAGCACCACCAGCGACCAGCGCCGCCGCGCCCGCCAGCTCAGGCCCTTCATCCGGCGAAGGGATCGGTGACGAGGATCGTGTCCTCGCGCTCGGGGCTGGTCGAGAGCATCGCCACCGGGGCGCCGATCAGCTCCTCGACCCGGCGCACGTATTTGATCGCCGCCGCCGGCAGGTCCGCCCAGGACCGCGCCCCGGCGGTGGTCTCCGACCAGCCCGGCAATGTCTCCCAGATCGGCTTCACCCGCGCCTGCAGCGCGGCCGCCGTGGGCAGATGGTCGATGCGCCGGCCATCGAGCTCGTAGGCGACGCAGATCTTCAGCTCCGGAAAGCCGTCGAGCACGTCGAGCTTGGTCAGCGCGATGCCCCGCGCCCCGCTGGTGGTGCAGGTCTGGCGCACCAGCACCGCATCGAACCAGCCGCAGCGCCGCTTGCGCCCGGTGACCGTGCCGAACTCGTGGCCGCGCTCGCCGAGGCGCTGGCCGGTCTCGTCGTCGAGCTCCGCCGGAAACGGCCCCGAGCCCACCCGGGTGGTATAGGCCTTGACGATCCCGAGCACGAAATCGACCGCGCCCGGCCCCATGCCGGTGCCCGTCGCGGCCATGCCGGCGAGCGTGTTCGAGGAGGTGACGTAAGGGTAGGTTCCGAAATCGATGTCGAGCAGTGCCCCCTGCGCGCCCTCGAAGAGGATGCGCTTGCCCTCCGCCCGCCGCGCCGCCAGCACCTGCCAGACCGGCGCGGCATAGGGCAGGATCCGCGGCGCCACTTCCAGCAGCGAATCCCGCAGCGCCACCCGGTCGATGGGCTCGGCGCCGAGACCCCGCCGCAGCGCGTCGTGATGCGCGAGCAGCCGGTCGAGCCGCGTCTCCAGGGTGTCGGCATCGCCGAGATCGGCCACCCGGACGATGCGCCGGCCGACCTTGTCCTCGTAGGCCGGACCGATCCCGCGTCCGGTGGTGCCGATCTTCGCCGCCCCCGCCGCCTCCTCGCGCAGCCGGTCGAGATCCTGATGCAGCGGCAGGATCAGCGGCGTGTTCTCCGCGATCATCAGATTGTCGGGGGAGATCGCGACCCCCTGCCCCGCCAGCTTGCCGATCTCGGCCAAGAGCGCCCAGGGGTCGAGCACCACCCCGTTGCCGATCACGCTCAGCTTGCCGCCGCGGACGATGCCGCTCGGAAGCAGGCTCAGCTTGAAGACCTGGCCATCGACGACCAGGGTGTGCCCGGCGTTGTGCCCGCCCTGAAAGCGGACGATCACGTCGGCCCGCTCGGGCTCCATCCCGGGGTTCTCCCGGCGCTGCTCGATCGTCTCGGTGGCGAGCGTGCGGAACACGTCCTCGGCCGCGGCCCGCGTCAGGACGAAGTGGTGGATGCGGTCGCGGTCGTACTCGGCGAGGCCCTGCTCGACCGCGGC